>ENA-OXEQ01000022-OXEQ01000022.1-human-gut-metagenome-genome-assembly--contig:-NODE-22-length-55764-cov-10.4295_pt1 | contig 55764 bp, 41 predicted proteins | sample MGYA00249356_ERZ652245 | MGnify/ENA primary metagenome ERZ652245 (study PRJEB26925, sample SAMN05826598) | human gut metagenome | biome: ENVO:2100002; feature: ENVO:00000062; material: ENVO:00002003...
GTTTTTTGCTGCATAAGATTTACTCTTTTCTGTAAACCTTTTTCAGGACGGGACAACTTCATCACAACCGAAATGGAGGACGTCGTAGGACAGGTCAGGGCGGCCGACCAGCTCAACGGACCGGGCCGCATCTCGAAATCGACCGTCCAAGGCATCCTCGCCCGCGTCTATCTGAAAATGGGCGGCTTCCCCCTCTACAAAGGCAAGGAGGCTTTCGAAAAGGCCGCATACTGGGCGCGCAAAGTCCGTAACAGCCGGCTCCATACGCTGAATCCCGACTACAAAGAGGTGTTCACCAACCTCAGCAAGGATATCTACGACCTCACCTACCGCGAAAGCATCTGGGAAATCGAATTCAAGGGCAACAATCAGGACGGCCACACCACGGGCAGCTGCGTCGGAAGCTACAACGGCGTTTACAACAACCAGAACGACGCCTACGGATTCGGTTACGGGTACGTATCGGTGACGCTCAAACTGTTCGACCTGTTCGACGATCCGAACGACGTGCGCCGGGAGTGGAATATCTGCGAATACTACTACCGCAACGGGGAGAAACTGTGGCGCAACCTCAACAACAAACAGTACGTTTACTGCAACGCAGGCAAGTTCCGCCGCGAATACGAACTTTCCGACACGAAGGACAAGGACTACACGCCGATCAATTTTCCCGTGCTGCGCTATTCGGACGTACTGCTGATGCTGGCGGAAGCCGAAAACGAAGCTTACGGCGGTCCGACGACTCTGGCGTACGAATGTATCAACGAGGTGCGCCGACGGGCCAATTCCGACTATCCGGCTGTCGCAGGTCTCGGTCAGGAGGATTTCCGCCGGCTCATCATTGACGAACGGGGCCGCGAACTCTGCTTCGAAGGCCTGCGCCGTCTGGACCTGATCCGCTGGGGACTCTACGTCGAAGCCATGACCACGGAGCGCCGGGCGCAGGTGGCCGATCCCCGCTGGCACGCGAACAAAAGCTATGCGGACGGAATCGCCGACTACACCGAGTACCGCCACAACTGGTATCCAATACCGAGCAAGGAACTGGCTACCAACTTCTCGATCAAACAAAATCCCTTATGGTAAAGGACTTAATCACCGATACGATGAAAAAGAATCTGATCATCACGTTTATTACGGCCTTTCTGTTGTGCCTGATCTCCTGCGGGGAGGTGCTGGAAGACGTTTCGTTCGGGGTGACTCCCGACAGCGGCAATGTCTATGAAGCCGGCAAAGAGGTATACTTCAACTTCAGCGGCAACCCCGACTACATCACCTTCTATTCGGGCGAAGCAGGACACAAATACGAATACGCCGGGAAAATCGACGGCGAAGGAACCGCCAATTACGGTATTCCGGTCAAAGCCATGAATGCCAGAGCCGACAATTATTCATATATTTACGAAACCGCAGGGGAATACGACGCCGTATTCGTCGCCCGGAACGCCACGTTCGAAGGCGAAAGCAAAGTCGTCGCACGATTGAAAATAACGATCGCCGAACCTGCGGACAACGAATAAAACACTTCTGCGATGAACAGAAAAACACTTTTTACCGCCCTGCTGCTCCTCCTCGGCCGAAACGTTTGTTCGGCCGGGGAGCCCGGCCCGACGATCCGGTTCGCGGAAATCCCGGCCGGCTGGTTCTACATGGGTTCCGGCGGACCGGGCGCAGACTACGACGAGACGCCGATCCACAAAGTGGTCATCTCCCGACCGTTCCGGATGTCCGTCACCGAGATCACCAACGCCCAGTACGAAGCGTTCGATCCTTCGCACCGCGCCCTGCGCGGCAAACAGGGGTTTTCGAGCGGGGACAACGAAGCCGTGATCTTCGTGGACTGGCATCAGGCCGATGCGTTTTGCCGCTGGCTCTCCGAAAAGGAGGGCCGCACCTACAGGCTTCCGACCGAAGCCGAATGGGAATACGCGTGCCGGGCCGGCTCCTGCATGCACTACTCCTTCGGCGACCGGCTTCCCAAAGCGGCGCTGAAGAATCAGGAAGAGCATCACTCGTTCATCCCCGTCGATCTGACCGTGGCGCAGAGCGCGCCCAATGCCTTCGGACTGTACGACATGCACGGCAACGTCGAAGAGTGGTGTTACGACTGGTACGGCCCCTATTTCAGAGGCGACCAGACCGATCCGGTGGGATATGCCGACGGCTTTTACAAGGTGACGCGCGGCGGCAGCCATTCGACCCCCGTCGAATACCTCCGCTCGGCCAACCGCATGGCCATGATCCCGGAAGACAAGCATTTCCTGACCGGATTCCGCATTATCGAAGCGCCCTATCCGGCCACGAAGCCGGTTCCCGCTTCCACCGCCGCCGAACCTGTAGCGCAACACGTCGCACATTGGGTAGATATGAACGACCAACCGCGTTATTACACCCCCATCGAATACGTCATACCGCCGCATATCTCCGCAGCACCGATGTATCCCCACAACCATTGTCCGGCAGTCACGTGGTGCCGTAACGGCGACCTGCTCGCCGTCTGGTTCTCGACGATCAGCGAATTCGGCCGGGAAATGGCTATCTGGCACAGCCGCCTGCGCTGCGGAGCCGACTCGTGGGACGAAGCGAGCCTTTTGTGCAAGGTTCCCGACCGCAACATGACCGGCTCGTCACTCCGGTGCGATCCCGGCAGCGGCCGCATCTATCTGCTCAACGGCGTCGAAGCCGGCGGCTGGTGGCGCAATCTGGCGCTCATGGCGCAGACCTCGGACGACAACGGCGCGACATGGAGCCGCCCGCAGATCGTCTCCCCGGAACATACTCCGGGACATCAGGTCATCGCCGGCATGATCCGCAGCAGCGAAGGCTGGCTCATCAATGCCTGCGACGGAGGCCCGGACAACAACGAAGGTTCGGTGATTCAGATCAGCCGCGACGACGGCCGGAGCTGGACATCTCCCTGCGGGGAAAAACCCGAAGAGTTCGAAGCGGGACGCACCGGCGGCATGATCGCGGGCATCCACGCCTGCGTCGTCCAGCTCAGGGACGGCTCGCTGATGGCGTTCGGCCGCGGCAACGACGTCGCCGATGCAAAGGGACGCCGCCGAATGACCCGGAGCATCTCCGGCGACATGGGCAAAACATGGCGTTACGAAGCCTCTCCGTTCCCGCCGATTTCAGGCGGCCAGCGCTGCACGATGATCCGGCTGAAGGAGGGTCCGATCGTGTTGGTATCCTTCACCCACCACCCCCTGCGTCCGCCCAAGGACGAAGACCGGATGCGTTTGGGCGGGAAGATCAAAAGCGGCATGTTCGCCGCCGTGTCCTATGACGAAGGCAAGACGTGGCCCGTCCGCAAACTCATCACCGACGGACAATACCGGTTTATGGACGGCGGGGCGTGGACCGGCTTTTTCGAAACGGACGCCGACCGGGCCGAACCACGGGGATACCTGACGATGACGCAGTCGCCCGACGGAATAATACACCTGCTGAGCAGTAAAAACCACTACCGTTTCAACCTCAAATGGCTGGAACAAAACGATTAAAAGACCTGCACGATGAATAAGACGATCCGATGCGGCCTGCTGCTGACGGCCGTGACGCTGAGCTGCACGGCAGGATTCGGCCAACAGCCCACGTTATTCACCAACAATTACGACCCGAAGGCCGAAATCCCGAAGCTGGATGCGGAGAAGAGCGTAATCTACGACCCGGTCCGTACATGGACCTACTCGCACCACCCTTCCGTCGCCTTTTTCAAAGGCACCTTTTACGCCGTCTTCTCGAACGGTCCCGAAGGCGAGGACGAGTGCGGCCAGCGGATCATGCTCGCCACCTCGGAAGACTTCACCGACTGGAGCGAACCACGGGTCATACTCTCTCCGGGCGAGGGCGAGTTCGGACAGACCAAGATACTCACGCCGGGCGGCATCACCGTAATCGGCGGCAAGCTGACGCTCTACTACACGGAAAACGACAACGACGGCGTTTCGAACAAACGGATAAAGGCGACGCTGTTCGCCATCACGAGCGAAGACGGCCGGACATGGTCCGAGCCGGTCAATCTCTCGATCCGCGTATTCCCGTGCCACCGGCCGCTGACGCTCTCCAACGGCCGGATCATCCTCACGGGCAACACGCTGGTCTATTACACCGACGATCCCTCCGGCACCGGCAAATGGAACCGCTGCCGGATGGAGGTTCCCAAATATCAGGACGGGGCCGTAACCTTCGAGCAGGTACACCCTTCGCTCTGCGAAGGCGCACTATTCGAACACAACGACGGTCAGGTTTTCTGTCTGCTCCGCAGTACGGGCAAAACCTATGACGGCTACCTGTGGCAAATGCAGAGTACCGACGGCGGAATTTCGTGGACGTCGCCCGTAAAAAGCCGCTTTACGGACAACAACACCAAATCGTTTTTCGGCAATCTGCCCGACGGACGCTATTTCTACGTCGGAACCCCGGACACTTCCCGTCCGGGAGAACGTTACCCGCTGGTGCTGGCCCTCTCCGAAGACGGCTACAATTTCGGCAAGACCTTCATCCTCTCCGATGACAGATATACCCAGCAGTATAAAGGCCGCTGGAAAGGCGGCGATTACGGCTATCCGTACGCCATGGTTCACGACGGCTATATCTACGTCATCGTCTCGCGCCGCAAGGAACGCATCGAAATAATCCGTATCGAAATCGACGCCCTGCAATGAGAAACGCCGTTATCGCCATAGCCGGACTATTCGGCCTGCTTCTGCCGGCCTGCGGCGGAGACGGGAACGAAAACCCTCCGCCCGCACCGGGAGCCGAACCAAAGGGAACAGACCGTATCTCCATTTTCAGAAATGCGTACGATCCCGCCGCTGACCTGCCGCGCATCGAACCGGAACGCGCCGTAATTTACATGCCGGCCGGCGATTGGAGCTATTCCCACCACCCCTCGGTCACCTATTTTCAAGGCGCCTTTTATGCCGTCTATTCAAACGGCATGCGAGGCGAAGACGAGCCGGGGCAGCGGGTGATGATCGCCTCCAGCCGGGACTTCATCCGCTGGAGCGCTCCGCAGCTCCTAGCGGAACCGTCCGACGGCGACTACGGCACCAAGAAAATCCTCACTCCGGGCGGCATCCGGGTCTGCGACGGCAGGCTGACTGTCTATTATACGGAAAACGACAACGACGGCACGAGCAACGCCCGGCTGAATCCGCAGCTCTACGCCGTGACATCGCCCGACGGCAGGACATGGACACGGCCGGTATCGCTCGGACTGGCCATATTTCCCAGCCACGCCCCGCTGCGGCTCTCGACCGGACGGCTGGCGATGACCTGCAACCGGGCGTTCTATTACTCCGACGATCCGACGGGGCTGCGCGGTTGGCATAAATGCGGCACGGCGGCGCAGGACCAGACCGGGCATGTCACCTTCGAACAGATCCGGCCGTCATTGTGCGAAGGCGAGCTGTTCGAGCATGCCGACGGCACGCTGTACTGCCTTTTCCGGAATTCGTCCACGCCCTACGACGGCTACCTCTGGCAGGCACAGAGCTACGACGGCGGGCGCAACTGGACCATGCCCGTACGCAGCGATTTTTCAGACAACAACACCAAGTCGTTTTTCTGCGCCCTTCCCGACGGACGCTATCTCTACATCGGCACGCCCGACAACACCCGTCAGGGCACCCGTTATCCGCTGGTGCTGGCCCTCTCCGAAGACGGGTTCAATTACGACAAATGCTACATCCTCTCCGACGACCGCTACACCCGGCAATACGAAGGACGCTGGAAAAGCGGCGATTACGGCTATCCGTTCGCCTACATCCGCGAAGGCTGGATTTACGTCATAGTTTCCCGACAGAAGGAGCGGATGGACGCCCTGAAATGTAAAATCTCCGATCTAAGATGAAAACCAAACACTTATTAGCGCTACTGCTGCTTGCCCTCCTCCCGCTTCCGCTGACGGCCGACATCCGGCTGCCGGCCGTTATCGGGGACAACATGGTGCTCCAGCAGCAGACCGACGTCCTGTTGTGGGGTGAAGCCTCGCCCCGCTGCAACATCACGCTCGAACCGTCATGGAGCCAAAGCGTCTACACGACCCGGACCGACGACGACGGCAACTGGAAAATCACGCTGCCGACAATCACGGCGGGCGGCCCCTACAAAATCGCCATCACAGCCGGGAAAGACACGAAAACGCTGAAAAACGTCCTGCTGGGCGAAGTCTGGCTCTGCGGCGGACAGTCGAACATGGACGTCAGTTTCCGGGGACTCGCCAATCAGCCCGTCGCCGATGCCGCCGACGAAATTCTGGATTCGGCTTATCCCGACCTGCGCCTGTTCCGTGTGAAGCGCGACTTCAGCCTACAGCCCCGACACGACTGCCGGGGAAGCTGGACAGTCTCGTCGCCCGAATCGGCCGAAACGTTCAGCGCCATCGGCTTCCTCTTCGGCCGCATGCTCCACCAGCGGGAGAAGGTGCCCGTCGGCATGATCGTATGCGCATGGGGCGGCTCCGAAGTCGAAGCATGGATGAGCCGCGAAAACCTGATGCGATTCGCCGGAGTCCGGTTCCGCGAATCCGCAGACCTGCGGACCGCCAACGTCACCCCGACCGCCCTGTACAACGCCATGCTGCTGCCCATAAGCGGCTACACGATCAAAGGGTGCATCTTCTATCAGGGCGAAGCCAACATCACCGACCCGGCGGCCTACCGCACGCGGTTCCCGGCCATGGTCGCCGAGTGGCGCGCACGCTGGGGTGAGGAGTTCCCGTTCTTCTACGTCCAGCTCGCCCCCTACGGCTATACCAATATGGGCTGGTCCCCCGACCAGACGCAAGCGGCGCGTTTCCGCGAAGTGCAGCAGCAGTGCATGTCAGACATTCCCCGCAGCGGCATGGTAGCCACGACCGATATCGGAGCCGTCCACACCATCCATCCGCCCGACAAGAAAACGGTCGCCAAGCGTTTGCTTTACCTCGCCTATGCCCGTTGTTACGGCTACAAGGGCTTCGAATGTTCCGGCCCCGTATACAAGTCGATGGAGATTCAGGGCGAAAACATCGCCCTCTCGTTCGACCATGCGCCTTACGGCGTCAGCTCCTACGGATTGCCGCTCGCAGGATTCGAGATCGCCGGCGAAGACCGGATTTTCCACCCGGCCGAAGCTTGGCTCAAAGGCCGCTCCACGGTCATCGTACACAGTGACGAGGTCAAAGCGCCCGTCGCAGTACGCTACTGCTATAAAAACTATGCATACGGAAATCTTTATAATAATTACGGCATCGTCGCACCCCCGTTCCGCACAGACGACTGGAACGAATAAAACACACAGCATATGTTCTCAAAAACCATTCTCAGCCTGATCGCGTCGGCCATGCTCTTCACCGGAAGCGTCGCTGCCGCAGAACCCGTCCGCATCATCTTCGAAACAGACATGGGCAACGACGTGGACGACGTGCTCGCTCTGGACATGCTCTACAAATATCAGGATGCGGGCAAAATCCAGCTTCTTCTGATCTCCAACAACAAAGGCAACGCCTATTCGGCACCGTTCATCCACCTGATGAACGACTTTTACGGCTGGTCCGGAATTCCCGTAGCCAGCTCTCCCGCCGAACTGCTTCCGCGGCAAAAGGAGAAACAGCCCAGCTACGTCGAAGCCGTCGCCGCCTCAGGCGTCTTTCCTGCATCTTCGGCGGAGACATTCGATTCCGTGGAAAAATACCGGCAGGTCCTCGCGGCACAACCCGACCGCAGCGTCGTGATCGTCTCCGTCGGACTCCTGTCCAACCTCAAACGGCTGCTGGATTCGGCCCCGGACAGATACAGCGAACTGCCGGGCCGGGAACTCGTCGCCCGCAAAGTCCGGCTGCTGACCATGATGGGCGGCAGCTTCGACGGCCAGCGGCGCAGGGAATTCAACATCCGCATAGACATTCCCGCAGCCCGTGCCGTCTTCGGCCGTTGGCCGACCGACATACTGGTCAGCCCGTGGGAAGTGGGCGGGCAGATTTTCTATCGCTGCGCGGCGCTCGACAAGATCGGCTATGCCGCACAACATCCGCTCAAAATGGCCTATGCCAGCTATCTTCCCATGCCCTACGACCGCGAATGTTGGGACCAGACCGCCGTCATGGCAGGCGTCGAAGAGCCGGCGAAATGGTTCGGGCTTTCATCCCGCGGAGAAGTCGAAGTGGACGAAGAGGGACGCACGAAATTCACCCCCGCGCCCAACGGACGCATCCGGATCTTGCAGACGACTCCCGGACAAAGAAAAAAAGCCGAGAAATATATCATGAAACTCGTCGGGCAGACTCCTGAAAAATACACGAACCGGAAATAACCTTCCGGCGGGATATACCTCAGGCGACAGCGGCGGCAGAAATTTCTGCCGCCGCTGTGCGTTTGCCTACGGCGCAGGCGGAACCGTCGGTTTTTACTAATATTTTCACATAATTAACGCCGATTAAATAACTTTTCGTTATTAATTCTGGTATTTTAATTAAAATTTTCTTAGATTTGTAGAAATTGGATAACACCACGATCTTATGGCACAACGGGAACTACTACTCGGAGACGAAGCCCTCGCACTGGGCGCGCTCCACGCCGGACTGTCGGGCGTCTATGCCTATCCGGGCACGCCCTCGACCGAAATAACCGAATTCATTCAGGGTCATCCGCTCACCGCCGAGCGCGGCGTGCACTGCACTTGGTCGGCCAATGAAAAGACCGCCATGGAGGAGGCCCTCGGCATGTCGTTCGCCGGAAAACGGGCGCTGGTCTGCATGAAGCACGTGGGCATGAACGTCGCCGCCGACGCATTCGTCAATTCGGCGATGACCGGCGCCAACGGCGGGCTGGTCGTGGTCGCGGCCGACGACCCTTCGATGCACTCGTCGCAGAACGAGCAGGACTCGCGCTTTTACGGCCAGTTCGCCCTCGTGCCGACCTTCGAACCTTCGAACCAGCAAGAGGCCTACGACATGGTGCAGGCGGCCTTCGACTTCTCGGAGAAGTACCGTATTCCCGTACTGATGCGTCTGACAACCCGCATGGCCCATTCGCGGGCCGTGGTCGAAGTCGCCGGCGTCCGCGCCGAGAACGAACGCTCCTACCCCGCCCAAACGCGCCAGTGGGTGCTGATGCCGGGCAATTCGCGCGTAAGGTACAACACGCTGCTCGACGACTACGCCCGGTTCGAGACCGAAGCCGCAGAGAGCCGGTTCAACCGCTATACGGACGCCCCCGACAAATCGGTCGGCATCATCGCCTGCGGCATCGCCCACAACTACCTCGCGGAGAATTATCCCGGCGGCTGTCCGCATCCCGTGCTGAAAATTTCGCAGTATCCGCTTCCGGCCTCACTCGTGCGCCGCATGGCGTCGGAGTGCGGTTCGCTGCTCATCATCGAAGAGGGACAACCCGTCGTCGAGCAGGCCGTGCGCGGTATCCTGCCCGCACCGCTCGATATTCGCGGCCGCATGACGGGCCAGCTGCCCCGCACCGGAGAACTCACGCCCGACAGCGTGCGCGCCGCACTGGGACTCGCGCCGCACGCCACGCACGCGGCCAGCCAAATCGTCGTGCCGCGTCCGCCGGCCCTGTGTCAGGGCTGCGGCCACAGGGACGTCTACACGGCTTTGAAAGAGATTGCGGACGAACACGAAAACGCCAAGGTATTCAGCGACATAGGCTGTTATACGCTGGGCTGGCTGGCTCCGTTCCACGCCATCGACACCTGCGTCGATATGGGCGCTTCGATCACGATGGCCAAAGGAGCCGCCGACGCGGGCGTATATCCGTCGATCGCCGTCATCGGCGACTCGACCTTCACCCATTCGGGCATGACGGGACTGCTGGACGCCGTAAACGAGCGCAGCAACATCACGGTCATCATCTCGGACAACCTGACGACGGGCATGACCGGCGGACAGGATTCGGCCGGCACGGGCCGTCTGGAGCAGATATGCGCCGGCATCGGCGTCGATCCGGCCCATATCCGCGTCGTGGTGCCCCTTCCCAAGAACCGGGAAGAGATGAAAGCCATGTTCCGCGAAGAGATCGCCTACGACGGGGTTTCGGTCGTCATCCCCCGCCGCGAGTGCATCCAGACCGCCAAACGCCACAACGCCGCCAAACAGAAACAATAGGGCCGACGGCACTGACGGCGGCAAACACGCGACCGGAAAAAACGCGGCAACGAACACCAACCAGCAAACAACGGAACACTTATGAAAAAGGACATCATACTTTCGGGCGTGGGAGGACAGGGCATCCTCTCGATCGCCACCGTCATCGGCAAAGCGGCCCTCGACGCGGGTCTCAGCATCAAGCAGGCCGAAGTCCACGGCATGAGTCAGCGCGGCGGCGACGTACAGTCGAACCTGCGCATCGCGTCGGGCGAAATCGCTTCGGACCTCATTGCGCGGGGCGTCGCCGACATCATCATTTCGCTCGAACCGCTGGAAGCCCTGCGCTACCTGCCGTGGCTTTCGAAGGAGGGGTGGGTAATCACCAACACCGCGCCGCTGATCAATATCCCGAACTATCCCGAAGCGGAAGCCCTCCGGCGCGAACTCGACGCACTGCCGCACGTCGTGGCGCTCGACGTGGACGCCATTGCCAAGAGCGCGGCATCGCCCCGCGCCGCCAACATCGTACTGCTGGGTGCAGCGGCGCCGTTTCTGGGCATCGGCGCCGAGAAGCTCGAAGCCGGCATCCGCGCCATCTTCGCCCGCAAAGGTCAAGAGATCGTAGAGATGAACCTCGCGGCATTCCGCGCAGGGTACCAATACGCACAAAAACAGACCGAATAATGGAACGGCTTCCACTCGACCGCTCCGTGCTCGACTCCGCGCTGGAGCGCATGGACATCGCCGACATCGCGCAGGCGACCATCCGCCAGTCGGGCGACATCGCCCGCATACTGGAAAACGAAACGGAAACGGAATTCCTGCACCTCGAAATGGGCGTTCCGGGACTCCCGCCCGAACAGGTCGGCGTCGAAGCCGAATGCAAAGCCCTCCGGCAGGGCGTGGCGTCGCAGTACCCCAGCATGTCCGGCATTCCGGAACTGAAGGAGCAGGCTTCGCGTTTCATCCGCGCGTTCCTCGACATCGGCATCGCACCGCAAGGCTGCATTCCGACCGTCGGCTCGATGCAGGGCAGTTTCACACTGTTCCTGCTCTGCTCGCAGCTGGACCCGAAAAAGAACAAAATCCTCTTCATCGACCCCGGATTCCCCGTACAGCGCAATCAGGTGCATATCCTCAATATCCCGCACGCGTCGTTCGACATCTACGAGTACCGCGCCGAAAAGCTGGGTCCCAAGCTGGAAAGCTACCTCGCGCAGGGCGACGTGGCGGCCATCGTCTACTCCAACCCCAACAATCCGGCATGGATCTGTCTCACGGAAGAGGAGCTGCGCACCGTCGGCGAGCTGGCGAGCAGGTACGACACCATCGTCATCGAGGATCTGGCCTACCTCTGCATGGACTTCCGCAAACTGCAGGGACGGCCTTTCGAAGCGCCCTATCAGTCCAGCGTCGCCCGCTATACGCAGAATTATATCCTGATGATCTCCGGGTCGAAGATATTCAGCTACGCCGGACAGCGCATCGCCGTCGCGGCGATCTCCGACGCGCTCTACGCCCGCCAGTATCCCGCGCTTCGGGAGCGTTACGGCATGGCCCGTCTGGGCGACGCCTATGTGCTGACGATACTCTATGCGGCATCGTCGGGCACGAGCCATTCGGCCCAGTACGCCCTCGCGGCGATGTTCCGCGCCGCGGCCGACGGCCGGCTGGATTTCGTGGCCGAAACGTCGGAATACGCACGCCGCGCACGGCTCACGAAGGAACTGTTCCTGCGCCACGGTTTCCGCATCGTCTACGACAAGGATCAGGACGAGGCGGTAAGCGACGGATTCTTCTACACGGTCGGCTACGGCGATCTGACCAGCTCGGAGCTGCTGAGCGAACTGCTGCTCTACGGCATCTGCGCCATTTCGCTCACCACGACCGGCAGCCGCCAGCCGGGAATCCGCGTCTGCGTCTCGCAGCTCAACCGCCCCGAACAGTTCGACCTCTTGGAAGCCAGACTAACCGCCTTCGGGCAAAACCACCGATAAGCCTATGCAATTCACGACAGCCGCCGAAGCCGCAAAGCTCATCCGATCGCACAGCAGCGTCTACATTCAGGGCAGCACCTCAATTCCCGAAGTGCTGGTCCAAGCCATGACCGAGCGTGCCGATGAACTCACCGACGTAAAGATCTACTCCGGATTCGCCGTCGGACGGGCCGATGCCCCCTATTGCAGGCCCGAATACAAAGACACGTTCCTCGTAAACAGCCTTTTCGTCGCCAACAACATCCGACGCTGGCTGGCCGCAGGTTACGGCCAGTCGATCCCGGCTTTTCTGGGAGAGATTCCGGGGCTCTTCCGCGACGGCACGCTGCCCGTCGACGTGGCGATCCTCAACCTTTCGCGCCCCAACGAGGAGGGTTACTGCTCGTTCGGCGTGTCGGCCGATCTGGCCGTTTCGGCTGTGGAGTGCGCCAAGACGGTCATCGCACAGGTCAATACGGCCATGCCGTTCTCTTACGGCGACGCCGTGATTCATCTTTCGCGCGTGGCGGCGGCCGTCGAGGTCGACGATCCGCTGGTCGAGGTCCCCTCGGCGACACCCTCCGAAATCGAAAACAGGATCGGCGGCTACATCGCCGAGCTGATCCCCGACGGCGCCACGCTTCAGATCGGCGTGGGCGGCATTCCCAACGCCGTACTGGCGGCTCTCACGGGCCACAAGCACCTCGGCCTGCACACCGAAGCGATGACCGACGGGGTCCTGCCGCTCTTGGAAAGCGGCGTAATCGACAATTCGCTGAAAAAGGTCATGCCCGGCACGACCGTCGCGTCGCTGGCCCTCGGCTCGCGCCGTCTGTACGATTATATGGATTACCGCAAAGACCTCTTGATGAAAGACGTGGCGTGGACCAACGATCCGTTCCGCATCCGCGAAAATCCCCGCGTCATGGCGATCAATTCGGCCGTCGAGGTGGATCTCACGGGACAGGTGTGCGCCGACTCGGTCGGAGAACGCATTATCTCAGGCGTGGGCGGCCAACACGACTTCATGTACGGCGGTGCGCTCTCGGAGGGCGGCAAAACCTTCATCGCCATCCCCTCGACCACCCCGAAAGGCGAATCGAAGATCAAAGCGCTGCTGACGCCCGGCGCGGGCGTCGTCACGACCCGCCACATGGTCCAGCACGTGGTCACCGAATACGGCGTGGCACACCTGAGGGGCCGCAACCTCGCCGAGCGCGCCCGTGCGCTGATCTCCGTCGCCCACCCCTCGGTGCGCGAAGAGCTGGAAAAAGCCGCCTGCGAACGCTTCGGTTACACGTTCCTGCGGATTAAGTAAATGCACGGAGACAGCAACAGTACAGGCCGCACGTTACCTCTGCGGCCTGTATTGTGTTCAGCGGTCTCCTGTCGTGCAGTTTCCGGCCGGAAAACCGGGCGAAAACAAAATAAAAGGCGAACTTTGCCCGTTACCACACAAAAAACCTGAAAATCTATGCACTGGAAATACCTCCTTTTCGACCTCGACGGCACGCTGACCGACCCGATGCAGGGCATCACCCGCTCGGTGCAGTACGCCCTGCGGCACTTCGGGATCGAAGTCGAGGACCTGACGACGCTCTGTCCCTTTATCGGACCGCCGCTGCGGGATTCGTTCCGCGAATTTTACGGCATGACCTCCGCCCAAGCCGACGAGGCGTCCGAAAAATACGGCGAATACTTCAGCCGTCAGGGAATCTTCGAAAACAAGCTCTACGCGGGAATCCCCGAACTGCTGTCCGCCCTGCAGGCGCAGGGTACGACGCTGGCCATCGCCACCTCCAAACCCGACTTTCTGGCCGAACGGATCGCCCGGCATTTCGGGTTCCGCGACCGTTTCACGCTCATCTGCGGCGGAACGGCCTACGGTCCCAGCTCGACCAAAGCGGGCGTAATCCGCGAGACCCTCGCACAACTGCGCATCGACGATCCGTCGCAGGCCGTCATGATCGGCGACCGCCGCTTCGACATCGAGGGAGCCGCGGCCGCAGGCGTGGAGTCGATCGGCGTATTGTGGGGCTACGGCAGCCGCGAAGAGCTGGAAAAGGCCAGTCCCTGTTACCTCGCAGCCGACATCCCGGAACTGCGGCGAATATTGGGGTAACGCACCAAGGTCAGGCGGCAGGCAGAAATGCAGGAGTCAGCCCCCGGCGGTCCCCTGCGTCAGTCGCATGACGGCCGGTCGGCAAAAAGGCCCGGCCGGCGGAGCGGATGAAAACAGCATTGCGCCGCTTCCCATCTTTCACCGGGCACCCGCCCCTACGACACAAATTCTGCGCAGACAAATCGAAACGCCTGTAACCACGACAAACAAAAGACGCCCGCGGCAACCGCAGGCGTCTCCATCTATCCGAAAACCCGGAGTCCCCGGCAGAGCCGGGGCCGATCCGATTCCGAACTATTTTTCAAATTTCATTTCGTCCAGCAGCCAGTCCGCCTCGGCATATTTGTCGATAATCCACATCACGTAGCGGATATCGACGCAGACCGTACGGGCCAGATCGGGATGAAACCACACGTCGCCGGCCATCGACTCGCGGTTGCCGTCGAAGGCCAGTCCGATCAGCCGTCCGCGGCCGTCGAGCACGGGACTGCCCGAATTACCACCCGTAATATCGTTGTCGGTCAGGAAATTGACGTAGAGCGTACCCTTTTCGCCCCAGCGGCCCCAATCCTCAGCGGCAATCAGCCGTTTCATGCGGTCATCGACCCGGAATTCATACTCGTCGGGGTTGTATTTCTCCATATAACCCGCAATCGTCGAGCGCGAATCGTAATGCACGCCGTCCGACGGATTCAGGGGCACGACACTGCCGTAAGTCAGGCGCATGGTCGAATTGGCGTTGGGATACTGCGCAATCCCTTCCGAAGCGCGGAAATCGTAGAGCAGGCCGGCATAACGGCTTTCGCCCTTGCCCACCTGCGCGCAAACCCGTCTCTCGGCCTTGTCCACCCCGCCCGTAAACCGCTGCACCCGCACCGATTCGGTGAGTCTGACCAGCGGATCGCGGCGCATCTCGGCGACCGAGCGGTTCCGTTCGAAATAGGCGTCATAACGGTCGGGATCGCTGCAGAACGACGCATCGAACGCTTCGCGCGCCATCCGGTCGGCATCGCCGCCCGCCGCATCGTACATCTCGGTCAACTGTTCGCCCCACATCTCGCGCGGCACATGCTTCGTGAAGTTCACGATCATCTTCGCCAACAGGTCGCGGTCGGTCTCGACATCGTAGTTGCGGCGCAGGCGGCCGCTTCCGGCAACCACGCTCTGCGCATCCTTCGAGTCGATCTTCAGCGAATCCAGCTTCAGGCGGTCCAGCTTGCCGAGGTACGACGACACGCGGTTGGCCACCAGCAGCGCCTCGCTCGGACCGAGCCACGCCTCACGGAAATAGTTGAGACTGCGTTCGGCGCCCCGGCGGCCCTCGTAGCCGCGTTCAAGGTCGGCAAGCAGCCCGCCGTCCTCGGCCCTGCGCGCCGAATCGGCTTCGATCCAGCGTTGCAGACGCTCCTCTTCGGCCTTACGGATCGACACCACGTCGAAACGGCGCAGGCACTTGTTTTCCCACTTGGCGTAATCGGCATAGTTGCTCAGCCCGAAATAGGAGTCGGAATACTTCATGCGCACCTTCGGATCGCGCTCCATATGGCGCTTGAGAATATCCATCCGGTCGTGGCGGTTGGCCACGACGACGGGATTCTTGACACGCTGTTTCTCGGCCACGGCGAACGACGAAGCGTAACGGTTCGTATGGCCCGGAAATCCGATCACCATCGCAAAGTCGCCGTCGTGCACGCCGCCCGTCGCAATACGCAGTACGCGGCGGGGCTTGAGCGGCACGTTGCCGGCGGAATACTCCGCAGGACGTCCCTCCGCGTCGGCATACACCCGGTAGAGCGTAAAGTCGCCCTTGTGCTGGGGCCAGCCCCAGTTGTCGTGATCGCCGCCGAAAGCGCCCAGCGTAATGGGCGGAGTTCCGACCAGCCGCACGTCCTTATAAACGTCGTAATAGAACATCAGGTACATTTTGCCGCCCCACATCGAGTAGCACGACACTTCGTGTTCGGTCTGCGCGGCATAACGGTCCTCGATCTCCTTGTACACGCGGCGCATGCCCATTATGCCCCATTTTCCTTCGGCCATCATGCCGTTGCGGATCGCCTCGACCTCCTCGGTCACATCGACCACCTTGCGCAGGAACCACACGGTCTTGCCGGCCACGGGAATCTCTTCTCCGCGCGTACGGGCCCAGAAACCCGTTTCGAGGTAGTTGTGTTCGGGCGTCGAAAGGGCGCAGATGTCGCTGAACGCGACGTGGTGATTGGTTATCATCAGCCCTTCGTCGGAGATCATGCTTCCCGTTCCCATACCGCCGTCCACGGCGACTACGGCGTCGGCGAGCGCCGAAGTCTGCTCGTTGTAAATCTCCTTGTCCTTTATCTTCAACCCCTTGGACTTCATCTGAGGGTAAATCTCCCCCAGCCGGTTGATCAGCCACATGCCTTCGTCGGCCACGGCGGTCTGCATGCAGAGCAGCACGACGGCCAGACAGGCTATCCATCTTCTCATATCTTTCATCTTCATAAAACGGGAGGAAACCGTCAGCCGATCCCCTCCCGGTCATTTTATTCGGTTACGGTCTTGCCCGGATTGGTGAACTTCAGCCGCGGATCGGCCTCCTTGAAGGTCCCGTCGGCCATGCGGAGCGTCCACTTCTCGGCTTGGAAAATCTCCTTCCAGAGCTTCTCGTCGTTCCACATCGACTTCACATAGTGAATACGCATGACGGGCGTCAGGTCGCGCAGCACGAAATCTACGGAGACAATGCCCTCGGAGCACGAAAGGAAGCTCTTGAAATAGGGGAACGCATTGCGGATCGGCATCTTCTCGATACCGGGGAACGCCATTTCGTAGACAGCCTTCGGGAACTGTTCGTCGTCGCCCCACTTCTCGATGTTGGCAATGAACCTGCCCGCCTGCTTCTCCACGTCGCGGAACATGATCTGCGCGAACTCCTCGCGCGAAACCTGCCCGGCGACCGCATAGCTCTTGAGCACGGTGTGCATCGGAATCACCTTTTCGCCCTCCTTGGCCGGAATCACCAGTTCTTCGGCGTCGATCGCCTCCTCGAACATCTTTTCGGTAATGCCGGCGGCGGGATCGGCGTAGACCGTCACATCCACGGGGCAGGCGAATTCGGAGGTGAAGCCGTATACGCCCTCGATCTTCTGCAGCACCATGCCGAAGTAGATCATATCCATCCGGTCGTGGAGTCCCTCGACGCCGAGTTTCACCACGTCAAGCATCGGCACGTTCTCGCCCGGCATGGCGTATTTACGCAGCGTCGGAGCGAAAATCGCGGCCTGAATCTTCAGCGTGTCGGTCTTGGCGGGGTCGAACAGCACCTCGACGCCGTGACGGCGGACGAACGTCTTCACGCCGTAAACGCCCGGCACGGTCTGCATTTTGGCCGAGAAGGCCTTCGAAGAGCCGAAGCACTTGATCGTCTGCAATCCCTCCATCTCGAAGGTCTGCAGATTCTCGACCTGCTCGTAATCGCCCCATTTCTCGTCGATCGTGGGCAGCTCCATCGTGGAACCCATCCACACGGCGATGAAGAAAAGCACGACGGCCAGCAGTCCCGGCACCCAGCGCAGCGAACGGCGGCCGTTGACCTGCAGGGCGTCCTTCGTACAGGAGCCGATACAGTTGCCGCAAAGCGTGCAATCGACGTGCTTCACCTTCACGTAGTCGTGGATCGGCAGCTGATAGGGGCACTTTTTCTCGCAGAGACCGCAGTTGTTGCAGGTGCGGATGTCACGCTCGATGTACATCAGCGGGAAGACGCAGCTGCGCATCTTGACGATCTCGACGACATATGCGGCCAGACATGCGCCGCCGATGGTCCAGACCCATGCGTCCGCAACGCCCAGCATGCCGAGAATCCAGCCGCCGAGGGCCGCGATGACGAACAGCAGCGTGAATTTGAAAATGTTGCTGGCCGCCCCCAGCGGACAGATATACTTGCACCAGAACATCTTCACCACGAAGCCGCCCAGCAGCAACAGCGTAAGGCTCGTGAGCGACATCCAGAGCACGATCTCGCCCTTGAATCCCGTAGCCACAGCATAGAACGGATCGAGTTTCTTGCAGAACAGCTCGCTCGACGAGAGCGTGAAATAGAGGATCGTGAAGAGCAGCACGTACTTCACCACGCGCAGCAGTTTGTCTACGATGCTGCCCGACGGAACCTCGACCTGCAGATGCAGTTTCTTTCCGGCGCGGCCCATCCATTCGCCAACGGTGCCCAGCGGACAGAGGTAGCCGCAGAAAAGTTTGCTGAACAGGATCACTCCCACGGCGAGCACGAGGCCCATCATGATCTGGAGCATAGACATCGAGCAGGCCAGCGAGTTGTTCACCAGATAGGTTCCGAAAGCCTGCAGACCGCCGAAGGGACAGTAAGCCTCGACATCGACGGGTTTTTCGCTGAAGTTGGCCCAGAGCACCGTGCCTGCAATGGCGGCCAGTACGCCCCACTGCAGGATGTGCTTCAGGTAATTGGGTTTGCGTTTCATGTATCGTTAAGTATTGTGTTTGTGTGTGCGGAGCGGGTTATTACTAGTCCTTGATACAACGGACGGGAGCGGCGCAGTAACCGCCTTGGTATGCGACCGTTATACGGTTGAAACTCTTGTTGTAGGTGATCATGCCGGCATAATACTGAATGTTCTTAATGCCGCTGGCCGGGTCGTCGGCCGTATTGTAGGTAACCTTATAGCCGGTCGAACTGGGGAAATACCCCATGCCGAACGCCGAGACGTCGGCAGCCGAGGCTGTCGCCATATAGGCCGGAGTCGCCGTGACGTTCGCCGCATTGACATAACCGCAGCCTGCGATGTTAAACCCGTCTTTATTGAGCTTAACGATCGAACCGCCGCTCTGCGTCTGTTCGAAATAGGGCGACGTCGGATCGGTGAGGTTGCCGCTGCCGACACCCGCCAGTTTCAGCCATTCGGCCATCGTCGGGATATGCCATCCTTCGGGGCAAATACCCCGCGCCCCTTCATACTGGTCGAAATTGTCACCCGTCATGTCGCCGGTCATCCCCAGCATCACCGGATAGCTGTACAGCAGACCGTTGCTTTCGACGAGCGACGGATCGGCCGCTTTAGACAGATTGCACGGATACCATACGCCGCTGCCGTCCTTCGGGTCGCTCGATATGGTTTTGCCGGCAGGCACATACCGCAGGTTTTCGGCCATCCACGTACGGCCGTCCTTCAGGGTCACGATCTCGTACTTCACGCCGCCCCATTCGACGGTCGGGGTCTCGACCTCGCCTTCGCCGTCCGGCAGCAGGTCGTCGCCGTCCACCCAGCCCGTAATAGGACCGCTGAACTTCACCTCGATGTCGGCCGGCTGCACGTTGCACTCCATGCGGCGGTTCTCACCCGACTTGAAGTCGGCCGTACCGAGCGTCTGCGTGCGTTTCTTGCCGTCGGCCGTGGTGACGGTAACCATCAGTTTGACACCGTTCTGCGGCACCAGAAGCGCATAGTAGACTTTGTTCGCAGTCGCCGTATTGGCGATCAGGTCGGAAGCCTCCGCGTCCGCTTTGGCCGTAAAGTTGCCCGTCGCTGGATCGAGTACGCCCGTCCCCACGGCGCCCTTGATGACGATATTCGTAATATCGAAACCCGATTCGTTCGTCACGTCGATAACGATGCGCGACATCTTGTGCTTGAAAGTCATCTGCGTGGACGACAGCGTCGGCTTGACGCCCGCCTTCACGGCCACGATCAGGTCCGAAGCCGTGTAGTTGTCGCCGCTCTGATCGGCCTTGACCGAGAATTCCGCGGGAATATCCCCGCCCTCCTGCCAAGGATAATAGGCGAAGAGCGTCGAGGTCGCATTGATGTCCTCATACCAAAGGAATCCCTCGGTCTTGAAATCGGTGCCGTCGAAAGTCATCGGCTTGTTCGACACGAAATCCTTGCCGTCGGCGGTCATCGTAACCTTCAGGCCGACCTTGTCGCCCAGTTCGAAATCGGTATCCGTGGCGCGCGTAGAGGCGGTCATGGCTGCCGGCGTCAGCGAAGGATTGCCGATCGTCGGAGTGATACGCAGCGTCCGGTCGCCCGGAACCCCGCCTTCGTTCTTCGAGCAGGCGGCAAAGCACACTGCCGCGGCTGCCGCAATCATCAAAATCTTTTTCATAGCTCTATCCGTTTAAGTTAAAAATTATATCCCACACTCACCGTCGCCCGCACCCGGTTGGGCTGCGCGACGTATTGCAGATCGAACCCGTGTTCGTAGCGCGCATACAGTTCGACGTAGAACCGCTCGATGTTGCGCCGCACGCCCAGTCCCGCCCCCAGCCGTTTGGCCGTCAGGTATTCGGTTTCATAATTGTAATATCCGGTCAGTTGTCCGGGATACTCGCCCGGCTGCTCGCCGGAGGTCTCGAACTGTTTTTCGCACTCCTCGAAGCCGCCCTGACGGTAGTCGGCGGCGAGGGTCACTTCCCAGAACCCGAAGGCGCGGATCAGTTCGGCATAGACTTTCGTAAAGTGCAGCTTCTGCCCCTTGACATAGGGATACATCAGCGTCGATTCGCGGTTGAGCTGCGAATAGGCCACGCCGGCGCGCAGGTCCGTATAACGGTTTGCAAATTCGTACTCGCCCCCCAGATCGAGCCCCTTGCGCCCGAAGATGGGCGTCGAGCCGTGAATGTAGGGCTTCGTCACACCGTTGACGGTCTCCGTCGTGATGATGTTCTCGTCGGTCCGGAGCGACCGCCAGTCGAGGTGCAGCCGCACGAAGTGCCTGCGCTGCAGGTTTCCGAGCGAAAGGGCGGCGTTCGCCGTCACCTGATGCGTCCCGAACTCATGCCAGATCATGCCGCGCTCGCCCGTCTCGCCCTGCCGGTTGCGATATGCGGCAGCGGCATAGACCGGTCCGTACTGCAGCTGCACGCCCGCGCCCTGCGTATTCTCCCGGACGGGAAATCCCGTGACGCCGCTGGTCGTGAGGTGCATGTCGCTGCTCTCCCAAAGCTGCAGCGAGCCGTAACCCAGACCGCGATCGAAGAAAGCCTGATACGATTCGGGCGTGGAGCCGATCTCCTCGGCTTCGAGTTTTTCGCTGTTCGTGCCCACGATATAGACCGCGCCCGCGGCGAAACGGCCCGCATGGTACATCACGCCGGGCGAGAATTCGAAGTCGAGCCGCGTGTTCTTGTGACGCAGGTCCTTGCGCTTGGCATAGTTCTGCGCTTCGAACTCCACGCGCAGGCCGCCCGTCCAGCGTCTCCCCAGCACGGCCGAAACGCCGCCCATGAAGGAGTAGTCCTCGCGGATTTTGCGGCCCGGCGTAAATTCGAGAATATCCACGGGATAATAGCCCGGTTGGGTGAACATCGAACCGCACATGTTGCGGCCGTCGAAATAGTCGTATCCGAAGCCGCCCGCGAAAGAGACCTTTTTCAGATGGCGCACCGACTCGGTCCGCGCGCCGGCGTTCCAGCTGTCGTCCGACGACGAATGGCCGGTCATCCCGCCGGTCTCCTTGGTGAAATAGATTTCGGCATAGGAGCGGCTCAGGCTGTCCTGCCGGATGCCCGCGGCGTTCGGGCCGCCGTTCCACGGATTGCGGCGAAAAACATAATCGAAACGCTCCTGTGCCGCGGCGCCTGAGACGGCAATTATCATCAGCAGTGTTAAAATCCGTCTCATAGGCTATTCACGCAAAGATTGTGTCTCACGCTCGTAAAAATCGTTCGACGAATTGTTGGTATCCACATATCGGTCGAATCCGGCGCTCGCAGTGGCCTCTTCGTCCAGCCTGCGGTAGAGGCTGTGTCCCTGCGCCTTGGCCGAGAATCCGACGTATCCGGCGTCCACATCGGTATGCAGACGCTTGTTTCTGGTCGCTTCCGACAGGTTGCAGACCTCGACGCCGTCTACGATCCACTCCCACGGAATTTTCGAATAGACGACGCTGCCGCTGGCGATCGCCGATTCGAGATCATTGGCCAGATAGGCGTCCAGATCGAAATCGCCGGGCGCCCGGAAAAGGATCACGGCGGGCGAATTCTGCGATATCACATAGACCACGGCCGTATTCGTTCCGGTTTTTTTCAGCACTTTCATATAGTGCGACTCATCGATCTGATCGCCCGGAGTAGGCGTGGGATGCAGCCGGTTGCCGGGATAATGCACCATATCGTAAAGCACGAAGTAGCCTTTCCGGTTGAGATTCACCGACTGGGAATAGGTCTGCGTGTGGTCCACGCCGTAATAGGCCACGACGGCCTCTTCGCCCGGCTCCAACGGGAAATCCGTGCCCGTGCCGGGGAACATCCAGATACAGTCCGGCATGGCGGCGTAGTCGCGGAAAACGATGTTGCCCGAAGGGTCCGTACTCGTCCACGGATTGTTGGCGTTCGAGTTGTAGGGCGCGACCATACCCAGACAAAGGCCGTCGAGGTAGTAGGTGTCGAAACTGTTGTTGTGCAGGACGATATACTTGTCGTCGGCATACGAACCGGTCGCAGGCGGGTCCTGCGGACAGCCGCCCGAATAGATCTCCTTGATGAGGATCGTGCCCGGCTTGGCGTATTTCAACTCTACGCTCACATTCCGGTCGGCGCCGGCGAGGTCCACCTGTTCGACGGCGCCGTTGAAGACCGACGACGCATCGGGGCGGTCGAGCACCGAAAGCCGGTAATGCCCGGCGGCCACGTCGAAGGCCGCCACGCCGCGCGCATCGGTCAGCGCGGTGTAGACGTTGCTCGAATTGCGGTCGGTGAGTTTCACCGGAACGCCCTCCCGCAGGAAGGAGGCGTACTCTTCGGGGTAGACGACCTGCACGCTGAGCGACCGCAGCGTATCGCCGTAGGGATTGCCTTCGAACGACGTGCAGCCGGCGGCCAGCAGACAGGATAATATGCAAAATAGCTTTTTCATCGTTTTCAGAATTTAAGACGCACCGTCAGGCCGTAATAGAAATCGGGCGTAAAGACGACCTTGACTCCCGAAGCGTACGACGCGACGAAAGGCCGGGAATTGGTGAAGTTATTGGCATAAAACGAGATGGATACATGATCCCCGATCTCCTTGGTGATGCTCAGGTTGGCCGAAAAATAGGGATCGTACCCGTCGCCGTTGAACGAGTAGGCATTGCCCGAACGAAGCAGCAGGGAGGAGAAGGCCGGATCGTTTTTCTGGGCGTCGGTGAAGGGATGGCGGTTGCCGTCGAGGTCGAGGTAGGCCACAGGCCAGATCGCCGTATAGCTGTTGCCGTCGTATATGCTGCCGCCCGTGGGATTGCGGTCCTCGTCCACGTTGAAGGCGTATTCGCGGCCGTCGTACTCCGAAAGGTTCTGCGAACGCTTCACCAGCGAAGCTTCGAGCCGGAGGGTGACGATCATGCGGATCGCGGGCACATGGGTCGTGGCCGTGAGGTTCGCATCCAGCGCATGGGTCTTGCGGCCGTTGTAGGTCACGACGGAGCTGCCCCCGTTGTCGGCGTAAATTCCCACGTAGGGGAAGAATTCGCCGCCCGTCGTGGTCGAAGGATAATAGGACGCCTCGCCTTTATTGACGTATTTGGTATAGCCGTAGGCGCCGTCCAGCCGCAGCTGCGTGCGGATAGGATTGATCTGCGGGAAATCAACGACGAACTCCAGACCCATGCGGTCCACGGGCGAGCCGTTGTCTTGGTAGGTATTCTTGACGAAGGTGCGCTTGGTGGAAGTCGTCTCCATGGCGATCCATCCGGCCGAGGGGTCGTCCTTGTCGCGGACGAAGATCTCACCCGTCTGGCTGTCCACCCTGAAGAGCGGATTCGACGGCATCTGGAACGAGGAGCCGTCGGGCATCTTCGAGGGCAGCCCCATCACCTTGTAGGAGAACGGCTCGTAGGCGGCGCTCAGTTCATAGGGGTATTTGGTACGGTTGAAATAGCCGACCAGCGAAACCGAAGTGCCGCCGATACGCAGATCGACGCCGACCTCGGCGTTGCGGTTGCGCTGCCAGCGGAGGTTGTCGTTGTAGAGTATCTGGTAAGGCTGCGTGTGATAGACGTACACGCTCCGGTTCGGGCTGTAGGTGTTGCTGAACACCCGCGTATCGCGGTATTCGGGCAGCGGATAGAGGACGTTGAAGGACGGCAGTTTCTCGGTGATGCCCCAGCCGCCGCGGACGGTCACATGGTCGTTGATGCGGAACTTCAGGTTCAGGCGCGGCGAAAGACTCGACGTATTCTCATACTGCGTATTCTTGATAAAGGTCTTTTCGGCGCGCACACCCGCCATCAGCTGCAGCGAGGTCGTTCCCAGCGGCACGGTCAGCGTCTCTTCGAGGTAGGCCGCGAGGTTGTGCATGTAGGGAATATCGGTATAGGGGCGGGGGCGGTACCCGTCGGGTGCAAGGGGGGGGGCCGCGTAATACTCTCCCTCCCCGACGTTGCCGTTGGCGCGCCACGACGCGCCGATCTTGGCATTGCTATGCACGTCGCCCCAGCTGCGGACCCAAGTGGCCTTCAGATTCGCCGCATAGTCGAGCTGCTTGGAGTCGATATTGCGCGTCGTATAGAAAGTCGCCGGAAGCATTTCGGCGATATAATAGCCCTCGCTTTCGGCATGGACGGCCGGGGTCTCCGTGGCCGACGACTGGTAGGTGTGCCTGCGTGCGAGCTTGTCGGCATAGCTGAGCGAAGCATCGAAATCGACGCACGTGATCCACGGTTTGTTGAGCAGCCATTTGAGCGACGTATTGGCCCGCAGGGCGTTGTCGCGCACCTTCTCCCACTCGCCCACCTGCGCGTCGGGGTCGTCTTCGGTATTCATGCCGCCGATGTTGGCCGTCACGCCGAAATTGAAACGCAGAACCTTGGCGAAGGTGTTCTGGTAATTGAGCGCAATGCCCGTGCGCGAATAGGAACTGTAGGGCGACGTGGGGTTCTTCATGGCCCGCGTGTACTCCACGCTGCTGTTCAGCACGCCGCGGTCGGTACCCAGATCGAAACCCTTCGAGGCGGAGATTTGTTTGGTGCGGGGATTGGTCGAGAGCACCAGCGTATAGGGCGTCTTGCCCTTGCGGGTCGAAATCTTCACCACGCCCGACGAGATATCGCCGTACTCGGCCGAAGGCACGCCCGTCACCACCTCGACCGACTCGATATTCGTCGAAGCGATGTTGCGGGTGCTCGCGCCCGACATTTCGCCCAGCGAAGCGTTGGTCGAGATGCGCACGCCGTCCACCTCGACGGCCGTGCCGAACGAGGCGTTTCCGGCCGCGGAACCGCCGCTGCGCAGCGAAAAGACGTTGTCTTTGGTCAGATCGGGATTTATCGTCTTGCCGCCCGGCAGCAGCGACGAAATATCCGAAGCGTTCACCATTTGCAGGTGGTCGATGGCGTTGCCGCCGATCGTCCGCGAGGTGGCCATGGCATTGGGCGCCTCCTTGGCCGTGACGACGACGCTTTCCAGTTTCAGATTGTCCTCAGGCGCATAGAGCAGGATACGCCCCATGCCGGCGCGGACGTCGAGTTCGGTTTCCGTGGTCGCATATCCCAGACACGACACCACGAAACGGGTCGCGCCTTTGGGCACGCCCTTCACGGTAAAATTGCCGTCGCCATCGGCCACGGCCCACAGTCCGGCCTGCGGCAGCTCGACGACAGCCTGAGCGATCGGTTTGTCGGTGCCCTTGACCAGCACCCGCCCCGATAAATCGTAACGCTGCGCCCAAACAACGGCCGGAATTAGCGTGAATAACAGTAGCAGAAGTTTCCTCATATGATTGACCTAACGCAACAAATATAACTAAAATGAATATTTTTTGTGCATTTTCAACCGTTTTTTTTAACCATTTCAACAATTTTTACGGGCAGGAGATACGATTCCGTCCGGCTCGGCAAAGACCGTTTCGCCAAATCCCCCATGCGTTCCGCACGGAAATACCTGCATTACAGCGAAAACGGACGGCTTATAAACATAGGTCCCAAAGATTAATTTTATTTTCACAGTACTATGTCGCACAAAGTATAAATATTTTACCTATATTTGCGCTTACCAACCGACGGTTTATTGGTGTTTAGTAATTTTTTATTGATTTTCGATAAAAATAAATTGTTTTTCAAGAATATTTTAATACCTTTGTTCCCGACGCCGTTTCCCTCGGCTTACAGATCGTAACTACGCAACCTTACAAAACCGCTTTACAACGGCAGACACAATATGATAAAGCTGGAAAACATCAACAAGACCTACGACAACGGGTCGCCCCTGCATGTGCTCAAGGGTATCGACCTCACGGTGGAAAAGGGCGAACTGGTCTCCATCATGGGCGCATCCGGATCGGGCAAATCGACGCTGCTCAACATCCTCGGCATCCTCGACGACTATGACAGCGGCAGCTACTATCTGGCCGGCCGCCTGATCAAGGATCTCAGCGAGACACAGGCCGCCGCGGCCCGCAACAACATGATCGGCTACATTTTCCAGTCCTTCAACCTGATCAACTACAAGAACGCCGTCGAAAACGTCGCCCTGCCGCTCTATTATCAGGGCGTCTCCCGCCGCAAGCGCAACGCCCTCGCCCTCGAATACCTCGACATGCTGGGCCTGAAGGAGTGGGCCGAACACATGCCCAACGAGATGTCGGGCGGTCAGAAACAGCGCGTGGCCATCGCGCGGGCGCTGATCAACAAACCGCAGATCATCCTCGCAGACGAACCCACGGGCGCACTGGACAGCGTCACCTCGCAGGAGGTGATGAACCTGCTGCGCAGCGTGAACGTCGACATGGGCATGACCATCATCTGCGTCACCCACGAACAGTCGATCGCCGACCAAACGGACAAAATCATCCGCCTGACGGACGGCGTCATCAGCAGTATCACCGAAACCGGACTGGCAACGCGATGAGAGAGCTGCTGCTGGAGATATGGACTTCGGTGCGCCGCAACAAACTGCGCACGTTCCTCACGGGATTTTCAGTCGCGTGGGGCATCTTCATGCTCGTCATCCTGCTGGGATCGGGCAACGGACTCAAGAACGGCGTGCTGTCGAATTTCGGCAACTACGCCACCAACTCGATCACCATCTCCGGCGGCTGGACCTCGAAGGCCTACGCCGGCTACAACAAATGGCGCAGCATCGACCTGAAAAACCGGGACCTCGAAATTCTGGTCAATGAATTCCCCGAAGTGGACGACGTCGCCGCCAAAGCGTGGTACCGCGGCTCCACGGCCACCTACCTCGACCGCTTCGCCGACATCAGCCTGCGCGGCTCGCTGCCCAAGATCCAGCAGATCGAAGGCGTCGAGATCGTCAAGGGACGTTTCATCAATCAGGCCGACATCCACAACTACCGCAAGGTGATCGTCATCGACGAGGCGCTCGAAAGAATACTCTTCCGCGGCGACGACCCGCTGGGCAAGCCGGTCAAAATCCACAACAACATCTACCGCGTGGCCGGCGTCTACAGAGGCGACGCCCAGCAGCGCAATTCGATGGGCTACATCCCGCTGACGACCGGCCAGCTGATCTTCAAGGCCAACGATCCGGTCGTGGACAACGCGATCATCACCGTACACGGACTCGACACCGACGCGCAGATGGAGGCGTTCGAACAGCGCATCCGCAAACGGCTGGCCGCCGAACACCACTACGATCCCGAAGACCAGAGCGCCCTGTGGATACGCAACACGATGGAGCAGTACAAGAGCATGATGATCGTCTTCGGCGGCATCAACCTCTTCGTCTGGATCATCGGTCTGGGCACCCTGCTGGCGGGCATCGTCGGCGTGAGCAACATCATGCTGGTGACCGTCACGGAGCGCACCTCCGAATTCGGCATCCGCAAGGCCCTCGGCGCCAAACCCGTGTCGATCATCCGCCTGATCCTGACCGAATCGGTGATGATAACGGCCATGTTCGGCTATATCGGCATGGTGCTGGGCGTTGCCGTCATGGAGGCGGTCAACTATGTCATCAACCAGACGCCGGCCCAGACCGGAAACTTCGGCGGCAGCATCTTCCTCAATCCGACGCTCGATCTGGGCGTGGCCGTCAGCGCCACGGTCGTACTGGTCATTGCGGGCCTGATCGCAGGATACGTCCCCGCCTACCGGGCGGCACAACTGAAAACGATCGACGCCCTGCGTTATAATAAATAAGGAGCCATGAGATTTTTCGATACGGACCGCTGGAACGAAATCTGGCAGACAATCAGCCGGAACCGCAAGCGCAGCATCATGACGGCGCTGGGCGTATTCTGGGGTATCTTCATGCTCATCGTACTGCTGGGAGCCGGCATGGGGCTGGGACGCCTTTTCCGCGCCCAGCTGGGCGGCATGTCCACCAACACGGTGCTGCTGCAAAGCAGCCGCACGTCGGTCCCCTACAAGGGCATGCCCACGGGACGCTGGTGGAGAATGGACAACGACGATCTGGAAGCCGTCAGCAAACTCGAAGAGGTGGAGTACACCTCAGGCGTCATCTGGGGCAACGAACTCCACTGCAGCTACAAAGAGCGCAAGGGCGACTATCAGATGATGGGATACACGCCCGACTACCAGAGGATCAACCCGCAGAAGATCATCGCAGGCCGTTACATCAACGAGGTAGACATGGTGCACAAGCGCAAGGTCTGCGTCATCGGCACGCAGGTGCAGAAAGACCTCTTTCCGGGCGAACCCGACCCGACGGGCAAAGTCATCAAGGTCGGAGGAAGCTACTTCACCATCATCGGCGTCATGCGCCGCGAATCGTCGGCCATGTCGTTCAGCGACGTCGAACGCACGGTCGTCGTCCCGATCTCGCTGGCGCAGCAGATGTTCGGCTACGGCCGCACGATACACCTGCTGGCGCTGGCCGGCTACAAGGACGTTCCGAGCAAACAGGTCGAGAAAGCGGCCCGCGAAGCCGTCTTCGCCCGGCACATGATCTCGCCGGACGACGAAAAGGCCGCTTGGACCATGTCCGCCGGAGAGATGTTCGACAAGGTGATGAGCCTGTTCTGGGGCATCGGCCTGCTGACGTGGATCGTGGGACTGGGCACGCTGCTGGCAGGTATCGTCGGCGTGAGCAACATCATGCTGGTGCTCGTGAAGGAGCGCACGCAGGAGATCGGCATCCGCCGCGCGCTGGGCGCCCCGCCAACGGCCATCATCTCGCAGATACTTTCCGAGAGCTTCATCCTCACCTTCATCGCCGGAATACTGGGTCTCACGGCCGCTGTCGGCGTGCTGTCGGTCGTGGATTCGGTCTACTATCAGGCGGTCACCGTGGCGCAGGAAGGATTCGAAGTGTCGTGGCAGATCTCCTTCGGGACGGGCATGCTGGCCCTCTTCATCCTGATCGCAGGCAGCCTGCTGGCGGGCGTCATCCCCGCATACCGGGCCTTGAGCATCAAGGCGGTGGATGCAATACGCGAAGAATAAACGATTAAACAAACAGATTACGGCTATGAAAAAATTTCTGAAAATCTTTCTGGGAGTGCTCTTTGCGGCGCTGCTTCTCGGAACGTTCTGGTTCCTGTGGCAGAAGACCCGCCCCGTAAAGGTCGTCTACACGATCGTGCAGCCCAAACTCGACACGCTCAAACAGTACGTGGTCGCCACGGGCAAGGTCGAGCCGCGCGACGAGGTGCTCATCAAGCCCCAGATTTCGGGCATCGTCTCCGACGTCTACAAGGAGGCCGGGCAGATGGTCCGCAAGGGCGAGGTGATCGCCACGGTGAAGGTCGTCCCCGAAATGGGTCAGCTGTCGAGCGCCGAATCGCGCGTCTCGGTGGCCGAAATATCGCTGGACCAGACCCGCCGCGAATTCGACCGCACGGAAGCCCTGCACAAGAAGGGCGTGGTGTCGGACGAGGAGTACGAGCAGGGCCGCACCGCGCTTCGGAAAGCGCAGGAGGAGCTGCAGAACGCCAAGGAGAACATGGAGATCGTCAAGAACGGCATCACCAGCCGTTACAAGGAGCTGAGCAACACCCAGATCCGTTCGACGATCGACGGCATGATCCTCGACGTCCCGGTCAAGGTCGGAAACTCGGTGATCCAGTCCAACACCTTCAACGACGGCACGACCATCGCCACGGTTGCCGACATGTCGAACATGCTCTTCCGGGGCAACGTCGACGAGACCGACGTGGGCAAGCTCCACGAGACGATGCCCGTCAAGCTGACCATCGGCGCCCTGCAGAACGTCGAGCTGGACGCCCTGCTGGAGTACGTTTCACCCAAAGCGACCGAAGACAACGGCGTCATCATGTTCGAAGTGAAGGCGGCCGTGAAGATTCCCGAAAACGTCTTCGTGCGCGCCGGATACAGCGCCAACGCCAGCATCGTGATCCAGAGCCGCGAAGGGGTGCTGACCCTGCCGGAAAGCACCGTCGAATTCGAGGGCGACAAAACCTACGTCTACCTGCTCACCAGCGCCGACGGGGCCGAGGAGCAGACCTTCGACAAGCACGAGGTCAAGATCGGGCTGTCGGACGGTATCAACATCGAACTGACCGAGGGCGTGACCGCCGAGAGCAAAGTCCGCGGCGCACGGGAAAAGAAGAAGAAATAACCACAAATGCATCGCAGCATGAAAACCAGCACCCTATTCGCCGCCCTCAGCGCGGCTGCCATGACGCTCTGTACGGCTGCCGCCGCGGCTCAGACGGTACAGGCCGCGCCGCAGGCCGCAACGCCGGCGCCCGGCACGCCGTGGTCGCTCGACGACTGCATCGGGTATGCCCTGCACAACAACGTCGGCGTACAGCAGCAGGCCCTGCAGGTGGAGCAGACCGACGTGAAACTGTCTACCTCCAAATACAGCCGGCTGCCCGACCTGAGCGCATCGGTGGGCTACAACGCCACCTTCGGGCGCGGCACCTCCGACGACAACATCCGCAAGACGGGAACCATCCAGAGCGGCTCGTTCGACGTCGGGGCCAGCATGCCCCTCTTCGACGGATTCCGCATCAACCGCGAAATCAAGGGCGGCAAGCTCGACCTCGCCGCCGCCATGCAGGATTTGGAACGCGCACGCGAAGACCTGTCAATCAACGTCATGACGCTGTACCTGCAGGTTCTCTACAACAAGGAGCTGACCCAGATCGCCGAACGCCAGCTCGAACTGAGCACCCAGCAGGCCGTCCGCAGCCGCGAGCTGGTCGCCGCGGGCAAACAGCCCGAATCGGCACGCTACGAAAGCGAAGCCCTGCAGGCCAACGACGAACTGAATCTGACGCAGGCCCGCAACGACCTGCGGCTGGCGCTGCTCAACCTGAGTCAGGCCCTCAACCGCGAGAGCGCGGCGGGATTCGACATCGTGGCGCCGCAATTCGACAGCGTGGCGCTCGCATCGCTGCACATGCTCGGCACGGCCGACGACGTCTATGCCTATGCGACGGAAAACCGCCCCCACATCAAGGCGGAACGCCTGCGGCTCGAAAGCGCCGAAAATGCCGTCCGGATCGCCAAATCCGCGCTCTACCCCTCGCTTTCGCTGCGCGGAGGCTACGGCACGGGCATCTACAGCACGCAGGAGGCCGCCTTCGGCACCCAGTTCCGCAAGAACAGCAGCGAGTTCGTCGGCGTGTCGATGAGCGTTCCGATCTTCAACCGCCGCGCCACGCACAACAGCATCCTCTCGGCCCGGATAGCCATGCGCAAACAACAGCTGGCCGTGACCGACGCCGAGCAATCGCTGCGCAAGGAGATCGAGCAGGCGTGGTACAACGCCGACGCCGCCTACGGGAAATACCGTTCGGCGGACGCCGCCCTCACCTCGGCACGGGTGGCCTTCGCCTACGAACAGCAGAAGGCCGACGCAGGCCGTTCGACGGTCTTCGACTTCAACGACGCCAAAACACGTATGGAAAAGGCCGAGTCGGAACTCGTGCAGGCGAAATACGAATTCGTATTCCGGTCGAAAATCCTCGACTTCTACCGCGGCCGGCCGCTCGAACTATGACAAATAGCCGTAAACAAGCTCGCACCGAATAAACAAATTAGGGCGGTCGAAATTCGACCGCCCTATTGCTGTCCGGAATACCAATCCCTCAAGTATTCCGACAGCTGCCGGGAGAGGCTTTCAGGCTCCTACCCGGCGCAGAAGCCCTTTTGCGTCACTAATACCCTCTTCGTCCCCTGTGCGAAGCAGGATGAAACAAAGATATGAAAATATTCCGAAGCTGTACACCCCGTGAGCGTTTTTGCCATAACTTACGGCTGAAATGATTCACACGAATGGACGAAAATGTTGCATACAGTCTCTTTCAGCCAACAAAACGTTCGGCAAAGAAATGGCTATCTGAAAAATTTGCCCTACTTTTGCAACTGAATTACAAACGGTAAAGATGGAGTGGCTAAAAAGTTTATTCGTCGAACATTCGGCGCTGCAGGCCGTCGTGGTGATCTCGCTCATCTCGACGATCGGCATCGGACTCGGTAAAATCCGCTTTTTCGGCATATCGCTGGGCGTGGCGTTCATCTTCTTTGCCGGCATTCTGGCCGGGCATTTCGGACTCACGATCGACCCGCAGATGCTGACCTATGCCGAAAGTTTCGGACTCGTCGTCTTCGTCTACGCCCTCGGTCTGCAGGTCGGCCCCGGTTTCTTCAACTCGCTGCGCGCCGACGGACTGCGCCTGTTGTCGCCGGCCGTCGCCGTAGTGCTGATCGGCACCGCGCTCGCCATAGGCATGAGCTTCACGCTGAACGTCTCCATGCCCGACGCTGCCGGCATCCTCTGCGGAGCCACGACCAACACCCCGGCGCTCGGCGCCGCGCAGCAGACGCTGCAGCAAATGGGCATCGACCCCAACGGCGCCGCCCTGAGCTGCGCCGTGACCTATCCGCTGGGCGTCATCGGCGTCATTCTGGCCATCGTCTTCATCCGCAAGGTCTTCGTCCGACCTTCGGACATGCCCGAACCGGACGCCGAGCACCGCAAGAACGTCTTCATCGCCAGCTACCACCTGACCAATCCCGCCGTCTTCGGCAAAAGCGTCCACGAGATCGCCTCGCAAAGCCACCACCATTTCGTCATTTCGCGTATCTGGCGCAACGGGCGGGTGTCGATCCCCACCTCGGACAAGACGCTGCAGAAGGACGACATCATCCTCGTCATCACCGCCCCTTCGGAAGCCGACGGCCTGCGGCTGATCTTCGGCGAGCAGGAACTGAAAGACTGGAACGCGGAAAACATAGACTGGAACGCCGTGGACAGCCAGCTGATCTCCCAGCGCATTCTGGTCACGCGGCCCGAAATCAACGGCAGGAAACTCTCCTCGCTGCGCCTGCGCAACAACTACGGCATCAATATCAGCCGCGTCTACCGTTCGGGCGTGCAGCTACTCGCAACGCCCGATCTGCGGCTCCAGATGGGCGACCGCCTGACGGTCGTCGGCGAAGCCGCGGCGATCCAGAACGTCGAGAAGATTCTCGGCAACGCCGTCAAGAACCTCGACGAACCCAACCTCGTGGCGGTCTTCGTCGGGCTGATTCTGGGACTGGTGCTGGGGAGCATCCCCGTCAGCATTCCGGGCATCAGCCTACCCGTAAAGCTGGGTCTGGCGGGCGGCCCGATCGTCATCGGCATCCTGATCGGCACGTTCGGTCCGCGTCTGCATATGATTACCTACACCACCTACAGCGCCAACCTGATGCTGCGCGCATTGGGGCTGTCGATGTATCTCGCCTGTCTGGGGCTGGAAGCCGGCGCGCACTTCTTCGAAACGGTCATGCGCCCCGAAGGGGCGTTGTGGCTCCTGCTGGGATTCCTGCTGACGTTCGTTCCCGTCGTATTGCTGGGCGTCTTCGCGCTGCGCGTCCTACGCATCGATTTCGGTTCGGTATCGGGCATGCTGTGCGGCAGCATGGCCAACCCGATGGCGCTGACTTACGCCAACGACACGATCGAAGGCGACAATCCGTCGGTCTCCTACGCCACGGTCTATCCCCTCTGCATGTTTTTGCGAGTGGTCATCATTCAGGTGATGCTGATGATTTTCCTGTAGATTGCGGCCCTGCGGCCTGCTCCGGGTTCGGCTACGGCGTCGGCTCCGGCTTCCGCCCCGACTCCGGCTCTTGCTTCGGCATCGGTTCCTGCGTAGGCGTCGGTTCCGGTTTTTGCTTCGGCTTCGGTTCCAGCTTCGGTTCCGGCGCCCGGCCTTGCCCCCTTCTCTGCTCCATTTTCCGCCCCATTCCCGGCTCCGGCTTCAGATAACGCAGGGCCGCAATGTCGCTGCCCGACGGATTCTGGAATACCCGCAGGTCGAATTCGGGAATCACGGCCAGCACGTGGTCGAAAACATCGGACTGTATCCGCTCGTAATCCACCCATATCACCGTATCGGTAAAGAAGTAGAGTTCCATCGGAAGTCCCGTCTCGGTAGGCTGCAGCTGACGCACCATCAGCGTCATCCCTGCGTTCACGGGCACTTCGTTGCGCAGATAACGTTCGAGATAGGCCCGGAAGACGCCGAGATTGGTCTGATGCAGGCCGTTGATCCTGCGTTCGCCGGGTTTGATGCCGTGCGTGGCATTGTACTCCTCGACGCGGCGTTCGGTATCGTCGATATATTCGCGGATCAGGTCGATACTGCGGTATTTATTCAGCATCTCAGGCGTACAGAACCGCACGCTGGTCATGTCGATACTCACCGAGCGCTTCACGCGGCGGCCTCCCGACGCCTGCATGCCGCGCCAGTTCTGGAACGAATCGCTCACCAGCAGGTAGGGCGGCAGCGTAACGATCGTATTGTCGAAATTGCGGACTTTCACCGTCGTGAGCGACACCTCGATCACCGAGCCGTCGGCCCCGTATTTGGGAACCGAAATCCAGTCCCCCACCTTGAGCATGTCGTTGGCCGAAAGCTGGATGCCGGAGACGAATCCCAGAATGCTGTCGCGGAAAATCAGCATGATGATCGCCGCCGACGCTCCCAGACCGGCCAACAGACTGGCGGGCGACTTGTCGATCAGGATCGAAACGATCAGTATGCCGCAGATCAGCGCCGCAATGCCCTGCCCGGTCTGCCTGAGCCCCTTGATCGGCTTGTTCTGCCATGCGGGACGCGCCGAAGCGATTTGGAAAACCGCAAAGAGCACGGCATTGATAAAGCGGAATACCGCCACGACGATATAGACCTCGACCAGCCGCGTCACGATCGTCCGGGCTTCGGACTGCTCTTCGAAAACCACCGGCAGAACGATCCCCAGCACGACGGCGCTGACGACGTTGCACAAACGGCTCAGCACGTCGGGGTTGAACAGATCGTCGTCCCACGTTGCTTTGGTGCGCTTGACGATGCGCCGCATGCCGCGCACGAGGATCGTGCGGCACACGAAGTCGAAGAGCGCCACCGCCAGCAGTACCAGCGTAAAGGCCACCCAGCGGTCCCAGCCGCTGTCCTGCGCGGACGCGAGTCCCAGCCATTCGAGCAGGGCGTCGGCCCAATGTTTCAGGAGTGTCTGCATACGGCATTCCTATCAATTATCAGACCCGTTCGTGAAAAATGATTCCGAGGTCGTCGTTTTACAAAAAAAGATGTGCGATACGGCGGTGCCGCACCTATCCGGCATACGTTCCGCCGACATCGGCCCTCCCCGGCAGCGCGGCCGGATACGGCGCGGATGCAACACGAATGCGGCACAATCGGGGCAAAACGCGGCACGAACCGGCCCCGCCACATTAAGCCGCTGCCTTACAGCCGCTTCCCCGTTTACAAAGATACGAAATAAAGCGGTTATTCAAAAATCAGTTTCGCTTCGCCTTCGAAATTCGGAGTGAACACCCCTTTGCCGAGGTTTTCCAGCACCTCGGCCCGGCTCCAGAACCGCCCGCCGTCCAGTTCGTCGCTCGGCGCAACCGGCCCGTCGTACACCGCACGATGGACATAGACCAGTTCGCGCTCCCGCTCCGAGCGGAATACGTAGACCGCTACCCGTTCGGGCGTAAACTCGGTCACCCCCAGCTCCTCGCGCACCTCGCGCCGCAGGGCTTCATCCACCGTCTCGCCGTAATCGACATGGCCGCCCACGGCCGTGTCCCAGCGTCCGGGCTGAATGTCTTTCCACTCCGGCCGCTTTTGCAGGTAGAGCTCGCCGCGGGAATTGAACAGATGCAGGTGCACCACCGGATGCAGCAGCATCGACCCGCCGTGGCATTCGCCGCGCGTAGCCGATCCCACGACAACGCCGGAGGGATCGACCACCGGAAAAAGTTCCGAACCGTTATCGCATCTCATGGCGGGGATATTTACGTATATAAATCACGACGGTCAGCAAACCGAGCAGGACGAATCCCATGCCCGCGAGAGCCGTATAACGATACCCCAGCCTGTGGTCGATCGGCAGGCCGCCGCAGTAGGCGCCCAGCGCATTGCCCAGATTGAATGCCACCTGCACCAAAGCCGCCCCCAGCATCTCGCCGCCGCGCGAATTCTCCAGAATAAGCAGCTGCTGGGGCGACGAAACACAGAACAGACATCCCGTGCAGAGCACCATCAGGGCGACGGAGAGATAACGGACGTGCGCCCCGAAGTAAATCGCGAGGAGCGTCGCCGCGGCCGTGGCCAGCGTGAAACGCACGACCTTCTCAGGCGTAAAACGATCGGAAAAATGGCCTCCGATGATATTGCCCGCGAACATGCCGAACCCGGCGAGCATAATGATCAGCGTCAGGTCGTCCGCCGTGAATCCCGAAGCGTGAATCATCAGCGGGCTGACGTAACTGTACCAGCAGAAAATGCCGCCGTTGCCCAGCATCACCGACAACAGCACGAGCCACGGCGCGAGACTGCGCAGAAAACGGAACTGGCCTTTCAGCCCCGTATCGGGCAGCGGTTCCATGCGCGGCACCCACAACCGCACCAGCAGCAGCGCCACGACGCCCCACACGGCCACGATTCCGAACGTGGCGCGCCACGTCAGGACGTTGCTGATATAGGTTCCCAGCGGCACGCCGAACAGATTGGCGACGGTCATGCCGACGATCATGATCGACACGGCTTCCGTACGCTTCCCGGCGTCGGCGACCCGCTCGGCGACGATCGACCCCACACCGAAGAATGCGCCGTGGGGAAGTCCCGAAACGAAACGCAAGCCCAGCAGCGACCAGTAATCGGGAGCCAGCGAAGCGCAGAGATTACCCGCCGCGATCATCGCCGTAAGCGCCAGCAGTATCTGTTTCAGCGGACGTTTCCGGGCGACGAGCACCATAAGCGGCGCGCCGAAGCAGACGCCCAGCGCATAGGCGGAAATGAGGTGCCCCGCCTCCGGAATCGAGACGCCGAGACTGCGGGCGATATCGGGCAGAATGCCCATCATCACGAACTCCGACATTCCGAGCGCAAGCGTTCCGAACGCCAAGGCTATCAGACTCTTTTTCATAGAGGAACTACATTAACCATAACCGGCTGCAAAAATAACACAAAAGGTGAAAAGTTATTCGCCTTTCACCTTTGCATTCTGTTGTTTTTACGGTCATCCCGGTCGGCCCGGCCAAACAATCGGGTCAAACGCCCCGGCTGAACGATCGGGCAGAACCGCAACCAACCGAACGATCCGGCAGAACCGAACCGGCTCCGCGCCGCTATTCCGCGGGCGCCTCCGTCTTGCGCGGCTGGCCCACTTCGTAGCCGAGGGAGTGCATCCACTCGACCGTCGCGGCATCGACCTGATCGTTGCGGTCGATCCAGCGGCGCTGTTCGATCAGACGCTTCCTGTGCTCGTCGATGCGCTGCATGATGGGGAAATCGGGATGTTTCATCTCCGAACGCCGCTCGCGCTCCGAAGGACGTATCCGGCGGTCGAAGACCTCGGCCTGCGAAGGCCGCCGCGCCCCCTCCCACTTGAATCCCTTGAGACGGATATCCTGCGTCGGCGGAATCTTGTCCATCGGGTAGAAATTATAGACCGGATCGCCGCGGTAGGTGATCTGCACCACCTGCTTGTCTTCGATAAAGAACGATATTTCGCCGCTTTCGATGACGCCCATCATCGTGATCTCGACGGGTTCGCCGTCCTGCATGTAATAGATGGTCTGGGCATTGCCGTTCACGTCGTTGCGGTAAATCTGGTTGTTGAAGAAATAAGCCGTCATGGTCTTGCCCGCCACCTGATTGTAGTGCGTCGTATCGAGCTGGCTGACCATCATCGGACTGCCGATGAACTCGGCCCGCGTAAGCTGCTGGTTCTCGGTGAAAATGTCCATCACGTCGGAGGTGATCTGGTTGTTCTCGTTCCACAACACGGGATCGATGTAGAGGTGGATCGTCGAATCGGTACTGATCGCCGTCATCGAATCGCACACGGTCTGGAAATCCGAGCGGTAGATCTTCACGTTCCGGAACCCTTTCAGCAGACGGTATATGCTGTCGCGGGGCGCAGCCAGCGAGTCGATCGAATCGGCCGGAACCGCCATCGCCGCCGTGTCGGTCAGCAGCGAATCGACCAGCAGGTTCAGCAGCGAATCCTGCTCGGCCATGTTGAGCACGATCAGCGAATCAAGTTCGCGCAGGGCCGTCGAATCGATCTGAATCATCCGTCCTTTGCGCGTCGCACGCGCCTGACGGGCCTTGAGCTTCGATTCCGCCTTCAGGCGGCGCGCCGTGAGCCGGGCTTCCTCGCGCTCCTTCTGCTCCAGCAGCCGGGCCGTCATTTTCTCCTTGCGCCGGGCCGCTATCTCGTCCAGCTTCTTCTTTTTCTCCTTGGCGGCGGCCGCCTTTTCCTCGGCCTTGGCTCTCTTCGCCGCCTCTTTCAGCAACGCCTTGCGCTGGGCGACGGTCAGCGTATCCGCAGCATTGGCCAGCGAATCGGCAGGCGCCGCTCCGCCCAGAGAATCAGCGGGAGCGGGTCGGTCCGGCGCGTCGAGAGGCGACGACGTGGCATGCGGCGAATCCGCGTCTCCGCCGGCCGCCAATGAATCGGGTGCGGAACCGGCGGTTGCCAACGAATCGGCGGCATCTACGCCCTGCGGCCTGCGGCCGGAACGGGGACGCCCCAGCGAATCGGCCGGAACGTCGACTCCTCCGGCAGCATGCGCCAGCGAATCGGGCCCCGACAGCGCCAGCGAGTCGGCCGAACGGGCCAGCGAATCAGCGGCGGCAGCCTCCGCGGCCCGGCGTTCGGTGTTTTCGTTGATCGTGAACAGGAACATCGAATCGGCGCGCATGAAAAGCGAATCGCCCTGCGAGAGGTCGTAGCTCACGATCGACGGGCGGCGCGTAAGGAACGCGTTTCCCGGTTCCTTCCAGTATTCGCCGTAATCGCCGAAGGCGAGCACCTTGTGCTCCGTATCGTCGATCTGAATGTCGCGCCATAAAATTATATGGTCTTCGGCCCGGTAGAAATCGATGCTGTCGCTCCACATCTCCTGCTTGTCGGTCAGCACGTACCCGTTGCTGGTCACCTTGTAAAGCGAGTCGGCTTTGCGGTAGGCGCCGCGGTCGGCATACAGATAGTCGCCCTCCTTGTTCCAGATATTGGTGTGTTTAAAGAAAAAGGCGTTGTCGGTAGCCATGTTGTAGACCACCGAGTCGCCCTTCAGTTCGTATTCGTCGTTGCGCATTTCGACCCGATCGACGCAGACCAGCTCCTTGCTGTTGGCGTAGTAGTAACCGCGCACCGACTCCAGCCGGCTGTCGCGGTTGACAAGCACGCCGCCCCCGCCGAATTTGCCGACGTTCTCCTTCGTGTTGAAAAGGAACTCGTAGGTGTAGAGCGTGGCGTCCTCGTCGACCACCTTGACGATATCCGAAAATACGCGGGCTTCGTTCACCTCGCCGTTATACTCGGCCCGGTCGCCGTAAATATAGGTCGTATTCTTGTTGATCAGGACATTGCCGAAGAATTCGATGCGCATGTCCGAATAGCGGACGGCGCTGTCACACGTAATGACGGCGCCGTTGTGCTGCGCGGCGAAGTTGCCCACCAGAAAAATCACCGAATCGCCCGGAGCCACGGGACCCATGTTGTCCGACTTGAGGTCGATGAGTTTCTTCTCGGCCGGCTGCTCCGCCTCAGGCGCCTGCATCCCGCCGCGGGCGAAAATCACACTGCCGGCGGCCAATGCGACGACCGCTATGGAAAGAAGCCTGCGCACGGTTTTACTTCACCCAATGTTTGTTCTCGAACGCTCCGTCGCGGAATTCGGGATCGATATAGACATACATGGCGTCGATCTTCTTCGACAGCCAGTCCTTGAAGACCTTTTCCTGCTTGGCGTTGAGCGCCATCTCCTCCAGCCGGAGGTAGTCCTCGTTGAGCGACGCCACGTGCGTCGGAATGATCTCCACCAGCTTGACGACCTTGGCCAGCTGGTTGCCCATGATGTCCTCGGTCAGGAAAGCTTCCGACACCTCGCCGGGCTTCAGCCGCACCAGCGCGTTGTAATCGTTGAGCGCGTTGAAGTGGGCGAAATCCTCGCGCAGGAACTTCGTCACGGTCAGCTTGGCGTCGAAAGCGCTGAAACGCTCCAGAATGTCGTGGTTCGAGACGATACCGCCGTTCATCTTCGACGTCGCATCGTCGGAATAGAGCAGCGCGGCCTTCTCGAAGGTGATCGAATCCTTGCGGATCAGATTGGCGATGCTGTCCAGAAAATGCGTGCCCTCCGTAAGCTCGTCGATCGTATAGACCGGACGCAGCAGGATGTGGCGGAAATGGTAGAGACTGCCCCGCTTGTCGAGCATCTGAATGATGTGGAATCCGAACTGCGATTCGACGACCTCCGAAATCTGTCCGGGCTTCATGTTTTCGAGCGCCGCGGCGAACGAAGAGTCGAGACTGGCGAGCGGCGCAGGGTCCATCTCGCCGCCGCGCATCATCGTTCCGGGGTCCTGCGAATACATGCGGGCCAGATTCTCGAACTTGGCCTTGCCCGTGATGACGCGTTCGCGCATGTCCAGCAGACGCTCGCGCGTACGCTGCTTGGCCTGCGTGATCGACTTGGGGAAACGGGTGATCTGCGCATAGACATACTGCTCGGCGATGGTCGGCAGGCTGTCCTTGTCGATCGACTTGTAGAAACGCTCGACCTCGCCCGGAATGACCGCGACCTTGCTCACGACCTCGTTCTGCATGGAGCTGGCGTAGGACTGCTCCTCGTAGCGCTGACGCATGTTCTCGCGGATGTTGAAAATGGCCATGTGGTGCTTGGCTTCGAGCCGGGGAATCGATCCCTCGGCCTCGATCATGTTCTGCACCTGCTCCTCGACGTGCGAAGCGATGTCGCCGGCATTGATCTTCACCGAGTCGATCTGCGCCTGATTGAAGAGCAGTTTCTGGGTCATCAGCGCTTCGAGCGCCTCGTTCATCGGATCGCGGTCGGAGGTGTACCCCTCCACGCGGCGCTGCGCCGTGAGCTGGCGCGCGTGATCCGCCACCTCGGAATAGAGAATCGAGGAAGAACCCACGACGGCGACCACCTTGTCGAGCATCACCTGCTGTTTCTGGGCGAAGGCCCCCGCAGCGAGCACGGCGAGAGCCGCCGCCATTATACCTTTTTTCAACATTGCGTTATACTTTATCGTTTGTATTTTCAAATATCTTCGCCTCCCCGTTCTCCACGGCGCGGTTGTACAGCTCCTCCTCGTGGCTGCGGATGATCTCGCCCTGCCGCTGGTTGAAGAGGATGCGGCGGATCGTACTCCGCAGGCGTTCGAGGGGAATAGGCTCGCCCTCGCGCCGCACGGCGTCGATCTGGAAATAATAGTACGAATGACTGTCTCGCATCGCCTGCACGGCGTTCGACGACAGCACCGAATCGTAATTCTGCGACCTGAGGGTCGGCAGGAAACTCAGAAACTCCGGAAAATCGACCCACTGTTCCCGGAAATCGGTCACCGTGAAGTCGTTTTTCTCGCAGATGTCCCGGAAATCCTGCTGCTGGGCGGCGGATTTGGCCCCCATCAGCTCCTTCAGCTTCCGGGCCTGACGATAGCCTTCGCCGAACTGCACGATCCGCCCCTTAACCAACGTACGGTCCAGCCGGAAATCGGCCTTGTGCGCATTGTAATAGGCCGTAATCTCGTCGTCGGTGAACGTCGTGTCGATGCTCCGGTCCACATAGAGCTGGTTCAGCTTGCGGATCAGCAGCGCCTGACGGTACTCCTCGACCATCTTGTCGATATCGTCGCCCGAAGCCGAAAACAGCGTCTCGGCCTCCTTGAGCTTGAGCTGCTTGCGCACCCACCGGTCCACGTATACCTTCATGAACGCCGCGCTGTCTTCGCCCGTGACTCCCTTGGGAACCACCGACTCCACGTCGCGCAGCTGCAGCTGCTTGCCGCCGGCGCGCGCCAGCGTGGTATCGCTGGCAAAATAGCCCGGCATCTCCCGGCAGCCCGCCAGAAAAACCGAAGCCGCCACGACTGCTATTTTCGCTCGCAAATTCATAATCCGGAGGACAAAGATACAGTTTTTACTCGTAACTAACGCAGCCCCGGCCCAGATTATTACGCCGCCGCCCGATTTTTATCCTCGCCTTTCAGACGCCGCAGCGCGAGGAGCATCATGTAACCCGAAACGGCGAAGACAGCCAGCGCACCGATATAAATCAGCACATAGAGCGTCCTGCTGCCGACCAAGTCGATCAGCATGGCGTTGCCGTGCCCGGTGACCAGCGCCAGATAGGCGATTCCGTTATTGACGGCATGGAGTATGATCGTAGACCAGAGCGAGTCGGTCCGCATGTAGACGAATCCGAGCACCAGACCGATGGCGAAGGCGTTCACCGCAACGGTCGGATGCACGTGCACGATGCCGAATACGGCCGATGAAACCAGCCATGCGGCCATCACGCCGTATTTGGCGCGCGTCGATTCGAGCAGCACGCCGCGGAAAATCACCTCTTCGAACAGCGGCGCCATCACCACGACCGTAACGATCGCCCACGCGCCGCGTCCATAGGCGTTGGGCACTTCGGGCAGCAGGCTCAGCAGCGGTTCGAGCACCACCGACGTGGCGAGCATGAAGACCACGCCCCAGAGCAGCAGGACGGGATTCAGTCCGCGGGAAGAGAAATGCGCGATGATTTTCGGGCCCCGGCGCCGGCTGCGGTAAAAGAGAAATCCCACGAGCGTAAGGGCCATGGCGACAAAATAGGATACGGCGTTGAAATGCCCTACAAGCACCTGTTCGGCGGTGCTTACCGTTTCGTCGGCGCTCGCCAGCAGCGCCTGATCGGGCCACTTGCAGCCCACCAGCAGCGCCGTTACGGCGCCCACGACCTGCGCCAGCAGGAAAATGCCGAAAAAGACCAGATAATCGGCCAGTGCGGGAAATTTCCCCTGCAGTTTCCAGATTTTACCGGCGGCCTCAGGAGCCGGCGCCGGCTCCTGCACGGGAGCCTCTGTTTTTTTTTCTGTCATATAGCGTGTAACTATCAATCCGTTCCGAGTTCAAAGATAAGCAATTTTCGGTTACGGTTATGGATTTCCATTTAAAATCATTAAATTTGCCCGATTATAAACCCGATCGAAACATGGCAAAGGTTATCGCATTAGCGAATCAGAAAGGCGGCGTGGGCAAGACCACGACGGCCATCAACTTGGCGGCCTCGCTGGCCCTGCTGGGCAAGAAGGTGCTGCTGCTCGACGCCGATCCGCAGGCCAACGCCACCTCCGGCTTGGGCTTCGACATCAATCTGGAGGGCGTCTACGAATGTATCGCAGGACTCAAAAAGCCCGAAGAGGTGCTTCTCCAGAGTCCCGACGTGAAGAATCTATGGGTGCTGCCCTCGTCGATCGATCTGGTGGCCGCCGACACCGAGCTGCCGAAAATGGAGGATGCGCACCACGTGATGAAGCGCATCGTAGACTCCGTCCGCGACCGCTTCGACTACATCTTCATCGACTGCTCCCCCTCGCTGGGCTATACGACCGTCAATATCCTCACGGCCGCCGACACGGTGCTGATTCCCGTGCAGTGCGAATATCTCGCCCTCGAAGGGCTTTCGAAACTGCTCAACACCATCCGCAAGGTCAAAAGCGGCCTGAACCCCGCACTGGACATCGAGGGCTTCCTGCTGACGATGTACATGCGCAACAGGCTCAACAACCAAGTCGTGAACGAGGTGCGCGAACATTTCGGTCAGCTGGCCTACGACACAATAATTCAGCGCAATATCCGTTTGGGAGAAGCCCCCTCGCACGGAAAGCCCGTCATGCTGTACGATGCCGGGGCCGTGGGTTCGGAGAACTATCTCACCTTGGCGCGGGAGTTCCTCAAACGCGACCGTAAACGAAGCAAATAACAGAACGCAGCTATGAAACAACCGAAGGGATTAGGGCGCGGACTCGACGCCATATTCGGCACCGACGCCGTAGACGCCAAGCTCAAGCCGATGAGCCAGATGACCGAAATCGACATTGCGGAAATCATTCCCAACCCCACGCAGCCGCGTACGCAGTTCGACGAAGAGGCCCTCGACGAGCTGGCCGACTCGATCCGCCAGCTGGGCATCATCCAGCCCATTACGGTCAAGAAATCGGGCGACGGCAAATATATCATCATCAGCGGCGAACGCCGCTGGCGGGCGGCGCAGCGCGCCGACCTGAAGAGCCTTCCGGCCTATGTCCGCGAGGTGGACGACGAAAACCTGCACGCCATGGCCCTCGTGGAGAATATCCAGCGGCAGGACCTCAACGCGATCGAAATCGCGCTGGGCATGCAGCGTCTGATCGAGGAGTGCAACCTCACGCAGGACGCGCTCTCCGAAAAGGTCGGCAAGAAACGTTCGACCGTCTCGAACTACATGCGTCTCTTGAAACTGCCCGACGAGGTGCAGCTGGCCCTCAAGGAGGGGCTGATTTCGATGGGACACGCCAAGGCCATCGCCGGCGCCCCGCAGGAGCTGCAGCTTCGCACGCTGAAGAAGATACTCAAGAAGAGCCTTTCGGTCCGTCAGGCCGAGGAGCTGGTGCGCACGCTCACCGAGCAGCCCGCCGAAGCGGCACAAAACATGGAGGACGAAGAGTATCCCGAAAGCTATTCGCGGCTGGTGGAACAGCTCGAAAAGTTCTTCTCGCAGGAAATCAGCATCAAACGCTCGAAAAACGGCGGCGGACGGATCGTCATCGGCTTCGACGACGACAAGGACATCGAACAATTCATCGAACGGTTCTCCGGCCGCCTCAAATAAAATATGGTAAGAATCCGGTTCAGACACCTGCTGCCGATACTCGCGGCACTCACGTTGTGGCTTCCCGCCCAAGCGCAGCTCCACCGCGGGGCGCGCACCATCGTGCGCGGGGGCATGCTCGTGCAGCGGGATTCGCTCGCCTCGAAAACCGACTCGCTGGCCGACCTCTCGCTGGTCCGCGAACTGGATTCGCTGATGACGGGACTCTTCGCGGCCGACTCGGCCGCCGTCGCGGAGCTGCGCACCGACGACATAAGCAAAGCCGACTCGCTCTACCGGCTCAAAATGGCCGGCATAAAGATCGAATCGGCCCCCACCAAGCATAAACGCGGCTGGCTGATGAGCGATTCGATGTCGCTCTCGAAGGTGTGCTGGATCTCGACCGTACTGCCCGGTTACGGACAGATTTACAACAAACAATACTGGAAACTGCCCGTTCTCTACGGCACCTTGGGCGCGGGTCTGGCCCTCTATCTCCACGAAAACAAGACCTACAAGCCCCTCAAGCGCGAATACGAAGCCTACACGAATAAAAACCTCTCGCGCACGCCCGAACTGGACGCGCTGCAAAGCAGGATGATCCGCAGCAACACCCGCCGGCAGGTCTATCTGGGCCTTACGGTGGCCTCGTACATCTACTTCATCGGCGACGCCGCCGTGAACTACTCGACCAACGAGGTATCGGACGTCAAGAAAGCCACCACGCTGGCCTGCATCTTCCCCGGCGCGGGACAGATTTACAACAAAAGCTATTGGAAAGTCCCCTTCGTCGTGGGCGGTTTCGCCGCAATGATCTACTGTATCGACTGGAACAACCGCGGCTACCAGCGTTTCAAAAAGGCATACCGGCTGCTGAGCGACTACGAAAAGAATCCGGACGCCTACCCCGACGGCCCGACCGACGAATTCCACGGCCGCTACTCGGCGGACTTCATCCGCAACCTGCGCAACAACTACCGCCGCAACCGCGACCTCTGCATCATCATCTCGGCCGGACTGTACGTCCTTCAGATCGTGGACGCCCATGTGGACGCCCACCTGAAGGACTACGACGTCTCCGACGACCTGTCGATGAATCTCGAACCGCTGGTCGATTATACATACGTTCCCTCCGCCGGCGGCAACCGTGCGGTATTCGGGTTCAACCTGAGTTTCAAATTCTAACCGATGAGAATCCTCCTGACCATAGTGCTGCTGATGGCCGTCGCTGCGCCCGCATCGGGCCTCGACCGCAAACCCCGCAAGAAAGAGAAGAAAAAAGCCCGGACCGAAGCCGTCGCCGAACCCGTGCCGGCCCCCGCTCCTCCGGCCGCAAAGCCCGCACACACCGAGCGCAAAACCGAACCTGCCGCGCCGGCGCCCGCACCGATCCCGGATAACGACATGACGCTGGGACAGACGGCCGCGCAGGCCGATTCGCTGGTCGCCGTATGGCGCGAAAGGCAGTGCTGCGATTCGTTCAGGGAGTTCTTCGACAACTATATTCTGGTGGACAGCACGCAGACCGGCGCTGTTCCCGACTCGGTCTATACCCGGCGTCTGCGCGACCTCGCATCGCCCATCCAGCTCCCCTACAACAGCATCGTCCGGGGCTACATCAACCGTTACACCGACTCCCGCTACGGCACGATCAGCCGGATTCTGGGCATGTCGCAGTACTATTTCCCGCTGATCGAGGACGAACTGCTCAAAGAGGGGCTTCCCATCGAGCTGCGGGCCCTGCCGATCATCGAATCGGCGCTCTCCGTCACGGCCGTATCGCCCATGGGCGCCGTGGGACTGTGGCAGTTCATGCCCTCGACAGGCAAAAGCTACGGACTTGAGGTCAATTCGCTGGTCGACGAACGCCGCGACCCGGTCCGTTCGACGCAGGCCGCCTGCCGTTACCTCAAAGACCTTTACGCCATCTACAAAGACTGGTCGCTGGCCATCGCCGCCTACAACTGCGGTCCGGGCAACGTCAATAAGGCGCTGGCCCGCGCAGGCGAGAAGAGCCGCACCTTCTGGGACATCTACGACTACCTGCCCCGCGAAACGCGCGGCTACGTCCCCGCCTTCATCGGTGCGTCGTATGCCTACGCCTACCACCGCCAGCACGGCATCGAACTCACCGAAGCCCCGATTCCGCTGGCCACCGACACCGTCCGCATCGACCGGATCATGCACCTCCAGCAGATCGCCTCGACAATCGACGTGCCGATCGAAACCCTGCGCCAGCTCAACCCGCAGTATAAACTCGACATCATCCCGGCCACGACCAAACCCTATACGCTGGTGCTTCCGCAGCGCAGCCTGACGCAGTACGTCGCCAACGAGCCTGCTATTCTGGCCAAAGACTCGCTGTACCTCAAGGAATACATCAACCCAGCGAACCTCGACAAGAAGCGTCAGGAACGTTCCGGAACGGTCTACACCGTCAAGAAGGGCGACACGCTGGGCGCCATCGCCCGCCGCTACCGGGTGACCACGGCGCAGCTCATGCGCTGGAACAACATCAAGAGCGCCCACAAACTCCGCATCGGACAACGGCTCCGCATCGAAGGAAGGTAAGATGATCTGCGACCACGATACCATTGCAGCTCCGGCCACCGCCGCAGGAGGGGCGCTCGCCGTCATCCGCGTAAGCGGCGGCGACGCGCTGACGATCTGCGACCGCATTTTCCGGGGAAGCGCGCCGCTGGCCGACGCCGAGGGCTATACGGTTCATTACGGCCATATCATAGCCGACGGGCGAACGCTCGACGACGTGCTGGTCACGGTATTCCGGGCGCCCCGTTCCTATACGGGCGAGGACGCCGCCGAAATCTCGTGCCACGGTTCGCAGTACATCGTTTCCGAAACGCTGCGCCTGCTGACCGCCGCCGGCGCACGCATGGCCCAACCGGGCGAATTCACCATCCGGGCCTATCTTGCGGGCAAACTCGACCTCTCGCAGGCCGAAGCCGTGGCCGACATCATCGCCTCGTCCTCGCGGGCGTCGCACGCGCTCGCCGCCAACCAGATGCGCGGGGGTTATTCCGCAGCGTTCGACACCCTGCGCGAAAAACTGCTGCACCTCACCTCGCAGCTGGAACTCGAACTCGACTTCTCGGAAGAGGAGGTCGAATTCGCCGACCGCACCCAGCTGCGCGACACCATGCGGCAGATCAAGGAGCGGATCGACGCCCTGCGCAGCTCGTTTTCGCTCGGCAACGCCATCAAGGAGGGAGTCGCCGTAGCCATCGTCGGAGCGCCGAACGTCGGAAAAAGCACCTTGCTCAACCGCCTGCTCAACGAAGAACGGGCCATGGTCTCGGACATCGCCGGCACGACGCGCGACGTCATCGAAGAGCGCGCCAACATCGACGGGATCGTTTTCCGGTTCCTCGACACGGCCGGCATCCGCAGCACGAACGACACCCTCGAACAAATGGGAATCGCCCGCACCATGTCGAGCATCGAACGGGCGCAGATCATCATCCGCCTGATCGACGCATCGCAGCCCGCCGTACCCGTATCCGGCGGAAGCCCTTCATCCGGACAAACGGGCCGGAAGTCCGCCCCTGCAGTTGCGAGCGCCGATTCGGCCGCCGACACCCCAAGCCCGAACTTTCCGCTCCGTCCCGACCAAACGCTGCTGACGGTATACAACAAAATCGACAAAACGCCCCGATTCGCACTTCCCGAAGGCGCCGTCGGCATCTCGGCACGCAACGGCGACGGCATCGACGACCTGCGCCGGATCCTGCGCGACGCGGTCGATACGGAAGCGCTCTACCACGGCGGCACGGTCATCTCCAACAGCCGCCATTACGAAGCCCTGACGTCGGCGTCCGAAGCCCTGAGCGCCGCCCTCGACGGCCTGCGCGACAACCTTCCGACCGACCTGCTGAGCGAAGAGATCCGTCAGGTCATCCGCCATCTGAGCGGCGTCACCGGGCAGGACATCGTCCCGGAAGAGGTCCTCAAAACCATATTCTCGAAGTTCTGCATCGGCAAATGATGGCTTGTAAACAGCCATAAGCAACCATAACCATTTAGAATAAAGTCACTGTATATCAGCGACTTTTCTGTTTTAACACTTTCCAATACGTATTTGGAAGTAACGGTTTTTATCCATATTTTTCCTACATATTTCTACCGCGACAGAAATTCACAGTTAGCCCGAATGTCACAGTGACGCATTAGTTGACGTGTGTTGACAATGGTTTACATGTGTTGACAAAAATCGGGAGAAATAAGGCGAAATTATCCCCAACGTAAAGGAGGAAAATATGGAAGTAAGAAAGATTTGTCAATGGTGCGGAAAGCCATTTATAGCTCAAAAGACAACGACCTGTTATTGTAGTCACCAATGTTCCAATCTTGGCTACAAGGAGCGCATCCGGGAACGTAAGCGACAGTTGAAACGGTCGCAAGAATTACTGCAACCTCGACAAGCTGCCGAGGGACAGGATTTCTTCTCTTTTGCCCAAGCAGCGAAGTTGATGGGTGTAACCCGGCAATACATATATAAGTTGGTAAAGGAATCCAAACTTCGGGCTTCACGCATCAGCGGCAAGAAGTCGCTCATCCGCCGTGCGGACATCGAACTGATGATGAAAACCAAACCTTATGAGCGCATCATGCCCAAAGAAGACTTCGACATCACCGAGTATTATACTGCTGAAGAAATTGCAGAGAAATATAAGGTCAACGCTAAATGGGTGTGGACTTATACACGGCAGCACAAAGTTCCGAAAGTGCGCATCCGCCAGTTCAACTATTATAGCAAAAAGCATATCGATGCTGCCTTTGCCAAATACGAGGTGGATTCCGACCTGACCGAATGGTACACGCCCGAAGAAATTCAGGAGAAGTACGGCATGACACGTGTCGCCATCCGTTCGCAGGTGTATCGGAACAACATACCATCCAAGAAGGAGCATGGGCAGATATTCTACTCCAAGCTCCACTTCGACCTCTCGAAAAATTCCGAACAGGAGAGCAAGGCGGAATACTACACTGTCAAGGAGGCAATGGAGAAATTCAATCTATCCCGTGATTCGGTTTACGGTATTCTGCAATTCCATCAGATTAATCGTGAGAAGAGCGGACGGTTCGTCAGGTTCCTGAAAGTGGAATTTGACCGGGTGATGGATGTTCGTAAGTAGCCAATTATAGACTTCCGTAAATTATTCCCAAATTAATCCCTGATGAAGGATTTCTGCATGGTTACATTACAGAGATTTGCCGACAAGTTAATAACAACCATAAAAATATATATTATGCATGAGTGTAAAACAGTAACGTTAAGGACACGTCCTTTAAAGAACAGGATGCTGTCTTTCTACTTGGATTATTATCCGGGTTATCGAGACAAAGAAACAATGAAAGTTATCCGCCATGAGTCGCTTGGTATTTACGTATATGCCAATCCGAGAAACAAGCGTGAACAGAACTTCAACGAGGTAATGACCGAGAAAGCCGAAGCCATCCGTTGCCGCAGGTTTGAATCTGTGGTGAATGAACGGTATGATTTCTTCGACAGGTACAAACTCAAAGCCGATTTCTTGGAGTATTATCGCAAACAGCTCCGTAAGCATGACCAGAAATGGGAGTTCGTCTATCTCCATTTCAGAAACTTCGTACATGGCAAATGTACCTTTGAGGAAATTGACATCGACCTATGCAACAAATTTCGGGAATATCTGCTCACAGCCAAGAAGCTGAGACGTAACGGTCCTATCACACGTAACTCCGCATCGGGATATTGGTCTACCTTCAGGGGCTTCCTGAAAATTCTCTACCGCAACGGAATGATAAAGACTAATGTCAATGATTTCTTGGATAAGATTGAAACGGAGGATGTAGTCAAGGAGTATCTCTCTGTGGAAGAACTGTACAAACTGGCTGAAACGCCGTGTAAGAAACCCATCTTGAAAATAGCATCGCTGTTTTCATGTATGACCAGTTTACGTATCAGTGATATTCTCGCCTTATGTTGGGAAGATATTGTAGACTATTCAGCCGGAGGGAAATGCGTACATATCATTACGCAAAAGAACAAGGCGGAAGACATCATTCCCATCAGTGAAGAAGCATTGGGATTGATTGGTTACAGTTCCGAGAAGAAAGGTTTGGTATTCAAGGGGCTTATGCGCAGTTGGACACAAGCTCCCATGAAAGAGTGGATTCGCTCTGCTGGAATTACTAAAAACATAACTTTCCACTCGTATCGGAGAACATTCGCCACCTTGCAAGCTGCGGCAGGAACGGACATCCGAACCATACAGAGCATAATGGCTCACAAGAGTATAACCACCACGCAAAGGTATATCAAGGTGGTGGATGCCAACAAACGGGAAGCCAGCAAGAAAATCACCCTGACAAGGAATGGCTGACAACCATTTTAGATTCCATTTGTACGGGTATAGTATGATTTTTAGCCCGAAATCATACTATACCCGTTATTTTTTACCAATATTGGGCGATTTGTTATCACCAATTATAAGTATCTGGAATACGGCACATAACTTTGTGGCATAATCATTCCAAACATTTACAGTATATGACAAATAGGACTCAAATTCGTACTCAAAGGATAAGTTTTGTTCTTGCGCTGTCGGTAATCACCTACGCAACAATAAGTACTTATCTTTATATTTATCACGAGATCAACACAATGAAAGTAATGATACCCATAATACTTGGAATAGGGGTAACAGTTCCAACATGCGGTCTGCTGCAACGATTTTTCCATAGATGGCTGACGAAGAATCCAATCGATTTTTCTTTTGGTTGGCAATCTCCGCTTGTTTTTGACTCTGATTTCGAGATAAAAGACGGTTGTGCAAATGAAACTCAAACCATTGAACAGTCCAATAAATCAGTTATAGATAGTTATGATACACTGCTGGAGAACATCAAAAAGAAAGAAGCAGAAAGACAAGTAGAAGTCATGAATGCTATTCGTGAATATGTAACTATTAAAACCGCTCCCTATCTGTCTAAAGAAGCTATTGCAACCCTCATTTCCAATATAGAATATATGGCTTGTGGTAGATATGACTTATACAAACCTATTCGCTCCAATATAGATAATCCGTTGAAATCTCCAGGACTACGCCATTTGGCATGGAACATCGGTGAACGTTTGGGTATATCTCTACTTCAAAGAGCAACTTTTATAAAAGCTTCATTTCCTCATGAACTCACAAATGCAACCATTGAATATCTAAAACTTAATTTGCGCGATAATGTTTCAAGCCAAATTCCTATTGACGTACCCGATAAAGGCGACTATCGCTTCCATTTAGAAACAGATAATAGTAACTCAAAGTAAAAAACGTATGCAGACGAAATAATTAATCCGGTCTGTATTGTTCTGCAAGGTTTCATTGAGTTGGTTCGCAGCATGTTAAACGATTAAAACACTTTTAATATGAAACAAGAAGAACTGACATTCAATGACCTGCCGACAGTAGTAGGCGAACTGTGCAACCGGATTGCAAGCATGGAAACTCTGCTGACGGAGAAACTTTCCAAGCAGCACGAAATCAAAGAGAACACGCACGTCCCCATGACCGTGCAAGAGGCTTGCGCCTATCTCAAAATGCCGTTATCGACCTTCTATTATAAGGTCAAAAAGGACGATATTCCGGTTATCAAACAAGGGAAGCATCTCTACATCTATCGGGACGAATTAGACAAATGGCTGGAATCCTCCCGAAAGAATCCAGCTCCGCAGAGTTTCGAGGAAGAGAATGAGTCTATGTTAGCTTCCCATCGCCGTAAGCCGAACCTTAAAAACTGGTAACGATGGAGAAGGCGGATAATACGACTCTTTCACGTGAGGAGTTGGCAGTTTACATGGAGGAGTCAATAGTGAGCGTGACAAGTGCATACGAACAGTCGCCTATGGTGCTGATGGTGGACGATGCAGTTATAGGCACATTAGGCAACTTCAGTGCTTCCATAGGTAAGGCTAAAAGCAAGAAAACGTTCAATGTCTCAGCCATTGTCGCATCGGCATTGAGGGGCAGCACCATTCTTCATTATCGGTCTACATTCCCCAAAGATAAACGGATGGTGTTATACGTTGACACGGAACAAGGACGGTATCATTGTCAAAACGTATTAAAGCGCATTTTACGTTTGGCGGACTTACCGGAAAACAAAGAGCCAGACAATCTGGTTATGCTGGCTTTGCGCAAATATTCTCCCGATATGCGATTAGCTATAGTTGAACAAGCTATCGGCACAATTCCTAATTTAGGATTGGTGGTCATAGATGGCATTCGGGATTTTCTATACGACATCAACTCACCCAGTGAATCCACTGACATTATATCTAAATTCATGCAGTGGACGGATGACAAACAGATACACATCCATACTGTCCTGCATCAGAACAAGAATGATGACCATGCCCGTGGTCACATCGGCACGGAACTCAATAATAAGGAGGAAACCATCATGCAAGTCGAAGTGGATAAAGAGGACAAGACCATAAGCGTAGTCGAAGCCATGCATATCCGCGACCGTGAGTTTGAACCGTTCGCTTTCCACATAAACGAAGAGGGGCTACCCGAACTGGTAGAACCTTACCTGCCCAGAGAAAAGAGGATAGGACGCCCTACCAAAGAACCGTTTGATCCGTACAAAGAAATTCCGGAGAATGTACATCGCGCAGCATTGGATGCCACTTTTGCGAATGGCACTATCGGTAATTATGGTGATTATTTGGAACGGTTGAAAGAGGAGTACGGATTGCAAGGTGTAAAACTCGGTCATAACAAGGCGGTCAAGGTCGCCACCTTCCTCGGCAACAAGCGGATGGTGATAAAAGAGGGGAAAGAATATAAAATCAATCCCGAATGCCATTACTGAGTTCAACTTTACTTTATTGTCGGGGTGTATATATAGGAATAAAGCAAAGTAGACAGGATAACATAATGTGAGATAGTCATACTCTCCCCTCTTTTAGAGATATATCTTACTATCCGAATGCCGATTCCATATCCACATCCGACATGGCTTGCAGGGAAGTATCAACAGGTATCTGTTGCAAGATATGCCAAGGTATAACCTCACTATGTTCCGGTTGTACATTGGCGCTCTTGCCTGCTCAGTTCCTTCGCCGGTGCGGTACTCGCAAGCTCGCACCTATTTACCATTATAGAACAATTTATATGAAAGAAAATACTGAGAATTCATTTGGTTCCTCTAACGAAACAAGATGCGTCTTCATCGGAGCGAAAGTCACTCCCCGTCAGAAAGAGCATATAAAATCACTGGCAGCACAATGCGGTATGACCCTAAGCGATTACATATTGTCGTGTGCCTATAACTTCAAGCCCAGAGCGAGGCTTACAAAAGAAGAAGCGGCACTGTTGCAAAATCTGGATAACTGTCGGTCAGACCTTGTTAAATACACCTCCGCACTTCACGGAATGTCCACAAAGCAACGCATGATAATGTTTAATCAGATTCCGTTTATGGTCGGCTGGCTCAAGGAGCTTGGCAATGTAGCCGAAAGCGTCTGCCAGTTCCTGAATGCGGTAAAAGAGAAGAACAAGATTCCGTCTAACCCCAAAACTGAAGAAGAATGATTGCAAAAGCCAAAGCCATATCGCACGGTATAAACGATCTTCACTACATTACTGGCGAATCACAGCACAAGAAACATCCGGAGAAAATCTATCGGGTATTGGACAATCTGTTGCCCTCAGAACCGGACGCTATGGGGATATGGAACTCCATGCAGTTGACCTTATCCCAGCATCGACCGATAAAGAATTCCGTAATCAGAATCGAGTTGAGTCCGTCTCCCGAACATACCCAATTCTATGACATCGAGGACTGGCAAAAACTTTGGCAGGAATTCGCCGAGGAGTTCGACAAACAAGTGATTACCGGCAAGGACGGAAAAGTCCGTTCCTGTCCGACCAATTTGGCGGGTAGCAAATACTCGGTTTGGCTTCATACGGAATCTAAAGGCGAAGTTCCCCACCTCCATGCTGCGGTTTGCCGCATGGATGAAAACGGCAATATCAATAATGACCACAACATTCATCTTCGTGCGCAACGTGCCGCCGAACGGGTGGCAAAAAAACGAGGCTGGACAACGGCAGCGCAAGTCAGGAATTCCAATGTCCACCAAGTAAATAGTGATTGCATGGATATACTGAAATCAATGCAATCATGGTCATGGGAAGAGTACAAAAACGCTCTTATACGGAAAGGCTATACAGTACATGAAAGAGAAGATAAGAAAGGTATTCTTCATGGTTATGCACTTGTGAATGGGAACACCAAATACAAGGCTTCCGAATTGGGAGTCGGCAGGAACCTGATGATCTCGAAACTTCCTGCGACATGGAATAAGTTGCATTATAAGTCAGGTGTTACCACCTTGAACAGTAAACCTGAAGATATACAGCCGAAACATATTCAAAAGCCATCGGCATCCAATGCCACCAGATATAATACTTATCGTTCTGATACGTAAGCATTCGGTAAACCACGTTGCAAATTTTGTGAATTAGTTCCGAATCGGTGC
>ENA-OXEQ01000034-OXEQ01000034.1-human-gut-metagenome-genome-assembly--contig:-NODE-34-length-42331-cov-9.3066_pt1 | contig 42331 bp, 28 predicted proteins | sample MGYA00249356_ERZ652245 | MGnify/ENA primary metagenome ERZ652245 (study PRJEB26925, sample SAMN05826598) | human gut metagenome | biome: ENVO:2100002; feature: ENVO:00000062; material: ENVO:00002003...
ATGTGTATAAGAGACAGGTGCGCGATGTAGCCGGGGATATAGTGGAGGCTGCCGGGCTGCATCGGCTCGAACCAGCACTTGCCGCTTTCATCCATGAGGATGAGCGCGCCCGTGCCCTGAATGCACCAGTAATATTCGCCGCATTCCCGCCGCGCGTGATAATGTCCCTTGGTCATGAAGTATTCGCCGCCGACCTGACCGGGCATGACGTTGCTCGTGCCGAAGAACAGACCGCCGGGCGTTCCGTCTTTGACCGCCATATGGCTCTGAACTTCATAGACGATGGTCGCAGGGTTCATTTGGGCGCGGGCGGCTTCGTCCTGAAATACGTTTTTGAGGTCGCCGAGTGTCCGTTTGGATTCGCTGATATTGTCACCGCTCAGGTAGCCGCTGAGCAGGTCAACCATCGTTCCGTTCATGGTGAGTTTTTTCTCCTTTGTTTGTACTGTTTCTGCATAGTATTGCGTTGTCATGCAGAGGGTTTCGCCTCTGCGGAGGCGACCAGAGGGCTTTCCGATCGCCCTCTGGACTGCTTCGGATGCACATCTATGTTTATTGATTTTTTTCCGCAGCAGAGGGTTTCGCCTCTGCGGGTGCGGCAAGGCGGCTTAAATCAACACCGGCGCATCCAGCCCAATGCCGTCCACGGTCAAAATCGGGCGCTCGGTCGTGTGCGCGGTGAAGTCGTCGAAGCCGATGCGGAAACGGTGAGACCACTGTACCCGCGTCTGCCAGCGCTCGCCGGGGAGGAGCGTGCGGAAGTTGTCGTTGCGCACCAGATTCCATTCGTCCGACGCATCCGTGATGTCCGCGAACAGCACGGCCGTTTCGCCCGTGTTGCGCACCTCAATGACGGCGCTGTCCGGGGATGTTTCCAGCGCCCGCGCGGTCAGGTGTCCGCCATGCAGGGATGCCGCCGCGCGGTAGGGGCGATTGTTCTCGCAGGAAAAGTAGTATTCATTGACGGCGGTTCTTTCGCCCAACCGCACTGTCAGGCGCACCAGCACCAGTCCATCCGCCGTCTGCGGCATGACGAACGCGACGTCGCCCGCACGGTTGACCGCAGCAGCCGCCAAGTGCGCTGTGCGGGTTTCTTCGGCATAGGTCGTGCCATCCAGACCACGCACAGACCACGCGACTTCCGCGTCGCCCGCAATGCCGCTGTTCGTCAGCACTGTCAGGGGAAGCTCCACCGCCGTTCCTGCTGCGTAGTCCAAGCGGCGGTAATCCAGCGTTGGATGCAGGGGCGCAAAGGCGTCCTTCGTCCAGTAATACGCCTGTTTTTCATGCCCGTAATAATCGACAATGGACGTGCAGGAGAGATTCGGCCACGGCTCGCTGAGCTGCCAGATGATGCTGCCACTGTTATGCCACTTGCGGCGCTGGTTGCTCTCCAGAATGAAGCGCAGCCCCTCCGCCTGCATCCACTGGCTGAGGCGGATATAGCGCCGGATGTCCTCCACATGCCCGAACATGGTTTCCTCGCGGTCGTAGGTGCACCACCAGTCGCCGTGGAAGCGCCAGAGGTCGTTGTCCTTCATGCGCTCCGGCTTCGTCGGGCATTTTGACAGCGTCCGCGCAACGGTCTGCATACTGCTCATGCCGTCGCAGCCGAATTCGCTGTGCAGCAGACTGTCCGTATCGCCGAAATAGCTGTACTGCCGCCCGTTGCCCTGATACTGCCACCAGCCGTGCACATCATGGCTTCTGCCCGGTGTGCGAGAAATGTGCGCTTCCGGGCCGGAGGGCGACGTCGGCACGAACATCCGCGCCGGGTCAAGCGTCCTAACCAAGTCTGCCAACATCGCGATGTTCTTGTTTTCCAGCGTCACGGGCTTGCGGTTCTCGTCCATCAGCTCGTTGCCGCCGCTCCAAATGACCAGCGATGTGTGATTGCGCTTGACTTTCAGCGCGTGAACCGCTGACTGCCGCAGGAGTGTGAGGAAATGCGGCAGTTCCGACGGAATGTTGTCCACGCCGGAGGAGGACTGAATGAATTCCTGCCAGACCAGCAGACCCAGCTCATCGCAGAGGCGGTAGAACGTTTCCGTCTCAATCACGCCCCCGCCCCAGACGCGCACGATGTTCACATTCAGCCGCTTCGCTTGATGCAGCTGATATGACACCTGTTCCGCCGGAATATCGCCGTAGATATGATCCATCGGCGTGATATTGACGCCCTTCATATAGACGCGCTCGCCGTTCATGATAATGGTATAGGGGAGCGCACCCGTCGGGGCGTCCTCATTCTGAATCATCTCGAAGTGGCGGATGCCTTGGCGCATTGTCCGCTCGTCCAGCACGGTTTCGCCGTTTCGGAGCGTCAGCGTCACGTCATAGAGCGGCTGTTCGCCCAGCCCGTTGGGATACCACAGTTCCGGTGCCGGGATGGTCAGCGCTCCAGCGAATACGCCGTCCTGTACAGGCAGTGTCGCAGCGGCTTTCTCCACGCCGTCTTTTGCGCAGCGTACCGTCACCGTCAACGGCAGATTGTCATCCGCATGGGTCGTGCCGGAAATATGCAGCAGCCCCATGCCGTCCGCTGCGTCCGAATGCACATAAAGGTCGTCCAGCGCGGCTTCGTCCTCCAAAATCAGCGATACATCCTGCCAGATGCCCAGATTGACCAGCCGGGTGCTGAAATCCCACTTATACCCGAAGCGGCTCTTCTGTGTCGAAGTCTGGCTTGTGCGCCCAATCTGCCCCATTTCGTCCGGCGCATGGAGAATCAGCACATCCAGCACGAAATGCTCCGCCGTCTGCAGAAGGTCGGTCACGTCAAAGGCGAAATCCTCATACATGCCCTCGTGTTCGCCCAGCAGATGCCCGTTCAGGTAGACCATGCAGGCATAATCGACGCCCTCGAAGTGCAGGAGGGTCTTGCGGTGCGCGGGGATGTCCCGGCGGTCGAACTCGCGGCGGTAAATCCACCAGCGGTTTTCTATCCACTCGCACTTCAAGCTGTTCATGTCCACATAGGGGTGGTCGATATAGCCTGCCTGATACAGCGCGCGCGCCACGCCGCCGGGAACTTGCGCGTCCATCCAGCCGGTCACGCCTTCCAGCGGCTTGCCGGTTTCCATGCTCCTATCGCGCAGCGGCACATAGGATGCTGTGCCTTTGAGCTGCCAAGTGCCGTTTAGGGAAATCTGCTCACGCATGTGTTCGTTCTCCTTTTTCCCGTCTTACCTGATTATCCAGAATTGATACACAGAGATTTCGCCTCTGCGGAGGCGCCGCCACTTTTAGGGTTTACCCCCATCGGTTAACGCCAGAAATATCTGCTCATACCGCAGCTCGACTTATTTGGAAGTGATATTTCATTCCCACCGAATCGCGCGCCCAAGCGCGGTCTTTTCCGCTTCCGGCGGCAGGGGCGCTTCGTGAATCATCGTCGTCAGACGCTGATGCCACGCAACATCCCGCCACATGCCGAAGAACTGCGGCGCGGCGAAGTTGCTCGTCGCCATCAGCGCCCATTGTCCTGTCTGACACGCCGTCTCTACGCCCAGCGCGCACAGGTCTTTCACCCAGTCCCACGGGAGCATCGGGAAATCCTTGTAGTCCGTGATGCCCCAGCACTCGGTCGTCGCCAGCGGAAGCCCTGCGGCTTTCGCGTCCGCCGCAAGCGTCTGAATGCCGTCCACAAGCAGCTGCTTCCAATAATCTTCCTTGTTGTGGTACACATCCAGCGCGTGGTCAGCCAGCAGGTGATACGCTTCCTCGGTGAATCGCCCGTCCTTCGCCTGACCGACCTCGTGATAGAACTGCTGCTTGTTCAGCTTCGTCATCCAGATATGGTGCTCCGCCAAATCGAAGAAGGAGAGGTCGCGTTCGCGGTAGAAGTGCGTATTCTCGCCGTCGAAGGAGAAGCAGTACGGCAAATCAGGGTATTCTTGGCGGACGAGCGCAATCGCCGTGCGCATATAGTCCATCGCGGCGTCGGTATGCCAGCAGCTCCACGTCATCCACGGCGGGTCATTGCGGAAGTACGGTGCCCAGAAGTCGCCAGGGAACTCATTGCAGAGGTCAACATAGAGGATGGTGTCCATCAGCCCGGCGTTCGCAATCAGGCGAAGAGTGTCAATCCAGCATTTCGCCATCGCCTGCGGGGTGCTGAGCGCCATGCGGACGTTATCGGCGTCTTCGCGGAACCAGCTGCTGAGGGCGACCTTGATGCGGCGCGCGCGGCAGGCTTTCAGGAAGTCGATGAGTGCAGGAAAGAGCCGAACGCGGACTTTATAGGGACTGCCCCAGTCATTGGAATACCAGACAGGCAGGAGCAGCCATTCTTTTTCAGGGGCTTGGGACAGCAGGTGGGGGAATGCGTCGATGCGGACGGCATCATAGCCGCGTTCTTTGACGCCGTCGAGGGCAGCGTTCCAGTCCTCAAAGCCTGCGCCGTCCCAGCGGCGTTCAATCCATGAAAAATCCCACATGGTGATGGCGAGGGGGTGAATCATGTGTTTTGCCTCCCGTTGATGGGGTTGGGAATGCCTCGGTGCAGCGTCGGAAGGAACGTCCGGTGCTGGACGGAAGCATTCGGGGGAAGTGCGCGGTATTTGCGGGAAATAAGCAGCTTGTTTTTGCTGTAGCCTTTTAGATTTGGCGTACATTACGAAGGATTCTTGCACTAATACTATTTCCAGATTCACCTGCGCCATCTGCTTGCGCCTTTTCATCTGGAAATAGTATAAAATCGAAAAGCAGGGAGCTTCCATTCTCAGAAAGCTCCCTGCTGCCTGAAAATGCAGACGGGTGATTGCAGGTCAAGCACTGACCCGTGGATGGATTACTTCAGGAATTCTTCCGTCAGTTCCGCAGCCAGCTTGTCGCCTTCTTCGCGATGTTCATTCACGAAGTCGTTCCAAACCGTTTCCGGATCGTCAGAGATGACCGCCTGAATGATGATATCGCGGATGTTGTTGATGACGGCAGAACGGAAGGAGTAATACGCTTCGTTCTTGGTGTTGGTCAGGTTATAGTCCGTCGGAGCGAATGTTGCGTTGGTTTCCCACGTCTTCATGTTCGTGGTGAACAGGTCATTGATGATGTAGGAAGAGTATGCGGGGTTGCCGGGGAGGTAGACGTCCAAGCCTTCGAGGATGAAGTACTTCTGGAAGGCGCGCTCCTGCACGATGTAGTACTTGCTGCCGGTGGCGGCGATGTCTGCATCGGTGTAGTTCAGAACGACGTTGCCGTCCGCCAGCCAGCGATCCATGACTTCGTCGCGGCAGTTCGCGGAGAAGGCGAACGCAGCCCACCACTCGTCGATCTGGCTGACATGGAACGTGCCGTCGGGCGCTTCGAGGCAGATGATGCCGAGGTCTTCGTCGGTGAAGCCTTCGACATTGGTCGCGAGGGTACGGGCAGTCGTCTGCAGGATGGTCGCGCCGAGGTTGCCGTACAGGACAGCAGAGCGGCCCGCGAGGAAGCGTTCACGACCCGCGTTGTTGGAGTCGTTGTAGCTGTCCATCGCCAGCAGACCGTCGTCGTAGAGGGTCTTAATCTGCTTGATGGCTTCCAGAGAGGAGGGGTCTTCTGCGCTCCAGCGATACTGGCCATCCACGATGTCGAAGGAGCCGATGCGCTGATTCCACAGCTGCGCCAGCATCGCCCAGTGCTTGCCGCCGTTGTCCAGATCAAGCGGAACGAGCTTATCGCCCATGTGGCCCGGATCCTTTTCCTTCACGTCGCGCAGGTATGCCACGAATTCGTCGTAGGTCAAGGTCTGGACAGGCGCCCAGTCATAGCCCATCGCCTTCGCCCAGTCGCGGCGATACGCGAACATGTAGGTGGTGTAGAGGTTGACGGGGTTGCTGTTCTTAATCTTGGGGAAGGTGTACAGCTTGCCATCGACGCGGAACTGGTCGAAGCAGGTGTAGCTGTTGATGAGCTTTTCCAGATTCGGGTACGCAGACATGTCGTCCGGCAGCGCCTTGAACACGCCCTCTTCCACCCATTCGAGGTACTCATCCTTATTCAGGTTGTACCACGCGATGACTTCCGGCAGACTCTGGGTGTATGCCAGCGTGCGGGTGGATTCATCCCAAGAATCCCACGCGACAAGCTGGATTTCAAAGTCGAAGTTGAACTTCTCCATCGCCTGCTTCACCAGCGGCCAGTTGAACATGTCGTCCGAGCCGTCGATGGTGAAGACCTTGAAGGTCAGGTGTTCGGCGTAGGGATTCTCTTCCGCCAATGCGGGCGTTGCAGCCAGCATGATGGGGAGAATCATTGCCAGAGACAGAACCAGAGATAGAAACCGTTTCATGTAGGAATACCTCCTTTTTATGTCCTATCATCCTTGCCGGATGAATAGAAATCAACGGAAAGAGAAGCTAAGCCTTAAGACTTAATCGCCCCAATCATAACGCCCTTTGCAAAATACTTTTGCAGGAAAGGATACACGCACATGATGGGCAGCATCGTCACAATCACCGCCGCCGCCTTCATGCCGTCGGCGTATGTGCGGCGCCCCAGCTCCGCCGGAACATCCGCTGCCAGCGCACTGCTCGTCCACAGAATCTGCCGCAGTTCCAGCTGCATCGGCCACATCTTGCTGTCGAGAAACAGCAGGTTGCTCCAGAACCATTCGTTCCAGCGGTCAACGATGAAGTACAGCGTCACCGTCGCCAGTGCGGGCTTCATCAGCGGCAGGTCAATCTGCCAGAAGATGCGGAAAGGGCTTGCACCGTCGAGCATTGCCGCTTCTTCCAAATCCGGCGGCAGAGACTCGAAGAAGTTGCGCAGGATAATCATGTTGAACGCATTGAACGCCAGCGCAATGACCACGGCGAAGCGGTTGCCGTACAGCCCCAAGTCCTTAACCAGCAGGAAGAAGGGGACAACGCCGCCGCCGAAGTACATGGTGAAGACAATCATGTTCTGGAACAGCGCGCGTCCGGGGTAGTTCTTCTTGCTCAGCCCATACGCCAAGGTTGTGGCGAGGAACATGCTGAAAATCGTACCTGTCACCGTGTACAGCACAGAGTTGAAGAACGAGCGCAGCAGGCCCGTGCCGACGAAGATGTCGCGGTAGTTGCCTGTAGTCGGGCTCTGCGGCCAGAGCGTCGTGCCGTTCATGATGAATTCCTGCTGTGTGAGGAAGGAACGGACGATGGTGTAGTAGAAGGGGACGATGACGATGAACGCCAGAATCAGCAGGAAGATGATGTTGAAGACATCGAACGCCGTCGTTTTTTGGAGCTTGCGTTTCTTCCGCGCGATTTCCCGTTCAAGCTGTTTCTCCGCTTTTTTTGAGGAAATTGCTGTCATTACATGATGCCTCCTTCCCCAAGTGCTTTCGCCAGCTTGTTTGCCAGCAGCAGGAAAGCGAAGTTGATGACGGATTTCGACAAGCCGATCGCGGTGGAGAAGCCGTATTTCGGTTTTTCCTGGAAGGTGATGCGGTAGATGTAGGTGTCAATCGTCTCCGCCGCGTCGCGCACAACCGCATTGGTCATGTTCAGGATTTGGTCATAGCCCTTGCTCATGATGCCGCCGAACGCCAGAATGAGCAGAATCACCGCCGTCGAGCGGATTTCCGGCCATGTGATGTACCACATCTTGTGGAAGCGGTTCGCGCCGTCCACCTCGGCGGCTTCGTAGAGTTCCGGGCTGATGCCCGCGATGCCCGCCAGATACAGGATGGCTGACCAGCCAGTTCCCTTCCAGATGCTTGTCGCATACAGCAGAGGACGAATCAAACTCTTGTCCGTCAAGAAGCCGTATGTCTGTCCTCCGGATGCGCGAATCAAGCTGTTGATGACGCCCTCGCCTGCGAAAATCGTCGTCATCAAGCCACCGACGATAACCCAGCTTAGGAAGTTCGGGAAGGTGTAAATCACCTGCAAGGTATTCTTGTAGTGCCGACTCCGCAGTTCGTTGAGCAGCAGCGCCAGAATGATCGGGCCGGGGAAGCCGGTAATGATGTACGCCAGTCCCATGCGGATGGTGTTGAAGAACGCCGCGTTGAACTTCTTGTCCTTGAACATCATCGCGAAGTTATTATACCACGGATTCGCCCACGGACTGCCTAGAATGCCCTTGCTGATCTTGTAGTCCTTGAAGGCGACCACCAGACCATACATCGGGCCGTAGCAGAACAGCAGGACGAACGCAATGCCCGGCAGCAGGAAAAGATACACCCAGCGGTTCTTCCAGATCCGCTTGCCCAGGGACTGCCGACGCCCTGATTCAATCATCGCATGTCCTTTCGCCATGCCATCAGCCACCCGCTTTCTCGTTTTTGTTCATGGCTTTATTTTATCGTTTTTTTCCCGAAAAGGAAGGCACTGTTTTCGGTTTGGACCCTCAATATTTTCGGTTTGGTGGTATTTAGACCGGATTTTCCATCTTTGGCAGTGGACAAGCGAAATCATCCCTGCTATAATAAGAACACCTTCCTGCTAAATAGGATTGCTTTCATAAGTTTCTGGATGCACTCCCGATGAAGCCGTTCGGGAGGAAGGAGGACGAAATTTGTACCGCATTCTGATTGCTGATGACGAGCCGATGGCGCTGTATTCCACCGCGCACACCTTCCCGTGGGCGGACTGGGGCTTTGACCCGCCCGTGCTGATGACGGAAGCGCCCGCTGCGCTGGACAAGCTGCGCACGGAACGCTTCGACGCCGCGATTGTGGACATTCGGATGCCGCAGATGACGGGCATTGACCTGATTCGCCTGTCCGGGGAAGCGGGCTTGCAGACGGTGTTCATCGTCCTGAGCGGGTATTCCGATTTCAGTTATGTGCAGACAGCGCTGCGGCTGTCTACATTCGACTACTGCCTGAAGCCAATTCTGCCCGACGCGGCGCAGGCTGCACTGGAGCGCTTGTCGGGCCGCATCCACGACATTCGTGTGGGGAGCGACCCGGCGTTTCTGGCGACGCTGAGCAGTACAGCGCCGCTCAAACCGCTTTTTACGCAGCGCGGACTGCCTGTGCCGGAAGGGATGTTGTCCATGGTGCTTTTGTCCGCGGAGAAGCCAGAGACGCTTCCACCGCTGCTGAACGGGTTTCAGGCGTCTCTGTCCTTCTGGGCGGACGCGAACGAAGTGCTGCTGTTCACGCCGATGCCGGAGCAGGCGCTGCTGTCCGCCTTGCCAAAGTCGCCTGACGTGCGCGTGTGCTATACTGTACCTGTATTGCAGGACATCCTCAATCCCGTTCGGCAATTGCAGCTGCTTCGGCAGACGATGGCGGAGGTGCAGCCCGGTCAGGCGCCGGTATCCATCTACGTCAACGACTGCAGTCCGACGTTTTTCGACATGCTGAACTACGTCGATGAGCATTTGAGCGACGACTTGTCCCTCCAAAGGCTTTCGGCGCAGTTCCACCTGAACTACACCTATTGTAGTGAGCTGTTTCGCGCCATCACGGGCGCGACGTTCACTAAGTACCTATCCAGCCACCGCATGGAGCGTGCGCGGACGCTGATTATCACGACGCCCATGAGCATCTCCGAAATCGCGCGGCAGACGGGGTACAGCAACTATAACCACTTTTCCGCCACCTTCAAAACATATTTCGGGCAGACGCCGGGCGCGTACCGCACAGCGCATCAGGAAGGGAGTGTGCGCTGACCTATGCGCAAGCATTTCAGTTCTCTGCGCAGCCAGATGATGCTGCTGACGACCGGCACGGTGCTGGCGGTGGTGATTCTGGCGACGGTGTTTTACAGCAGCGCCCAGCGGATGTCAGAGAAGAAAGCAGCGACGTTCGTGCATTCGATGCTTGTGCAGCTGGGCGACAGCCTTGACCGCATCGGCAACGAAATGTCCTACTTGGGCAGCGCCCTCCATTCCAACGAGGTCTTGCAGCAGTATTATCACGCGCCGACAGCGATACAACGAATGCAGTACGGCAAAAGTTTCATTGATTTTACTTCCAGCCTGCTCAACCACAGCACCACGGTCAGCCACATCGTCATCGTCAACAACGACCAGAGTATCCTCAGCCCGACGGAGCGGAACATCATTGCGCTGGACACGCTGGATTCCAAGTATCACCTGTTTGAAAGCGACAATCTGTCTTCCGGTTTTTACGGGCCAGCATTCGATACCTTCACGAACATCAACTTTTTTGCATACGTTCAGCCGGTCTACAACACCCGGCAGGGCGCACGCTTCCGGCAGAAATTAGGCACCTGCGTCATCTTCGCCCGCCTTGACCTGCTGCAATCCACGCTGCGCAGCGCCCTGCCGACGCCCGGTGCAGCGCTGATGCTCATCGAGCAGGACGAGCAGATTATCCTCTGCTGCGACGCAGACGGGAACACGCTGTCCCTGCTGCCCGAATCGTTCTGCAGCGACATGGCGGATGGCTTGCAGCACAGTCTGACGCTCAACAAGACGACATACCTGACGGATTCGCTGCTGCTCTCATCAATGGGCTGGCGGCTGGTCAGCCTCGTGCCGGAGGACGAAATCGCGGCAGATCTGATGCCGCTGCTCTGGCTGGGAATGCTGATCTGCGTCGTGTTCGCCATCTGCATCGGTGTGTGGAACCTGCATATCCAGCGCAGCATCATGGCGCCGGTGAAACAGCTGACTGCCTTCATCGAAAATGACTTGGACGACAAGCTGCAGAACCGCATCCACATCAGCACCAGCAGCGAAATGGAACTGTTCTGTCAGGAAATCAACACGCTGCTGGACAAGGTGTCTGAAATGACGGCGGAGCGGCTGCAAGATCAGACGCGGCTCTACGAAATGAATCTGGCGAAGAAGCGTGCGGAGCTGTCCGCCCTGCAAAGCCAGATTAACCCGCATTTCCTCTACAACACGCTGGACTGCATCCGCGGGTACGGGTACATGCTGAACAGCAGCGAGATCGTGTCGATTACTAACGCCCTATCCTCCATCATGCGCTACTGCATCAAGGGCGCGGACATCGTCGCGCTGCGCAAGGAAATGACCATTGTCAACTACTATCTGGACATCATCCGCATCCGCTTCCCGAACCGCTTCAACTACGTTTTCGACGTAGATCCGGCGCTCGAAGATCTCGCGATTCCGCGTTTCATCATCCAGCCCGTGGTGGAAAACGCGATTTATCACGGGCTGGAATCGCGCCTGGAGAAAGGGACGCTGACGATTTCCTGCCACACGACGGAGACGGGAGGCTGTGCGCTGTGCGTAACGGACGATGGCGTGGGGATTCCCCCGGAGCGGCTGGCGGAAATTCACCGGAAGCTGTCCGACAAGAGTATGCAGGACGTGCTGAACGTCCCGGCGGGGAACAGTCTGGCGCTGGTGAACATCCATAACCGCCTGCGCAATCTCTACGGCGCGAACTACGGGCTGGACATCGTCTGTCCCCCGGAGGGCGGAACGCGCGTCACGCTGCACCTGCCGATGGTGCTGGTGCAGACAGAAACAGAACAGGGAGGTCACATCTTATGAACCTGATGAACATCGAACAGAATGCCGAAAACCTGCGGCTGCTGGGGCTGATTGTCGCCCAGCGCGGCGAAACGATCTATCAGCACAACTGGGACAGCCCGTGCCGCCGCCTGCTGTTCTCTGCCAGCAAGAGCTTCACCGGGGCGGCAGTTGGTTTCGCGGTTCAGGAGGGGTTATTGCGCCTTGACGACCGCCTGATTGAACTCTTCCCGGACGAAGCGCCGGAAAATCCCTCGGAGAACCTTTGCCGCGCCACGATTCGTGATGCGCTGACGATGTGCATCGGGCAGTCGCGCGGGTACTTGATGGGCGCACAGCGCGTCGGCATGGCGGAAGAAAACTGGGCGAAAGCAGTGCTGGCGCTGCCGTTTGACGAAGCGCCGGGGACGCACTTTGTGTACAGCAACGTCGGGCCGTATCTGGCGGGGCTGGCGGTGCAGAAGCGCGCCGGGTGCGACCTTGTGGATTACCTGATGCCGCGGCTGTTTGCGCCGCTGGGGATTCAGCGCACGGTCTGGGAGGTTGACCCGCTGGGGCGGACGTTCGGCGCAGCGGGGCTGCTGCTGGCGCTGCCAGAGCTGCACAAGCTGGGACTGCTCTATCAGCAGGGCGGGCAATGGCAGGGAAAACAGCTGCTTGACCCCAATTGGGTGCGCGAAAGCGGGCGCAAGCAGGTCGAAAACGAGGAAGACGGCTACGGCTACCTGTTCTGGCGCGGAAAGTACGATTCGTATCGCGCGGACGGGCTGTATGGGCAGTACAGCGTCATTCTGCCGGCGCAGGAGGCAGTCATCACCTGCACGGCGGAAAACCGGAATCAGAAGCAGCTGCTGGAAACGCTCTTGGATGCCATTGTACCACAATTATAACGGGGAGGACACCCGCATGTACACGCCCGATTTGCTCACCATGACCGACGGCACGCCCGTCACGTCATCCGCGCAGTGGGAGGCGCGCCGGGGGGAACTGCTGAACATCCTCGCGCGGGAGCAGTACGGCACGTTTCTGCCGCCGTCCACCGCATCCGCGCGGGTAATGGCGCCGCCAATGCCCGCCTGCGCCGGACACGCCATGCAGGAGACGCTCGAAGTCCGCTTTGATACCCCTGCAGGGGAATTTGCCTTTCCGCTGCGGTTTCTCTATCCGGCGGACGGTCAGGTGCATCCGCTGTTTTTGCTGCTGAATTTCCGTCCGCTCATTCCGGACATCTACTGTCCGGCGGAGGAAATCCTCGACAACGGCTTTGCACTGGCGGTCGTGTGCTACACAGACATTACGGCGGACGACGGCGACTGGGGCAGCGGGCTATGCGGGCATTATCCGCGGAAGCATCCCGACACCGACCCCGGCAAGCTCGTTTTCTGGGCATACGCTGCCAGCCGCGCGTTGGATGTGCTGACGCTTCGCCCGGAGGTGGATGCGCGGAATATCGCTGTGATTGGGCATTCGCGGCTGGGCAAAGCGGCGCTGCTCTGCGGCGCGCAGGACACCCGAATCCGCTTCACCTGCGCCAACGATGCCGGATGCGGCGGCGACGCGCTGGAACAGACCAAGCACCCCGGCGCGGAGGATTACGCGGCGATGGCGCGCAGCTTCCCGTACTGGTTCTGCGGCAATCGCAGCCGCTACATCGATCATCCGGAGGAGCGCCCCTATGATCAGCACTTTCTGCTCGGCGCCATCGCTCCACGCTTCGCCGCCGTCAGCAGCGCGTCGCTCGACCGCTGGGCTGACCCGTATTCACAGCAGCTTTGCTGTGCCGCCGCGTCGCCCGCGTGGAAGCTGCACGGACTGCGCGGCTTTGTGGGTACAGAATCACCCGCCGCGGTCGGTGCGGCGTACCCGGAGGGGCATGTCGCGTACCATCTGCGCGGCGGGCTGCACTATCTGAGCCGCCAGGACTGGCTGTTCTATATGGATTTCGTTCGTCGGCACAAGGGGAAAACGGTATGAAGACGCTGTGCGTTGATTTAGGCGGCTCGCGGGTGAAACTGGCGTTGATGACGGCGGGCAGTCACCCGCAGCCGGACGTGTTCGAGGTGGATTCGCGCGCGCCGCTTGCGCAGACGCTCTTGCTCGTCGCGCAGCATGCCGCCGCATGGGGACAGCCCGATGCCGTGTCGATTGCACTGCCCTGCGTGGTCTGCCGTGGAACGGTCATTGCCTGCAACGGCAAATACACGGATGCAGTCGGCTTCGACTGGGCGCACTGGTCACAGAAGACATTCGGCGCACCTGTTTTCCTGATGAACGATGCTGCTGCTGCACTGTTGGGCGAAATGCGCTGCGGTGCGGCGAAAGACACGGATGCCGCCGCCATCCTCATGATTGGTACAGGCATCGGCAGTGCCGCCGCCCAGGACAGGCGCATTCTGACAGGTCGGCACGGCACGATGGGGATGCTTGGCGGTCACATGGCGATTGAGATGCTGCACCCCCGCCGCTGCACTTGCGGCGCGACGGGCTGCTTGGAAGCATGGGCGGGAACTTGGGCACTGGATGAAATCGCCCGTCAGGAGGATGGGTTTGCGGAAAGTGCCTTGGCGAATGCGAGAAAGGTAGATTACCGCGCGCTGCTGGACGGCGTGGCGCAGGGGGATGCGGTCAGCCTGCGGGTGTTTGAGACGGTTGCGACGGCGCTGGGGATGGGCGCGGTGAATTTGATTCATGCGTATGACCCGGAAGTGCTGCTGCTCAGCGGTGGGCCATGCCATTCGGAAATGCTGATGCAGAGGATTCGGAGATATGTGAGGGAGAACGTGTGGACACCGTGGGGTCAGGTTGATATACGGGTTGCAGAGAACCCGGAGAGGTCGGTATTGCTGGGGCTGATAAGGGAGTAAAGGAAATTTGTGCACCCGCAGGAGCGCCCCCTCAAGTTGCTTTATTCACTGCTTGCACATTGTTGCGCCAGATGGGCGCGGCCAGACAGCATCGGGAGAAGCGTTTCTCTCGGTGCTGTTTTTGCTTGTTGCAGAGGATTTTGCCTCTGCGAAGGCGACCAAAGGGCAATGGAAACAGACGAAGTCTGCGATCGCCCCCTTTGACACCTTCGGTTGCACTCCCATGTTACTAGATTTTATAGTAGCAGGGAATTTCGTGCCTTCGTGTGCGGTAAAAGTCTCATACAGATGCAGTTCGACAATATTTTGAAACAGGACAGGAATGTATGACAGCGACGCTTGAGGAAATAAAGCATATCAATGTTGACTTTTGGTAAAATGGGTGATATTATGTAACCCGCAACCGGGAATCGGATGGAATGGAGGAAGAAAAATCATGAAAAAAGTCAACAAGGGTGCTGTCGTGGGGCTTGTCATCGGTATCATCATCGCCGTGTTCGGCGTTGTTCAGTATTTCGGTGCGGATGCTGCTTTTGAGCAGTCAAAGGCGGATTCTTACTCGTTTAACAAGAGCACACCGTATGCAGTTAAATACAGCTTCGGTGCTGATTTCTATACGGAGATGTTTGGCATTACCTATGACGTGCTGGACGAACTCGGCGACATTTCCAGCGACACCGCGCGGAACTTCACCGTGCTGAATAATAACCTCGTTTCGGGGATGCAGAACCTATATCAGATGGTATGTGTCCTCCTGACTGCACTTGGTGCGGGCGTCATTGCGCTTTCGGCAGCGAGATTTTATTCCTATGCTGCGGGAAACAGCGAAATGATGAAGAAAACCGTGGAAACGGAAGCTCGGCTTTCCGAAATCCTGCAAAAGCTGACCAATGAATCAGCGCAGGAAGACAGCAGCGATGCGGTGGAACAATCCGCCGATGACCGCGGCGAAGTGGAGACGCCGATTGCATAATTCGCTCTGACAATACAATAGCACAAAAATCCCCCGGCAGTCCTTCAATCAGACCTGCCGGGGGATTCTATATGCTCAAAAATGCGAATGCAGAGAACTCAATTAGTCCTGCTTGTACCGCCACTGGCGCGCGCGGTCGCCCGCGTTCAGGATGCGCTTGCGCATACGCAGGTTCTTCGGGGTGATTTCCAGCAGCTCGTCATCATCGATGAACTCGAGGCACTCTTCCAGCGTCATCGGATGGACGGAAATCAGGCGCATCGCGTCTTCGGAAGCGGAGGCGTTACGCATGTTGGTGACGTGCTTCTGCTTGCAGACGTTGACGACAAGGTCGTCCGGGCGGGAGTTCTGACCGACGATCATGCCCTCGTAGACGTTCTGCTGCGCGCCGATGAACAGCGTGCCGCGCTCCTGCGCGTAGAACAGCGCATAGGGGGTGGAAACGCCGCTTTCGTGCGCCACCAGCGCGCCGACGCTGCGGTGCGGAATATCGCCCTTGACCGGCTCGTAGCGCTCGAACACGGCGGACATGATGCCTTCGCCGCGCGTGTCAGTCATGAACTCACTGCGATAGCCGAACAGCCCGCGCGACGGCACAAGGAACTCCAGACGAACGCGATCCTGACCAGACATGTGCTCCAGCGTACCGCGGCGGCGGCCGATTTTCTCGATGACCGCGCCTGCGGAAGCCTGCGGCGTGTCCACGACAAGGCGTTCAATCGGTTCGCACTTCACGCCGTCGATTTCGCGGTAAATAACGCGCGGCTTGGAGACGGCGAATTCGTAGCCCTGACGGCGCATGTTTTCAATCAGGATAGACAGATGCAGTTCGCCGCGGCCGCAGACCTCGAACGCATCCGTGCTGTCGGTGTCGCTGACGCGCAGAGAAACGTCCGTCTGCAATTCGCGCATCAGGCGCGCGCGCAGGTGACGGCTCGTGACATAAGTGCCCTCACGGCCCGCGAAGGGAGAATCGTTGACTTGGAACGTCATCGTGACGGTCGGCTCGCTGATTTTGACGAACGGCAGACCCTCGATGCACTCCGGCGCACAGACGGTGTCGCCGATGGACAAATCCGCCGCGCCGGACAGCGCCACGATGTCGCCCATGCGGACTTCTTCCGCGTCCACACGCTTCAAGCCGTCGTACTGATACAGGTTGCCCAGACGCCACGGCTGGCTCGTCACGCCGGTCTGTACATTCGTGTGGACGACGTTCATGCCCGCCTTGAACACGCCGCGGGTGATGCGGCCGACGCCGATGCGCCCGACATACTCGGAGTAGTCGATGGTGGAAATCAGCACCTGCGCCGGGCCGTCGGGATCGCCTTCAGGCGCGGGAATGTACTTCAGGATGGCATCGAACAGCGGGCGCAGATCCGTGCCGGGGGTGTCCAGATCCAGCGTTGCCGTACCCTTGCGGGCGGAGACGTAGAGAATCGGGTTTTCGATGGTGCTTTCGTCGGCTTCCAGGTCAATCAGCAGGTCGAGGATTTCGCCCACCACCTCTTCGCAGCGCGCGTCGGGGCGGTCAATCTTGTTGATGACAATCAGCACCTTCAGCTTCAGCTCCAGCGCCTTCTTCAGCACGAAGCGGGTCTGCGGCATCGGGCCTTCAAAACTGTCCACCAGCAGCAGCACGCCGTCCACCATTTTCAGCACGCGTTCCACTTCGCCGCCGAAGTCCGCGTGACCGGGGGTGTCGACGATGTTGATTTTCGTCTTGCCGTAATGCACGGCGGTGTTCTTCGCCAGAATCGTGATGCCGCGCTCGCGCTCAATGGCGCCGGAGTCCATCACGCGGTCAACCGTCTGCTGATTCTCATGGTAAACACCGCCCTGCTTGAGCATCTGGTCAACCAGCGTCGTCTTACCGTGGTCAACGTGGGCGATAATTGCAATGTTACGAATATCTTCACGAACCATAACGTGTTCTCTCCTTCTATATAATCGAGAGGCACCAGAGGCGCTGCCTCTGGACTCCGCAAGGGAGTTCCTCCCTTGACCCTTTTTCGCGATTGAGCAGGTGACTTCTCCTTACTTCTTTCGCGTGTTTATTGGGGGGAAACCAAGGGGCGCTGCCCCTTGACTCCGCCAAAGGGTCTTCGACCCTCTGGACTCCCCTTTTCGCGATTGAGTTGAGCGCAGCTGCATACTGCATGCGCGTGTTAAGTTCTGCGCGGTTTACTTGCGATTGGCGGTTTCCGCCAGTTCCAGCCCTGCGTTGTTCTCGCAGGCAAGGCGGATGCTCCACTCGTTCTCAAACAGCAGCACATCGCGGTCGCGGCTGTCCTTCGCGCGCCCGGACGTGGATGTCAGCTTCAGCTGGTCGATGGGCTTGGGCGTGCTCACTACCCACCGCACGAAGCGGAAGGGCATGGACTCCATCACAATGTCCACCTGATACTCGGTTTTCAGCCGGTGCTCCAGCACTTCAAACTGCAGCACGCCAACGACGCCGACCATGAATTCCTCGCGCCCCGTCTCCGTGCGGATGAAGGTCTGAATGGCGCCCTCTTCCGCCAGCTGGGTGATGCCCTTCTGGAACTGCTTGCGCTTCATGGAATCCGCCGGACGCACGCGGGAGAAGAATTCCGGCGCAAAGACCGGGATGTTCTCGTAGTGCAGCTTCGGGCCGCCGGAGAGCGTATCGCCAAGCTGATAGATGCCGGGGTCGAATAGACCGATGATGTCGCCCGCCCATGCTTCCTCCACGGCTTCGCGTTCGTCCGCCATGAACTGCTGGGGCTGCTTGAGCGCGACGGTCTTGTTCATCCCGGAGTGCCAGACCTCCATGCCCTTCTCGAACGCGCCGGAGACGATGCGCATGAATGCCAGCCGGTCGCGGTGCGCGGGGTTCATGTTCGCCTGAATCTTGAAGATGAAACCGGAGAAGTACGGCTCTTCGGGCTGAATGTCACCGATGTCGCTCTTGCGGGGCAGGGGCGGCGGCGTGTATTGCAGGAAGCGCTCAAGGAACGGCTCAACGCCGAAGTTGGTGACGGCGGAACCGAAGAACATCGGCGTCAGCTCACCGCGGCGCACCTTGTCGAGGTCGAAAGCGTCGCCCGCTTCGTCCAGCAGGTCGATTTCCTCCGCCAGCCGCTCGCGGTAATGCTTTGCCAGCACATGCTCCAGCGCGGGGTCGTCAATGGCGATGTCGGTCTTCTGCACCATCGATTTGCCGTGGTCGCCGCCCGTGTACAGCTCGACCATCTTTGTGTCGCGGTGGTAAACGCCTTGAAAATCGCCGTCCGTGCCGATCGGCCAGTTGATGGGGCAGGAGCGGATGCCAAGCACCTGTTCCAGCTCCTCCATCAGCGCGAAGGGGTCTTTCGCCGCGCGGTCCATTTTGTTCACGAACGTGAAAATCGGGATGTTGCGCATCCGGCAGACCTTGAACAGCTTGATGGTCTGCGCCTCAACGCCCTTCGCCGCGTCAATCAGCATGACGGCTGCGTCCGCCGCAACCAGCACGCGGTAGGTGTCCTCAGAGAAGTCCTGATGGCCCGGTGTGTCCAGAATGTTGATGCGGAAGCCGTCAAACTCAAACTGCATCGCGGAGGATGTGACCGAGATGCCGCGCTGCTTCTCGATGTCCATCCAGTCGGACGTGGCGTGCTTATCGCTTTTGCGCGCCTTGACGCTGCCCGCCGAGCGGATTGCGCCGCCGTACAGCAGCAGCTTTTCGGTCAGCGTAGTTTTGCCCGCGTCCGGGTGCGAGATGATGGCAAAGGTTCGCCGTTTTTCCACCTGCTGGTGGAGCAGCTCCCGGAAAGCCGGCGTGTCGTGGGCTGGCAGCATGAATCGTCCTCCTCGTAAAGTGTCTGTCGCTCCTTGAAAGTGGATATTTCTTCCAACTCAAAACGTGCAAAATGCACGAAAAAGACAAGAATGTCCGAAAAGATATTTTACCGCCAAGAACGTGCCTTGTCAAGCCATTTTCCGCGCCTTCATGGCGTTCATGGTGCTATTTTTTCCGATTTCTCAGCAAACGGGAAAAAAAGTTTCAAGCAGCTTTTTGATTGCCCTTTTTGCGTGACTGGGCTGATGATACTTTCATGCAATGTTCATGTGCGGCGCAGGGGTTTCCCCCTGCAACGAAAAAGTCAAGCCGCATAGGTGCAGCGTGAAGGGGCTTCATTGGGGACAACCCCACTGCCATTGGAGTTATCCCCAATTTATCCACTTTTCATCCCCAAATCATTCACAGATACACCACTTTATCCCCAGCCCCGTCCGACGAAAAACGCGGTGAAAAGGCACGTTTCGCCACATTGTCCTCCGCGGGGAGCGCTCATGCCATTTGGGACAAGCACCAAAGAACGTTTATGCACAGAAATGAATAATTATACGCAAAATGCGAACATCCGACACCATTTTCTGGTTATCTGCAAAAGAATCCACAAGACGCGCAGGGGGTGGACAACTTCTGTGGATAACCCTGTGGACAATGTGGATAATTTGCGGTCATACGCGGTTTGTCAAGGCAAAATCGGCAAAAAACACTGTGGATAATCCTGTGGAAACTGTGGATGCTTTCGCCCAATTTGAAACGATTTGAAGGACGGGATACATATACAGCGGATGGATAGCAGGCTTGGATACATCAACAAAAGCATAATCATGCGTCAATTTGGTGTGCTTCGGACATGCCCATACCGTATCCGACATAGACTGGAGAGAGGAGGTGGGTTCCTTGGCAGAAAAATCGCCCTTTTTCCGCAATTTTGCATCGCACATCCTGCCGGTGCTGACTTTTGCAACGCTGCTTGTCGGTACGGCGCTGGTGGGTGTTGCGCTGACCCGAATTCCCCAAAGACCGACGGACGCAGCACCCCCGTCTCCCGCGCCGGAAATGACATATATCGCCGCGGGCAGCCTGACTGGGCGGACGATCCTCGTTGACCCCGGCCACGGCGGCTATGACGGCGGCGCGCGCTGCCGAGATTCCGGCGTGTGGGAGAAAGAGGTCAACCTCGCCGTAGCGCTGGCAGTGGAAAAGAGCCTGACGCAGCGCGGTGCAACGGTACTGATGACCCGCCGGACAGACGCCGATCTCTGCGACGACACAACCCGCCCGGCGAACGTGACGAAGAAGCGGCAGGACATGCAATGCCGCGTGGACATGGCGGTCCAGGGGCAGGCGGACATGGTGCTGTCCATCCACATGAACGAATACCGCGTGCGGTCGGAATCCGGGCCGCAAGTGTTCTACCGCGCGGGCAGCGGCGCGGGGCGTCTGCTCGCCGGAACGATGCAGGAAGCGCTCATTACCGCCCTTTCGCCCCAAAAGGAGCGCGCCGCCATGCCGGGCGACTACTTCATTCTCCAACTGGATACGCCGTCGGTGCTGGTGGAATGCGGCTTCATTTCCAATCCGGCGGAGGAAGCGCTGCTGCTCTCGCCTGCCTATCAGGAGAAGCTGGGCGAAGCGATTGCGGATGGCGCGGCGGAGTATTTCCGCTTGGCACAGGCAGAAAAATGAAGGTTGCATTTTTTCGCCGCGCATGGTAAAATAAGAAGAAAAGGAAACGCATTATATCCGGAAAGGAGTATCGAATGAACATTCACGAATCCGCTGAGGACTATTTGGAAGCAATCCTCCGCCTGAAAGAAGCAAAAGGCTATGCACGCTCTGTGGATATTTCTCTGCTGCTGGGGGTCACGAAGCCATCGGTCAGCGTGGCGATGAAGCGTCTGCGCGAAAACGGTTATCTGACGATGGATGCTGACAACTTGATTACGCTCACACCCGCCGGGATGGAGATTGCGAGAAGCATTTATGACCGCCACAAGACGCTGTCGAGCTTTCTGGAGAGTTTGGGCGTTGATTCCGATGTTGCCCGCGAGGACGCCTGCAAAATTGAGCATGATATTTCCGAGGAATCGTTTACCGCGATTCGGAAGCTGATGCAGGAGCGGGAGCAGCACCCCGAAAATCCGCAGGAGTAATGGCATATCAAAAACAAAGCCGGGTCGAATCCCCCCTGTTTCGGAGGATTCGCCCCGGTTTTTCTGTATTACTTACTTCTCCGTTTCCAGTGAGCGGTATGTCCGCACCAGCACGGCCGCTGAGAGAATTGCCGTCAGCACATCGGCGGCAGGCATGGAGTACATCACGCCGTCCAGCTGGAAAAACTGCGGCAGGAGCAGCACCAGTCCCACGCCGAACACAACCTCCCGTGCCATCGACAAAAGCGTCGAGGCAGCCGCTTTCCCCAGCGATTGCAGGAAGATGAACGTCCCTTTGTTGATGCACGCCAGCACAATCATGCTCAGGTACACCCGGAAGCAGCGCCGGGCAAAGAGCGTGTAGTGGATGGACTCGTTCTGCGCGCCGAAGAGCAGCATCACCTGATCGGGCAGCAGCTCCACCACAAGCAGCGCAATCAGCCCGACAACTGCCTCCGCCGCCAGCAGCCGCGTCAAAAGCCCTTTCACACGGTCGTACCGTCCTGCGCCCATGTTGTACCCCGCCACGGGAATGCATCCCGCCGCCAGCCCAATCGCACAGCTGATGACGATTTGGAACACTTTCATGACAATGCCGAAAACCGCCATCGGAATCGCGGAAAATTCCTCCTGCGAGAAAACAGCGTCCTGCGCGCTGCAAATGCGCAGCATCGTGTTCGTCGCCGCCATTGCCGCGACCAGGCTGATTTGCGCCAGAAAGGATGTCATGCCGAGCTTGGCGCATTTCCCCAGTAAATGCGCGCGCGGGCGGAAGCTATCCTTTTGCAGGTGAATCTGCTTCATCCGCGTCAGATACCAGATGGACAGTCCAGCGGTCAACGCCTGCCCGGCAACCGTTGCAATCGCCGCGCCCGCCATACCAAAATGCCAGACGAAAATCAGCAGCGGGTCAAGCACGAGGTTTGCCGCCGCCCCCGCCAGCGTGGCAACCATCGCGAATGTCGGGCTGCCGTCAGAACGGATGACCGGGTTCATTGCCTGCCCAAAGACGTACAGCGGCACGCCCAAGGCAATCCAGAAGAAATATTCTTGCGCCTTCTCGAATGTCCCGGCATTGACGCGCCCGCCGAACCACGTCAGCAGCGTGTCCGGGAACAGCAGGTATGCCGCCATCAGGACAAGCCCCGCGACGACGCTGACCGTTACCGTTCCGCCGACGGCGCGGTGGGCCTCCTCCTGCTTCCCTGCACCAAGCATCAGGCTGACGAACGCGCAGCAGCCGTCGCCGAGCATGACCGCAATCGCCAGCGCCGCGACCGTCAGCGGAAAGACGACCGTCGTTGCTGCGTTGCCGACGCTGCCCAAGTCGGGCGCGTTCGCAATGAACACCTGATCGACCATGTTGTACAGCGCCGCCACGACCAGAGAGGTCATGCACGGCACGGCGTAGCGCCGCATGAGGCGCCCCAGCGGCTGTGTTGCCAGCGGGCGCGCGTTCTGCGCTATGGAGGTTTCGGATTCTGTCTGCATAAAAAAAGCACTCCTTTTCGTTGATTGGAGCGCAGTGTCAAGGCAAAAAAGACTGCCCCTACCGCGCGTCCGACAGATGGACTTACGCAGCAAAGGCAGCACTCTGTACCGCTATTTTACCGCATCGGAGCGGATTTGTCAAAGGGGTGTATTATCATTTTTTCCCGCCCGCCACAAGGCTTCCTGCAAAGCACGCGCCGCCTGCGATCCAGTACCCCATTACGAGTTGACTCGTCGTGCCGTAAATCTCCAGCGCCCCTTGGAACAGACAGCCGACTGTCAGCGCAATGATGCCCCAGTGGTACAGCCGCACGCCCCAGCGCCCCGGCAGCGCCTTTCCGCACAGGGCGCGAATCAGCAGCGGACACGCTCCCAGCACCAGCGGCAGCAGGAACGCATATACCATGAAGTCCGAATAGACCCCGTGGCTGAACTGCTCATACACGAATCCACCCAGCGCGGTCACGGCGGCAAAAAGCAGATCGTAGAGCGCAAGTTTCACGCATTTGCGGTCAATAGCCGATGTAGACAATGTCGCTCACGCTCCTTTCGCGGATGCTGCGCCCATTTGTGGTCGGGCTGTTGACGACGCGCCCCTGAAATACCATCGTCGAAGAGCCGCCGCCGTCGAGGTTGTAGGCGATTTGTGCGCCCAGCGACTGCATCAGCTCTGCCAATTGCCGCAAGGAAAGCCCGGTGCTCTCCTTCGTCCGCCCGTCGGACACGACCAGCAGGTAATGCCCTTCGCTGATTTGCCCGATGGCGGTGCGCGGGTTGGAGGTCATGGCGCGCCCGACCTCGTCGCTGCTGCTGACGGTCACTTGCCCGCCGTTGATCAGCGCCGGGCCGAACGTCAGCACTTGCCACGCGCCTTCACGCACCAGCGTGTCGGCACTCGTTTCGCCCTCGGTGATGATGCGGAAATTGCCGTCCGCACCGATGACCAGTGCGTCCGTGCCGCTTTGCGCCGATGCGCGGTACAGCACGCCGTTGCGCAGCACATACCCGCGCTCCTGTGCGCCGTAATAGTCGCCGTTGATGGCGAGAATTGCACCCGCGTTTGCCGCCTGCACAGAGGTCGTCTCGGTCAGGTTGCGGGCGTAGGTGTTCCCCGCCAGCGCCGTTTTGAGCAGGGAAATGTCCGCAATCTGCACGTCCGCGACGTACACCGTCGTGTTCTCTACGCGCATCGTTGTCAGCACAATGTCGATTTGGTCGTCGTGGTATTCCGTATCGGCGGAAATGGGCGCGGTGGTCGCCTGTTCCGCGGGGGATTCCGTCGCAGTCGGCACGGTGGTCGGAGCTTCCGTCGGCGCGGTGGAGGCTTCAGCGGTTGCCGTCGGCAGCGTGTCCGGCGTCAGCACACGGACAATCACGAACGTGTCCAGCGCCGCATAAACCGTGTATGCCGCCAGAATCAAAGCAAACACCATGTTTGCGAAATGCCGCTTCATGGAGCTTCACTCCTTTCCATGGCTATTATCTCCCCGTCAAGTGACGAACACATGATGAACCCGTGAATGATGCCGGAAGTTTTCCCTTCCCTTGACGCAATCCTGCCAAAGGCGTATACTGGAAGCGGAAATTTCCGCGGATGACCGCGAAAAGGAGAAGAATGATGCAGAAACTACGGGGATACTTGGCACTGGGAATATTCATCATGGGTATTGTATCGCTTTTATGCCTGCTTCTGCCGCTCATCGAGATAACGGATGATGCGCTGCTGCTGATGGTGTTTGCTGTGCCGCCGCTTATCTGCGGATTGTTCATAGCATTGGCACTGCATATGCTGCTGTATACGCTGCTTCTGGTGCTGTACGGCTGCAGAATACAGCTGGTGGCTTTGTACTTTCTTCATATCCGCAGGAAAACCGTCGGCTGGCGCGTGCAGTACCTTCCGGCGGCGGAGCGCAAGGTGGGCATACTGCTGGCGGCTGTTCCGTGGGAGCAGGAAACCGGCGACTTGCAGCAGCGGGCGCAGATTGTCCTGTACTATGTGCAGAGCGTACTGGCAATACTGTTCTATGCGCTGGCAGTCAATTTGTATGGGACAGCATCCGCCATTGCCTGCCTTGTGCTGGCGTGGGGTTATGCGTTTCTCAGCATCATCATGCCGCCGAGCGAAATTCGGAAGCGTTTCCAGCCCGAAAAGCGGCGCAAAATGTGGCAGATGCAGTGCTTGCTGGCGGAGAACCTGACGGATCACCTGTTCACGGAAATGCCGGAGGAGTACTTCACGCCGCCGGACAAAATTCAGGATCAGAATGATGCGGCTCTTATGATTAATTGTTCCGCGCGGCTGATGATGCAGAACCGCTATGGTGAGGCGCTGGACATCCTGACCATGCTGGCGCTGGAGCATCGGGAGCAGACGAAGCGCCTTTGGTGGCAGCTGATTCCGCGCGGCGTTCTGTGCGAACTGGCGCTGGACAAGCCGGGCTACTTCCTGAAAGAGTATGACACGCTGTACATGCAGAAGGAATTGCGCAAGCATGAAAAGCAGCCGCTTGTCTGGCGCACGGCGTATGCGGTGCATCTGCTGCGCGACGGCGATGAGCAGAAGGCGGAGCAGTGCCGCAAGCAGTTCCTGCGCCGCATCCGCCATACGACCATGCCGCGCTGCTATCAGTGGACGATAGACAGAATGGCGCGGGAAAAGGCAATCTACGAATCAAGAAAGGCAAAGGAAGCGCAAGAATGAAGAATCGGACATTTCAGCGCCTGTTTCCGCTCCTGCGGATGGGCAGCATCCTGCTGGCGGCGGTACTGTTCTGCGCGGCACTGGTCGGCGTGAACGCACAGCTGACTGTCGGGACGAATGAAGAGCGGAATCTGGCGACGTATCTGGGGCTGGCACTGACGGCGGTCGTGACGTATCTGCTGCAAGATGTGCCGAAAATGCTGGTCGGCAGGCACTTTGGCTGGAAACTCGTGCGCTACGAGGCGTTCGGGCGGGTCTATCAGGCGGACGGCACAGGGGCGTTCGTGCGTGTTCCAGTACCGGCGCAAAGTCGTCTGCGCTATCAGCCGTATCTGCTTCCGCCGGAGGATGCCCCTCGGCACGACGTGACGCTGTACACGCTCTGTCCCCTGCTGTATGGCGGGACGCTGGCGGTGGTGTTTGGCGTGCTGACCCTGCTGACGCTGGGGCAGCCGGTGTCGCTGGTGCTGTGCGAACTGGCGATGGGTGGCGTGGTGCTGGTGATGACGTGCATTCTGCCGATGGATGAGCGGTTTATCGCATCGCCGATGGCGATCGCACGGATGCTTCGAGATCCGGAACAATTGGCGGAGTGGCTGTATTTCGCGCGTATGAAGGCGAATGGCGGGGTGGAGGTGACAGATGTTTCGATTGAAAACATTCCGCAGCCTGCAACAGTGAAGACATGTCAGGATGCAATCTGCGTCTTTCAGCGAGCGCAGATTGCGCTGATGGTTCAGTGTGATGCACAGAAGGCGTATGGGCTGATGAAACAGGTGCTGGAAAGCGAGGCGCGGCTGTCATATACCGCATGGAAACTTCTGCTGAGCGATGGGGTGGTTGCGGAACTTCTGGCAGGTGAACCGGGTGAATTTACGGCGCTCTATCGTGGAAAAGCCGGCACAGCAATACGGCAGGTGATGTTTCGCATGGTGGACTATGCGCTTCCTGCCTATGCGGTGGCGACGCTGGTGACACATGAAGCGCGGGAAGCGGAAGTTGTGCGGAACACGCTTGCGCCAGTGCGAGAGAAAATGCCGGAGCTTGATGCTTTGATGAAGGCCATCGAAGAAAAAGCCGCACGAATCGAAAGCTGATTCGTGCGGGGAAATTTCGCGCCTGCGGGCGCGACAAGGGGGCAATGAAAACAGACGAATGTCTGCGGTCGCCCCCTTGACCCCTTCGCAGTGCACACCCATGCTTATTGATTTGAACCGAAGATCCATTGGACAAACACGCGGGCACTGCATGAAAGTGTCACCAACTGAATCGCGCGAAAGGGTCAAGGGAGGGGACTTCGTCCCGTTTCATTCTCCCTTGCAGGGTGCAGGGGCAGCGCCCCTGCTGGGGTCAAGGGGCAACGCCCCTTGGGTCTCCCCTCATTCGCTCCTCTGTGCATCTTCCCACGCGCGGCGGATGGCGGTGAGGATGTCGCCGTGGGCGTCGCGCAGGGACATGGTGGCGCCGGAGACAATGTCGGCGGCGCGGGCGCGGTCGTCGTCGGAGAAGGCTTCCCAGCGGGCGCGATCAGCGTCGGAAGAAGAATTTTCCGTCAACGGGCGGCCGTTCTCGGCGGAAAAGTACCGCCCAAACCACGTCTCTACCTCGTCCACCGTCATGCCGACCATCATGTTCTGATAGGCGTCCATCTGCTCGCGCCATGAACCGCTCGTCAGCTGGTAATCCTCTCCACGGGCGCGCTTGCTCGTCCATGCGGCAATTTCCTGCATGTAGTTGTCCTCGCTGTCCTCGGTGTAGCCGACGACCTTCCCGGTATTGTCATCCCAGAGCGAATAGCCGCCCTGTCCCGGAAAGCCGCTGAACTGCGGCATGGACGCGCCGCTGTAATTCGGCGTTGCCACTTCGAGCTGGTCAACCGCCATCGACACGATGCGCCCGTCCTCGTCGAACGTCCCGTGCGCAAACACGACGTTGAAGGAGTAAACCTGCCCGTCTTCGTCATCCTTGCCCGGCCCGACGCGCCCGGTCGCCGCCATGCCGATGCCCTCGCGAATCGCCTGACCCGCGCGGTTTGCCGGATTGCCCGTTGCCTCGTCCATTGTGTCCGATGCGTTCAGGGCGACGCGGACGGCTTCACGCAGAGCATTGCTCGTCATCGTTGCGCCCGTCACGACATCCACATCCCATGTGTTCATGCGAATCATCTCGTCCGGCAGAATATCCAGCGCGCGGCTGCCGATGCCGTCCGTCTCATGCTGTTCCAGAATGTTCACGGCGCTGATGGCGCCGTCCTCCATCATCACCTGCACGCGCAGGATGCCGCCGTAGCCATCCGCCTGACCCGTGCGCGTGTCGGCGCTGGCGCGGCAGGACGCAAGCAGAACGGCGCAGGAACACAGTGTCAGCATCGTCAGCAGACGTTTTTTCATTTTTCGGCTGGTTTGCATTAAAAAATCCCCTTTCAATCTTCCAGATTGCAGGGAAATCGCTCCCTGCGACGTTGTTATTGTGTCCCGCGCAAGAAAAGTCATTCAATCAACACGCTTTTTGATGCAGATTTTTTCCGCAAGCAGGAAAATCGCCCTTGCGCGGCGAATAGAGATAGAGAATATGCCTGTGCTGACTGATTTTCTGCCGCGCGGGCATCCTGATGAAAGGGTTTCACCCGAAAAGGCAGGTGTTTTTCGTATATGAAGAAGTCATCCGGGAAGAAGCGCGTCAGTTCGCTGACGTTCCTGATTGCGACGACGGCGGTGCTGGCGGCGGTGGCGGTGCTGTGCCTGTTCGGCAGCAATCTGCTCTACGCCATGCGTGTGCGCAACGTCAATGAGCAGCGCGCCGAGGTGGAGAAGCGCAACACGGAGCGCTACGAAGCGTATCGGCAGGAAGTGCAGGAGCTGCAAGACCGTCTGACGGCGAACAACAACATCAGTGCCGACTGGCCCCAGCCGGACACGCAGGAAGGCATCTCCATTGTCGACCTGACGAATTATCCGCTGGATAACCCCGGCACGGTCACAGTGTCGCGTCAGGACGTGATGCTGGGCGGTCTGCTGCTGGTCAACGAGTGGCATTCCCGCCCGTCGGATTTTGACGAATCATCGCTGGTGTCCATCATGACCTACGCGCGGAGCATGGGCGTGACGAAGAGCATTTGGCGCAATTCCGATCAGAAGCTGTTCCCGGTGGCGGCGAATGCCCTGCTGGATGCGCTCAATGCCGCAAAAGAAGCGGGGCTGGAGGGCTATGTCGTCCGCGAGGCGTACCGCAGCATTTCCGACCAGCAGACGCTCTGGGACGCGGAATACAACCGCTTGAAAGGCCGCCACAGCGCGTGGACGGACGATGAGCTGATTGCCGCCACAAAGAAGAGCATCAACCTGCCCGGCACGAGCGAATATAACTCCGGCTTGGCTTTCACGCTGTACCTCTATGAGAACGGCAATGACGAATTGAACAAGATGGTGTTCTCCGAGAGTGAGCAGGGCAAGTGGATGTACGAAAACAGCTGGAAGTACGGGCTTGTGTTCCGCTTCCCGCTGCAGGACTTCCCGACGAAGGGCACCATCAGCCGCGCCTACAAGACGGGCGTGAACGTGGAGATGAATCTGTTCCGCTTCGTGGGCATTCCGAACGCAACGGTGATGCACCATCTGGACATGTGCTTGGAAGAGTACATCGAGTACCTGATGGCGCACCCGCACATCGCCGTGTTTGAGGACGGTCAGCTGAAGTACGAAATCGTCCGCCAGCAGGTGGGCGACGACAGCAGCACCTTCTCCGTCAGCATCAGCCGCAAGACCAGCAACTACACCATGTCGCTGGACAACATGGGCGGGCTGATTACGATTTACGAGTACTGATAGGAATACGAATCCCCCGCCAGCGGATGATGATGTCCGGCTGACGGGGGATTTTGCTTCGAGACCATCAAGAAATAAAGCGAGGTGCGTCCGATTGAAACATCGTATTATAGCATTGCTAACCACATTTATCCTCTGTTTCAGCACTGCGTCTGCTTTTGCAGATACATCCGTTGATACAGCCATGAACCTGTCCACTACAGCAGATGCACCATTAGCCGTCATCAAAGCATCGTCCGCGCTTGCGGCGGCGCAGTCGATGATTCTGCTTTTCAATGCGGGTTCCAAACGAGAAGGCGCAGTGATGGAAACGTGCATGGTAATCCCCATTAGCGTCACATCCGACAATGATATCATCACGATGGAGATTGCCGCTCTGCATGGTGTTTTCAGCCCCAATGAAGTCCCGACAGAAAAATATGACCCGCATCACATGATGGCAGGCTGCGAAAGCTGGGTGCGCTTGCAGCTGCTGGACAACCACGACGGCACATATTCGCTGCTGACGTATCAAGAACCCGACGATGGCGAAACGCTGTACAGAGACGTTAAACGCATCTTCTCTGTATTCGCTGCGATAAGGCTGATGATTTCGGCCAGAGACGCATCATTTAAGGACACCTACCATGAAATGGCGGAGGAAAACTGGGCGGCATTCTGCTCCCGCGACACCAGTGACGAAGGAACGCCCGTCTTCCTCGAAATGAATGTGACTTCGGCGGATGTGCGGCTCAGCCTGACGTATCTGCGCGAACCTGAAAACTACCCCGCCAGCAACATTCGCGAATACACGATGGCGGACGGCACGACGTATGTTTGGATTGTGATGGAATAAGTCTGCTTGACAAAAAGCGCCGGAATGCAGCTGTGTATGCTGTGTTCCGCGTTTGGCGTTTTGGGCGGAAGGTCGGTCGCGCCCATCTGGCGCGACAATGTTGAGTTGATGGATAAAGCAGCTTGGGGGCGCATCTGCGGATGCGCAAAGTTACTGGCAGGGACGCTTCGCTGCCTGCGCCTTTTGTTGACTTTTCTCTTTGAATTGATTTGACGAGGAACAGTTGGGGCGTTGCCCCAAACCCCACCAGAGGCGCTGCCTCTGGACTCCGCAAGGGGGGATCCCCCCTTGACCCCTCCGCGCGATTCAGTTGGTCGCTTCTCCATGCCCCTTCCGCGTGTTTATCCTCTTTTTCCCCTATCCTTACTTGGCTTCCGCCCAGTTTGTCCCCTGATGCACCTCTGCCAGCAGCGGCACGCGCAGTTCAATCACATGCTCCATCGCATCCTTCAGCAGCTTCCCCGCTTTTTCCACTTCCTCCGGCGGGCATTCCAGCAGCAGTTCGTCATGCACCTGCAAAATCAGCCGACTCTTCAGCCCCTCCCGGCGCAAGGCTTCGTCCACCCGTACCATCGCCAGCTTGATAATATCCGCCGCTGTCCCCTGCACGGGCGTATTCATGGCGGCGCGCTTGCCGAACTCGCGCACAACCGCCTTGTCGCTCTTCAGCTCCGGCAGATACCGCCGACGCCCCATCAGCGTCAGCGCGTAGCCGTTGTGCTGTCCGTCCTCGGCGGCGCTGTCCATGAAGCGCTTCACGCCCGGATATTTCGCGAAATAGCGGTTGATGAACTCCTGCGCCTCCTGACGGCTCACGCCCGTGTTTTTCGCAAGACCAAATCCGCTGATGCCGTAAATCAAGCCGAAATTGACCGCTTTTGCGCGGGAACGGAGCGTAGAATCCACCTCATCCAGCGGCACGTCGAAGATTTCGCTGGCAGTGCGCGCGTGAACGTCCTGCCCCGTGCGGAAGGCTTCCACCAGTGCGTGGTCGCCGGAGAAGTGCGCCATCAGGCGAAGCTCAATCTGGCTGTAATCCGCGTCCAGCAGTACCCAGCCCGCGCGCGGCAGGAACGCCTGACGGATTTCCTTGCCCTCCTCCGTGCGGACGGGGATGTTCTGCAAATTCGGCTCGCTGGACGAAATGCGCCCGGTGGCGGTGGCGACTTGGTCGAAGGTGGAATGTACGCGCCCGGTCGCGTCCGTCAGCCGCAGCAGACCCTCGACGTAGGTCGAATTGAGCTTCGTCAGCTGCCGATAGCGTAATAGCGGCGTAATGACTTCCGGCGCGATGTCCTGCAAGCCCTCCAGCACTTCGGCGGAGGTGGAGTAGCCGCGCGCTGTCTTCTTGCCGTGCGGCAGCTGCAATTTATCGAATAGCACGTCGCCGAGCTGCTGGGTGCTGTTGAGGTTGAAGGTTGTTCCGCAGGCGGCGAACACCTGCTGCTTGCTCTGCTCAATTTCCTGCGTGTAGCGCTCGCCCAATTGCCGCAGGAACGCCGTATCGACGGTGAAGCCGATGTCCTCCATGCGGTACAGCACGCCGGAAAGCGGCATTTCCACGTCGCGCATGAGGTGGCTCATGCCCATGCGGTCAATGTTCGCCTGCTGCCACCGGCACAGCGAGAGCATTCCGCGCGCGTCAGTGGGCAAATCGCCGCACAGCGCGTCCAGACTGTAACTCTTGCGCTGCGGGTCAAGCAGGTACGCGCCAAGCTGCACGTCCCATGCGTATCGCTCCGGCATGGGGAGCTTCGCGCGGTTCAGCCGGTGCCACAGCGTTTTGCCATCGTGGATGACGGCGGGGTGCGCGGCGAGGTCGGGTGCGAGGGCGCGGAGCAAATCCTCCGGGTCAGCGCCGGGAGTGAGCAGATCGCCGCCGAGTGCCGCCTGACAACAGGACAAATCCTGTGCCGCGCACGTCAGCACCGTGTCATCCAGCGCGACGGCAATCGGGCGGGCGCTGTCCGGCAGGGCGGTGAGCCACGCGGTCAGATCAGCGCCGGAGGAAATCGGGGCAGCGTCCGCAAACGGCAGGAGCGTCAGGGGCGTTTCCTCTGCCGCGGTATCCGGCGCGGGCGCATCGTTAGGCGCTTGCAGGCGGCGGATGATGCTGTTCAGCTTCAGCTTTTCCAGCGCGGGAATGCCATGCCGGAAGTCTGGCATGGCGCACGCCTTGAGGGAAAACGCAATCGGTGCGTCGCGGCGAATCGTCGCCAGTTCGCGGCACATTTTCGCCTGATCCGCCCATGTGACGAGCTTTTCGCCAAGTTTGCCCTTCACTTCGCCCGCATGAGCGAGGATATTGTCCAGCGTCCCATACTGGTGCAGCAGGCGCACGGCGGTTTTGTCGCCAACGCCGGGGATGCCGGGGATGTTGTCGCTGCTGTCTCCCGCCAGCCCCTTCCAGTCCACCACCTGCTCCGGCGAGAAGCCATACACTTCGTACACCATGGCGGGTGTAAAGTGCGTCGTTTCGCTGATGCCCTTGCGGGTGAACAGCACCTGCGTCGTATCGGACACCAGTTGGAGCGCATCGCGGTCGCCGGTCAGGATGACGGGGCTGACCCCGGCGTCCTCACCCAGTTTGGACAGCGTGCCGAGCAGGTCGTCCGCCTCCCAGCCTTGCAGGGAGAAAACCTGGATGCCCATTTCCGGCAGCAGCGTCCGAATGGTGGCGAACTGCTGGCGCAGTTCATCCGGCGTCGCGGCGCGTCCCGCTTTGTAGTCGGGATATGCCGTGTGACGGAACGTCGGCGCGTGCTCATCGAAGCAGACCGCGAGATAGCGGGCGTTTTCGTCTGAAATCGCTTTGAGCATCATGGTCAGAAAGCCGTAAATCGCATTGGTGTAAACGCCGCCCGCGTCCATCAGCGGTAGGGCGTGGAAAGCCCGGTGCAGCAGGCTGTTGCCGTCAATCATGAGGAAGGTGTCTTTCATGGGGATTCTCCTCCTATCTCCTTCAATTGTACCTTCCCGAATGAAACTTGTCAACCGCCGCATATCCTTTCCCCAGAAAGGCAGGGACGAAAATGCGGATTTTGCTGGCAGGGATGATGGCGTTGCTGCTCCTGCGCGCGCCGGAGACGATGGCGGCGGCGGAAGCGGCGTGTGCGCTGTTCGTGCGCAGCGTGATGCCGGGGCTGTTCCCGTACTTGACGCTGTCGCAGATGCTGGTGAGCCGATGCGGACGCGACATGCAGCCCGGTATGCTGATGCTGCTGGGCTGGTGCGGCGGTTCGCCGACGGGTGCGCGGCTGCTGGCGATGCAGGGCAGCCGTCCGCACCGGGCACAGAAGGCGCTGGCGGTCTCCTGCGCGACGATGAGCCCGATGTTCCTGCTGGGGACAATCGGAAGCTGGCTGAACAGCCGAATCGCGGGGGCAATTGTGCTGCTGAGCGTGCTGGCGGGCGGCTGCTGCGCGGGGCGACTGGCGAAACGGTGGACGAGGGTTACATCCGCTGAAAAAGTGCCAGAGGCAGCAATGTCCCCTGTCTCCTTCGCCCGCGCGGTGGAGGACAGCGCCCGAACCATGCTCCTTGTCTGCGGCACGATGACGATGCTTCGCGTCTTTGCGACGCTGACGGACTTCCTGCCTGATGCGATGCGTCTCCCGCTGACGACGCTGCTGGAAGTCACGACGGGCGCGGTGACGATCGCAAACCTGCCGGCACCTCTGCCTTTGCGGATTGCTCTCCTGTCCGCAGCGACGGGTTTCGGCGGATGCGCAGTCATCATGCAGAACCGCGCGCTGTACCCGCAAGGATTGATGCGGCTGGGTGAACAGCTGGCGTGGCAGGCGCTGCACGGCGTGATTTCGGGGACATTGGCGCTGGGAATCGCGCTGCTGGTGCTGGGCGCGGGCGGAAATTTGTAACAGAAAATTTGTGATGGATAGCTGAAAGAATCCGGATTACAGCTTGTCAACTGGGGAAAAAGCAAGTATAATATATTCTGCGGAGTTCTGCGAAATTCTCCGCATCAGCAAAAAAAGAAACCCGTCGGCTTCGGCGGAATTGAAGGAGTGCCCAGAAAAAATGAAAAAACAAAATGCAGCGATTTGGTGCGCCCTGCTGCTGATTGCCTTGCCCATTGCAGTGCTGCTGCTTGTGCCGTCGCCTTCCGCGCGGATTGTGGACGTGGTGCAGCCGCTGATGGAGTCAGAAGAGATTGATTATTGGAATCCCGACATCTTCTTCCTGACGAAATATGGCTTGACCGCTGCTATCAGTGTTCTGTGTGGTTTGGTGCTGACGCTGCTGTACTCGCGCAAGCGCCTCTCGCTGGACACCCGCGCGGCAATCTGCACGGTTGGCGGCTTTGGCGCGCTGGTGGGCGCGCGCGTGCTGTATATGCTTGCCCGGTATTCGTACATCATGGTTGATTTGGGCGGCAGCTCGTTCTTCTGGCAGTTCTGGCAGGGCGGTTATACGCTCTATGGCGGCATCCTCGGCGGCATGGGCGCGATTGCGCTGTATGCGAAACTGACGAAGCAGAAAGCGCTGCCCCTGCTGGACGCGGTGACGCCCGGCGCGCTGCTGGCGCTGTGCGGCCTGCGCCTTGCCGAGGGTTTCACGGGGCAGGGCTTCAGCAAACAGATGGACGATATCTGCTGGTACTTCCTGCCTTTCCAGAATGAGGACGGGCAGATGATGGTTTGGGCATATGAAGCCATCGTTGCGGCAGTCGCGCTCGTGATTGTGCTGGTGCAAGGGCGCGGGCAGAAAATTGCCGGGCGGACGCTGGAAACCGGGTTGACCATCATCAGCGTGATGCAGGTGCTGCTCGATTCGTGGCGCGCGGATGAGCTTATCCGCTTCGGCTTTGTCCGCCTGAATATGCTCATGGCGGCGCTGACGCTGGCGGTGCTGCTGGCATCACGCCTGACCCGCTGCATCCGCCGGGACGGGCTGAAAGGAATCAGCATTGCGCGCATCGTGATGCTGCTGGCCGGCGCGGGCGTGTGCATCGCCGTGGAATTTGCGCTGGACAAGTCTGCCATCAACAACGGAATACTTTATGGGGTGATGATGCTCGCACTTGTGCCGATGTTCATCGCCGTGCTGCTGGATGACGGCCGCATTCAGACCGCCGAAGAAAGGAAATAAGCCATGCAGGTGACGCAACCGAACGAATATTACAAGGGTCTGCCGAAAGAGGACGTATTCTTCGTCAAGGACGACCAGAACAACCCCGTCGGCGAGGGATTCCTGATTTATCAGTATCAGCCGACGATTTTCCCTTCGCGCCCGGTCAACATCTATTTCAGCATGACCAGCAAGCCGGAAGGCGAATACTGGCTGCTGGGGTCGCTTGCGGCGCGCGCGCGGCAGCTGCGCAATCAAGCGCCCGGTGCGGCGGCGCGGCTGTACACAGCCGTGGATGTGCAGGACGAGCGCCAATTGGCGTTTTATGAGCACAACGGCTTCAAGATGGATTACACCGAGGATTTGGTGCGCCTGAACGATCCTGACGAAGTGCCGCAGCTGTTCAACTGCTCGTGCATCACGCTTCCGCTCAACACCGTGCAGGAGCAGATGGATTTGGTGTCGCGGATGCGCGGCGCCGGGTTCAGCTACTTTGACCACGGCTTCCTGCTTCAGCAGATGAATCGGCAGAATTTCGCCGCGCTGGGCATCCTGTATGGGTCGAATCTGGTTGGTGCGTGCGTCGCCGCGGGGCAGTACACGTCGGCGGAGGTTATGGGGCTGTATATCGTGCCGGAGTTCCAGCGCAAGGGCTTGGGCACGCGTTTGCTCCAGCAGACGAAACAGGCGCTGGCGAGCACGGGCGTGACGGATTTGACGATGCGGGTGATGAGCGACAGCGAGCCGCAGGTGCGCTTGGTGCAGCGGTTCCGTGCGGAATTGGTGGAACACACGAGTGTGTTCCCCTCGATGCAGATTTAAGAGGGGCGTGGCGATTGCTCTCTTGGATGGCTTCGCGGTGTACGCTTTTGTGACATTATGGTCATGTTGCAGGGGGAATCGCCTCTGCGGAGGCGACCAAAGGGCTTTCCGATCGCCCTTTGGAAACCTTCGGCGCGCACTCCTGTCTATTGGTTTTAACCGAAAGTTTTTAGTTGGTGTGCTTTTCGTTTTCCCAATAAACACTACCATATAGTAACATCCGGAGGCGAAGGCGAAGGGGTCAAGGGGGCGACCGCAGACATTCGTCTGTTTTCATTGCCCCCCTGTCGCCTCCGTGGAGGCGAAATCCCTGTGTAAACACACGAATGCAGTATAAAAAAGTTACCAACTCAATCGCGCGAAAAGGTCAAGGGAGAACCTCCCTTGTAAGGAGAAAGCATCATGGGCATTGTGTCGCTGAAAGACTACCGCTGGGATGGCAGCAAGAAGCTCGAATTGAAGGACGCGGAGACGGGCGCGCCGGAGTTCGTGGATAAAAAGACGCTCAAGGCGCAAACGATGGAGAACCTTGCGGAAGCGGCGACACTGCAGGATAAGCTCTATGCGCAGGGGCGTGAGGGCATCCTGATTGCCATTCAGGCGCGTGACGCGGCGGGCAAGGACAGCCTCATCAAGAAGGTGTTTGGGCAGCTGAATCCGGCGGCGCTGGAAGTCGCGGCATTCAAAGCGCCCAGTAAGGAAGAACTCAGCCATGATTATCTCTGGCGCATCATCCGCACCGTTCCGCCGCGCGGGAAAATCGGCGTGATGAACCGCAGCCACTACGAGGATGTGCTTGTGACGCGCGTGCACCACATGGAAAAGGGCTATGCCATGCCGTCACGCGTGACGGATGATTCGAATTTCTACCCTAAGCGTTATCGGCAGATTTGCAATTGGGAACAGTACCTTTACGAGAACGGATACCGCGTCGTCAAGGTGTACCTGAACGTCAGCCGTGACGAGCAGAAGCGCCGCTTCCTGGACAGGCTGGAACGCGAAGATAAGCACTGGAAGCTCTCGGTGGATGACATGCGCGAACGCTGCCTGTGGAAGCAGTATGACGAAGCGTTCGAGGATGCCATCAATGCGACCGCGACGAAGGAAGCCCCATGGTACGTCCTTCCGGCGGATGACAAGTGGTTCACGCGCTACCTGATGAGCGAAATTCTGCTGGATGTGCTGATGGATGTGAACCCGGATTATCCGCCGCTTGATCCGGCGGAAGCCGCGAAAGTTCCGACAATTCTGGCAGAGCTGGAGAATGGCGAATAATCAGCACAAAGTGTATTTTTTGTGGATTTCAAGAGAGAAATATGGAAGTACACATTTTGGTGTGTGCAAACCGGGTTGATTTTATGGGAAAGACGCGGTATGATGAAGGACGTGCAGGGCGCAATGCCTTGCACGCAACGCCCGAAGGCAGATGCCTGAAATACAAAAGCATACAGCAATACGCCTTATGCGGCTCCTGCACAACGCCGTAGATTTCTCTCTTCCATGCTTCCCCGTCTACCCGATTCGTGGGCTGACGGGGATTCTTTTACTTATAATACTATTTCCAAATTCACCTGCGCCATCTGCTTGCGCCTTTTCCGCACTGGCGTCCGGTCGTTCCATTTAGCGTAGCACTGCTACGCTGCATTTCACTCCCGTTAGCCAGAACGAAAAATTCGCGGCGCATCTTGGCGCATTCTCATTTGGAAATAGTATAAGCAACACCGCACAACTCGGCGGTGCGTCGGGCGATGCCTTTTCCGCACTGGGAATAGTATGAAAATCATGTTTTTAAGCAATCGCATCCGATTGAACAAAAACCCACGACTTTTCCTGCAAAAGCAAGAGGATTTTTCGCGGTTGATGGCGAATTAAAACGATTCGGACTGCACCTCGCTGTGGGAAAAACGGCAGAACGTGCAGAACGAAAAACCAATCATTTTCCGGGCGTTTTCGCTGGTGGTGGCGGCGGAAAGCCCGACGGACGAGGTACTGGAATGGAAACAAACACCTATTATTATGCGGGCATTGACATCGGTTCTACCACCGTCAAGCTGGTGCTGCTGAACGAAGCGGGAGAAATGGTCTGGGGCGAATATCGCCGCCACTGCGCGCATACGCAGGAGACGCTGGCGGAGATGATGCGGGAAGCGCGGAAGAAACTCGGCGCGTGCCGCGTGAAGGTGCGCATGACCGGATCGGGCGCAATTTCGCTGGCGGAAGCGCTGCGCGTCGGGTTCGTACAGGAAGTTGTCGCGGTGGCGGAAGCGCTGCAGAAGGCCGCGCCGCAGACCGACGTCGCCATCGAATTGGGCGGCGAGGACGCGAAGATTATCTATTTCACCGGCGGATTGGAAGAGCGCATGAACGGCGTGTGCGCGGGCGGCACGGGGTCTTTTATCGACCAGATGGCGGCGCTGCTGAAAACCGATGCGCCCGGCTTGAACGAACTGGCAAAGCGATATCATGAGCTGTACCCCATTGCGGCGCGCTGCGGCGTGTTTGCCAAGAGCGACATTCAGCCGCTGATTAACGAGGGCGCGGCGCGTGAGGATCTGGCGGCGTCGATTTTTCAGGCGGTTGTGAACCAGACGATTTCCGGGCTGGCGTGCGGCAAGCCGATTCGCGGGCATGTGGCGTTTTTGGGTGGGCCGCTGCACTTCCTGTCCGAACTGCGGCAGGCGTTTGTCCGCACCCTGCACCTGACGGAGGAAACGGCGATTGTGCCGGGAAATTCGCACCTTTTTGCGGCGACGGGCGCGGCGATGGCGGCGCTTTCGGACGGCGAGGACGAAGCTGTGCCGATGGACAGCCTGCTCGAACGCCTCGAACACGGCGTCATGCTGACCTTCGGCTTGAAGCACCTGCCGCCGCTGTTCCGCAATCAGGAGGAATACGCGGCGTTCAACCGCCGCCACGCACAGGCGAAGGTGCAGCGCGGCGATCTGGCGACGTATGCGGGCAAGTGCTATTTGGGCATAGACGCTGGTTCGACGACGACGAAAGTCGCGCTGATTGGCGAAAAGGGTGAATTGCTGTACAGCTACTATGCGGGCAATTCCGGCAGCCCGATTGAAACGGCGCGCACGGCGATGCGCGAGCTGATGGAGAAGATGCCCGACACGGCGGTGATTGCGCGCTCCTGCTCTACCGGCTACGGCGAAAGCCTGCTGAAATCAGCGTTCCGGCTTGATGACGGCGAGGTGGAGACGATTGCGCACTGCACCGCGGCGGCGTTCTTTGACCCGAAAGTGGACTGTGTGCTGGATATTGGCGGGCAGGACATGAAGTGCATCAAGCTAAAAAACGGCTCGGTGGACACGATTCTGCTGAATGAAGCGTGTTCGTCCGGCTGCGGCAGCTTCTTGGAGAACTTCGCAAACTCGATGGGCTACACGGCGGAAGGATTCGCGGCGGAAGCCCTCTTCGCGCCCGCCCCGGTTGATTTGGGAACGCGCTGCACCGTGTTCATGAACTCCAACGTCAAGCAGGCGCAGAAGCAGGGCGCGACGATACAGGACATCAGCGCGGGTCTGGCGTGTTCGGTCATCAAGAATGCGCTGTTCAAGGTCATCAAACTCGCTGATCCGAAGGAACTGGGGCAGCATATCGTCGTGCAGGGCGGCACGTTCCACAACAAGGCGGTGCTGCGCGCGTTCGAGCAGCTTGCGGGCGTGGAAGCCGTCTGCCCGGATATTTCCGGCATGATGGGCGCGTTCGGTGCGGCGCTGATTGCGCGAGACCGGGCATCGGGCAGCGATACACCCTCCTCTACCCTGCCGATTCAGGACATTCTGGGCTTGCAGTGGCAGACGCGGACGGCGCGCTGTCAGGGCTGCACGAACCACTGTATGCTGACGGTCAGCCTCTTCCCCGGCGGACGGCGGCACATCACAGGCAACCGCTGCGAAAAGGGGCTGGGCAAAACCGCAACGGGCGAAAAAGGCCCGAACGTGATGGCATACAAGCTCAAGCGCATGTTTGACTATCAGCCGCTGACCGCTGAACAAGCCACGCGCGGCGAACTGGGCATTCCCCGCGTGCTGAACATGTATGAGAACTTCCCGTTCTGGATGACGCTGCTGACGAAGCTGGGCTTCCGGGTGGTGCTGTCTCCCGCGTCCAGCCGCGCAATCTACGAGAAGGGCATGGAGTCCATCCCGTCGGAAAGCGAGTGCTATCCGGCGAAGATGGCGCACGGGCATGTGCAGTGGCTGATTGATCAGGGCGTCGGGACAATCTTCTATCCGAGCGTGTTTTACGAGCGGCAGGAGGATATGAAGACCCAGAATCACTTCAACTGCCCGATGGTCGTGGCGAATCCGGAGAATATCGCCAACAACGTCGAGGATGTGACCGAAGGGCGCGTGCGGATGCTTAAACCGTTCCTCGCGCTGACCAGCGAAAAGACGGCGGCGGATGCGCTCGTGCGCTTCTTCCGCAAGACCTTCAATATTCCGGAGCAGGAGGTGCGCGACGCGGTTCACGCGGGCTGGGACGAGCAGCAGTGTGCCAAGACCGACGTGCGCGCCGAGGGTCTGAAGGTGCTGCAATGGATGGAGGAAAACCATCGGAAGGGCATCGTGCTGGCGGGTCGCCCGTACCACGTTGACCCGGAAATTAACCACGGAATGCCGGAGCTGATTGCCTCCTATGGGCTGGCGGTGCTGACTGAGGACAGCATCCCCGCGTCCTTCCATGGCGAGCATCCCCTGCGCGTGAGCGACCAGTGGGTGTACCATTCCCGCCTGTATGTGGCGGCGCAGTTTGTCAGCCAGCGGGATGATTTGGAGCTGATTCAGCTCAACTCCTTCGGCTGCGGGCTGGACGCCGTGACGACCGATCAGGTGGCGGAAATTCTGGAACGCTGCGGCAAGCTCTATACGCTCATCAAGATTGACGAGGTGAACTCGCTGGGCGCGGCGCGCATCCGCGTGCGGTCGCTGCTGGCGGCGATGGCGCAGCGCGAAAAGCGCGGCATCGTGGCGCATCCTGTGCCCGCGACGTATCATCGCGTGGAATATACCCGCGACATGCAGAAGAAGGGCTACACCATTCTTGCGCCGAACATGTCACCGATTCATTTCCGTCTGCTTCAGCCGGTGCTGGAGAAGCACGGGTATCACATCGTCATGCTGGAAAACGATACACGCTCCGCGATTGATACGGGCCTCAAATTCGTCAACAACGACGCCTGCTATCCGTCCATCATCACCGTCGGGCAGATGATGGAAGCCGTGCTGTCCGGCAAGTACGACACCGATCGTCTGGCGCTGGCGATGACGCAGACGGGCGGCTGCTGCCGCGCAAGCAACTACGTCGGTTTCATCCGCCGCGCGCTGGCGAAAGCCGGTCTGGGGCATATCCCGGTTATCTCCATTAACGCCAACGGCATGGAAACGAACGAGGGCTTCCACTTCACCCTGCCGATGCTCATCGGCGCGGCACAGGCGATTGTTTTCGGCGATTTGCTGATGCGCTGCCTGTATCGGGTGCGCCCCTACGAAATCGAGGCGGGAAGCGCCAACCGGCTGGCGGAAGCATGGTCGCAGAAAATCATAGACCATCTGGTGAACGGCACGGGACGCTACGGCGACATCTGCCAGCAGCTTGTGGACGACTTTGACCATCTGCCGATTCACGAGGACATGAGGAAGCCGCGCGTGGGCATCGTCGGCGAAATTCTGGTGAAGTACATGCCCGTGGCGAATAACCACTTGGTGGATCTACTGGAAGAAGAGGGCGCGGAAGCCGTTGTGCCCGACCTGATGGACTTCATGAACTACTCCGTTTACAACGGCAAGTTCAAGCACGAGTATCTGGGCAAGGGCTGGACAAGCGAGGCGAGCGCGGTACTGGGCGTGAAGGGCATTCGCGCGCTGCGGCGTCCCGCACTCAAGGCGCTGGAAAAGTCCAAACGCTTTGAACCGCCGATGCATATTGAGCAGATTGCGGAGCTGTCCGACCCGTTCCTTTCGCAGGGCAACCAGTACGGCGAAGGGTGGTTCCTGACGGGCGAAATGGCGGAACTGCTGCTGACGGGCGTGCCGAATATTGTGTGTATTCAGCCGTTTGCGTGCTTGCCGAACCATGTGGTGGGCAAGGGGGTTATCAAGCAGCTGAGAAAGAAGTATCCGCAGGCGAATATCTGCGCGGTGGACTTTGACCCCGGTGCGAGTGAGGTGAATCAGCTCAATCGCGTGAAGCTGATGCTTTCCGCCGCACGGAAAAACATGGAGCAGGCGGCACAAAAGAGCTAAACACGCGGAAGAAGCATGGAAGAGAAGCCAACCCAATCGCGCGAAAGGGGTCAAGGGGGGACTTCGTCCCGTTTCATTTCCCCTTGCGGAGTCCAGAGGCGGCGCCTCTGGTGGGGTTTGGGGCAACGCCCCA
>ENA-OXEQ01000054-OXEQ01000054.1-human-gut-metagenome-genome-assembly--contig:-NODE-54-length-32932-cov-8.31718_pt1 | contig 32932 bp, 25 predicted proteins | sample MGYA00249356_ERZ652245 | MGnify/ENA primary metagenome ERZ652245 (study PRJEB26925, sample SAMN05826598) | human gut metagenome | biome: ENVO:2100002; feature: ENVO:00000062; material: ENVO:00002003...
GTGTATAAGAGACAGTAATAGCATGGTATACTAAAATTATCTTTAGTTTTAATGATGAAATATAATTGGTGCTAAATGTAGTAGAGGCACTACTATATAATTTATATCAAATGACCACGGAGGAAACTAGAATGATCGATACTAAAAAAGAACAAGAACGTGATGAACTGCATCGCGCAATATGGGCAATAGCAGATGAACTCCGTGGAGCAGTGGATGGCTGGGATTTTAAAAATTATGTTCTTGGCACAATGTTTTATCGTTATATTTCTGAGAATTTATGTAACTACATAAACAGTGGTGAGATTGAGGCGGGCAACGTCGGTTTTGACTTTGCAAAAATGTCGGATGAGGATGCAGAAGAAGCAAGAGAAGGATTGGTAGAGGAAAAAGGATTTTTTATCCTTCCGAGTGAACTTTTCTGTAATGTCCGTGCCAATGCTGCGAATGATGAAAACTTAAATGAAACACTGGAGCGTGTGTTCCGTCACATTGAGGAATCAGCGAAAGGCAGTGAGGCAGAGAGCGACTTTGCCGGACTGTTCGATGACTATGATGTAAACAGCAATAAACTGGGTTCTACCGTTGCAAAGCGTAATGAAAAACTTGTAAAACTGCTGAATGGCGTAGGCGAAATGAATCTGGGAGATGTCAAAGACCATTCCATTGATGCCTTTGGCGATGCGTATGAGTACCTTATGACCATGTACGCGTCAAATGCCGGAAAATCTGGTGGAGAGTTCTTTACTCCGGCAGATGTGTCCGAACTGCTCACACGTCTTGGAACTGTAGGAAAAACGGAAATCAATAAAGTATATGATCCGGCTTGTGGTTCTGGTTCATTGCTTCTGAAGGCTGAGAAAATTCTCGGTAAGGATGCTATCCGTAACGGATTTTATGGGCAGGAGATCAATATCACAACCTATAATCTATGCCGTATTAATATGTTTCTGCACGATGTGGGTTTTGATAAATTTGATATAGCCTGTGAAGATACATTGCTCAGTCCACAACACTGGGATGATGAGCCATTTGAACTGATCGTATCTAATCCGCCTTATTCGATCAAGTGGGCAGGAGACGAAAATCCACTACTCATAAATGATCCACGATTTGCTCCGGCTGGAGTTTTGGCACCTAAAAGCAAAGCGGATATGGCATTTATTATGCACAGCCTGTCATGGCTTGCATCCAACGGAACGGCTGCCATCGTATGCTTTCCGGGAATTATGTACCGTGGTGGTGCAGAGCAAAAAATCCGCAAATATCTGGTGGACAATAACTATATTGACTGTATTATTCAGTTACCAAGTAACCTGTTCTTTGGTACTTCGATTGCGACCTGTATTATGGTGATGAAAAAGAACAAGGCAGACAACAAGACCTTGTTTATTGATGCCACAAGCGAGTGTGTGAAGGTGACCAACAATAATAAGCTGACACCAGAGAATATTGACCGTATTGTGGATGTGTTTGCTAAGCGTGAAGAAGTGGAACATTTTGCACATCTGGCAAGCTATGAAGAAGTATCCGGCAATGATTATAATTTGTCTGTATCCACTTATGTCGAAGCCGAAGATACCAGAGAGAAAATAGACATTGTGAAGCTGAATGCAGAAATTAAGGAAATTGTTGCTCGTGAGCAAGTGCTTCGTGATGAGATTGATAAGATCATCGCAGAAATCGAGGTGTAAATGATAATTCGACTGGTTCAAGATATAAGAAAGGCATTGGAAAACGAACTATATTTTGTAGCATTAAGTTCTGCACTCACCTTGCCAGACATTTGTGGTAAGGCTGCGTATCCAACTGAGCGAAGTAGCAGAAAACGATATATTTTATGGTATGACGAAGAAATAGGTAAATATGAAAAGAATTCAGAAGATAAAGATGATATGCTGTATTTGTCAGGAGAGGTAATTTATAGTTTACGCTGTTCACTGTTACACGAAGGAAATCCAAATATGAAAAATGACAGTTTACAAACCAATCAACCTATAGATCATTTTTCGTTGGTTATTGAAAAGGCTAAACCGTTTGAGATTTATTCAGATGCCAGTACTATAACTCAATTTGGAAATGAACAGAAACGTGAATATAGGATGAATGTTAGAAGAATATGCATGATTTTATGTAATGTAGCAGAAACCTATTATAAAGAGAATAGGGACAAATTTCATTTCAATTATGAAATTATTGACTGGGATGAGGTTACCTCACATTTACCACCAATAGACATGGAGAAAGTTTTTGCAGAACTGGCTAAAAGTGATAGTGAATTTTATCAAGGAAGGAAAATGGGCGAAAATGAATAGAGTAAATGAATTAATAAAGGAATATTGCCCAGATGGTGTGCCGTTCCAAAAGGTGAAAGATGTCTATACGAGAGTAAAGGGGACACCAATAACTGCTGGAAAAATGAAAGAAATAGCGTGTGATGATGGTGAAATTAGAATATTTGCAGGTGGCAAAACAATCATTGATGCTCATGAAAAAGATATTCCAAAAGCTAACATTACACGAGTGCCAGCAGTCTTGGTTCAAAGCCGTGGAGTTATAGATGTTGTGTATTATGATAAGCCTTTTACATTTAAAAATGAAATGTGGGCATACACATCAGAGAATATTGTCAGTGTTAAATTTTTATATTATGTTTTAAAGAATAGTATTCAAACTTTCCGGGATGCAGCATCGGGAATGGGGTCTTTACCACAAATTTCATTGAAAGTCACAGAAGAGTTTAAGCTCCCTGTACCTCCTTTGGAGGTACAACGTGAAATAGTCCATATTTTGGACTCTTTCACGTTACTTACAGCCGAGCTTACAGCCGAGCTTACAGCTCGGAAGAAACAGTATGAATTTTACAGAGACAAATTACTGACATTCTCAGAAAATAAAGTGAAATATCTTCCTCTGGGTGAATTATATCCAGATATACGCAATGGATTTGTTGGTACGGTTACTCCGTTTTTTTCTAATAAAGAAAATGGTGTCTTATATCTTAGAGGTACTAATGTTCATGATGGCGTTATCAGTAATGAAGATGTCGTATATGTGTCAAAGGAGTTTCATGAAAAACATAATAGAACTGAATTGAAATCGGATGACATAATTATGGTTCAGTCTGGACATGTTGGGGAGTGCGCTGTTGTAGGAGAGGCATATGCGGGGGCAAATTGTCATGCCTTAATAGTTATGAGTAATGGAGGCAAGTGTAATTCGAAATATATTGTTTACTATTTTCATTCTTATGAGGGAAGAAAAAAATTGGATGCAATAACAACGGGGGGTACAGTTAAACATATTTTGGCATCTAAAATGAAAAAAGTTATTGTTCCGATTCCACCGCTTGAAGTGCAAAATCGTTTGGTTAATGTCCTTGATAATCTTGAAGCTATTTGCACTGACCTGAATATTGGCTTGCCAGCCGAAATTGAAGCACGCCAGAAGCAATATGAATATTATCGAGATTTGCTCTTGACATTTGCTGAAACAGGAAGCACGCTCTTGACAGACAGACAGACAGACAGACAGACAGACAGACAGACAGACAGACAGACAGACAGACCTGAGCGCAATTAAGCTTATTCAGTATGTGTTTGGATATGTTACACTGTCGATGGGAAGTTTATTTGATTTCCGTAATGGATTGAGCAAGGGAAAGGAGTTCTTTGGTTCTGGTATTCCTTTTATCAGATATACAGATGTTTATAATAACAGATTCCTTAAGGAAGAGGATATTACCGCACTGGTTGAATGTACTCCAGCAGAAATTGAAAAGCTGGGAGTTAACCGCGGAGATGTGTTTTTTACCAGAACATCAGAGACGGCAGAAGATGTTGGTTGGTCATCGGTAATGCTTGATGATATTGGCGATTGTGTATTTAATGGATTTACTATTAAAGCAACTCCCAAAACAAATTATTTGCTGCCGGAATATTGTGCATTTTGTTTTGCTACGGAAGATTTCAGAAAGTATGTTACAAGCCATTGTGCATTTACAACCAGAGCATCCTTAACGGGAAAAACGATTGCAGAGTATCAGCTTGCTATTCCGAGTATAGAAAAACAGCAGGAGATTGTAAATGTGTTGAATAAATTTCATGGCCTTTGCAATGACCTATCTGCAGGACTTCCGGCAGAAATCGAAGCACGTCAGAAGCAGTATGAATATTACAGGGATAAGCTGTTATCCTTTAATGAATTACCAAAGTAAGGAGGCGAGGATGTGCCGTACTTTAATATTGTAGCGGAGACATCGGAGAATACCGTTGTTACAGAATATGAGCCGGTCAAGAGACGTTCTGACAGTTATCAGAGCGAAGCGGAGTTAGAAAAGGAGTTTATCCGCCTGCTTTGCGAACAAGGATATGAATATCTGTCTATTCACACGGAAAAAGGCTTGATTGCCAATCTCCGTAAGAAATTAGAGGAACTGAATAACTATCAGTTTTCAGACACAGAGTGGGAGGACTTTTTCAAAAATGCCGTTGCCAATCCCAATGAACATATCGTGGAAAAGACTCGGAAGATACAGGAAGATAATGTCCAAGTCCTGACTCGTGATGACGGTTCTTCCAAGAATATTACACTCATAGATAAAAAGAACATCCATAACAACAGGCTGCAGGTCATCAATCAGTATGCGATTAGCACGGACAATGGCGCAAAACATAATAATCGTTATGATGTTACAGTATTGGTTAATGGTCTGCCTCTTGTGCATATCGAATTGAAGCGCCGAGGTGTTTCCATACGTGAGGCATTTAACCAGATCAACCGCTACCAGAGGGAGTCTTTTTGGGCAGGACATGGTCTGTATGAGTATATTCAGATTTTTGTTATTTCAAATGGTACTCATACAAAGTATTATTCCAACAGCACCAGACGGAATGCGGAAAAGGAACATGAGAAACGGGGAGCAAGCAAGACGAAGACCAGCAACAGTTTTGAGTTTACCTGCTTTTGGGCGGATGCAAATAACCGGGTTATTCCAGACTTGATTGACTTCACCAAGACCTTTTTTGCAAAGCATACGATTTTAAATATTCTTACGAAATATTGCGTCTTTACATCTGAGGATATGCTGATGGTTATGCGTCCTTATCAGATTACAGCAACGGAACGCATTCTCAATCGTATTGAAATTGCCAACAATTATAAGAAGTACGGCAGTGTTGCGGGCGGCGGCTACATTTGGCATACTACAGGCTCGGGTAAGACGTTAACTTCTTTTAAGACAGCGAGATTGGCATCAAAGCTCCCGTATATTGATAAGGTATTATTTGTGGTTGACCGTAAGGATTTGGATTATCAGACGATGAAGGAATATGATCGTTTTGAAAAGGGCGCAGCCAACAGTAATACCTCAACTACCATATTAAAACGACAATTGGAAGACCCGGATGCGCATATCATCATTACTACCATTCAGAAACTGGCTACCTTTATAAAAAAGAATCCTGGGCACGAAGTGTACATGAAGCACGTTGTCATTATTTTTGATGAATGCCACCGTAGTCAGTTTGGAGATATGCATACGGCTATTGTAAAAAACTTCAAAAAATACCATTTGTTTGGATTCACCGGAACACCGATTTTCTCTGTTAACTCCGGCAGAGCAAAAAATCCGGAGTTCTTCACTACCGGTCAGACCTTTGGTGATCAATTACATAGTTATACGATTGTGGATGCAATCAATGACAAAAATGTCCTTCCGTTTCGTGTGGATTATATTAAAACCATGGATGTGGAGGAGGAAATCACAGATGAGATGGTTTGGGACATCAATCGAGAAAAGGTTATGATGGCACCCGAACGTATTCGCATTGTGACACAATATATACTGGAGCACTTTGATCAGAAGACTTATCGTGGAGATAGAACATACATGTATAATACCCTCACCAATATTGCGGAAGTAGCTTCTGCTAAAAGGGATGAGGTAGAGGAAATCAAAGAAAAACAGCGTATCAGCGGTTTCAATTCTATTTTTGCGGTATCGAGTGTACCGATGGCAAAATTGTATTATCAGGAATTTAAGAAGCAGATGGCAGCAGATCCCACGAAGAAATTGCGTGTTGCGACTATTTTCAGCTATGGTGCAAATGAGGAGGAGTCGGACGGTATTCTAGGTGAGGAAAATTCAGAGGATACTTCAGCTCTTGATCAAACGTCCAGGGACTTTTTGGAAGAAGCTATTGAGGATTATAACAAAATGTTCCATACGAATTATGATACTTCGAGTGACAGATTCCAAAATTATTATAAAGATGTATCACTTCGTATGAAGAATAAGGAACTGGATATTTTGATTGTAGTAAATATGTTCCTTACAGGTTTCGATGCTACAACACTGAATACCTTGTGGGTGGACAAGAATTTGAAGATGCATGGTCTGATACAGGCTTTTTCTCGGACGAACCGTATTCTTAATTCTATTAAGACCTTTGGAAATATTGTGTGTTTCAGAAATCTGCAGAAGCGTGTGGATAGTGCAATTTCTCTGTTTGGGGACAAGAATGCCGGAGGCATCGTTTTACTGCAGAGTTTTAGGGACTATTATTATGGTTATGAGTCCGCAGATGGAAAGTCTATGCCGGGCTATGTGGACATGATAGAAGAATTAAATAATAAATTTCCGCTGTCAGAACCACAAATTATCGGAGAACAGAATCAGAAGGACTTTATCGCTTTGTTTGGAGCAATTCTTCGCATGCGGAACCTTTTACTTTCCTTTGATGAATTTAAGGGGAATGAATTGATCTCAGAGCGTGATTTACAGGATTATCTTGGACGCTATCAAGATTTACGTGATGAATGGAGAAACAAACGGCGAGAAAGAACTGATATTACAGACGATGTAGTATTTGAAATTGAACTGATTCGTCAGATAGAAATTAATATTGACTATATTCTTATGCTTGTAAAGAAGTATCATGATACTCATTGCGAAGACAAAGAAGTTCTAATAACTATTAATAAAGCTATTGATGCCAGTCCGGAATTGCGTAGCAAGAAGCAGCTTATTGAAAACTTTATTGCTGGAATTAACGATGTGGATGATGTTGTGAACGAGTGGCATGAGTATGTGGTAGAACAACGTGACCATGATTTGGATACTATTATTGCCGAAGAGAAGCTGAAACCGGAAGACACGCGAAAATTTATGGAGAATGCATTCCGGGATGGAGAGATTAAGACAGCCGGAACAGATATCGATAAATTAATGCCTCCAATCTCCCGGTTTGGTGGTGGCGGAAGAGACAAGAAAAAGCAAAGTGTCATTGACAAATTTAAAGAGTTTTTTGATAAGTATTTTGGTATTGGAGGCTCTAAATCTTTTACGGATCAGGAAACTAAAACAGCTGTATATAATTTCGAGCCCAGAGGAACGAAACAAATGGCGGCTGAGTCTAATGCACCTTATGAAGACAATGACACTGAGTAATGAAGTGTAAAAGGGGAGATATTTGTGAAAGGGAAAAAGCGAAAGGCACAAAAGAAAAACATCCAAATAAATGAAATTACTAAAATAAATATGCAGGAAGTAGATGAAGAAAAATGGGTATGCATGCAGGCTGAAGCCTATTATCGAGCTATGAAACGGATAGAGGATGAAAAAGATGAGAAACCAGTGGAGGATGCACCCAAAATAAATCGGTTGTATCGAATACTCTACGTTTTAAATTTTTTAGTGTTCCCTTTCAAAATTTTTGGAAAAGTAAAATTAAAAGAAGGTGCCTATAAATTGCCTGTTGTTTTTGCTATTTCGTTAATTATGTGGTGCGTAGGACTTATAGCGTGGATGACAGGACTTATACTTATACCTTATTTAATGACAATAGGTAGATTACCATTTGATATTTCTTTAGGAGCATTGTCACTTATATTAGTCTTCGTAGGTAGTATGCTGATTATTGGTGCACGAGAATTTGAAAAAGAGGAAGACAACAACCAAATTTATGCTTTTTCAGCTACATTCTTGGCATTAGTGAGCTTGTGTGTAAGTATAGTTTCATTATTGAGATAAGAAAGGAAGCCATATGACAAAAGAAATCCAATCTGAAGCCCATCTCACGACCTTTGAAGCCATCAGCATGATCGTCGGCAACAGCATCGGTACCGGCATCATCGCCGTTCCGTATCTTGCTACGAAGAACAGCATGCTGGATGTCGTGTGGATGGTATTGATCGCCTATTGTGTGAACGTGATCCTGCACCTGATCATTGCCGAGCTGTCTTACAATAACGGTGGTGTCCAACTGGTGAAAAGCTTTGAAGGAGAGCTGTTTCATGGGAAAATGAAGAAGATCTTCAGCTGGAGTGTATTTATTGTCTATGGACTGGCAATTATGATCGGTGTCAGCGGCAACATCAATGGTGGCGCCCAGATTTTTGTGAACTGGTTCGGAATGCCTTTTGTGGCGGCGCAGGTTTTGTACTATGTGATCGCCGGAGTTGTGGTGTTTATCGGCATGAAAGCAGTAGGCATCGCGCAGAAGTACGCAGTCATTGGCCTCATGGGAATTGTGGCAGTGATGACGGTAGGCACATTCCTGCATCCGCTGAATTCTTTGCAACGGGCACAGTTCCACTGGAATAATCTGCTGGCGCTGTACAGTATGGTGGTATTCGCCACATCTGCCAATCAGGCAGTGATCCAGGTGGTGAAAGGTCTGGATGGCAACGCGAAACAGATCCGCCGCTCCATCTTCATCGGTTTTGGGCTTTCCTCAGTGTTTGTTCTGATCGTGACGGGCACGGTTCTCCTGGGAACCAAGGGAGCACTGGAAAAAGAACTGGCATACATGCAGTTGGGAGAGAGCATCGGTACCTGGGCAATGATCCTGGCAGGCGTTTTTTCCCTGTTTGCTTTACTTACTACGTTCTGGAGCAATACTCTCGCCCTCCGCGACGTGGTTCATGAGCAGATCGGTATCGGCAACCGCATCAGCTGGCTGATCGCCACAGTTCCCTGCATCCTGTTTGCCGTGTTTGGCGTGAACAGTTTTATCGTTCTGACCCGGATCATGAGTGGCGTTGTGGTACTGGTGAGCATCATGCTGGTGTTGACGTACGGAAAATCCAGAAAAAAGGCGGGCAGCAGTCCTATCTGCGGCGTGATCGGCACAGTACCGTTTCAGGTGCTGATGGTGCTGTCTACGCTACTGTCAGCAATTGGTGCGCTGATCCCATTGAGCTGATTTCAAATAACTCAAATACAATAGTGAAACAGATTAAGTAATAGAAAAGAGATTCCTATGTATACCTCCCAAAACTTTCAAATTCGGGACGAAGAGACTTTTTCTCTTTGCATCCCGACGGACAGAGATTATAAAATATTGCAGCTGACAGACCTGCACCTTGGTTTCGGCATGTTTTCCGGGAAAAAGGACAAACTGGCGCTGGCAGCGGTGACGGAGCTGATCCGCCGGACGGGACCGGACCTGATCGTTCTGACCGGAGATTCCGTGTTTCCGTTTTTCCCCCAAAGCGGTACGACGAATAATAGAAAACAGGCACAAAAGCTGTTAGCGTTTCTGGATGGTTTTCAGATTCCCTATACGTTTGTCTTCGGCAATCATGACTGTGAGATGGGCTCCACCTGCAATAAGGAGCAGCTGGCGGAGATTTTTGCGACGGGAAAATACGCTGTTTTTACCAAAGGAAGATATGAGCACAGTCCTCAAAACCCCATTGCAGGCGTCGGGAATTTTGTACTGGATCTGATCGATGGAGAAGGCAGGGTTCTCCTGCCACTCATCCACCTGGACTCTAACATGTACGGTGACGGCTGGTTTTTCAGTGGCTTCGACTGCATCCATGAGGACCAGACGGACTGGTGCATGGAGAAATTGAACGAGAGAAAAGTACCGGCTATGGCATTTTTCCACATGCCGCCCGCAGAGTTCAAGGAAGCCTACGAGAAGATGAAGCTAGGCGATCATACTGTGATCTATGAACATGGGAGTATCGGAGAAAAGGATGAGTATTTCGGAATATCGAACCGACCACCTCATTTTTTCGAAAAAGCGGTGGATAACGGCTGGCTGAAATGGATATTCTGTGGACACGATCACCTGAATACATTATCCCTGATATATCAGGGCATCCGCATGACCTACGGAATGTCCATTGATTATCTGGGATATTCCGGCATTGCGAAGCAATATATCCAGCGGGGAGCTACGCTGATCACGAGGAAGACAGACGGGAACATAGATATCAATATGGTACCGTTGACAACGGTTATTTCGACACGAGTAAGGGGAGCCTGATGAAAGGCTCCCCCGATTTGTACGAGAATGATTAGTAATTGATACCGCTGATGCCGAGTACTCCGTTCTGGACATTGAAGGTGATGTTGGGGCCGTCACCGGTGCTGTAAAGGGTGAAGCCTGCCATACTGGGGCTTAATTCGGACAGATCAGCATTAGCCATAGAGTCTTTCAGCTCAGGGGTGAAGATTTTGTCTGCACCTAAGGCAATCAGGTCTTCCCTGTTTTCGATCACACTGCCATCGCCCAGAGCAACATAGACCGGATAATTGACCAGATCAGCGAGAGCATTCAGGTCTTCAGCGGCTACGGCATCCTGGATCTTTTTAGCGAAAGCGGCAGCATCCTCTGTGGAAACTGCAAAGTTGTCTTCATATGAAGTACCATTGGCCGCATCAGCAGAAACTTCTGTAGTTGTCTCAGCACTAGCTTCAGCAGCAGAACTTTCAGCAGTAGAAGCCTCCGCACCGCTTTCGGAAGTCACCGTACTTTCCGCCGAAGCTGCTCCATTTCCCTGACTGCCACAGGCAGCAAAAGACAATACCATCACAGTAGTTAAAAGTGCACAGATCATTTTGTTTTTCATAAGTAAAACTCCTCTCTTAAATAAAACCATATCTTACAGGTCTCTGATGGTTAGACTATGCATCTGTTGCAAAAGTTTCAAAAAATATCAAAAAATATCAAAAAAATATCAAAAACACCCACCCAAAAGAAAAACCTTCTGTTAAAATGTAAAAATAAGACAGATGAAAACAATAGAATAGGAAACTACTATGGAAGCATATTACTACCAGAAAATGAACAAGCCCCAGCAGGCCGCCTATCACGCTATGCAGCAGGGAGTGCTGGCGCTGGCAGACGAGATCCAGTTGCCGCGGATCCCGGCGGAAGAATTGTATGACGTATTTTTCCGACTGCGGCTGGATCATCCGGAGATCTTCTGGGTGGTGAGTTATCGGTATAGATATTATCAGGACTCCCCCAACATCATCTTCGTGCCGGAGTATCTGTTTGAGAAAAATAAGATCAGAGAACATCAGAAAGCCATGCAGTCCCGGGTGGAAAAGCTGGCAAGACCTGCCGCAAAGTTCACAGAGTGGGAAAAAGAGAAGTACATTCACGACTTTATCTGCGAAAATATCACCTACGATAAGTTGAAAAAGCCCTATTCCCATGAGATTATCGGACCGCTGGGACAGGGCGTGGGTGTCTGCGAGGGCATTGCCAAATCGGTGAAGGTGCTTTGTGATGCGCTGGGTGTGTGGTGTGTAATCGCTATCTGCGGCAACAATCCGGAGAAAGGGATCAAGTACCGTCACACCTGGAATATTGTGCGGATCGGCGGGCAGTATTACCATCTGGATGCCACATTTGACAATACATTGGGAAAACATCAGGGCAATGCGGAAGCACCCGGAGAGATCCGCTACGACTATTTCAATCTGGGAGATAAAGCAGTGTTCCGGGATCATGAACCGTTGATCGCCCCGGCACCCGGCTGTCCGGACAACGATCATTTTTATTACAAGGAGAAAAAACTTTCCTTTACGAAAACGGAAGAAGTATATAAAAGAGCACAGCAGATGGCGAAAAAAGGCCGAGCCATGACGTTCCAGTGGCGGGGAGGCTATCTGACCAGAGAAGTCTTGCAGGAACTGTTGGAACTGATCCGCAAGGCAGGCGAAGAGCGGCAGAAGACCGCCCGGATCAGCTTCAACTGGCCACAGGCGGTCATTCATTTCAGCTATGTGGAAAATGCAGGCATCCCGGAGCCGGAGGTCGTCATGGAAGACGCCAACGAAGGAGAACAGTTCGACACCGGGGAATAAAGGTATGGGATGATGTCAGGATCAAGAATTCTCCGACTTCAATGCGCACTCCCGGAATAACGCATTGACGGCCAGCTTATAGTCGCTGGCATCTGTGGCTTTGCGGATCTTTTTTACGTATTTGTCCGGAGATTCGAAGCTGTGGCTTAAGAAAGTCCAGAGATCCTTCATCTTATAGAGCGTATTGGTATCGCCGGACATGATCTCCTGATAACCGGTCAGGAGGGAAGTGTGGAATTCCTTCAGGACAGCCAGCCGCTCTTCACAAGACGGCAGCGCAACACTCTCCGTGGAGGCAGCCTTCAATTCCTGCAATAATCTCGGATTCTGCAAAATTCCCCGGCCGATCATGACCGTATCGATACTGGGAAGCTTCGTAAGAATCTGCGTTAGCGACTCCGGAGAGGTAATATCCCCGTTATAGCACAGCGGACATTGCAGGGCTTCCACCGCCTCTGCGAAAGCTTCCAGATGGGGTGTCCCCTTGTAACCTTCCTTTTGCAGTCTGGGGTGAATGATCAGTTCCTTCATGGGGAATTTTTGATATATTTTAAGCAGTGGAGCCCATTCATCCATGTAGTCCATGCCGATGCGGGTCTTGATGGAGATTTCCAGTGGACATTTTTCGAAGACCTCGTCCAGAAAATCCTCCAGTTCCCGGGGCGTGCCTAAGAAGCCGGCACCACGGTTTCTTGCCACCACCGTCCCGGAAGGACAGCCCAGATTCAGATTGACCTCGTGGTAGCCATATCCGGCCAGCTGCTCTGCCAGCGACAGAAATTCCTCCGCCTTATTGGTCAGGATCTGCGGTACGGTGTACATGCCCACATTATGTTCCGGAAGCACATCGTTGCGTTCTCTGCTGTTCATGTGCCGATTGGAGATAAAAGGGGTAAAATATTTGTCCATGCCACCGTAACAGCGGTTCCAGTTAGTGCGAAAATTATAAGTGGTCAGTCCCTCCATGGGGGCAAGATAATATTTCATAAAAAATGTATGCCTTTCTGTAATCTGCAAGCGTTCCACTGCATTTTCGGCGTATGCTTTCGCAGATTGTACTTTGTATCGGGTGTTTTGCCAAATCCCTTATTCAGAGATATTCTCAATAACGGGATTGCCCTTTACATGATTATAAACAGTTACTATTATAATAGAGATAGTAAAAATTGCAAAGAAAACCGCAAAGATCCAAAAAGAAAGCGGCTGGAAGAAGGAATAAAGATCATGACTGAAAAAACAGAAAATAATACCATAAACCTAACCACCAACGAACGCACCCAGCAGGAGATCACCATCTCTGGCAACCCCGGGAAACCGGTCGGGGAGGATGGGGAGAAGATGCTGCGCCGCATGAACGAAAGCCACTACGCAGTGACCGGCTGGGCGCTGGAACACTGGAAGATCCGGGAGAATGACCGGATTCTGGACATCGGCTGCGGTGGAGGAGCAACTCTGAAACGCATGAGTGAAGAGGTGCGTGACGGACATCTGACCGGAGTGGATTATTCCGCCACTTCACTGGAGCTTTCCGGGAAAACCAATGCAGAAGCACTGCAGCAGGGAAAAATGGATCTCGTGGAAGCCTCAGTGGAAAAACTGCCCTTTGCGGACAATGCTTTTGACAAGATCATTACGGTGGAAAGCTTTTATTTCTGGCCGGATCCCGCGGAGAATCTGAAAGAAGTCTACCGGGTATTGAAGGAGCAGGGAACCTTTTTACTGGTGGCCGACATTTACCAGAAGGAGGATCTGCCGGAACAGGTGCGGGAAAACATTCAAAGATTCCATCTGTTTAATCCCACACCGGAAGAATTCCGGGAACTGCTGGAAAATGCAGGATTTGAAGAGGTACGGATTCACTTAAAAGACGGCGAGGACTGGATCTGCGCGGAAGGGCACAAATAAGCAGTAGAACCCTTCGGAAAAACGCAAAAACCGGGTGGAAGTCCGAAACGGAACACGCTAGAATCAGAAACATAGAAAAATGTGAAAGTATCCATGAAAATATTCAAAGGAGAAAACAATAACCATGTATAATCAGAATTATAAAGTAGAACTTCCCCAGTTCCCGGACCGGGAGGTGTCCATAGCAGAATACGGCGCGAAGAGCGGCGATTTGCAGATCGAGACCGGCAGACACAATGCGGAGGCCATTAACCGCGCGATCTGCGAAGTGTCGGAGCAGGGGGGCGGTACGGTAAGAGTTCCCGCAGGCATCTGGGCGGTGGCTCCGCTCCGGCTGTTAAGCGGTGTCAATCTTCATCTGGACAGTCAGGCTATGTTAAAATTCATCAAGTCCAAAGAGGACTATCCGCTGCGGATCACCAGCTATGAAGGTCAGGACTGCATTCGCACCGTATCTCCCGTTACCGCGGAAAATGCAGAAAACATCGCCATTACCGGAGAAGGCATCATTGACGGCAGCGGTGATAAATGGCGTCCGATCAAGAAGTTTAAGATGACGGAAAAACAGTGGGATGCGTTGTTTACCATCAGCCCTTATGTGTTAGAGACGAAAGAAACAGCGATCTGGATGCCCACAGAGTCGATTTTAAAAGGAAATCACCACAACATTCAGGGAAACACCGAGGAAGCACTGGCCGCCGCGGCACCCTATTACGATTTTTACCGCCCGGTGATGATCAGTCTGCGCCATTGCAAAAATGTGCTTCTGCAAGGCGTAACGTTCATGAACTCTCCGGCATGGAATATCCACCCCTATTTCTGCGAGAACCTTACGGTGGAGCATATACAGGTCCGCAATCCTTATTATGCCCAGAACGGTGACGGCATTGATGTGGAGTCCTGCACTAATGTGCATATTCATCACAGTGTTTTTGAGACCGGAGATGATGCCATCTGCATGAAGTCCGGCAAAAATGCCATTGCCCGCAAGATTCAGGGATCCTGCAGCAATGTTTACATCCATGACTGTCTGGTGAACGAAGGCCATGGCGGCTTCGTCATCGGCAGTGAGATGTCCCGCGGAGTAAAGGATATTCTGGTGGAGAACTGTACTTTCGTGGGAACCGATGTGGGTGTCCGCATGAAGAGTGCGCTGGGCCGCGGCGGCGTGGTAGAAAATATCACTCTCCGCAATATCCATATGAGCGAGATCAAGGGCGAGGCAGTGATCCTGACCATGTCCTATGTGCTCAATTCCCTGAACCGGGAAGAGACTATTGCCATGGAAAATGAGGACGACATCCCGTATTTCAGAAATCTGCAGATGGAGAATATTGAAGTCACCGGCTGCAGACAGTTCACAAAGATCGAGCCTTTACAGGGCAGACCGGAGACAATTCAAAATGTAGTCATTAACGGACAGAAGCTGGCATAAGTGCCAGGACTGGAACACAGATTTCCGGTGCCGGAGAAGAAAATTTTGAAACACAGTATCAGGAGGTAATGATTATGCCATGTACAACCATATTAGTAGGAAAAAAGGCATCTTATGACGGTTCCACCATGATCGCCCGGAATGACGATTCTCCTTCGGGGCAGTTCACACCGAAGAAATTCGTTGTGGTGCATCCGGAAGAACAGCCGAAAAAATACAAATCCGTGCTTTCCCATGTGGAGATCGATCTGCCGGAGGATCCCATGCGTTATACCGCAGTCCCCAATGCACTGGACGGAGAGGGTATCTGGGCAGCGCACGGTGTCAATGCGGCAGGTGTGGGCATGACGGCTACAGAGACCATCACTTCCAATGCCAGAGTTCTGGGAGCGGATCCACTGGTGGAATATGTTCCGGCGAAGGATGGTGTGGAAGAGATCTCCGGCGGCATCGGCGAGGAGGACATTGTGTCTCTGGTGCTTCCTTACATTCACAGTGCCAGAGAGGGTGTCACACGTCTGGGAAGCCTGTTGGAGAAATACGGTACCTACGAGATGAACGGTATTGCTTTTTCCGATAAAAACGAGATCTGGTGGCTGGAGACCATCGGCGGCCATCACTGGATCGCCCGGAGAGTGCCGGACGACGCTTATGTGGTGATGCCGAACCAGTTCGGAATCGATGCCTTTGATCTGGAAGATGCGCTGACGGAGCAAAAGGAGCATATGTGTTCCGCGGATCTGAAAGAATTTATTGAAAAGAACCACCTGGATCTGTCACAGGACGGCAGTTTTTCCGCCAGAGATGCCTTTGGAAGCCATGACGATTCCGACCATGTATACAATACCGCAAGAGCCTGGTATATGCTGCGGACCCTGAATCCCCGTACAAAGGTCTGGGATGGCCCGAATGCAGAGTACACACCGTTTTCCGATGATCTGCCCTGGTGCATGGTGCCGGAGAAGAAAATCACGGTGGAAGATGTGAAATATGTGCTGTCTTCCCATTATCAGGGAACGCCCTACGATCCTTATGCGGCTTATGGAGATAAGTCCATGCGGGGAGCCTATCGTTCCATCGGCATCAACCGCAATGACGTCATGACCCTGATCCAGATGCGTCCGGAGGGAGAGCCGGTTCAGTGGCTGGCGCTGGCCTCTAATGCCTTTAATGTACTGGCACCTTTTTATACCGGCATCGATAGGACACCTGAGTACCTGTCAGCGACCACCGGAAAAGTCTCCACGGAGAACTTCTACTGGATGAGCCGTATGATCGCAGCCATGGCCGATGCTTCTTATAGCAAATCCGTGTTCCATATCGAACGTTATCAGGAAAAGGTGGCAGCGAAAAGCCACGAGATCCTGAACCGTTACGATACATTGCTGGAGCAGGAGACTGACGAGGAAACTCGTAAAAAATTACAGGAAGAGGCCAACGAAAAGATTGCTGGGATGCTTCAGTGCGCGGCAGCCGATACTTTGGACAAGGTCCTGTATGAACTCAGTGGGCAGATGAAAAACGCCTATGCCAGATCGGATGCGTAAACAGTTCTATAAGTTAAAATCATATGATTTGAAATTGAAATAAAGAAAATAAAGAAAAGCAAAAAATGAAGTCTATGGAAAAAACAGCAGATTCTCCCAAAAGAGTCTGCTATTTTCATGTTTATGTCTTCGCGTTTATGAAAATATTTTATTGACAAATTGAAATTGGCTCCATATAATTACCAAAGATAATTATCAAAGGTAACTATAAAGACAAAATATGGGATAAAAAGATATCCGAGAGGAAAAAAATGACGGTTCAGACCATAAAACGAATGTTGGATGCCTGTTATCAGGCAAAAAGAATCCGGGAGATGCTTCCGGCGCTGCCCTCAGGCGTGACACCTTCTTATATTCATTTCCTGGATGTGATCCAGATCATGGAGAGGCAGGGGGTTGCTGTGAAGATTTCAGATATCAGTGACTATCTGAATATCCCTCGTCCCGGCGTGACACGGACAGTAAAAAAAATGGAAGAAAAGGGGTATCTGCGGAAAGCCAATGCGGCGGAAGACGGCAGGATCACCTATATTTCTCTGACAGAAGAGGGACGAAAACTGTCGGAAAAATATAATGAGAATTATTTTGCCGGTCTGGCACCGTATCTGGAGAGCATTTCCGAAGCAGATGCGAAAGTGATGATACAGACCATAGAGACCTTTTATCAGGTGATGTGCGAGAGGAGAGAGAAGTTTGAAAAATAAAGAAAATGACATGATGGATTTTACACAGGGAAGCATTTTGAAAAAGTTGCTTCGCTTCATGGTTCCCATTTTGGGAGCACTGATCTTACAGGCGGCCTACGGTGCAGTGGATCTGCTGGTAGTGGGACGTTTCGGCTCCACTTCGGGATTGTCCGGAGTCTCTACCGGTAGTCAAGTGCTGAATCTGGTAACTTTCGTGGTGACTCAGCTGGCAATGGGTATTACTGTGCTGATCGCACGGTATCTGGGAGAGAAGAGAGAGGATCAGATCGGCAGCATTATCGGCGGCGGAACCGTTGTATTTGCAGCGATCTCGCTGGTGCTGTTTGTAATTATGGTGGGCTTTGCCCGTCCTATTGCGGTTCTCATGCAGGCACCGGAAGAGGCGGTAGGGCTGACCGCTGCTTACATCCGGATCTGCGGTGCCGGAATCTTTTTTATTGTGGCATATAATGTATTGTCCGCGATCTTTCGAGGACTTGGTGACAGCAATTCACCGCTGCTGTTTGTCTTCGTGGCATGCATTGTCAATGTCGTGGGTGATCTGGTGCTGGTGGCAGGACTGGGCATGGATGCCATGGGAGCAGCGCTGGCTACTGTTTTTGCACAGGCATTGAGCGTAGTGTTTGCAATTGTACGCCTTGTGAAAAAGGGACTGCCCTTTACCATTACCGGATACGATTTCCGTTGGAATCCCCAGTGCGGTAAATTCCTGCAGATTGGTCTGCCGTTAGCTTTGCAGGAGTGTCTGACGCAAGGCTCTTTCCTGGCACTGTGTGCCTTTGTCAACCGCCTGGGACTGGAAGCTTCCTCTGGCTACGGCGTGGCATGCAAAATCGTTAACTTTGCCATGCTGATCCCCAGTGCACTGATGCAGTCCACTTCTTCTTTCGTGTCACAGAATGTAGGTGCCGGAGAACAGAAGCGGGCGAAGAAGACCATGTTCACCGGTATCGGCATCGGACTTTTGGTGGGATGCTTTGCCTTTTCACTGGTGTTCTTCCGGGGGGATCTGCTGGCAGGTATCTTCTCCGCGGATGCGGCAGTGGGGCAGAGAGGGTATGAGTATCTGAAAGGTTTCGCACCGGAGACACTATTGACTGCTGTGCTGTTCAGCATGATGGGATATTTTAACGGTAATGGCAAGACCGTGTGGGTCATGCTTCAGGGACTGATCCAGACACTTCTCGTCCGACTTCCTTTCGCTTACTATATGAGTATCCAACCGGACGCAAGTCTCACCAATATCGGCCTCGCAGCCCCCATCTCTACTGCAGTGGGCATTGTTCTGAATGTGGCTTATTTTCTCTATTTGGAACATGCTGCCAAGCGTAGTTAATTGAGAGTTACGCGGGCAATGAGCCGCGCATAGGCATAGTGAGGACAGCGATGGGCGCTTGCGCACAAATCGCTGTCTTATTCGATACGCGGGGCGTAATCATTAAATTTAGTCAATTAAGCCCCGGCAGTTTACGATACGCGGGGCGTAATCATTAAATTTAGTCAATTAAGCCCCGGTAGTTTACGATACGCGGGGCGTAATCATCAAATTTAGTCAATTAAGCCCCGGCAGTCTTACGATAGCGGGGCTTAATTATCAAATATTGTGCGTAATGCCCCATACCTTGGTTTAAGGATACAGAGAAGCTTGTTCCTATCACCTGTGTCCACGCTGAGGCGGAAGGTTTCCAGCAGAAAAGGACTGCTCCCCCGGGCGTAGATGCGGAGGAGACTGTGAGATTTTCTTAGAAAGTGGTTAAGCCGCAGGGGCAACGCGAACACGATGTTCGCGTTAGCCGGTAAGCGACATGGATGGCAGCGTAAAGGCGGCCCCGTCATGATGAGAAACACTTGACCACTTTCCTTTAGAAAATCCACAGTTGTAGCTAGCATCCGAGTCGGGGGGGGCAGTCCTTTCTGCGTGGGGGCTATGGCAACCCTACGTTACGAGCCATGTCCCCAATTCATAAATGTTTCGCAAAGGGCACTCCACATTTGTTGGCAGTTCTCTGCAATGAGCCACGCTATTCATAAGATTGTCAGCAAAAACGCTGCCAATCCTATGATCAATTTTCTGTTTTCATTCGTCGTTTCGCCTCATACATTTTGGCATCGGCCTCCCGGACCATATCGTCCATGGAACGAGGCATATTATGGGTCAGTACGGAATATCCCATGGCTACAGTAATGGGATGCTCGGAACCGTCAGGAAGCTTCAGAGTTCCCAGAGACGCTTCGAAATCTCTTTGCAACTTGAGAAATTCTTTTTCGGAATCGGATACGGTCGACAGGAATACGAACTCATCTCCGCCGATCCGGTAACATTTTCCTAAGGAACCGAGATGTGCCGACAGAGTATCCGCTACCCGGCGGATCATTTCATCACCGCTTTGGTGACCGTAGGTGTCGTTCACATATTTGAGGCTATTCACATCGTACAGTGCCAGCAACACATGAAAATTATGGGATGCGTCCAATCTTTTCAATTCTTCCATATAGGAAGTACGGTTCAGCAGGTCGGTCAGACCGTCGCGATAAGCCAGGCGGCTGAGCAGCTGCATGCGAACACCTTCCTGATAGTTGGTCATGAGGCGCAGGGTAACCTGGACTGCTTCCATGATCAGGAACATAAGCACACCGATCCGTGTGAAGAAGCTGGTCTCGGGAGCACTGCCGAACCATAGCAGCAGGATATCCAGTAGAACGCCAAAGCACAGACACAGAATTCCAAGGTTATGATATAGATTGTGCTTCAGATGCTGCCTTTGATTCTGATAAAACCCCTTGCCGATGGCATAGATAACAAGTGCGATCAGAATGCCAAAAGTAATATGGGTCAGACGAAGACTTTCATGGAAGTCCTTGAGACCGGTCAGATTCAGGCAGAAACGTATACTGAAATCCATGACACTGATCAAGCATACTGTCTGTACCATCACAGGGGAGTACTCTGTATACATTTTGCCAAGGTACAGAAACAGTGGAATGGTGATCAGCATCATAAAAAGTTCCGCAATTGTATGATAAATATGGCTGTTACGCAGGATCAGTTGCAGCATACGGTTATCTGCCAACATAAAGATACCGGTATTCAGAGCAAATAATCCCAGATAAAGCATCTCACTGCCGATGATGTGCTTCTTGTGTAATGGCAGATAAAACAGGATAAATGCCAGACCAAGATGGGCGATCAGGAAGCTGATGCCGAATCCGGGTGCCTTGTCGCGGATGCGGCTTATCAGGATATCTTCACTACGTCCCAGGTACATATGATTGATCTTGCCACTGCCGTCTCCGTAAGGATTATCGATCACCAGGGTGAGCGTGCACCCGGAATCTTCCCGGTAGATCGGCAGAGAGACATAAGAGGCTCCCGGTGTCTTGCCGAAGAAAACTCTCTCCGGCTGCATGGTCTCATAGATCAGCCGGTCGTCTATCAGGATCGTCACATTGGAACTTTTATAAAAAAAGAAAAGTGCCATGTCGTGAGTCAGCGCAGGAAGCTTCTTGGTCACTGTGCAGGTGCCGCTGATATGGGAAAAATCAACGGGGCTTCCATCGGAGGTGGTCCAGCCTTCTGAAAAGTCAATATAATCCGATATTGCCGGCTCATGGTTCTGTTTGGGCAGACTGTAGTACAGTATCGTAAAAATCACAGAACACATGATCAGGAAAAACAGTCCACGTGTAATGGAATATGAAGTTTTGTGATTGTTCGTGTTAGTATTCATATGAATTATATTATAGTAATCAGGTACCATAAAAGTCAATGTCTGTGTTGGGCAGATCAATGTCAAAGATAAAAAAACGTTGCAATGGGTGAAAAAGTATGCTATTGTGATTTTGTTGCCGCTTTAGCGCGGTAAAGATTTACTCTGGAGAGTCCTTCCACGGAAAGCAATTTTCATATTTCCGTATAGAAGGCGCCGAAGGTGTACGGCAGTAAAGCTGCCAATCTCTCAGGCAAAAGGACAGAGCATCTATATGCTTATTCCCATTCTCTTCGGAAGAAATCAATCTACGATAGGACGTCACAAGAGGTGACGGAAGGAGAGGGAATATGTTAGACATGATTAGTAACTTTCTGACCACAGTGGATGATTTCGTCTGGGGCATCCCCCTGATCGTCCTCATTCTGGCGACCGGTCTTTTTCTTACAGCCAGACTTCATTTTTTGCAGATCACGAAGCTTCCACATGCAATCAAACACTTAATTGCCAATGAAAAGTCGGGCGAAGACGGCGAAGTATCCAGTTTCGCGGCACTGTGTACGGCATTGTCCGCTACCATCGGAACCGGTAATATCGTTGGTGTGGCAACGGCTATTGTAGCAGGCGGTCCCGGAGCTTTGTTCTGGATGTGGATCGCTGCGCTGGTAGGTACGGCTACGAAGTATTCCGAGTGTCTGCTGGCGGTGAAGTATCGTGTGGTAGCAGAGGACGGACACATCATCGGTGGACCCTTCTACTATATCGAGAACGGTATGGGCAAGAGCTGGAAATGGCTGGCGAAGATCTTCGCTTTTATGGGTGTATGCGTGGGATTGTTCGGTATCGGAACCTTTACCCAGATCAACGGTATCACCAGTGCGGTACATAATTTCTTCGATGCGAACAATGCACATACCGTACAGCTCTTCGGCATGGACTATTCCTGGAGCGTGGTGATCTCCGGAATCCTTTTGACCATCTGCGTGGCACTGGTTGTTATCGGTGGATTAAAGCGTATCTCCACCGTGGCACAGGTCATCGTTCCTTTTATGGCAGTGACTTATGTAGTAGCCTGTCTGTTAGTACTGATCTTTAATGTAACTGCCATTCCGGCAGCTATCGTGACCATCGTACAGAGTGCGTTTGGTATGCGTGCCGTAGCCGGCGGTGCTTTGGGAGCGGTTATCATGGCAATGCAGAAGGGTATTGCGAGAGGTATTTTCTCCAACGAAGCCGGTATCGGTAGTGCACCGATCGCAGCGGCTGCAGCGCAGAACGACTCTCCTGCCAAACAGGGTCTGATCTCAATGCTGGGTACCATCATTGATACTCTGATCATTTGTACCATGACCGGTCTTACGATCGTAATTACCGATTCCTGGAACGTAGGTCTGGACGGCGTGGATGTTACCACCAGAGCTTTCCAGCAGGGGCTGCCTTTTAACAGCTCTATTGCATCCTTTATCCTGATGGTATGCCTGGTATTCTTTGCATTTACCACGATCCTCGGTTGGGATTACTACAGTGAGAGATGCCTGGAATACCTGATCGGTCAGAAGCCGAAGGCGATCAAAGTATACCGTTGGATCTACATTGCCTGCGTATTCATCGGACCCTACATGACTGTTAAGGCAGTATGGACCATCGCAGATATCTTCAACGGTCTGATGGCGATCCCGAATCTGATCGCACTGCTGGCATTAAACGGTGTTGTGGTGGCTGAGACCAAGAAATACCTTGACAATGCTAACAAAAAGTTTTAAAAAAGTTCTGTAGCCCTATCACATGGGAAAATCTATATTTTTCCCGGAAGTGTAGAAGTGAGGAACTATATGAAAGATCTTACAAAGGGCAGACCGTCAGTTTTGATACTGACGTTTGCCCTTCCTATTTTTTTGGCCAATTTATTGCAACTTACTTACAGCCTGGCAGATACCCGCATCGTAGGTACTTTTCTGGGAGATAATGCCTTGGCGGCAGTGGGGGCCACGACGACGCTGAGCAATCTGATCGTACAATTCCTGATGGGAATGTGCAATGGCTTTGCTATTATTTCGGCACAGTGCTTCGGAGCGAAGGATATGGACAGATTGCGCAGATCCTTGGGCAATTCTCTGGTGCTTGGCCTATTGGCAGCTGTGGTACTGACGATAGGAGGGCTTGTATTTTTGCAGCCGATCCTCAGATTCCTGAATGTGCCGGAAAATCTGCTGAACACAGCAACACAGTATGTATCCGTGATCATAGCGGGACTTGTTGTTACATTACTATATGATGTATTAGCGGCGACCCTAAGAGCAATCGGAGATACCGTGACCCCGCTGATCGTGCTGGCGGTGTCGGTGGTGCTGAATATCGGAGGAGATCTGCTTCTGATCGTGGTGCTGCATATGGGAGTGCTGGGCGCTGCAGTTGCTACTGTGCTGTCGCAGCTGATCGCTGTGGTAGTGTGTGCGATCTATCTGTGGAAAAAGTATGTAATTCTGCGGATACGTGTGAATGATCTGAAGCTGCAGGATGCCGGAATGCTCCGCAATATGTTAAGCTCCGGCCTTTCCATGGGGTTCATGAGCTCACTGGTCAATATCGGTACATTGACATTGCAGACTTCCATCAATAAGCTGGGACAGAATATTATCATTGCTCATACGGCAGCCCGCAAGATCTCCGAGATCTTCATGATCATGTTCAGCGTCTTCGGTCAGACCATGGCGACCTATTGCGGACAAAATCTGGGAGCCGGCAAAATCGAACGGATCCGCAGAGGAATCCTGTTGGCAACCGGTTATACCTGCATCTGGTGTACGCTTAATATTGTGACTGCTTATACCATCGGTGACTGGCTGGTATGGCTGGTCACGGGCAGTGAAAACCCGGAAGTGGTCTATAATGCAACGTTATATCTCAAGGTAGATACTTTGTTCTATTATGTGACGGCGGTAATCTGTATTGTGAGAAATGCCATGCAGGGGTTGGGAGAACGTATTGTACCGCTGATCTCCAGCTCACTGGAAATGATAGGGAAAATTGTGATCGCGGCGACGCTGGTTCCCATGTTCGGATACCTGGGTGTCATCGCGGCGGAGCCTATTGTGTGGTTTATCATGATCATTCCGCTATTGATAAAGATACTGCGTATGCCGGTCTGGAAGCAGAAAACTTAACTGTTTCGTAAACAAAAAGAAATATTTTCACTTAACGTTAAGGAAAAATGACCAAATTTAACAATAAAATACTTGTAATTTTGTCGAATTGTATTACTATATGGAAAATGTTACAATGAATTCACTGAGAAAATACTTAAACGTTTTCGAGATGGATCGAATGTGATAAAGTCTTTTACAGAAAGGCAGATGTGGTAAGTATGAAGAAGACAGAGAATAAGAAAACGAAAGTAAAAGGGAACAAAAAGCCATTTTTCACAATTTCGAAAAAGATACTGGCGTTGAGCCTTCTGCCGATGATCATTGTATGTGCACTGGTGGCTACGGTGGGGGCCAAAGCATTAGAGACCGGAATTGAGAAACAGATTGAGCAGTCTCTGCAGATCGTTGGTGTCAGTGTGGATGAAACCTACACGAATCTGTATGAAGGCGATTACACCAGAGATAAGGGAGGCAAGGTGCGCAAGGGCGGCACATCCATTTCCGGGGAGACACAGTTGATCGATGGATTGCAGGAGAAGACAGGCTTCCAGGTGTCTTTTTTGTATGGAAATATGCGTCTGATCACGACATTGACCAAGCCGGAAGGAGGACGTATTAACGGTACGGCGCTGGAAGACGATGTCTATGCACAGATTCAGACTGGGGAGGCTTTGTTCCTGACGGACTGCAACATTTCCGAAGTAGATTATTATGTATATTATCAGCCATTGATCAATTCTGATGGCTCTGTGATCGGTGCCATCGAAGTGGCGACGCCGATGCAGAATGTCAAGGATACAATCTCGATGCAGGTGAAGGATATTATTCTGATTGCTGTGGCATGTGTTCTTGTGGCGGCAACGCTGGTAAGCGTATTATCCCGTAGCATGGTGAAGACCATGAAGAAGACGAAGCATTTCCTAGGCAGGATCGTGAACGGAGAACTGGATGCAGAGCCGGATGAAAAGCAGTGCCGTAAAAAGGATGAACTTGGGGATGTATATCGTATTTCTGTAAAACTGCAAAAAACTCTCCGTTCGATCGTAACAGAGATCAAGGATTCCGCGGATGATCTGACAGCATCTTCCAACAAACTGATCAAGATGGCACAGGATACCCAGGAATCTGTGAATGATGTATACCATGCTGTCGGCGAGATATCAGACGGCGCAAGGAATCAGGCCAATGAGACAACGGATGCTAATGAAAATGTAGTGCGTATCGGCGAGCAGATCGAATATATATCTGAGGAAGTAAAATCTCTGACGGATTATGCCGGTAGGATGGCAGAAGCGGAGAAAGCTTCCGAAGAGATCATGAAGGAACTGAACGGCTCCAACGAGAGCACCAAGGAATCCGTCCTGCGGGTAGCGGAACAGATTACGGATATGAACGGAGCAATTCAGAATATCACCAAGGCAGTATCCATGATTCAGGATATTGCGGACGAGACAGATCTGCTGTCACTGAACGCCAGCATTGAAGCAGCCAGAGCCGGAGAAGCGGGAAGAGGCTTCGCAGTGGTAGCAGAGCAGATCAGTAAGCTGGCTGACCAGTCTAAGCGCTCCGCAACCGAGATCCAGCAGATCATCCAAAATATCATGGAGTCTTCCGGCAGAATGGTGGAGATCATGGGTGAAGTGGAAGCCAACATGAATCACCAGCAGAGCAAGTTAGAGGAGACCGGTGTGAAGACTGCGGCAGTAGCGGATGGTGTGGAGAATTCCCTGCAGCATATTGACGGTATCCGGGAGAAGATGGATGTCTTAGGACAGTCCGGAAGTGCGATCCGTGATGTAGTGGAAGGATTGTCGGCAATCTCCGAACAGAATGCAGCATCCTCAGACAGTACCATGCAGGCGGCTCATGGCATGAGTGATACCATGACAGAACTGATGAATTCTTCTGAGAACCTGTTGGCATTAGCGGATAAGCTGGAAAAGGTACTGGATGTTTTCAAGGTATAAAGAGGGTGCTGGAAGCTGTCCGGCAGGGAGATAACATATAAATGACAGAAAATGCAGTCCGTTTTTCATAGAAAACCGGACTGCATTTTCGTGTGCTTTATTGACGGGGATACCATCATGAATTACAATATAAGGGATGTGAGGAATTACGTTATGAATTTAAGGTCTTTCACCCACTTATAAGCAAGCTCATATGGGCTTAGACTTTTTGAACCTGGCATAATATCATACGGGAGAGAAGGAGAATGCAAATGAAAGAGTTGGAACGAAGTAACCGGGTGGCCATGATAGCACATGGTGTGATCAATGCATGTATGCTTTTCATTAGCGTGATCGGATTTGTTGAACACACAGTGTCGGTTCCGGTATTGGTAGTGCTGATGCTTCTTGGGATCATACCGGTTCTTGCAGAATTTATTTGTTGGAAGAGGGATCATGCAACCAAAGCTATAAAACATCTGTCACTGATCGGATTTGCGTTGTTTTATACGGTGCTGCTTTTTACGGCACAGTGCAACATGGTGTATGCATTTGTAATTCCCATGATGTTTGCAGTCATGCCTTATCATGATGTCAAGGCATTTGCGCTTATTAATGTGGGGACGGTGGTAGAGAATATCCTGGTGGTGCTCCTGGGAGCCACACAAGGGGGATTTGGCTATCTGGGGCAGGACGCAGGATTTATACAGATTTCGGTAATGATTCTGCTGTGCATTACATCCATCTATGCTACCATATCCAACCAGAAGAACACCGATGAAAATATAGAGAGCATTACAGCTGCGCAGGACCGCGCGGAAGCAACCTTACGTGAGGTCATGGAAATGAGCAGCCGGATGGAGACTTCAGTAGCTGATATCACAGCGGAATTGAATAAACTGGAAACTGCTTTTGACAGTACCAAAACAGCCATGGAGGAGGTGTCTGCAGGTTCCGGGGAGTCTGCAGCGGCGATTCAGCAGCAGACGTCCCAGACGGAGGCTATTCAGGAAAAAGTAAATACTGTGGGTGAAGTGGCAGAGACGATCGGAAGCAATATGGAACATACGATAGAAATGCTGGATGCCGGAAAAGAAGAGATGACAGGTCTGAAGGAGCAGGCAGAGGATTCTGCAAGAAACAGTGAACTGGCGGCACAGAAGCTGGAAACGCTGGATCATTATATGCAGGAGATGCATTCCATCGTGGAAATCATCAGCAAAATAGCTAATCAGACCAGTCTTCTGGCGCTGAATGCCAGCATAGAAGCAGCCAGAGCCGGTGAAGCCGGCCGCGGTTTCTCCGTAGTGGCGACGGAGATTTCGGGAATGGCCACCCAGACAAAGGATGCTACCGGTAACATCGCGGAGTTGATCCAAAATGTATCCGGAGCGATTGGAGAAGTGGTGACGGTCATCCGTCAGATGATAGACGGTATCGGCAGCCAAAGGGAAGGAACGATGCGTGCGGCGGACAGTTTCACGGCAATTGAAGACAGCAGCTATACGATTGTGGATAATCTGGGTGAGATGCTTCAGACAGTAGAAGCTCTGAAAACAGCCAACCAGGAGATCGTGGATTCCATTCAGACAATCTCAGCGACTACGGAAGAAGTGTCTGCCCATGCCAGTGAGACACTGGAAGCGGAAGAGAGAAACAGAGAGATTCTGCAGAAAATTACTGAAAATATGAATTCTATGGTAAAAAAATAAGTAACGGTTCCTGTGACAGAACGGACAGGATAGAAACAGGAGTGACAGAATATGCATGACAACGGGGTGACTTTACAGAAAAAGGTGTTACAGAATCTGGATATACCGTATTCGTATGAACTGGCAAAGCGAATGGAACAATACCGGTCACATCCGACACTGGGGTATCGCCCGGCGGGTTCTAAGGCAGAATTTGAGACCGGAGAGATGCTGAAGACAGAAATGGAAAAAATCGGACTGTCTGAGGTTACAAAGGATGCCGTGACGGTAGACGGCTGGGAATTTCATAAGGCGGCGTTAAGCTATACGAATGCAGCCGGGGAGACCGTGTCAGCAGAGCTGGGAGCCTATCAGACAACCTTTGTCACCGATGGCCCGAAGGAATTTTCCATGATGTATCTGGGAAAAGGAACGGAGACGGACTATCAGGGAAAAGATGTCAGGGATAAACTGGTACTGGTGGAGATTAACCAGAGGGATGAGTGGTGGATCAATTATCCGGTATACCAGGCACATCTGAAGGGAGCAGCAGCCTTGATCGCAGTGCAGAGCGGCGGCTACGGCGAAATCGACGATGAAGCTCTGAATGCACAGGATATCGCCGGACCGGAGGATGCTCCCGCTTTTTCCATTTCCAGAAAAGATGCGGCCGGCCTGCTGGAGCTGCTGCGTGATCAGGAGGAAATAACGGTCACCTTTGATGCGGAATCCAGGGTGACCAGAAACTGCACGACTTATAATAGTGGGAAGGATTCCCGGAAAACATCCTGACCGCATGGTGCTTTTGTCTGCCCACTATGACTCCTATTTTGACGGATTCCAGGATGACAATACAGCGGTCGCCCTGATGTTTGGTATTGCAAAGGCGTTGCTGGACAGTGGTTTTCAACCGAACAATACCATTGTGATCTGTGCCATGGCATCCGAGGAATGGGGCGTGGTGGATTCCAATTTCGACTGGTCTACGGGAGCTTATGAGCAGATATTCACCGCACATCCCGAATGGGTGGGCAAGGTGATCGCAGACCTGAACTTTGAACTCCCTGCGTTGGCGCATGGTACCAGAGCAAGAATCCGCAGCTGCTATGAATACGTCAGCTTTCTGGAGGAATATCTTGCGGATCTGCCGAATCTGACGATAGCCTATCCGGAAGAGACAGCAGTGACATCTCCGATCGAGACCTGGTCGGATGATTTCTCCATGGCGATCGCAGGTGTACCGTCCATGGTAAATGATTTCACCGGCGGAAGCTTTATGGAGACCCATTACCATTCTCAGTTCGACAATGATGAGTTTTATGATGAACAGGTATATCGTCTGCATCACGAGCTGTTTGCTCTGCTGATCCTGGCGCTCGATGAAACGGCAGTGGTGCCGTTACAGTTTTCACCGGTGGTACAGCGGATTCGCAAGGGTTTGGAACAGTGTCGGGAGATCTGCTACCGCGCTGATGTGGCGGGGCAGCTGGGAGAGAAAAAGCGGGTTTTACTTGAAAAAATTGAGGAACTGGAGACTTTAAGTGACCGGGCACTCAGAAGATGCCGGGAAGAATATGAAGCGGTAGAGGAATACAACCGTAACTACAAACAGTTGCTTAGAGATGGAAAATACGACGAGGCGGAGGGACTTTTCCGGCAGACCAGACCACTGGAACAGAAGCTGCTTGCAAGGTTCAAACAGGAGCAGGATGCTTTTGTGCGGATTGACTGGTACGGAAATGTGTTGTATCCTCATGAGATATTCAGTGCAAATCTGAGGCTTCTGGGCGGAGCGGTGAGAAATCTGAAGGAACAGAGACTTTCCTCCGCACTTCGTAAGCTTTATCAGGTAGACAACAATGCCTATGCCTTTAATTTTGATGAAGAAGTATATAGGCATTTTACGGATTATGTATTCCATCAGCCGAAGGATCGCCTGAAATGGGGTTACGGAAGGCTGCCGGAGCATGAAAATCTATATGGAACGGTCAAGCAGCTTCTCCAAAAAGAAAAACAACTGGAGATGTTGACAGAATCCGGTATGAAGGAAATGGACTACCGGGAAGAAATTACCAGCCTGGAGCATGCATGCAGCAAGCTTGTGGTCAGCCTGATGAATATCGTGCAACAAATGGAGAGATCTGTGACAGAGATATTCGAACTGTAAGGATGGCGAGAGCAGAGCACGGAACGATCCACAGACAACAAAGCCGGGGAATGACATCATCATAATAAGGAGATAACAGTAAATACAATTATGGAAAGTGATAAGTTATATCGTGTGCAGAAGGAAGACCTTCCGAAAGTGGAGAAAATGCTGAATCAGTGCTTTGCACACGATCCGTTGTACGAGACGCTGATTCCGGATCCGGAAGTCCGTAAAAATCTGATGCCGGAGCTGTTTAAATGTGACATGGATGAATTTTATGCGACCTGTGAGATCTTCGCAGACAGCGCGGATCTGAACAGTGTATTGGTGGTATCGGATGAAGCGGAGCCGTACAATGTATTTCAGTTCTATTTTACAGAGGCCATGGCTGCTTTACAGACGGATTCCTATCTGATCAAGGAGGATCCTTCGTTAAAGACATTTCGGAATTTTATGAAGGGTGAGGATTATCTGAATTCCAGCTGGACGGATCAACTGCATCAGAATCAGCGTCTGCATATCATTTATCTGGCGGTGGATCCATCCATGCAGCATCATGGGATCGCGGCGGAACTTCTGGAGGAAGCCATTGGCTATGCCCAGAAGCACAAACTGATGATCTCCCTGGAGACTCATAATCCAAAAAACGTGGAATTTTATGAAAAATTTGGATTCAAGGTATATGGTGTGATGGAGAAGAATTTCCCGTTAAAGCAATACTGTCTGATCCGTGAAGTACAGTAATATTGCTGAAAATTTCAGAAAAATCCGGAAACGCAACTGTCGGTTGACAAAATTTCAAGGGCACTTGGTAGTTGTCAACCGGCTCTTTTGTTATGATTTTCCTATGTCGACGATCTATGTGTGCACAAGAAAACATTAATAAAAGAAGGAGAGAATGAAAATGATCCTGTCAGAAAAAATAATAATGTTGCGTAAGAAATATGGGTGGTCCCAGGAGGAACTGGCAGAACGCCTGGACATTTCCAGACAGTCTGTATCCAAATGGGAGAGCGGAGCCTCAATCCCGGATCTGGAACGTATTGTCAGTATGAGCCAGTTGTTCGGAGTTACTACGGATTACTTATTAAAAGATGAAATGGAAGAGACGGAATTCACCGATGGAATGACACCGGAGATCACAGAGGGCAAAGTGATCACGGTGGAGGAAGCCAATACGTTTCTGGAAGCTACGAAAAAATATGCTGCCCGGATTGCTCCGGCGGTATCCTTATGTGTGCTCTCTCCTGTTGTATTGTTGTGGTTGTTGGGAATGGCAGGTGCCAAAAGAGGAGCGGTTACAGAAAATGTCGCAGGAGGAATCGGTCTCATCGTACTGTTACTGATGGTGGTAGTTGCGGTAGCGGTATTTCTTCTCACCGGAATCCCGTATAATAAATATGAATATCTGGAAAAAGAAAAGCTGACATTGCAATATGGGGTGTCCGGAATCGTGGAGAAAGCAAAAGAAACATTTGCGGGAACCTACCGGATCTGCATAACCCTGGGTGTTGTATTGTGTATTCTGGGAGTGGTACCGTTGCTGGCAGTATCTATTTTTTTCGGGAATAATGGTTATGCGGTAATCCTTGCTACGGATGCTTTGCTCATTGTAGTGGCGATCGCTGTATGGCTGTTCGTGTGGTCCGGTATTATCTGGGGCGGTTATCAGAAATTGCTTCAGGAGGGGGATTATACTGTGGAGAATAAGGCAGTTAACCGGAAGTATGAGCATGTGACAGCAATTTACTGGTGTGTCTGGACAGCGCTTTATCTGGCCATCAGCCTGCCGACAATGCGTTGGGACATTACCTGGGTCGTATGGCCTGTGGCCGGAGTATTGTATGGGGCACTTCTGGCGTTTCTGAAGATAAAGAATCGGAAAGCAGAGCGCAAATGAGCGGATTGCACGGGGAAATACGGACGGCGTGAAAAAGGAGCGGAATATATGACAGTGGTATGCCTTGTGATACTGGCAGGAATTTTCTGGGGAGATTTTTTCTTAAAAAATTATATAGAGTCGCATGTGGACGAGCGGGAAGAACGAGAGATCTGCAGGGGGAAACTTCTGATCCGCAAGCATCACAACAAAGGCATGATGCTCAATGCCGGACAGAAGAGAAGGCGTCTGGTGGCTGCTGTTTCACTGGCATTTACGCTGCTATTGACCGTTGTCTTTATTGTGAGCCTGGGACGTCGAGGCAACAATTTGCTGCGACTGGGACTATCGCTGTTGCTTGGTGGTGCCTTCAGCAATACCTATGACCGCCTTCGCAGAGGTTATGTGGTGGATTATGTGAGCTTCCCGGTGAAATGGCAGGCGTTCCGCAAGATCGTATTCAACTGCTCAGATTTCTGCATTATCATCGGTTCGCTGCTATCGGCACTTGGAATGCTGTAAATTGAGAGTTAGTGAAATGCATTGGCAAAATCCACGAACTCCCGGAGCATGCGATACACATGTCTCGATGTAAGGTCTCCGGATGTGAATTTTCTACGAAAAGTGATGAGTAGTTCTCGTCATGACGGGGCCGCCTACAGTCGACATCCATGTCGACAATCGGCTGACGCGGACATCGTGTCCGCT
>ENA-OXEQ01000149-OXEQ01000149.1-human-gut-metagenome-genome-assembly--contig:-NODE-149-length-20258-cov-7.25734_pt1 | contig 20258 bp, 10 predicted proteins | sample MGYA00249356_ERZ652245 | MGnify/ENA primary metagenome ERZ652245 (study PRJEB26925, sample SAMN05826598) | human gut metagenome | biome: ENVO:2100002; feature: ENVO:00000062; material: ENVO:00002003...
GTCAACGCCCACGGAAGCGCCCACGGCAACGCCCGCGCCTACGGAAGAACCGACGCTTGCGCCGACTGTAACGCCCGCGCCGACGGAAAACGCCGCCGAAACGGCTGCCCCGATGGACGAGCCGTCCCCGACACCTGCGCTTACGGTGATTCCGTCGATGGACGCTGATGCCGCGAAGCCGGACGACATGATGATGCCGTCGCTTGGACTCGACCCGGGCTTCCTGATGATGGCGAACGAACCGCCTGCCGTCAGCGAGAGCGGCATGCAGATTACCAATATTACGGTATCGAACATCATACTTCCGGAAAATGCCAATGCGTACAACTATAGCTTCGCGGCGGACTTCAAGATTTCGGATGAAGCTATTCTTCGCCATGGCGAAGGCAACAAGATTATTATTCCGGCAGAGAATACGCATATCAAAACGGACAGCACTTCTGTCTGGTCGGGCACGGACGCCAAATTCAGCAATGAAAAGCCGGCGTTTAAGTTCCAGTATAATCCCACAACGAAACAAGTTGAAATGTGGTTCACCGACGAGTATATGGACTTTGTCCGGAACAACCCCAGCCATGACGACCGCACCGGCACCATGAAGATGAGCGCCGAAATCCGCAAGGACGATGTTGAGAATCTGGGCAACGACGACCTGACCATTAAGTTCGGTGGCGCATCGACTACCGTGAAGTGGGAGGACATCGACAGGGGCAACAACTCCCTCCTCAGCGATTTGAGAACTTGGAAAAGCGGGGCTAATGTCAACTGGGAAAAAGGAACGATTGAGTATACCGTCAAAATTGAATCCACAAAGGGCACGAACGGCAAGAACGCGACTGCTCAAGACGTCATGACGGCTGTGAATAAGCAAATGGCCCTGACAAACATGACCGTCACGGAGGTTAAAGTACACTCTAACTGGAGTCAGGTGCCGGCTGTTGACTCTGCTTCGACAGAAATCAAGACGGACGGTACATGCGCCTGCGGTACGACGGGAACGCACATTCACTACGTTTATGCGAACACGACGGACGAAAGCGGCAAGGTCTATACCATGACGACGGACTATGTGCTGCCGCCGCTTTCGGCAAATGAAACATACGAAATTAAGTATGAATACACGTTCGACAAGGACGGAATGACCGGTGAATACGATCAGCTGACAAATACTTTCACTGCGCAGAGTGGCGGAAAGTGGGATCATTCCCAGAATTCCTCTAACAGCAACCCTACTGACGTTCAGATTAAAAAGCTGCAAAAGAGCAGCTGGTACAACAGCAATGAGGGCTGCATTCAGTGGACGCTCACCGTCAACGAAAACCGTTTCAACATCAAGGACAAGACGCTGACGGACACGATGTTCGACCAGCTTGTGGACGAAAACGGCAGTCTGCTGTTTTCGAAGACGGACGGCAAGGGTTATGTGTCGCAAATCACGGCGAATAACACGCCTATCACCGCTGAAAACTACACGGATTACTTCACCGTGGAAGCCGGCGCGGATGGCAAACCGCAGCTGAAATTCAAGGACACCGCCGCTAAGATCGTAATCCAATACAAAACGCCGGTGGAAGCAACCGCGCAGGATCAACAGATTACAAACACGGCGGAATTCGACGGCGAACAAAAGACAAGCACCGCGCATGTAGGGCAGGACAAGCGTTACAATGTGGTGAAGTCGGTTGACGCAAGTATGCCGGCGGATCCGACGAAGAACGGCGAATACACCGATGGTCTGTATCCGGTAGCGTGGAACGCGGCGTACACCTTCCCGGCGACGAAGGATGTTCAGTATAAGCTGAACTTCGGCGATACGCTTGACAAGAAGGTGGAATGGAAAAACGGAATAGAAATCATGCAGCACTACATGACGGCGGCTCAGGCGCAGACATTGCTCAACGCCATCAAAGACCTTGATGTTGTGAAAAAGCATGATGCGCAGAATGTGCCGTATACCATTACGCTGCTGACCTGCGACAGTCAGGGCAAAAATGAAGGCACGATGGTGGTGTCTGCGGAAACGACGCTGACGGAAGGCTACTACTATGGTTTCCGGTTTGAAACGACGGGCGAAGGCGTTGTGCTGAACGACGCCAATACGGATGTGAACGCGACGACAAGCGTTACGCTCCCGTATCAGACGACCATCTATTTGGAAGAGTCCCGCACGAGCGGGGTTGACTTCAAGAACACGGCTGTTAACGCGGGCAAAAACGGAGACGCGTGGTACAAGGCCGCCCCGAACGACCTGGTGGAGAAGAAATTCGGCAACCATGGCGTTGGTGATTTGAACGGACAGATCATCCATGAGAACGAGTTGTACTGGACGATCCTCCTGCGCAATGATGGCGTGGCGCACGACGAAATCACCCTGACCGAAACGCTCCCGCCGCACATTGTGGTGGATTACATCGAATACGGCGGCTCGAGGCTGATTCTTAGCGAAACGGACAGCACGAAGATGACCGTTGTCAATAAGAAGCTGGACAATGCCGGTACGATTCCGGATGGCTATGAGGTCAGCAACGAGTGGGGCGAGCAGCGCATTTCCATCAAGGCTGATTTGACGACGGTGGGCGAAGGCGCACAGCAGCAGCAGAGAATCAACATCTCCATGAAGCCGAATGAGAATACCGGCGGTCCGGAAACGGTCCTCAACGGCAAGGCGGATATGACCGTCAAGGTTCACTGCAAGATTGCCGACGACTTCCTGGCAACCGCGGTGAACGGCAAGCTGGCGCTGGGCGTGCTGAACAACCAGCTGGACGTGAAATACGACGCGGCGCTCTATCACAAGGAGCAGAAGACCGAGCTGACCTACGAGGAAGAGACGGTCGAGGCGGTAAACGTCCAGAAGGGCTACAGCGTCAAGGGCGGCGACCAGCAGGCGCGAATCACCTACACCATCGACATCAACCAGGCAGGCGCGAAGCTGAATCCGGCATCCAGCACGCTCAGGCTGACGGATACGCTGACCTATGACGTTCTTGGATTGGCTGGCGTGTATCCTTATCTGCGCAATGTGACGTTGGATGAAGGTTCCTTCAGGCTCTATGAGGCGTTGAAGGATGAAAACGGCAATCCGATTCTGGACGTTGATGAAAGCGGCAAGGGGCATCTGCTGCGCGGCGCAGAGATAGAGAAGTATCTCTGGAAGATGGAGTTCACGGAAACGGAAAACGTCTTCAGTAATTCCAACTACAATTACAGTGAGAAGGTAAAAGGAACGGTTCCCGCTCAACGTTCCCTGAACATAACCGTCACCGTTCCGGACGGCAAGGCGCTGATTCTGGAATACACGGCGCAGGAGAACATTCTGCTGCCGCCTGAGGTGACGAACGAGTACAACTTCAACGACGTGAACCACAAGGGCATCAGTCCGGCGTTGAGAAACCACGCAAACCTTGAAGGAAAAGACGGCTCAAGTACCGAACTGAACAACAGCAATAACGACTACTTCAGTCAGGGCGGCGGCTACATCCACAACAATCTGGTCATCCGCAAGGTGGACAGCGCGAACACCTCGCTGCTGCTGCCGGGAACGGAGTTCACCCTCTACGCATGGAACACGGAAACCAACAAGTTCGAGGCGGTTGGCGGCGAAAATGGTAAGGTCTACACGGATCAAAGCGGTATGATTACTTACCAATACAATTCGGAGAAGCTGAACGAGCGTCCGCTCGACCCGAACGTCGCGTACATGCTGGCGGAAACGCATGCAGTCGAGCCGTACCACCTCGTGCTGGAGGATCGCCCGCTGGTCGTCTTCCATATCGTTCCGAGAGCGGACGATACCGAAGCACATCCGGAGAGATACCCGGACGGTCTCAACAATGGCAACTTCGGCACGATTTCAAAGAGTCGGCTGCAGGAGCTCATGACTGCTTCCGGCATCAAAGGCGTGGTGGATGGACCGCACACCGTCAACGGCTCTGCGAGCATCAACGTTCAGGTGAAGAACAGCAAGGACCGCCACGACATGGAGGTGCAGAAGAACTGGGCTGGCGACGACGCCCATGAGAATGCGCGCCCTGCCAGCGTCCTCGTGATGCTTCGCCGCTATGCGCTGACGCAGGAACAGTATACCGACGTGCTGAACACGGGTGCAACGCAGAATCCGCAATGCATCCTGTCTGCGGAAATGGTCAACAATAGCACGAAGGTTGCGCGACAGTTCCCGGAGAATCAGGACGTTACGCTAACGCTGAACCTGCTTGATGGCGCACTTGACAACGCTGCGCGTATTGTGGCTCGCGTAGACGGAAAAGAAGTGGTCTTGGAACCGCAAGATACGTCGAGAAAACAGTTCGTTTACACCACCAAGATGACGCATCAGAAAAAAGTAATTTTCTGCTTGCAGTGGAAAAACTGGGAAGGAAAATGGCAGGACGGTCGCTACTATAACAACGTGAGCATCACGATGACCCCGGAAGGTACGCCAGTTGACGAAGTGCCGACGCAGGTCACGCAGTTCACCGATGCGCAGTGGGCAAAAATTCGCCAGCACCCGGACGACGCTTACGGCGGTCGCGAGGCTACGCTGACGGCAGCGAACGGCTGGCACACCCAGTGGTCGCAGCTGGAATCCACCGGCGCGGACGCGAACGGCAACAAGCTCTACTACATTTACTACATCGTCGAGGGCAAAGTGCCGAGCTACACCACATCCGGCATCACCTACACCATCGACCCGAACGCCAGCAAAACCACCGGCACGGTCACGGCGACGCTGACCAACGTCTACCGCCCGGAGGACAAGTACGGCGAAATCAGCATCGACTTGTCCAAGGAATGGTACGCGCCGGATGGCACAAAGCACACGATTACCGAGGAATTCGGCGGCGTACAGGTCGCGCTCTACAAGACGCGCTGGGATTACGTCAACGGCGCGTGGACGAAGGGCAGCACGGAACGCCGCGACACGGTCACGCTGGCAGAAGCGAACAAATGGAGCACCAAGTTCGAGGGGCTGGAAACCTACACGGTCGCCATGGAAAACGGCGTTGTCCAAAACGCCCGCGCCTACACCTACAGCCTCCGGGAACTGAACGTGCCGAGCGGCTTCTACTGCCAGCTGGCATACAGCGGTCTCCCGCAGCACCCGAGCGAGTACTTCACGGACGGGAATCCCGCCAATCCGAAGGCGGACACGCAGAACGCACGCGGCACGGCGACGCTGCGGAACTACGAGATCGCAAAGCTGACCATCGAAGCCGAGAAGCGCTGGGGTGAAGGCGCGAAGCCTGAAAACATGCAGGATACGCTGACCTTCCGCCTGACCCGCGAAAAGCAGGAGAACGGCGCGTGGGTCGCGGACGACAGCTTCCAAGCGGTCACGAGGGTCATGAGCATCAGCAGCCTGAACACAAGCAAGGTCGTGTTCGGCACTTTCCCGAAGTACGCTGTGACGGGCTTCGACGAGCAGAATCAGCCCATCAGGCAAAGCTACCGCTACAAGGTGGAGGAGGTCAAGTACCAAAACGAAGCCACCCTCCCGTTCAGCGTCAGCTATAGCCCGGCGGACGGTTTCGTGACGACGGAGGGCGATGCGAACACCAGCATCACCGTCACCGTGACGAACAACAAGCTGACGAGCGAGAAGGAAGGTCTGTACCGCTTCAACGTGGCGAAGCAGTGGCTGGACGCTTCCGGCAATCCCGCGGACAAGCCCACGCCGGAAGGCACGAAGGCGAAGATTACCGTGACGCGCACCCGCCATGTCTATGCCCCGGATACGGGCTGGACAGCGGAAACGCCCACCGCAAAGACGATCGAGCTGGACACCACAGCAACGTATACGGCGCTTTGGGCAGAATGGAACGAAACGCAGTCGGTTTATGCGCAATACAACGCCGACGGCACGGTGAAATCCGCGTGGGCGTACACCTACGAGGTGTCGGAAGCGACGATTGACGGCTACTTCGGCACGCAGCATCTGCCTGCGGACTTCCCGCAGCAGCCGAGCGACTACTTCACAGACGCGGCACTGACCGATATCAAGGAAATTTACCGCCAGCCGCTGACGGACACGCTGCCGGAAGTGACCGAAAAGAACTACTACGTCGAGCGGTTCAACGTCAAGGTGGACAAGACTTGGGCGCGCTTCTGCGACAGGGATGAGCTGACGTTCTGCTTGATTCAGGCGAAGAAGCAGCTCACCTTTGACAGAAATGGCAAGCCCATCAAGACGGCTGATCAGCAGTACACCTACGTCACGAAAAACTGGACGGAGGGCGGCGAAGAACCGGTTTGGGAGTTCAACAACCTGCCGAAGTACTACTTTACGGTGAATGAGAACGGCGAAGCGCAGAAGAAGCCGTACTACTATTACATCGTAGAGGGGTACGAAACGATTAATGGTGCGCTAAACCCGTATCTGTATCAGGTGAGCTACACAGGCGACGCTACGCTTGTCAAGAAAACAACCGGTGCGGTGAACCAGCCTGCGGACGGCGGAACGGCGAACATCCACGCGAAGAACCTGCCGGGGTATGAAGTGGGAAATCTCAACCTCAATTTGACGAAAGAATGGGTCAATGTCACCAAGAAGCCGGAAAAGGTTACGCTCAACTTGACTGAGACAACGCATTCATGGGATAAAACAGAAGGGTGGATAACTTACGACCCCAGCGAGCGTTCCGTCGAAATAATGCCGGATGCGAATGGAAACTGGACAACAACGCAACCGCTGCAAGCGTACTATGTTGAGTATAATCCGGACGGTTCTATTTACACGGCGCATGTTTACACCTATGAGCTGACGGAAGCCCCTGTGAGCGGTACGCTTCCCAGTTACACCTTCTCGGAGAACTGGCCGAAAGAAGTGGGCGACGTCCTTGAACTCAATTCGGCTGGCGAGCCAATCAAGGCAAAGGATGCGTTCAAAGCCTCTTCGTCACAAATGGAAGGAAGCTTCTTAGTCACCATCGCGGACGCAAGCGCGACCATCACCAACGTGCAGACCGGCAAGCTCAACATTGTGAAGCAGTGGGCGGAAGAAGTGGAGTACGACGGCGCACAGAACCCGCTGGACATCAAGCAGGTGTCGATTTCGCTCTTCCGCAACGTCTGGGGCGAAAACTGGACGGATTCGGACGGCGTGGTGCACTACAACTGGTGCTATGACCCCTTCCAGCAGAATTACGTCCTGTCGGCGGAAAACGGCTGGAAGCTGACCATCGACAACCTGCCGTTGTACGACACGACCCTCAATCCCGACGGCAGCCTGCGCAAGTACCGCTATTACATCCTCGAAAGCACGAGCGTCGGCAACGACACGCTGGACCGCTACACGCCGGTGATGACGGCGGATGAAAGCGAACTCGTCGGCTCGACTCTCTACATCACCTTCAAGGATACGACGGAAAACAACGTGACCATCACCAACGTGCCCAAGAGCATCAGCATTGTCAAGCGATGGGCGGACGCGGACACGTTCGGCGAAGAGGGCATGATGCAGGACATCTACCTTGAAGTCATGATGAAGTATCAGGAAGTCTACTCCACGCAGTGGAAAACGGAAAACCTGCTGGAAAAGAGCTACTTCAGCCTGAAGAACGTTATCTGCACGCCGAGTTCGCTCACGGCGGAGCTGGTGCAGATTAACGGCGCGCCCTACCTGCATGTGTCGGGGCTGGCGAAGGCGGATGAACCGTGGCGCGTGACCATCCGGAATCTGCCGGGCTACAACAGTGCGTCCTTCATCATCCGCGAAGTGGAGCTGGCGGGCTACCTGAACAACCTGCCGGACGGCAAGCTGGAGCTGGGCTTCAACGAAATCGGCACAATTACCAACACGCCGACGAAGCTGAAAATCACCAAGCAGTTCAAGCAGGCGTATTTCCCCGTAGGCAGCGAAAGCGAACTGCCGCTGAATGTTCGCAATACCGTCGTGTACCTGCAAATCTGGCGCGAAAAGCGTGACGGCGCTGGTCTTCCCCAACACGAACGCTACACGCCCTTGCTGGGCGCGTTGGAAGCGAACATGGACGCGACGCTCCTGCCGGACGGCACCGTGAAGCTGACGGTCGGCACGAATACGCCGACCGATGCCGCAACGCTGACGCTGACCCGTCTGCCGCGCTACTGGTTCGACAAGGATACGGGCGCAAGCGGCGAATGGTACTACTACGTCAAGGAAGTGGACGCGGAAGGCAACGAAGTCCATTCGGCTTCTGACCCGACGAACGGCGAACGGCCGGAAATCAACTTGAACGTCAAGACACTCACCGTCACCAACACCCTGACTGACATCAGCGCCCGCAAGGTCTGGACGTCGCTGGACAATCAGTTCACACTGAATCCCGCGAACCTCCCGGACATCACGCTGACGCTCAAGCAGACCACCGCGGAAGCGGCGGCGGACGGCGACAAGATCATCGCGACCGTTACCCTTGGCTGGGACGCGGAAGCGGGGAAGGTCGTCGCGAAGAATCTGGATGGCTGGCAGTTTGGCGAAGTGGTTGAATACACCGCGCCGGAAGGCAGCAAGAACATCTGGTGGGGCTACAAGTGGTACAATCTCCCGGCGTATGACGCGGAGGGCAACATCTACCGCTACTACGCCAAAGAGCAGACCCCGGTGGGCAGCGGCTGGCAGCTGGTGACGGACGACCCGAACGCCACGAACACCGCGCCGATTCCCGCGAACAGCGAAAATCGCGTCTTCCAGATTACGAACACACCCATTACCTACACGCTGCCCGAGACGGGCGGCATCGGCACACTGCCGTTCACGCTGGGCGGTCTGCTGCTGATGGCAGCGGCGGCATTGCTGCTGGGGCAGGAAATCAAACGCCGGAGGGAAGGCTGCTGAGCAGTCGGCAGCCTCCTTCCGGGGCAGCTCAATCCGTATACGCGGGCGAAAGCCCTTGTATAAACATGGGAAAAAAAACGACGGGAGGAGGAATGAAAAAAGCATAGCAGCTATACGTCAGGAGACCTCCCGACGTAGGCAACCCCGGTAATCCCCGCAAAACGTTTCCCAATGAATGAAAAACGACAACGAAAAGGAGAAAAACCATGAAAAAGTTTTGGGCAATTCTGCTGGCCATGATGCTCGTGCTGAGCATGGTCACTGTCGCAGGCGCAACGGAAGTGGAAAATCCGTCTACGGGCGCGGAAGGCACTACGCCGACTGCTACCGGCTTTACGATTCAGGTAAATCCGAAGGACGATGTCACACACGAATACGAAGTGTACCAGATTTTCACTGCTGATGTTGAGACAAATGCAGGTGAAAAAGTGCTGACGAGCGTCAAGTGGGGCACAAACGCCAAGAACGACACTGCTGCGGTCAGGACTGGTGATCCTGTGCCGGACGCTGTTCTGGAGGCTCTGAAAACTGTTTCGGGCACGAATCAGGAAAAGCTGGCTGAAATCACGAAGTATTGGAAGGCTGACTCCACTCCGGTTGATAAGTTCTCTTCCACCAAAGCAGCCCCCGGCAAGAGCCAGAAACTGACCCCTGGCTATTACCTTGTGCGGGACAATCAGGCAAAGCTGGAAGGCAAGGACGGCGCTGCCACGCTGCTGATTGTAAAGGTGCTGGATCAGGACATCGTTGCGACTGCAAAGTCTGAAAAGCCCTCTGTGGACAAGCAGGTACAGGACGAAGTTGCTGATGCCGAAAAGAACGGCGGAGAAGTGAATCCGGAAGGCTGGGGCGAGAGTGCCGACCACGCGCTGTTTGAAAACTTCAATTTCCGTCTGGTCGCGACTATTCCGGTCAATGCGGATTATAATGACTATCCGACGTACAAGCTGGTCTTCAACGACACCATGTCCAAGGGCATTACCTTTGTTCAGATTGATTCTGTGAAGGTGAACGGCATCGCACTGAAAGCTACCGATTATGTTTGCACTGCAACGCCTGGTCAGAAGGGCGCAGGCAAGGTTGGTGAAAATCAGGATAAGCCGTCTTGGACGCTCACGATCGAAGACCTGAAGAAGGTGATGAAAGAAAACACCAGCATCCTTGTTACGGACAAGATTACGGTTGAGGTTGTTTACACGGCGTATCTGAACGAAGAAGCGCAGGTCTTCAACGCGAGCGCAAACAGCACGGACAACAAGAACAGCGTCGATTTGGAATACTCCAACAACCCCAATGCTGATGGCATGGGTAAAACGCCGGAAGACCATGTGTGGCTCTTCACCTATGTTGTGAACAACACGAAGTATGCGAACACGGCTGAAGCAGGCAAAGAACTGGCTGGCGCTGGCTTCACGCTTTATGACCAAAATGATCGTGTTGTTCCGCTGTGGAAGGATGCCGCTGGCAATTACGTTGTCGCAGGCACCACGAAGCCGAATGATACCTATACGGATGTCGCAAACAATGAAATGATTACGGAAGCCAATGGTACGTTCAACATCATCGGTCTGGATCACGGCACGTACACGCTGAAGGAAACCACGGTTCCTGCTACCTATAATCCGCTGGATCCTGTCACCATCACGATTTCGGCAGACCACAAGGAAGCTGCTGGCGGTGCAAGTGCAGCTATGGAACTCACGGCGGCTTCTACGATGAACAACAAGCTCGTCAACAAGTCCGGCGCGACCCTGCCTGAGACCGGCGGCATCGGCACGACCATCTTCTACGTGCTGGGCGGCATGATGTTCGTGGGCGCGGCGCTCATCCTCATCGTTCGCCGCAAGGCCGAAGCGGACGAAATCTAATTTCTCTCCCGCAATTCGTTGAACATCCCCATGTTCTGATGAAACCCCTGCCGGGCGGTGCGCGCAATGCCGCCGCCCGGCATTCCCAAGTGGGAAAATGAAGCATGTTTGCAGAAAGGAGGCGGCTCATGAAGCGCAATATGACAACCATTTTGCTGTTTGTGGTGCTGTTTGTGGGTCTGGCGCTCCTTCTGTACCCGTCCGTGTCGGATTTCTACAATTCCTTCCACCAGTCGCGTGCCGTAGCCACCTACAACACGGTGGTGGAGCAGGAGTCCAAGAAGGATTACGAGGCGGATTGGGCGGCGGCAAACGCTTATAACGAAAAACTCCGCGCACAGTCCACCGTTGATCGCTTGATCATGACCGACGAGGAGCGCGAGGAGTACGACGCGGTGATGAATGTCGGCGGTTCGGGCATCATCGGGGTGATTGAGATCCCGCAGATTGCCGTGACGCTGCCGCTGTATCACTCGACGAACGCCAACGTGCTTCAGGTCGCCGTCGGTCACATTGAGGGCACAAGCCTGCCGACTGGCGAACCGGGGACGCATTCCGCCTTCTCGGCGCATCGAGGGCTGCCCTCCGCCAAGCTCTTTACCAACCTTGACCAGCTCACCTACGGCGATACCTTCACCCTCCGCGTGCTGGACAAGGTGCTGACCTATGAAATCGACCAAATTCTCATTGTTGAGCCGCATGACGTCAGCGCACTGCAAATCTATGACGGCATGGATTTGTGCACGCTCGTCACCTGCACACCCTACGGCATTAACTCGCACCGGCTGCTTGTCCGCGGACACCGGGTCGAAACATCGCTTGCGCAGCTATCCGTGCGCATCTCCGCGGACGCACTCGTGATTGACCCCTACATCGTCGCGCCGATTGTCGCCGCGCCGATGCTGCTGATTCTCCTCATTCTCATGCTGGTAACGACCAGCCCGAAACACAAGAAGCGGAAAGGAGCTGAGCGGTCGTGATGAGCCGCAAACCCTCGCGCCTGCTGGCGCTTGTCCTGCTGACAGCATTGTGCTGCCTTCTGCTTGCGCCCTGCGCGCTTGCCTTTGAACGGGTGGATTTGACGCACCCCTTGACGTTCGCCATTCAGGCGGATGACAACGAGGATGATGCGCACCTGCCCGGCGTGACCTTCCAGCTGTATCAGGTGGCGGACATGGACGCGGACGCTCGGTTCGCCCTGCGCAGCCCGTACAGCACCCTGAATATCGACATTAACGCGCTGAAGAACGCGGCGGACTGGGCAGCCGCGTCCGAAGCGATGAAAGCCCTTGCTGCGTCTGAAACGCCTGATTTCACCGGCACGACGGATGAAAACGGTCGAGTTGCCTTCGCGGGACTCAACCCCGGTCTGTACCTTGTTTCCGGCACGCCGGTCATCATCGGCGGCTGGGCGTACAGCTTCCAGTCCTTCCTGACCGCTGTGCCGACGCGCAATGTGGACGACGAGTGGCAGTACGACGTCCTCTCTACCATCAAACTGGAGCGCTCGCCCGCGCTGATTGACCTTGAGTGCGTCAAGGTGTGGGATGACGACAACCGCGGCACATATCGCCCTGTGCAGATTGAAATTCATCTGATGCAGGACGGTCAGCATATCGACACGGTGATTCTGAACAGCGAAAACAACTGGCACCATATCTTCAAGGATTTGCCGGCTGACCATGTGTACACCCTCAACGAGATTCTGGGGGCTGATGTGTACTATGAGCCGGAATATTCCATCGAAAACGGCGTGTATGTGATTACCAACCGCCGCACGGTCACGCCGACCCCGACCGCCCCGATTCCCGAAACGGGGCAGCTGTGGTGGCCGGTGCCGATTCTGGCGGGCGCGGGCATGATTCTGTTTGTCATTGGCTGGATTCTGCACCGGAAATGGAGCCAAGAGCATGAAGAACCGTAAGGGCAATTTGCTGATGACGCTGGGGCTGGTGCTGATTTTGGCGGCACTGGCGCTGGTGGGCTACAACCAGTGGGATGCCAGCCGCGCGCAGCAGGAGTCGGATGATGCGCTGATGGCGCTGGAGCAGATTCGCATTCAGCGGCAGATGGAATCGCAGCAAACCGCTGCACCGCCCGTAATCACCGCGACGATGATGCCGACGGACGCACCCGCGACGGATGCGCCGATAACCGACGCGCCGACGGCGGATGCCACTGCGGCGGATAACCCGGCAGCATCCACGCCCGCTGTAACTGACGCACTGCCGACTGACATTCCGCGTGATGACGTAACCGCCACGAACACCCCTGCGACGAGTGCGCCCGCAACGGTGAATCCTGCGACGAATCCGCCGAAACCGACGAGCGCGCCGACGGCGGGGACTGCAACGAACCCGCCGAAACCGACGAGCGTGCCAACGGCGAATCCTGCAACGAACCCGCCGAAACCGACGAGTGCGCCGACGGCAGGGACTGCAACGAATCCGCCGAAGCCGACAAACGCGCCGACGGCGGGGACTGCGACGAATCCACCGAAGCCGACGAGCGCGCCGACGGCGACGAATTCGCCGAAGCCGACGAGCGCGCCGACGGCAGGGACTGCGACGAATCCACCGAAGCCGACAAACGCGCCGACGACAGGAACTGCGACGAATCCGCCGAAGCCGACGAGCGCGCCAACGGCGAATCCTGCGACGAAGCCGCCGAAGCCGACGAGCACGCCGGATGCCGCGCAGACATCAAATCCGACGAGCACGCCGGAAATCACCGAAACGCCCATGCCGACGGAATCACCAGAACCGACCGAAACGCCTGAACCGACACCGTCCCCCGAACCCACGTCGACACCCACGCCCACGCCGACGGGCAAGCTCTACGAGCGCGTGCCGGGAATCGAAATGCCGGGCGAGAAGGTCAATGGGCACGAGTACATCGGCACGCTGTCCATTCCGTCGCTGGGGCTGAAAGTGCCGGTGCAGCGCAACTGGTCGTACGAGAACCTGAGCGTGTCGCCGTGCCGCTATTCCGGCAGTGCCTACGCGGACAACCTCGCTATTATTGCGCACACCTACCACTTTGGCAAGCTGAGCAGCTTGGCGCTGGACGCAACCGTTACCTTCACGGACATGGAGAATAACGTTTTCCGCTACGTTGTGCGGGAGAAAAACACGATTTCCCCCAACGATGCGAACGAAATTGCCCATTCCGACTATGACCTGACGCTTGTGACCTGCACCATCAGCGGCACAAAACGCGTGGCGGTGTACTGCGAGCGCGTGAAATAATCCAACAAAAGGACTGTCTGCAACGGGCAGCCCTTTTTTCGTGAAATCCATGCAACACGGCAGGAATTGACGGGGTGGAGCGCGAAATAAACAAGCACGGCGTTACTTTCGCCGCAGGAAAGGAAAGCAAACTTGAACTGGAAAATACACCTTTATCGTGCCATCCTCTGGCTGATTACGCTGTCCCTGCTGCTGGTGATGTTCGGTTTCTCGGCACAGGAAGGCGTGCAGTCCGGCAGCATCAGCGGTAAAATTGCCCGCCCAATTACGGATTCTCTGGCGCAGCGGCAGGGACTGACGGGGCAGGCGTACTGGAAGCTGTATGCACAGGTGGATTTTGCCGTGCGGAAAACGGCGCATTTCTTGGAGTACACGCTCTTGGGAATACTGCTGACGCTGCTGCTGGACAGCTACTGCGCCCGCTGGCACTGGCTGTCATGGGCGGGATGTACGCTCTATGCCGCGACGGACGAAATCCATCAGCTTTTCGTTGCCGGGCGCACGGGCAAGTGGCAGGATGTGCTGCTGGATTCATCGGGCGCGCTGGCAGGGCTGCTGCTGGCGATGCTCATGCTCTGGCTGATTCGGCGGCGCAGGGCGAAAAAGCAATCAACATAATAAATAGGAGGCAGATTATGCTGACAATCGAACAGCTTTACGACCTTAACCACACTTTGGCGGCGGATTACCTGCGGCAGTTTACCTATCCGTGGGAGGCGCTTGCGGGCATCAAGGCGGAAATCCTGCGCATCGGCGCGGCGCTTGACCCGGCGGAATACACCGAAGTCAGCGAACACGTCTGGGTGCACAAAACCGCGACGGTTGCGCCGACGGCGTATCTGGGTGCGCCCTGCATCATCGGCGCGCGGACGGAAGTGCGGCATTGCGCGTTCATCCGCGGCAGTGCGCTGGTAGGGGCAGACTGCGTGGTCGGCAACTCTGTGGAACTGAAGAATGTGATTCTTTTTGACCATGTGCAGACGCCGCACTACAACTACGTCGGCGACAGCATCCTCGGTTATTGCAGCCACATGGGGGCAGGGTCGATTACCAGCAACGTGAAGAGCGACAAGACGCTGGTGACGGTTCGCGGCGCAGGCGAAAGCAGGGCAACCGGCTTGAAGAAAATGGGCGCAATGCTTGGCGACTATGTGGAAGTCGGCTGCAACAGCGTGCTGAACCCCGGCACGGTTATCGGGCGGGAGAGCCAAATCTACCCGCTGAGCTGCGTGCGTGGTGAAGTGCCCGAAAGAAGCATCTGGAAAACTGGCGGCGTGGTGGTGAAGAAGCAATGATTCAGCCGATTGTGAGAGATGTGATGTTCCTGTCCTGCAAGAGTCAGATGGCGACGGCGGAGGATTTGCCCGTTGCGCGTGACCTCGCGGATACCCTGCGCGCCCATGCGCACGAGTGCGTCGGCATGGCGGCGAACATGATTGGCGTCCGCAAGCGCATCATTGCGGTGATGGCGGGGAAAACCGTGCTGGTGATGCTTAATCCGGTCATCACGGATCGCCAGATTCCCTTCGCAGCGCAGGAGGGGTGCTTGTCGCTGGACGGCGAGCGCCCGTGTTTGCGGTATCAGCAGATTTTGATGGAATATCAGGATGAGCAGCTGCAACGGCATGTGCAGCGGTTCTCTGGTTTCACCGCGCAGGTGATTCAGCATGAGGTGGATCATTTGGAAGGCATCATTATTTGAGGTGAGGACATGACTATCACACAAACGCTCTGTCAGGAGTTCCAAACCGCCCCGTGGCAAATCGACGCCGTCATTCGCCTGCTTGACGAGGGCTGCACGCTGCCGTTTATCGCGCGTTACCGCAAGGAACAGCACGGGTCGCTGGATGACCAGAAGCTGCGTGAAATCAGCGAACGGCTGACGGCGCTGCGGGCGCTCGAAGCGCGTCGGCAGGAAATCAGTGAAAGCCTGCAAAAGTTAGATGTCTGGACGGAGAAGCTGCAAAGCGACCTCGATGCTGCCGAGACATTGGCGCAATTGGAGGATATCTATCGCCCGTACCGCCCGAAGCGCCGTACCCGCGCGTCGATTGCCAAGGAGAAGGGGCTGGAGCCGCTCGCGAACGCGCTGATGCTCCAGCAGCGGAACATGATGGCGCCGGAAACCATCGCCCTGCGCTATGTGAACGCGGAGAAGGGCGTCGAAACGGCGGAGGATGCCCTGCAAGGCGCGATGGATATTATCGCCGAGGTCGTCAGCGACGATGCCGCCGTCCGCACGAAGCTCAAAACGTACTACCATCAAACGGCGATGGTCGCGACGGTCGCGGCGAAAGACGAGGACAGCACCTACCGCATGTACTACGACCACCGTGAGCCGCTGCGCCTGATGCCGTCGCACCGGGTGCTGGCGATGAACCGCGGGGAGAAGGAGGGCTTCCTCAAAGTCGCGCTGGACGTGGACAAGGAGAAGGCGCAGCAGCTCGTGCGCTATGGCTTTGTGCAGCAGACGGGCAGTCCGGCGTGCAAGTACGTCGCGCAGGCGTGCGACGACGCGTATACGCGGCTGATTGCGCCGTCGCTGGACACGGAACTGCGCGCGGAATTGACCGACAAGGCGAGTGCAGCGGCGATTCGCGTGTTCGCGCTGAATCTGCGCCCGCTGCTGATGCAGCCGCCGGTGCGAGGAAAGGTCGCGATGGGGCTTGACCCCGGCATCCGCACGGGCTGCAAGGTCGCGGTTGTGGACGAAACCGGGCGCGTGCTGGATACGGGCGTCATTTTCCCGCTGCCCAGCCACGGCAAGGTTGCGCAGGCGAAGGAAACCGTCAAGCGCATGATACAGAAGCACCACGTCGGCATCGTCGCCATCGGCAACGGCACGGCGGGGCGCGAGACAGAGCAGTTCTTCGTCGAGGTGATGAAGGAGCTGGCGCTGGGCGATGCGCTCAAATACATGGTCGTCAGCGAGGCGGGCGCGTCGGTGTATTCCGCGTCGAAGCTGGCGGCGGAGGAGTTCCCGCAGTTTGACGTCAGTCTGCGTTCGGCGGTGTCGATTGCGCGGCGGCTGCAGGATCCGCTGGCGGAGCTGGTCAAAATCGATCCGAAGGCGATTGGCGTAGGACAGTATCAGCATGACCTGAAAGCAGCGGAACTGGACGCGGCGCTGGGCGGCGTGGTCGAGGACTGTGTGAACAGCGTCGGTGTGGATGTGAATACGGCGAGCGTGTCGCTGCTGAGTTACGTCGCGGGCATCAACACGACCGTCGCGAAGAACATCGTGGCGTACCGCGAGGAAAATGGCGCGTTCACGACCCGTGCGCAGCTGAAGAAAGTGCCGCGCCTTGGGCCGAAAGCCTTTGAACAGTGCGCAGGCTTCCTGCGCATTCCCGGCGGCAAGGACTTGATGGAGAACACAGGCGTTCACCCGGAGAGTTACGACGCGGCGCGCGCTCTTTTGAAGCACTTTTCGCTCACCCCGGCGGAGGCGGTCGGCAAGCTGCTGACCTTGGCGGACGCGGAGGGGTTCGCGGCGCTGGCGAAGCAACTGAATGTGGGTGAACCGACCCTGCGCGACATTGCGGCGGAGCTGTCCCGCCCCGGCCGCGACCCGCGCGATGAGCTGCCGCAGGTGCTGATGCGCAGCGACGTGATGGATTTGAAGGACTTGCAGCCCGGCATGGAGCTTCGCGGCACGGTGCGCAACGTGACCGACTTCGGCGCGTTTGTGGACATCGGCGTTCACCGCGACGGCTTGGTGCATATCAGCCAGATGGCGCAGCGCCGCGTGAATCATCCGAGCGAAGTCGTCCGAGTCGGCGACATCGTGACCGTGTGGGTGCTGGAAGCGGATGCGAAAACGAACAGAATTAGTCTGACAATGCGTCCGCCGGCGAAAGGGGAAGGCAATTTCTCAACAACCAAAAGCACACAAACTAAAAAACTAACATAACAGACCTGTAACATCCGAAGGGGTGCCGAAGGTTTCCAAAGGGCGATCGGAAAGCCCTTTGGTCGCTCCCGAAGGAGCGAAATCCCTGCGTAACAATCCAATCCTATAAGCAATAGGAGGAAAATTCATGCAAAACATGCGAAAATGGATTGCACTATTCTTGACCATGCTGCTGCCGGTGCTTCCGGCAGCCGCCGAGGAGGAATCAACCATGCTGACAGGCAAAACAGCGACGGAAATCGTTGAGATGATGGGTTTCGGGTGGAATCTGGGCAATACGCTGGACGCAACCGGCGGCAATACCGCGGATGTGACCGCGCAGGAGCAGTCGTGGGGGAACGCGAAAATCACCCCGGAACTGATGGTGCGCGTGAAGGAAGCGGGCTTTGACACCATCCGCATTCCCGTGACTTGGTACCGCTATACCTCGGACGATGGGACGTACACCATCCGCGAGGACTTCCTCCAGCATGTCCGCGAAGTGGTCGAGTGGGCGCGCGAGGCGGACTTGTTCGTCATCCTCAATATGCACCACGAAGCGTGGATTAACGAGCCGAATTTCGCGGCGGACGCGGAGAAAATCGGCGAGCAGCTGACGGCAATGTGGCGGCAGATTGCGGACACCTTCGCCGACTTTGACCAGCATGTGATTTTCGAGGGCATGAACGAGCCGCGCGCGCAGGGTACGAACTATGAGTGGGGCGGCAACGCGGCGTGCTACGCTGCCGTCAACTACCTCAACCAAGTGTTCGTGAACACCATCCGCAAGGACGCCAAGGGCTGCAACGCCGAGCGCTGCCTGATGATTCCGGGCTACGCGGCGACCAGCTCCCCGGCGGGCACGGCGGCGATTGCCCTGCCGACGGTGGACGGCGAAGCGGCGGCAAACATCATCGTGTCTGTGCATTCGTATGACCCGCAGACCTTCTGCCTGCAGGATACGCAGACGACGTTCGACCCGGAGAAGGATGGCGCGAAAATCAACCGCGTGTTCGAGAACATCAAGGAAACCTTCCTTGACCGGGGGATTCCGGTCGTGATGGGCGAAACGGGTGCGACGAACACGAATGGCAATCACGACGAGCGCGCGAAGTGGGCGTACTGTGTCGCGCAGAATGCCCAGCGCTACGGCGTGCCGATTGTCATCTGGGATAATGGGAACAATCAGACGTCCGGCGGTGAGTGCCACGCCTGGATTCGCCGCGCGGTGAACCCGAAGCTGCGCAGTCAGGCGACGAGCGTGGTGTACCCGCAGGTGCTGGACGCGCTGTGGGAAGGCAAGAACAGCGCGGCATGGGGCAGTGCGCTGACGGAAGTGCGCGCGGAGGCGGACGAGAGCATCCTCTGGGCGAACGCCGACGGCTTGACGAGCCAGAAGGAATGGGATTCCTCCTACATCCAGCTCGAAGCGAAAATGGAGTGGTTCGCGGACGGCGCGCGCATTGGCATTCGCTATTCCGGCGCGGGTACGCCCAAAATCGTGCTGGACAGCGCGGAAAAGAGCGTCTGGTGGATTCTGGTGGATGCGGCGGAGATACAGAAGAATGATGACGGCACGAAGACCGCGTGGTTCACGAGCGAAATCCTGCTGGCGGAAATGCGCAAAAACGGCGTTGATAACCCTGCACAGCTGCAAAATTGTTATGTCATCGCGACGAACGGGAAGATTACCGCTTACCGCATCAAGGTGGAGGGCATGGCGACGGCGCTGACGACCTACCATGTGAACGGCAGCGCGATTCATCAGGCGGATTTGCCGGATGCCCCGACCTACCCGCACATGACCTTCTGCGGCTGGTACACCACGCCGGATTACCAGCCCGGCACGGAAGTCACGGGCGCGAGCGGCGCTTCGGACGCATGGGCGAAGATGGCGCTGGACATGAGCGTCATTAAGTAACAAAGGAGTCAATAGCGTTGGATTTTGAATATCTGCTGTTTTTGCAGAACCTCCGGGCGGAGGCGCCGAACTTCATCAACAGCTTGCTGCTCTTCATTTCGGAATTTGCCGCCGGGTCGCTGCCGGTTGTCATTATTGTCGTATTCTACTGGTGCATCGACAAGCGCACCGGGCAGCGGATGGGGCTGTGCTTCGCGGGTGCAACGATGGTGACGCAGCTCATCAAGAATATCGCGTGCGTCTATCGCCCTTGGAAGCAGGATGCGCGGCTGCAAATCGCTCCGGAAGCGGCGGCAACGGCAACAGGCTACTCGTTCCCCAGCGGACATGCGACACTGGCAGCGTCCTTTTACGGAAACATCGCGGCGTACCTGAAAAAGTACAGCAAATGGTGGATGCTTCCGTGCGTGCTGCTGACGCTGCTGACGGCGTTTGCCCGCAACTGGCTCGGCGCGCACACGCCGCAGGCCGTGCTGGTTGGGATGCTGATTGCGCTGGTCGTGCTGCTGCTGTC
>ENA-OXEQ01000159-OXEQ01000159.1-human-gut-metagenome-genome-assembly--contig:-NODE-159-length-19768-cov-14.553_pt1 | contig 19768 bp, 15 predicted proteins | sample MGYA00249356_ERZ652245 | MGnify/ENA primary metagenome ERZ652245 (study PRJEB26925, sample SAMN05826598) | human gut metagenome | biome: ENVO:2100002; feature: ENVO:00000062; material: ENVO:00002003...
GGATTGCGTCTGGATGCTGAAACAGAACGGCGGCGGGATCTGCGACCACGAGGTGCTGCGCCCATAAGGGCATATAGTAAATGTAGGCTTAGCAACCTACCCGGCAAGGGTTTTCAACGCCGGTCATTAGCCAACTTATCCACTTAGCCGAAAGGCGGTGGGGAGTGTCGCATGTTGGAAACGGCATAAGTCAGCTAACTATCATGCTGCTACTGAATGTCTAAATGAAATGATAGATATGAGGATGAAGACTATACTGTTTGAACGACAGTCCGAGTTGTTAGTTGGTAAACCCCGACGGAAGATAGTTACAAACGTCGGGCTGCAATACTTCTACTTTCCTACCTCAAGTACGAGAGCCGAAAACCGATTGCAGAACAGCCGCAATAAGCGGAAAAGGACGAAAATCGCATCCGACAATCTATTGAGCTATGTTACTATATGTCTAAATGGGGATTGTCTAAGTAGGAATGCCGAAAGGCTATGGGGTTTGCCCCCTGAATATCCTATATGACAACAGAGTCTCCGTAGTAGTCCGAGCAAGGGAAAGCCTTGTACATGGCGAAGGGAGACAGTGAGTTATTATTTAATATGTTTAACGAATGATGTGTGAGACATTATGAGAGATTCAGCAAATGTATTAAACAGTCTGGCTGGGCACAGCCAAGACCCTAATTACAAGTTTGAACGGCTTTACCGACTGCTGTTCAATGAAAATCTGTACGCACTTGCCTATCAAAAGTTGTCGCAGAATGCGGGCAACTATACGAAAGGCACAGACGGGCAGACCATAGACGGAATGAGCATAAAGCACATTCACTCTATCATTGGACAGTTGAAAGACGAAAGTTACCGTCCGTGCCCTGCACGGAGAATTTACATTCCCAAAAAGAATGGCAAGCAACGTCCTTTAGGCATACCAGCCTTTAAGGACAAACTTGTACAGGAAGTTGTAAGGATGATTCTTGAATCCATCTACGAAGGTCATTTTGAAGACTGCTCGCATGGATTCAGACCACACCGTGGCTGTCATACGGCTATGGCTTCCTTACAAAAGGGAGGTACGGGAGCACGTTGGTTCATCGAGGGAGACATCAAGGGTTTCTTTGACAACATCAACCATGATGTTTTAATCGGAATCCTTGCTGAAAGAATCAATGACGAGCGTTTCCTGCGACTGATACGTAAATTCCTCAAAGCAGGCTACATGGAACAATGGGAGTACAAAAATTCCTATATCGGAACACCGCAGGGAGGCATAATAAGTCCGATTTTGGCGAATATTTATCTTGACAAACTCGATAAATTTATGCGGAACTACATAAACGTCTTCAATAAAGGTAAAGCACGTGTACGCAACCCCGAATATAAAAGGGTTGCAAATCGTAAGGACAAACGTGTAAAGAAACTGAAGAATGAAACAGACGAGCAGAAGAAAGAAGCATTGCGCAGGGAGATAGCCATTCTCCACCGTGAGATGCAACAACTTCCTGCAACTCTTGACATGGACGAAAACTTCAAACGCATGAGGTATGTACGCTATGCCGATGATTTTCTGATTTGCGTAATCGGAAGTAAAGAGGACTGTGTAAAAGCAAAGGGGGACATTAAGACCTTTCTGCAAGATACGTTGAAACTCGAACTTTCGGATGAAAAGACGTTAATCACCAACTCACACGACGCAGCCAAATTTCTCGGCTTTGATGTTACAGTCCGCAGTACGGACAAGACGAGAAAGGATTTCAGAGGAATCCCCATACGCTCACTTGACCATAAAGTGGTTCTTCTCCTGCCTTATGAGGTTATGAGAAAGAAACTGCTTGACTATAATGCGATGCGCATAATAATCAAGAATGGCAAGGAAGCATGGGAATCGACCTCACGCCCGTATCTCCGTAGTAATGATGACCTTGAAATACTCAACCGATACAATTCGGAAATTCGGGGAATCTATAACTACTACTGTATTGCAAACAATGTCAACATTCTCAATAGTTTCTATTACTACATGAAAGAGAGTATGTATAAAACATTATCATCCAAGTATGAATCAACCGTAAGGAAAATAATCCGTAAATATTGCCGGAATAAAGTCTTTACAGTAAGGTATGAAAACAACAAGGGCGAAATGTTGGAACGTACTATTTATCATGGAGGGTTCAAGCAGAGAAAAGACACGCGTATTGACAATGCGCATATCATGCCCAGTTATCGCGGGACTGAAAGTACCAGCCTTATGGCTCGGTTGAAAGCCCGTGAATGTGAATATTGCGGAGCGGAGGACAACCTTAGAATGGTGCATGTCCGCAAGCTAAAAGACCTGAAAGGCAAACAGGAGTGGGAACGCTTCATGATTGCCAGACAGAGAAAAACAATAGCAGTATGTGAAAATTGTTATCGTAAGATTCATGAAAAGAAATAGACTGAAAATAACCATGGAGAGCCGTATACATGGAGACGTGTACGTACGGTTCGGTGGCGAGCGTTTAGAAACCTACCGTCCGAAAGGACGGCAAGGCGCTTTGCGCTTAGCCTGTGGCACGGGAAAGACACTGATCATGTGCGTGGCGGCGCACGAGATGAAGCGGCTGGGGCTGGCGCACAAACCGATGATTATCGGACTGAAAGCCAACGTCGCGGAGATCGCCGAGTGTTACCGCACGGCCTACCCGAACGCGAAGATACTCTACGCTTCGGAAAAGGACTTCACGCCCGAAAACCGCGTGCGGTTCTTTAACAACATCAAGAACAACGATTACGATTGTGTCATCATGTCGCACGACCAGTTCGGCAAAATTCCGCAGTCGCCCGAAATGCAACAGCAGATTCTGCAAGCCGAGTTGGACACGGTGGAGGAGAATTTGGAGGTGTTGCGCAAGCAGGGCAAGGAGATTTCGCGGGGGATGCTGCGGGGATTGGAGAAGCGCAAAATCAACCTCTCGGTAAAGCTGGAGAGTATCGCCCACGCCATCAAGTCGCGCACGGACGATGTGGTGGACTTCAAACAAATGGACATCGACCATATCTTCGTGGACGAAAGTCATCAGTTCAAGAATCTGATGTTCAACACGCGCCACGACCGCGTGGCGGGGCTGGGCAATCAGGACGGCAGCCAAAAAGCGCTCAATATGCTTTATGCCATCCGCACTATACAAGAGCGCACGGGCAAGGATTTGGGCGCGACGTTCCTGTCGGGTACGACCATCAGCAATTCGCTGACGGAGCTGTACCTACTGTTCAAATACCTGCGACCGAAAGAATTGGAGAGACAGAGTATCAACTCGTTCGATGCGTGGGCTGCCATCTTTGCCAAGAAATCCACCGATTTCGAGTTTTCGGTAACGAACAACATCGTGCAGAAAGAACGCTTCCGCTACTTCATCAAAGTGCCGGAGCTGGCGGCGTTCTACTCCGAGATTACCGATTATCGTACGGCAGAGGATGTCGGCGTGGATCGTCCCGACAAGAACGAGATACTCCACAATATCCCGCCCACGCCCCAGCAGGAGGAGTTTATCGAAAAACTGATGCAATTTGCACAATCGGGCGACGCGACGATACTCGGACGCGCACCGCTCTCCGAAACGGAAGACAAGGCCAAGATGCTGATCGCAACGGACTATGCCCGCAAGATGGCACTCGATATGCGGCTGATCGACCCCAGCTACGACGACCACGTGGACAACAAAGCGAGCCACTGCGCCCGCATGATTGCCGAATACTACCGCAAGTACGACGCGCAGAAAGGAACGCAGTTCGTCTTCTCGGATTTGGGGACGTTCCAGCCGGGACAGTGGAATGTGTACAGCGAGATCAAACGTAAGCTAATCGAGGATTACGGCATTCCCTCCTCGGAAATTCGCTTCATTCAGGAGTGCAAGAACGAGAAGTCGCGCAAGGCCGTTATCGACGCGATGAACGAGGGTAAGGTGCGGGTGATCTTCGGATCGACCTCCATGCTCGGCACGGGTGTCAATGCACAGAAACGAGCCGTTGCGGTGCATCATCTCGATACGCCGTGGCGCCCCTCCGACCTCGCGCAGCGCGACGGACGCGCCGTGCGCAAGGGCAACGAGATCGCCAAGCAGTTCGCGGGAAACAAGGTCGATGTAATCATCTATGCCGTCGAAAAATCGCTCGACAGCTACAAGTTCAACCTGCTGCACTGCAAGCAGACGTTCATCTCACAGCTCAAAAGCGGGGCGATGGGTGCGCGAACCATCGACGAGGGTGCGATGGACGAGAAGTCGGGCATGAACTTCTCGGAATACATGGCTATCTTGTCCGGCAATACGGACTTGCTCGACAAGGCGCGGTTGGAGAAGAAAGTGGCGGCGTTGGAGAGCGAGCGAAAGTCGTTCCACAAGGCCAAGAGCGGCTCCGCGTGGAAATTGGAGGAGTACACCAAGACGCTCGCCCACAACAACGACTGCATCGTCAAAATGTCGGCGGATTACGAGACGTTTCTTGCACGGGTGCAGACCGACAAGGAGGGCAACAAACTCAACGCCCTGCGGCTCGACGGGCTGGATGCCGCCGACCACAAGAGCCTCGGAGCACGCTTACAGGAGATTGCCAAGAACGCCACAACGGGCGGCGAGTACATGCGCGTCGGCGAGCTGTACGGCTTCCCGATTCTCGTCAAGACCGAATCGTCCCTGAAAGATGGTAAGGAGGTCAGGCAGAACCGTTTCTTCGTGGAGGGGGCATTCAAGTACACTTACAACAACGGACAGATAGCGATGGCCGACACCAAAGCGGCGGCGATGAATTTCATCAATGCGTTGGAGCGCATACCCAAGCTCGTGGAGCAGTACCGCGAGAAGAACGTCGAATACGAGCGGGATATTCCGATTTTGCAGCAGACCGTCGGCGGTGTGTGGAAGAAGGAGGATGAGTTGAAGCAGTTGAAATCCGAAGTAGCGGCATTGGAGCGTAAGATTCAGTTGGAGTTGGCTCCGCCCAAGCCCGAAGCCGCACAGGAACAGCAGACCAATGGCGAAACGGTACAAACACAATCACCACTGACCGGAGAACGGGCGACAACGGAGCCGCCATCCGATGCGTCGAATAAGTCGCAGTTCCTACGGGAGCACGTGCAGTTCGTCAGACCGATGGAGGTGAACAGTACAGTAAAGGGGATAAAAATGTAGCCGCAAGGGCCGTCCGCAGCGATAGGACGGCCCTTTAGTTCGTTTATCAACAGTCGTTTTCTCTCCTCGGCATAGCCTGTGCAGGTTCGGCTCTGCAACTCGGCTTATCGAAAACGTTGAATTTCATTCGTCTATTTCTCGCCTCGGCATAGCTCGCGCAAGCGCAGCTTTGCACTCGGCTTATCGAAATAGTTGCTTTTTGAGAAAATAGACGGATGTTCCGGGCGGGCAGTCTTCCAGTTCCCCGAAAACAGAGAATCCGTTCTTTTCGTAAAACCCTCTGGCTTGAAAATTCCACGTCTCCAGCCTTATTCCGGTCAGGCGTTCGTTTCGGCAGAACTCCTCGACAAGACGGATCAGGCGTGTGCCCACGTCTTGTTCTCTGTACGCCTCCTCCACGTACAGCAAATCCAGAAAATACCAGTTATAGGCAACGAATCCTACGATTCCGCCTATCAGCCTGCCGTCGTCGAATGCCAGAAAGTCGGCATATTCCGGTTTCCTCTCCGGGTCTTGCAGCGGCGAATGGTCTTTCAGCCACGGGCACATCTCCCGATTGTATTTCCCCAATCGGGCATGGATCGCCTGCCGTTCCTTTATGCCGTCGTCACGGCGGAATTCAATCATCTTTCAGTTCGTTGTGCCGGACGTATGAAAATACCTCGGCCGTTAGACTCTTTTCTCACTTATCCTATCGTAAAAATAATAAATATTTGCGACTATTTCAGGAGAAGGGTAAGTATGGAGTGTCGTTTCATTGTCGTTGAATGGTCTAGTTTTCATTATATTGCATTCGACGAAGCAGCGCCCGACGGCAAGCACTCGACCTTATCTGGTTGCTTATTGTTACATCAGATTCTTTATCGGTAAGTCAGAAATAAAACGAGTTACCGATAAAGAATCGATATTTTTCGTTATCTTTGCCCGAAAATCAAGCGTGTTGCAAGATGGCAGATACGATCATAGGCAGAGCCGCCGAGCAAGAGATCCTGCGCAGGCGTATAGAATCGGAGTCGTCGGAGCTGATAGCTATCTACGGTCGGCGCCGAGTCGGCAAGACCTTTTTGGTGCGTCAGTATTTCAACGATGCATTCGGTTTTTATTCTACGGGGATTTATCAGGGCACCAAAAAGGAGCAACTCGGGGCATTCAACCGGCAGTTGGAATACTATTCGGGACGCAAATGGAAGGCCGCGAAGGACTGGTTCGAGGCATTCGCCCAACTGCGTGAGTATCTCGAATCGTTAGGCGGCGATAAGCCCATCGTCGTCTTCCTCGACGAGCTCCCGTGGATGGATACTCAGAAAGGCCGTTTCATAAAGGCATTCGAGTATTTTTGGAACTCGTGGGGAGCGGCGAACGACCGGTTGAAGCTGATTGTCTGCGGCAGTGCGACGACATGGATGCGCGAAAACGTACTTTCCGACAAAGGAGGTTTGTACAATCGTACTACACGCAGCATCTACCTTGCGCCGTTTACGCTGCATGAGACGGAGCAGTATCTTCTCTCACGCGGCATCAATTGGAATCGTTATCAGATAGCGGAGTGTTACATGATTCTCGGCGGCACGCCTCTATATCTGCGAATGCTCGAACGCAATCTGAGCCTCACGCAGAATGTGGATAACCTCTTTTTCATACAGAATGCACCGTTGGCGCGGGAATACGAATTCCTGTTCCGGTCATTGTTCAACGAGGCTACGTTACATAGGCAGATTATCGAAGCACTGGCAAGCAAGGCGATGGGGATGACCCGAACGGAAATTATGGCAGTAACAAAAATTGAAGACGGCGGAGCCTTGACAAAAGCCCTGCGAAACTTGACCGACTGTGATTTTATCCGTCCGTACACGGCATTCGGCAAGCGAGAGCGCGGAACGATATACCAGCTGACCGACTTGTTCTCGCTGTTCCATTTGCGTTATGTCAAAGGCTATCGCGGACAGGACGAGAACCATTGGCAAAATATGATCGACTCGCCCTCACGCAGGGCATGGAGCGGATATTCCTTCGAGCAGTTATGCCTGCATCATATCCGCCAAATCAAACGGAAGTTGGGTATAAGCGGCGTGCAGAGCGATGTCTGCGCATGGAAAGGCGACGGCTCTCAGATCGATTTGTTGATCGACCGCCGGGACCAGACGATCGATCTCTGCGAGATGAAATTCTCGCAAGGCGAGTTCGAAATTACCAAACAGTACGATGCGCACCTGCGCGAACGGGCAGAAAGTTTCCGCTCGGCGACGAAGACCCGCAAGGCCCTGCATCAGACATTCGTCACGACATATGGAGTGAAGAAGAATATGTATAGCGGGAACGTACAGAGCGAAGTCGAACTCGACGATTTGTTCGCCGAATAATCCGCTCGGGGACTTTACTGCCAAACATATCCATCGTGTCGTAGCGTATTCTACCGCTCTTCACGCATAACCCCGCGTTCTGTCACGAAAATACTTTACTTTTTGTGGCAAAATACTGCCTTGCGGAATTTATTTCCCTCATTCTCGATACGGAATCCTTTCTCCTGCCGTCATAATTTACACCAAGGGCGTGTAAGAATCCGCCCCGATGCAACGCATTAAGGGCGCGAGGGGACAGTAGTTCGCCTGTCGCAAATACCTGAGCCCATATCCCGCCAATCACGCAGCAGCGTACAGTTAGACACACCGTCATATTCCGATTCGCTGTTTGAGCCTGCATTAATTAATAGGATATACAGAAACTTCGCCCCTCTCCCGCACACGTTAAGACCTCCTCACGCGCCTTTCCCTTTACTTTTGCCAAGTACAACTAAAACTTCAGTATCATGGCAAGCGTAAAATTGATTTTGAACCGCCATCGTGCTCTCAAGAGCGGGGCCTACCCGCTGGTTTTCCAACTCATCGAGTTCGGCGTGATGATCATCGCCTTCAAGTCGGCGTTGAAATCCGTCCTCGCCAATCCGTGGGCGGCGATCGCCATCGGTGCTGCGATGGTCGCGGCGGCAGCCGTGATGACGGCGCTCATCAACAAGAATGCGGAGAAGAGCGAGCCGGCGCTGGCCAAAGGCGGTCTGGCATACGGCCCCACTTATGCAATGGTCGGCGACAATCCCAATGCTGGCACGGATCCCGAAGTCATCGCGCCGCTGTCGAAGTTGCAGGCGATGCTCCCGACGGGCGGCAGCGCGCAGAACCTGCGAATAACCCTCGGCGGTCAATTGACTGCCAAGGGTCGGGATCTGGTGTATGTTCTCGGAAAAGAGAACTTCAAGTCGGAGGTGTTGGGTGGGTAATTTTCTTATCACTTTATCTCGGTAACATCATCGAGCGACCTGATACGGCCGTTGACACGCCATCGGATTAGTGTTCCTTTTTTGAATGGACAGAGACAGGTTTTTCGAAATCGCACGAACGTAGTTCGAGCCACTCCGTATTGGCGGCATATTTCCGCGATAGGACGTCCGCAGTTCATCATTACGGCGATTTCGCGTCGATTGTCGAACAAGAGTCGGAGTTTGGTATATGTGCCTTTCTTTCGGCCCAGCGGTATTCCCTGCTCGCGTCTGAGGGCCAGCGCCTCTTTCGTGCGCAGGGAGATGAGGTTTCGTTCGAGTTCGGCGACGAGTCCGAATGCGAAGCAGAGCACTTTGCTGTTGATGGTATCGTCGAAGGCATAATGATCCTTGGTGCTGTAGAGATGCACCTGTCGTTCGAGCAGTTCGCCGACGATGGCCATGATGTCCGTGAGCGTGCGGCTCAGACGCGACAGCTCGGTTACGATGAGCGTATCGCCCTTGTGCATGCGGCGCACGAGCGCCCCTAATTTGCGGTCGCGTCCTTTCTTGCGGCCGCTGACGGTTTCGGTGACCCACCGATCCACCGTCAGATTTCTGCTTCGAGAGAATTTGGAGATTTCGTTCTGTTGGTTGGCGAGCGTCTGCTTGCCGGTACTGACCCGTAAATAAGCTATGACCATTTTTCGAGAATTTGATGGGCATATTATAACTCAAAAAACTCCCGAACAAAAAACGGGCGGATGCCGCCCGTGGGACCGACAAAAAAACGTTCGATTCTGGGTACAAAAATAGCAAAAGAACTCAAAAAAATGCGAATTCGGATGTAAAAATGTATCAATTAGGTATTTATACTACTGCAACCGGTTTTGTAATCTCTTGAAAATCACAAAGAACAATATACGTTATAAATCGAACGCTTAAAAGTCGTTCACAAGTCTTGGGTGTTTGATTTACAATTTTTGCATAAGTATAGACGAAAAAGGAGACGATACCGTATGAAGAGAGCCTTACTGACCTTTTTATTTTTCCTGCCGCTGTGGTGTGTGGCGCAGGGCCGGTCTGCTGCCGAATACCCGCTGGGGGATACGCTTCGCTACGACCCCGTGCCCTACGAAGTGGATTTGAAAACGAACCTTCTGATGGACGCCACTGCCACGATCAACCTGGGCGTGGAGTTCCCGCTGGGCCGCCGGTGGTCGATGGACGTGTCCGGCAACTACAACGGGTGGACGCTGAGCGATAACCGCAAATGGAAACATTGGATGGTTCAGCCGGAGTTCCGCTTCTGGACCAAGACCCGCCAGCGGGGCCACTTCATAGGTATCCACCTCTTGGGCGGGGAGTACAACCTGAACCGGATGCACCTGCCTTTCAAGATGTATCCCTCGACGGCCGACCGTCGGCACGAGGGCTGGGGCGTCGGCGCGGGCTTCACGTACGGTTACCGGTGGAACTTCTCCGAGCGGTGGGGCATGGAGGGCCAGCTTGGTCTTGGATGGATCTATACCGAATATGATAAATTCTGCCCCAAAAATTGCGGGGTCCGCGTAAGCTCCGGTTCGAAGCATTGGTTCGGCCCGACGAAGATCGCCCTGAACCTCATTTACCGTTTCGGGAAGAAGAACCGCATGGCCGAGGCCGCCCGCCTCGCTGCGCTCAACGCTCCGAAGCCCATCATCGAGGAGCGCATCGTGCGCGACACGGTTATCATTCGTGATACCGTCGTTATCCATGCTTCTGAGCCACCCCGAATGTTCCGCAACGAAACTTACGTCCTGCATTTGCAGTACGAGGCTGGCAGCGCCAAAATCGTGCGTACACTGGCCGACAATGGGGAGCGCCTGGCCGCTTTCAAAGAGTTCATTGACCGGATACAGGGAGATTCGACGGTCGTCATCCAGCGTATTTCTTTGACGGGTTACTGTTCGATCGAAGGTACGGCCCAATACAACGACCGGCTGTCGAGCACCCGTGCACACAGTCTTCAGGAATACCTGCTGGACTTCTATCCGTGGATGAAGGACATCATGCACACGGCCGGCCGCGGAGAGGATTGGAGCGGTCTGCTGCGTCTGGTCGAACAGAGCGACAATACGGCGTGGAAGAACGCTATCGAGCGCATCATCCTCAATACGGGCGTTTACGAAGGCCGCGAACGCAAACTGATGGATCTCTATGGCGGAGAGCCTTACCGGTGGATGTTCCGGGAGTTCTTCCCCGAACTGCGGCGCATCGAGTGCAAGGTGGAATACGAGGTCAAGACGGAGTGACGGACCCCGTGCGGGCGACGGACGAACAATCCTGACGACAAGATACATTAATAACTATTTTTTCACTTTTTTTTAATCACTTTTTAAATTTATTTTTATGAAAACCAAATCGATTATCGCTGGCATGCTTTCGACGATGCTGCTGGCTGTAGGATGCAACAAGGAAGACGGTGGCAACCGTGTTACCCCGGAAGCCGGAGTCAAGACGTACGCTTCGTTCTCGGTGTCTCTTCTGAATCAGAGTACGCGCGCCGCTTCCAACGATTCCAACGCCGACGAAAAAGAGACAAAAATCCGCGACCTCAACATCTACATCTTCAACGGCGGGGTCTTGGAGACTAAGGGCAAGATTACTCTGAATACAGACAATAAAGGCACTACGGCCCTCGCTACGACTACCGGCACCAAGACGATCTACGCCGTGGCCAACTACAACAATGCTCAGGGAGCTATCGGCTCGCTGCAGAGCGATTTCGAGAAACAGTTGATCGCTGCTACGGATATCGCCGAAGAGAACGGCTTCTTCATGGCCGGTAAGACGGAAGCTACCCTGACCGAGCGGACGCAGGAGCAGGCTATCGAAGACGCCAATCTCATCAAGATCTCCGTCGCTCGCGGCGCCGCCAAAGTGCAGATGCAGTTCGTGGCTAACGTTCCCGTGAAGCCGGTCGTTAATGCCTCCGTCGCCGATGCCAAGTTCACGCTGGCACAGCAGAATTCCCAGATGTACCTCGCCAAACTCACTGCAGGAGAGTTCTCGCCCAAGGGTAAAACCGCCGAGCAGACCGATGCTGACGGAGACGGCACTTACGACCACCTGACGAAACTGCCCACGACGGATGTTGAGTTCAAATGGATCAATGCCGCGACGACGTATCAAAATACTTATGCCAATTCAAAGTACCTGGCCGAGAACGTCAACGAGAATCCGACTACCGGTAATACCTCTTACGTGCTGGTCAGCCTGCAGGTTACTCCCCAGGCAACAGCAGACGCTACCGGTAATGTAACCCAAACTGCCTTGACGCCCGGCACAACGTTCTACGTGCTGGCCAAGAAAGAACTCGCTTCGGGTAAGATCACCTTCGCTACCAAAGAAAACAAGATCCTCTATTTCAAACAAGAGAGCGATGCTGCTGCGTACAAGACGGTTGACCAGGGCGTGGCTGATTACAATGTGGAGACATATACCAATGGTATAAGCTACTACCGCCTCAATATCCGCGACATCCGCGAGACCACTCTGACCAAGAAGTACGCTGTGAACCGCAACCATTACTACAAGGTCAATATTACCGAGATCAGCAACCTGGGCTTCAATACTGCCGCTGGTACGATTCCGACCGACCCGACCACTCCGCTGGAAACCCAGACCCACATCTCGGCCGACATCACGATCGAACCGTGGACGGTAGTGGATATGAACGAGCCGCTGGGCTAACCAATCCGCACAACTATGCAGAAAAAGGCCTTGTATGTAATGAGAAGAGCGCTCCTCCTTTTCGGAGGGGCCTCCTTCCTTTGCGGTTGTGTCCGGGATAACCGGGACGACTGCCTTTTTCCGCTTCGCCTGCAGTTCAGCTATACCTACAACCGCGAAGGCCGGGACCTTTTCTCCGCCGAGGTCGAACAGGTGCGCCTGTACCTGTTCGATTCCCGGAGCGGGGAACTGAAAGCCTCGACCGTCGCCCGCAGCAAGGACCTCGGGCCGGACAATACGTTCACATGGAACGTGGCCCCCGGCTCCTACCATGCCGTAGCATGGGGATGTTCGGAAGGCGAACGATACCGGGTCCTTTCGAGCGAACGGTTTCCGCAAAGCCGCCTGTCGGTGCAGACCCTCTCTGACGGGTCGAGCGTCGAGCAGAAGCCCGAACACCTGTGGTACGAGATCGGCCGCGGACTGACCGTCACCGGCGAGTTGCAGGCTCCGCATCCGATGGACCTGCACAAACTGAGCAACGACGTGCGCGTCGAGGTTTCGGGCCTTCGGGACGAGCAGTTTCCGAGGCTCTCCTGCACGATCAGCGCGTCGAACGGGACGTACGACTTTGAGGGCCGCACGCGGGACGAAAACCCCGTGGTGTGGCTTCCGGAATCGAGTCGGGAGAGCGACCGCTCCATCCATAAGTTCACGGTGCTGCGTCTGGCCGAGGGCGACGACTCGCGGCTGCACGTCGAGGTGCTTCCCGACGGCAGCGGACGGGGCCTCTCCGGCGTGATCTTCGACGGGAGCCTCTCGGAACTGCTGTCGGCCAATCCCGCCGTGGACCTCGACCTGGACGACGAGTTCGTCATACGTCTGGAGTCGCAGCTTCAGCCCGACGGCAACTTCAGCGTCTCAATCTTCGTGAACGACTGGCACGTCATCGACATGAACGGTGGTCTGGGATAGCCGGACACAGAGAAGTGGACTAACAGAGAACAAGATGATAGACATTAAGAAATATACCAAAGGCAAATGCACAGTGAGATGGCTGATCGCCGTCTTGTGCGTTCTCGCGGTTTCGTGCGTGCGCGACGGCGAAGATCCGATGCCGGACGGTCCCTCTGCGGGGAACTCCGTGCGGGTCGAGATCCTGCACCGGGCGCCCGAGTCCGGGAGCATCAGCCGTGCGCTGACCGCCGGGGACGAAACCCGCATCGACAACGTGCTCGTGCTGTTCTTCCGGAAGAACGGGATGACATTGCATTCCGTGGCCGAGGGCAGCAAGCTGACCGCCAAGTCCGATGACGACAAAACGTACACATTCGAGACGAGCTTCTCCGTAGAGAGCGCTCTCGCCTCCGAGCCGTTCACGTGCATCGTGCTGGCCAACGCTGCCGACAGGTACAACGCCGACGAGCGGCGGTCTTGGCGCTTGCAGACCTACAACGACCTGCAAGCGAAACTCACGCAGCAGGTAACCGACAAACTCCACACGAGCAACACCGGAGGTTTCGTCATGTGGGGCAAGGCCAACGAGGACCTCATCCCATCGACACCGCAGCAGAAACTTTCCGTACCGCTGCTTCGCAGCGTCGCCCGCGTGGACGTCGCCGTGGATGCACAGGTCACGAACTTCACGCTCACGGAGGTTCAGATCTACAAGCCCAACAACAGGCTGTCGGTGATGCCTAAGTTGGACAGCTACGATGTCTCCGGACGCAAGGTAACAGCCCCGTCCGTACCGGTCGGGACGGCTATCCTCGCCCAGAACTGGAAGTACGATGTCGTTGCCGGAAACCAGATCGACTACTCGATCTATATTCCGGAATCGGACGTCATCCTGAATGGCGACGGCACGCCCGGGGACGCCAACCACCTGAACCGCTGCGCCATTGTGGTGGGCGGGAAATACCCGGATGGGAACGCCCCGACCACCTACTACCGCATCGACTTCAAGGAGGGAACCCCGGCCAGTGGCGGCACTCCGTCGGGCAAGTTGATGGACGTGCTGCGCAACCACCGTTACAACGTCCGCATCACGCAGGTGATGGGACGTGGCGAGGAGACTCCCGACAAGGCTTACGAGTCCCGGACGGCGGACGTCACCGCCGAGATCATCACCTGGACGGACAACAACCAGAACATCGCCTTCGACGGGACGAACTGGGCGTCCGTGGAGCGTAAGGAGGTGCACCTGAACGACGGACAGGGCGTCGAGGCGCTGCTGCAACTGCTGAGCAACGTCAAGCCGTCGCAGTGGAGCATGCAGTTCTCGCTGCCGAACGGCACTGCCACCAGCGCGGAAGTGACCGATGCCTCCGTTTCGGGCAGCCACTTCGAGGTGACCAAGCCCGCCGACCGCCCCGACGCCGCGACCGAACAGGGAGGCAAGCTGACCATCCGTACGAAAGAGGCCTTGCCCGCAGGCAGCCAAAAGCGGCACGAGGTGCTGACGATCCGCATCGGACGGCTCGAAGTGGTGGTCAACCTGTACCAACATCCCTATTCGGACACCGAGTGGGAGAACGGGGGCGACGTCGAGAACGACTTTTAGACACCCTATCCAGGTCAATGTATATAAAAAAACATTAGAATGACATGCAAAACAGAATGAAATACCGATTCGGCGGCCGCCTCGGCAAGTTCCTCGCGGGATTGCTGGTCTCCGCCGCCGTTGCGGGGTGCGTGCGGGACGATACGGATCCGCTCGCAGGCCCCGATACGGGCAGTTCCGGGGAGTTGCGTATAGCTTTCTCGATCGACGGCATGGAGGCGGACACGCGCGCCGTGGCCACCGACCCTCACGAACGCAACCTGAAGGACGTGCACGTGCTGTTCTTCACCCAGGATGGCAACTACATCACCTACCAGCACGCCAACGTCACCGCCGGGTCGAGCTACGTCTCGTTCCCGATCCCGAAGGGTCTGACGGCCGGTGAATCGTACCGGACGCTGGTGATCGGCAACGCCCACGACCACGTGCCCACGGGTTACAGCACCTTCGACGCTTATCTGAACCATACCGCCGCCAGCGGCAGCTATCAGACCATCCGGCAGGACCTCTACGCCGTGGTGAACTCCGTTCACCTGGAAGGTTCGGGCGCCTCGGGTTCCATCGTCCTGCCCATGTGGGGCGAGGTGCAGGACGGACTGGGCAACGCGAGCGAACTGAGCTTCTCGGGCAACGCCCAGTCGGGCTACACCTTTTCGGGCACCCTCCGCTTCTGGCGGAGCGTTTGCCGCCTCGACCTGCGTCATGACGCCGCTAAAGACCTTATCATCGAGAAGGTCAAGCTGGTGCATTTCCGCAAGGGAGGCTACTACTTCCATAACGACGTGCCGTGGGCTCCCGCCAGCGGGGAGGAACTGGGCGGCATCAACGACGGCAAGTGGATCACCGTGGGAACTTCTGCCGACCTGACAGACGGTTCCAAGCGTCAGGAGGTGAAGGCACAGATCTACGCCTTCCCCAATATGGTTCCCGTCGTCGTGCAGAACGACAAACAGACGACTTACCTGATGATCGCCGGTTATTATCAGGACGGCACCGACAATACGACCGCGAATCCGAGAAATAAGTTGACTTATTATCGGTTCAACATGGCCGAGAACGGCCGCAGCCAGCTTCTGCGCCGCAACCACTTCTACCGGGGCATCATCACCCGCGTGAGCGGGCCCGGGGCTCCGAGCGAGAGCGAGGCCGAGGACGCCAGCGCACCGTTGCTCGACTACACGGTCAGCGACACATGGAAGGACGACGACAATACGACCGTCACCGACGAGCGGGGCAACTTCCTGACCATTTCCCGCGCCATGGTTTCGTTCGCCGGGGAGAAAGACCTCAGCGAGACGGTCAAGGTGCAGGTCAAGGAGGGTCTTTCGTGGTCCGTCGAGTGGGTTCAGAACGCTGCCGATGCCCCGGACTACGCCAAGTTTACCTACGTGCGCAGCGACGACGGGTCGTTCTCGATCCGCACGAAAGATGACAACGCCACCGAATTTTTACGCAAGGCGCGTCTGGCCGTCAAGGCTACCGGCGGCACCGTGAGCTCGAGTAGTCCGCTGACGGCCGTGATCGACGTAATGCAGCTTTCGTCCAAGGACGAGATAAAGGTGCTGATGGTGGACAACCAGATCGGGACCGTCCAATACAGAGCTCCCGGGTCGGGCGGCACGCTCCGCATGCAGGTGCAGACCGGCTCCAAGCGGTCGCAATGGAAGGTGGCCGACGTGGATAACAGCTGCAGCAGTATCGGCGTCACATGGACTGCATCGGGCGCCAACGGCGGTATGCTCGAAGTGGACGTTCCGACCAACATTTCCGCTGGTGAGAGAACCTTCTCGCTGAAAGTCACCCGAATGAATTATACCGGGAGCTTGGACTCGGAGACCACTCCGGTGACGCTGAGCTTCGTCCAGCCCAAATCGGACTACTTGCTGACCGTGACACCTTCGGTTCCCGAAGGTCAGGACGGACTGGTCATCGACGGATTCGACCCCACGGTCACGACGTTGAAGAGCGGCATCTCGGTGCAGAAGAAGTTCATAGTCAATCTGGCCGATCCCACGAACTACCAATATAGCGTGGAATCCGACTTCAACAAGGATTACGACTTGTTCCTCTCCAAAGACAGGGCTGACAACAGCACGATCACGGCAGGATGGGCCGCAAATTCGACGTGTTTAAACAAACTCACAGGATTACAGAACGGCGAATCGTTCTACGTCAACGTGTTCCGAACGGGCCCCGGTGACCCTACAATCAGAGGTACGATCACGATCAAAGCCGAACCGAAACGCCCGGATAAAGGCCAGGCGCAGACACTCTCCATAACCATTTCGATCAAGACGTCATGCATCGTAAACGACGTGTTGATTAAAAACGGGACGGATTACCTGTTGGTTGCCGACCGGAACGTAGGTACCCCTATGCGTATCGCCAACGATAGGTTTACATACGCAAAATACTATACCAATGATGTGAAGGTGGACATTACTGGCGCCGGGAAGCAAAATGACAACAAAGACTGGAAGGGCGAGTATTATCCGTGGAGTGACGCAGGCGGCAAAATCGGCGCCGGAACCGCGAGCTTTGTCGAGAAGTATTGGCTTATCGGGGATGCCGCCGACGGCAGCACGAACATGGATGAAGAGGGCAAGTTCTCGCCGTGGTATAAGACCGCCGACAAGTCGAAATGGGTCGTTCCGACACAGACTCACTTGAATTTGATCAACACGAACCTTATTTTCTCCAAACAGCGTGCGTTCCTCGTTTCCGCAACCAGAGATAAGGTGTCGGGCGATTATATTGGCTGTTACTTTCCTCTTGCCGGCACCGGTGGCTACCCGGCTAACGTCTACGGCTATTACTGGTCGGCTGAGCGCAGTTACTACGGCGGCTCTGTCCGCGGCTCGTACTACCTGGACGTTAAGGCTACCGGTTCCGCGTTGGCGTACTACGGGGAGGGCTTGTATTCCGTGCGTTGTGTCCGTAGCGTTACTGCGGACGAGTTCACCTCGGCGCAGTAACGTGCGCGAGAATTCGATTGATTGGATTATTACCCTGCGGCTTGTAGGCCGCAGGGTTGAAATACGCCCTTTGGGCGTCGAAAATATTTTTGAAAAATGACCATTCAGGAAAAATTGTCCTCTTTCGATGTCGAAGAGCCGCGTCTGCACGTTTTTCACGAGGGAATGTTCGCCAAACTCTACAACGAGTCGGCTTTTCTTTTCACCGAACACGTGCGGCGCTACAAGGTCAACGTGACGGATTGCAAGCGGGGGCGTTACTACTCGCTGGGATTTCCGTTTTTCGCCCTCGACGAGGTGTTCGGCGAAAACTCCGAGTGGATCCAGACCGAAATCAGCGAGGATTATCGGATTTACGGCGCCCCGGCCTTGGGATTCGATGCACAGGAGTACGATGCTTGGTGCCGCGAGGCCGAGCGTGCCGCTGCCGAGGCGGATGCCCGCAAGGCGGCCCGGACCCCGAAGGCGGCGAATGCCGCACCGCAGGCCGAAGTGCGCTCCGGGAAGGAAGGCGGGGATACTCCTGCCATTCTCCCGCAGACCTGCACGCCGGATTCGATGCGCGCTATCCTTGCCGACGTGCTGCGCTTCCGCTTGGAGAGCGCCTCGCCGCTGGAGTGCATGCTGTTCCTGCAATCGGTTCAAAAGAGATGCTATGGCGCACTACCAGAATCTTCCGGTATTTAAGGATGCCTACGATCTGCTGCTGCGCGTCTATACGGTCAGCCGGACGTTCCAGCGCGATTTCCGCTACACGATCGGCGAGGATTTGAAAAAGGTGCTGATGGAGATGATGCTCTGCCTGTTCCGGGCCAACCGAAGCCGCGCAAAACTGGGCGAGGTGGCCTCGTGCAGGGAGCATATCGAGGAGGTGAAAATCTACCTGCGCATCCTCCACGATCTCAAACAGCTTTCGCTCAAGCAGTACGTGCTGCTCTGCGAGCGGGCCGAGGCGATCTCCAAACAGCTGGCGGCATGGGACAAATACCTGACCAAAAACGCTGTCGTCCGCAGGGACGGGGGCGAATCGAACGATCTTTGAAAACACTTGCAGAGGGTTTCGTGCCGGAATCCGCATCATCCTGCGGGGTGTATGCGGAGCGAGCCGTGCCTGTTCAGTAACCCGCCGGAGTTTCAGCGGGCGTTTCCGGTCCCTTTTCGGGTCGGCGACGCCCGCTGCTTTTCAGCTTCGGTAATGTTTCGCCGGTTTTCCCGGCGGAGTCGGCGCGATGACTCGGTCCGAGACCATGCCCCGCGTATGGTTTTCGCCGTTTCGTCGCCCGAGCTCACAGCGGTTGCTTCGAGTTTTCCTCTTGCCGGCAAGGGTGACACCCCGGCTTACGTCTACGGCTATTACTGGTCGGCTACGACCAGCTACGACACCAGGTACGACGCGTACTACCTGGGCCTTCTCCCTAGCGGTTCATCGGTGACGACCTACGGCAAAGGCTTGTATTCCGTGCGTTGTGTCCGTAGCGTGTGCGCGAGAACAGGCAAACCCTCTTTTATAGCTGCCGCCTGTGCGTGTTTTTTTGAGTTTTGAGAATTTTTAGGATGATTGATATGCGATTACAGAGGGTTTCGTGCCGGAATCCGCGTCATCCCGCGAGGTGCATGCGGAGCGAGCCGTGCCTGTTCAGTAACCCGCCGGAGTTTCAGCGGGCGTTTCCGGTCCCTTTTCGGGTCGGCGACGCCCGCTGCTTTTCAGCTTCGGTAATGTTTCGCCGGTTTTCCCGGCGGAGTCGGCGCGATGACTCGGTCCGAGACCATGCCCCGCGTATGGTTTTCGCCGTTTCGTCGCCCGAGCTCACAGCGGTTGCTTCGAGTTTTCCTCTTGCCGGCAACGGTAGCAGCCCGGCTAACGTCAACGGCTATTACTTGTCGGCTACGCCCAGCTTGTACGGCGTCGGTGTCCGCGGCGGGTACTACCTGAGCGTTACCGCTACCGATTCCTCGGTGGAGGCCTACGGGACGGCCTTGTATTCCGTGCGTTGTGTCCGTAGCGTGCGCGCGAGAACAGGCAAACCCTCTTTTATAGCTGCCGCCTGTGCGTGTTTTTTTTGAGTTTTGAGAATTTTTAGGATGATTGATATGCGATTACAGAGGGTTT
>ENA-OXEQ01000169-OXEQ01000169.1-human-gut-metagenome-genome-assembly--contig:-NODE-169-length-19095-cov-6.82868_pt1 | contig 19095 bp, 17 predicted proteins | sample MGYA00249356_ERZ652245 | MGnify/ENA primary metagenome ERZ652245 (study PRJEB26925, sample SAMN05826598) | human gut metagenome | biome: ENVO:2100002; feature: ENVO:00000062; material: ENVO:00002003...
GTATAAGAGACAGGTCCAGCACAGACCGGACAACTCCGCCCACAGCCCGTCGGGGAGCGAGGCATCAATCGTGCCTTCGTCAGACAGACGCAGCACAAGCAGGTCATCCCCGATGCGAACGCCGCCGTCCAGCGGGAGAATCGCGCGTCCGGGGCGCAGGTACGGCAGGAACGATAATTGCAGGCAGGGGTATTTGCGGATGACGTTGCCCGGCTGCGCGTCGCCGGAAAGATGACGCAGGAGCAAATCCGCCGGAAGCGGCTGACCGGGCTGCATCAGCGCATACGCCGCGCGGAAAAGGAATGCGGCGCGAGTGTCCGGACAGTCCGCAAACAGCGGCGCGGGGGCGTCCGTGAAGCCGAAAAAGGGAATTTCCTGCGCGGACAGCAGGGATGAAATCGACTGACGCAGGGCAGAATCCTGCGACGGGTCAGAGACGATCAAACCGAATTGCTTCATTTCATATCCTCCAAAATGCGGCGGAGCGCGCGGACTTCCCGGCGGCGCAGGCGTTTTCTGCGGTGCAGGATGTACCAGCGCAGACGGAAGCGGTTTCGCCGGGTGAACACGGGGGTGACGCGGCGGCGGTGGAAGCGGTCGGACAGGCGGACAATTGTGCCCTCGCGGATGAACAGCACGCACCCCTTGACCGGGCAGGGGACACCCACCTCCGCCAAAGCGCGGGCAAGCGTCTGCGCGTGGGTCGTCACCTGCATGGCGGGGTTGTAGAACGTCAGCTCTGTGCCGTTTTTGCGGGTGAGCAGCAAATCATGGTCGGACAAATCGCCCGTGACCGTCCCAGCGTGATTTTTCACCTCGATGACCGTTGCCCCACGGCGGCACAGCGCCACCAAATCGCATTCGCTGCGATTCCCCGCGTGGACGATGCGGTTCGGATACAGGTGGACACGCCCCGGCAGTCGGCTGAGCAGCGCGCGGGCGTCCTCTTCTCCGCGGATGCCGGAGGAAACGAGCGTCGCCGCGTACTTCGCGCCGCGCGCCCGCCGCTTGAGGTGCAGGGAAATCAGCACGGGCAGGGAAATCATCAGCAGCATCAGCACCAGAAGAATCCAGCCCTGCGTCTGCGCGTCGAAGCGCACCCCCAGCGTCTCCTTCAGCGGCGGAAACCACCACGGCGCACTGGCAGCGCAAATCCCCCAGCAGACAGGCGGCACAATCACTGCGCGGAATGCCAAGCGCTTCTGTCGGCGGCGGAGAGCTTGCAGTTTTTGCGTCTGCCCTTCGCTGCCGGAATGGAAAGTTGCCATAAACAGCTCCTGTTCGTATGTGTTCGGGTTCGATTCATAGAATACGACGCGAAAGGGGCAAAATCCTGCCGAATGCAATTGACATTTTGGCGGCGGACTGGTATAATTGCGTTGTCATTGGGCGATGAAGGACAGGGCGAACAGGACAGCGGCTGTCAGAGAGGGAGTCATCGGCTGAAAGCTCCCGCCGAAAACCGTTCGCCGGACAATCCGGAGCTTCCCGACGAGAGCCGGGCGCGTTCCTCGCGTGACAGGGGAGAATGAGGCGCGGATTTTCCCGCGCGAAAATGGGTGGCACCGCGAATTCTTTTCGCCCCATGCAGCATTTGACGGCTGGTATGGGGCTTTTTGTGTCCTGTATCACCCAAACAGAAGGAGGAATACCATCAATGCTGACGCAAGCACCCCGCGGCACAAAGGATGTGCTGCCGGCTGATTCCTACCGTTGGCAGTACGTTGAGAGCAAGATGCGCCAAGCGGCGGCGGAAGCGGGTTTCCGCGAAGTCCGCACGCCCGTGTTTGAGCATACGGAACTGTTTCTGCGCGGCGTGGGCGATACCACGGACATTGTGCAGAAGGAAATGTACACCTTCAAGGACAAGGGCGACCGCTCCATTACGCTCAAACCCGAAGGCACGGCGGGCGCGGCGCGCTGCCTGCTGGAGAATAATCTCTATGCCGACACGCTGCCCTGCAAAATGTACTACCTGAACGCCCCGATTTTCCGCTATGAGGCGCCTCAAAGCGGCCGCCTGCGCGAACATCACCAGTTCGGTCTGGAATGCTTCGGCGCACGGGATGCTTCGGCGGACGCGGAGCTGATTCTGCTGGCGTACCGTCTGCTGAGCGGACTGGGCGTGAAGAGCCTGTCCGTCAACATCAACTCCATCGGCTGCCCGAACTGCCGCCCGAAGTACCATGCAACGCTCAAATCGTTCCTGTCCGGGCGCATTGGCGAAATGTGCAGCACCTGCCAGACACGCTTTGACCGCAACCCCCTGCGCGTGCTGGACTGCAAGGAAAAGCACTGTCAGGAACTTGTAGCGGATGCGCCGTCCATGCTGGATTTGCTCTGCGACGACTGCAAGGCGCACTTTGCCCAGCTGCAGTCCTACCTTGACGCGGCGCACATCCCGTACCAGATTGACCCGCGCATCGTCCGCGGTCTGGATTACTACACCAAGACCGTCTTTGAACTGATTACCAAGACTGAAAATGGCAACCTGACCGTCTGCGGCGGCGGGCGCTATGACAATCTGGTGGAGCAGCTCGGCGGTCCGTCGCTGCACGCGGTGGGCTTCGGCATGGGCATCGAGCGCGTGCTGATGCTGCTGGACAGCGAAGGCGTGGTCATCCCGAAGCCGACGCTCTACGATGTGTTCGTCACCTACATGGGCGCACATCAGGTGGAAGCGTTCTCGCTGGTGCAGAAACTGCGCGACGCGGGCTTCAAGGCAGATATGGATCATACCGGACGTAGCCTGAAGGCCCAGTTCAAGTATGCCAATAAGATGGGCGCAACGCTGACGGCGACGCTGGGCGACGAGGAAATCGCCAGCGGCGTGGTGAAGGTCAAGAACATGGCGACGAAGGAAGAGCAGACCATCGCGCTGGATAATATCGCCGACGGCATCCGCAACATGTTCGCTTCCTCCAATTAACACGCGGAAGAAGTAAGAAAAAGTCACCAACTCAATCGCGCGAATGGGAGTCCAGAGGGTCGAAGACCCTTTGGCGGGGTCGAGGGGCAGCGCCCCTCGCGTCTCCCTTTCGCCACTAAGAAAGGAGCTGCAAATATGCAGAACCGTACCCATACATGCGACGAACTGCGGCTGTCGGACGCGGGTAAGCGCGTGCAGCTGTCCGGCTGGATGGATAGCGTGCGCATCGTCAGCGCGAACCTCGCGTTCGTCATCCTGCGCGATTTCTATGGCACGACGCAGGTCGTTATTGATGACGAGGAGCAGATGAAAATCATCCGCAGCCTCAACAAGGAGAGCGTCATCTCCGTGACCGGCATCGTGCGCGAACGCGACAACAAGAATCCGAAAATTCCCACGGGCGATATTGAGGTGGAGCCGGAGAAAATCGACGTGCTGGGGCGCTGCCGCTACAATGAGCTGCCGTTCCAGATTAACCGCTCCCGCGAGGCGGACGAGAGCATCCGCCTGAAGTACCGCTATCTCGACCTGCGCAACCCCGATGTGAAGAAGAACATCGTCATGCGCTGCAACGTCGTTACCGCCCTGCGCCAGGCGATGAACGAGCACGGCTTCCTTGAAATCACCACGCCTATCCTGACGGCTTCGTCCCCTGAGGGCGCACGCGATTACCTCGTTCCGGCGCGTAAGCATCCGGGCATGTTCTACGCCCTGCCGCAGGCGCCCCAGCAGTTCAAGCAGCTGCTGATGACCTCCGGCTTCGACCGCTACTTCCAGATTGCCCCCTGCTTCCGCGACGAGGACGCGCGCGGCGACCGCAGCCCGGGCGAGTTCTATCAGCTGGATATGGAAATGGCGTTCGCGACGCAGGAGGACGTGTTCAGCGTCCTTGAAGACGTGCTGCCGCCCATTTTCGCCAAGTACGGCACATACAACACCGCGTCCAGCGCGCCCTTCAAGCGCATCGCCTACAACGACGCGATGGAGCGCTACGGCTCGGACAAGCCCGACCTGCGCATTGATCTGGAAGTGCAGGATGTGACCGACCTCATCGGTAGCTGCGGCTTCCAGCCCTTTGAGGGCAACACCGTCAAGGCGGTTGTCGTCAGCGACATGACCGCGACTCGCAAGCAGATTGACAAGCTCTGCGCGGATGTCGAGGTCGTGACGGCGAATAAGGTCTACTGGTTCAAGCTGGATGAGAAGGGCGAAATCGCTGGCGGTATTGCGAAGTTCGTCAAGGAGCAGAAGGATGAACTGGTCGAAAAGCTGGGTCTGAAGCCGAACACGTTCGTTGGTCTGACCTGCGGCAAGAAGCTGGCGGCGCAAAAGACCGCGGGCGTGCTCCGCCGTCTGGTTGCTGATCTCTGCCCGGCGCACATTGACCGCGAAAAGTACGAATTCTGCTGGATTGTCGATTTCCCGATGTACGAAATCGGCGAGGAATCCGGCGAACTCGAATTCTGCCATAACCCCTTCTCCATGCCTAACGGCGGTCTGGAAATTCTGCAAAAGGCGGCGGCGGGCGAGGTTGACCCGCTGAGTATCACGGCGTACCAGTACGACTTGGTCTGCAACGGCGTGGAGCTGTCCTCTGGCGCTGTCCGCAACCACGACCCGGAAATCATGATTGAAGCGTTCAAGCTCGTCCGGCTGGGCGAAGAGGACGTGAAGGCGAAGTTCCCGGCGATGTACAACGCCTTCTGCTACGGCGCGCCGCCGCACGCGGGCATTGCTCCCGGCGTTGACCGCATGGTGATGCTGCTGGCGGGCGCGGAGACGATTCGCGAAGTCATCCCGTTCCCGATGAACAAGAACGCGCAGGACGTGATGATGGGCGCACCCGGCAAGGTGGATCAGAAGCAGCTGGATGAACTGCATATCGCCTGCACGAAAGTCGAAGAATAATCCGCACGCGGATGAGGAAACAATCCTCGTCCGCCTTTTTTCTGCCGAACGGGAAGAAACCCGGATTGAACGCTTGTCAATCCGGCAAAACTATGGTATAATGGGATGAAACAAAGTCGGTAGACTGCGTTTTGCCATTTCCTGCGCGAAATCATGTGCTTTTGTGCGCAGGAGTTTGGATTGAAATTAGGAGGTGCATTTCGTTATGGCGCTGAAGAAGGATAATCTGCCCGTGAATGTCGATGTGGATACCGAGCAGGGGAGCAGCATCACCTACGCCAATGAAGTGGTCGCGATTATTGCGGGCGTCGCCGCCAGCGAGGTGGAGGGCATTGCGGGTATGTGCAATGTCTCCGGCAATCTGCTGGGCAAGAACCGCTCCGTGACCAAGGGCGTGAAGGTGGAAATCGGCACCGAAGAAGCCAGCGTGGATTTGTATGTCGTCATGGAGTACGGCACGCCCATCCAGAAGGCAGCGTATGACGCGCAGGAAAGCGTTCGCAAGGCCATCGAAACGATGACGAACCTGCATGTGGTGCGCGTGGATGTGCATGTGCAGGGCGTTAGCTTTGAAAAAGAGAACAACGCGCTGAACGCCGGTGCAAAGAAGGCGCTGGCAGAGGACAAGAAGGAAACGCCGCTGGTGGAAGCCCCTGAGAGCGAGGAAAAAGCGGTGGAAGATTCCGCGGAAGTGCCTGAAGAAGAGGGCAAGGAGAACTGATGCCTTCATACTGCCGGCAGGGTGTTTGCCTTGCCGGTTTTGAAGTTGCTATCCAATGTAAAAGCGAAAACGGCAAGCGAAGGAAACGAAAGGAGCGAACCGGGAATGAAGCGTCGTGTGAGCGATATTGCGGTGATGATTTTGTCCTTTTTGGTGCTGCTGGCGCTCTCTGCTGAAACAGCGCTGGTCGGCGTGGAAGCCGTGCGGGGTGAACAGTGGCAGCTGATTCGACTGACGGCGTGGCTGCAAGGCAGCGGCGTATGGGGCGGCATAGCGTGTATCGCCGTGGCAGTGCTGGCATTGGCGCTGGCGCTTATGTGCCTGTGGCGCGTGTTCCCGCACCGCACGGCGAGTCAGCGCGGCTATGTGATGCAGAAAAATGAAAATGGCTCCATCGGGGTGTCAATTCGCGCTATCGAGGGGCTGATTCGCACCTGCATCGACAAGCACGAGGCGATTGCCAAGGCGGACATCACGGTCGAGGAGTGCCGCGACGGCATTGCGATTGGCTTGCACATTATTCAGGCGGCGGGTGTGAATATCCCGCTGTCCGTCGGGGCACTGCAAAAGCAGATTAAGCAGTATGTGACGGCGTGCACGGGTGTGGATGTGTACAAAATCCGCGTGATGGTGGAGAACGACGCAAGCATTCCGGTTGCGTCCACCTACGAGGTGCAGGACGTGACGCCTCTGCCGTCGGCGGAGGAAACGGCGGAACAGCCGATGGTTACGCCCCCGGCACAGCCCATCGCGATTCCCGCGACCGAGCCGGAGCAGAAGCCGAAAGTGCCGGACACGTTCATTTCCCCGGAGGATGACGAGGACGACGAACGTCCGCTGCATCAGCGCCTGTTCGGCACGCCGGAGCAGCCCGCGTTTGTGCCCGCGCCGCCGGAAGTGACGGAAGCGCCCGAAGCGGACGAAGTCGAGGCTGCCGAGGATGCCCCGGAGGAAACGGAAGCATCGGCGGAAGAAGCAGCTGCGGCAGAAGAATCCGCCGAGGAAACGGTGGACGCGGCAGACGACGGCGAAAAATCAGCAGAATAACAACAATACGCATTTTTAGTGTGGAATAGGAGAGAAAAACAATATGGCACGGACGACTGCGCGTGCGGCGGTCATGCAGATGATTTTTGAACATATGGCGGGCGGGGAAGGCGGCGAAGAGACGCTGCAAATGGTGTATGAGGCGCTGCGGAAGGAAGGACTTCCCGGCGTGGACAGCATTTCAGAGAACGAGCCGAGCGAATCTGACCGGGCGTACATCACCGAGGTGCTCGACGGCGTTTTGGCGCACCTCGATGAGCTGGATGAAGCGATTCAGGCTGCCAGTCCGCGCTGGGAAATCAGCCGGATGCCGCATGTGGATTTGACCATCCTGCGCATGGCTGCGTGGGAAATCCTCTACGAGGAGGGAATCCCCGGCCCGGTCGCCATCAACGAGGCAGTCAACCTCGCCAACCGCTTCTCCGAGCCGACGAGCGGCCGCTTTGTCAACGGCGTACTGGGTACGATTCTGCGCAGAAAGCAGGCGGAAAACCCGTGAAGCGCGTCGTTGTCGGGCTTGACACAAGCTGCTACACCACGTCCGCTGCTGCCGTAACCACGGAGGGCAATGTGATTGCGAGCTGCCGCAAGCTGCTGCCTGTTCCACAGGGACAGCGCGGGCTGCGGCAGTCGGAGGCGGTGTTCACGCATGTCCGTCAGCTGCCGGGGCTGATTGAGGAATTGTCGGCGTATTTGACGGATTGCGAAATCGTCGCGGTGTGCGCTTCCCGCCGTCCACGGGATGAGGAAGCGTCGTATATGCCCGTGTTTCAAGCAGGGGACGCACAGGGCCGCAGTCTGGCGGCTCTGCTTCGCGTTCCCTGTTTTGCTACGACGCACCAGCGCGGGCATGTGGAAGCCGCGAAGGTGGATAGCGGCGTGGCGGCGGGCGATTTGCTGGCAGTGCATCTTTCCGGCGGCACGACCGAAGTGCTGTCGCTGGTGGATGACCACCTGACGCTGCTTGGCGGGACGCTCGACCTCCATGCGGGGCAGGTGGTTGACCGCACGGGTGTGGCGCTGGGGCTGCCGTTTCCGGCGGGACCGCATTTGGAAGAGCTGGCGGTGCGCGGCACGGCGAGGGCGCTGCTGCCGGTCGCTATGACGGATGGCGGGCTGCACTGCCACTTGTCCGGCGCGGAAACGCAGGTGCAGCGCTGGATTTCGCAGGGGACGATGCCCAAGGAGAACATTGCCCGCGAGGTATACGACCTGCTGGCGCGGACAGTTTCGCGCATGGTAACGGCTGCATCCCAGCAGACGGGCATTCATCAGGTGCTGATTGCGGGCGGCGTTGCGTCCTCGCGGCTCTTTCGGGAGCTGGTGACGCAGCGGACTGCCAAGCGTCAGCCGGATTTGCGCGTGCATTTCGGCCGCCCGGAGTATTCCGGGGACAACGCGGTCGGCGTGGCGCTCATTGGCGCAAGAAAATGGCGCGAACAGCAAACGCTGAAGGAGACAGAATATGGCAGCACAGATACTGGACGGTAAGGCGATTTCAGCGGAGCTTCGCGGGGCAATTGCACAGCGGGTGGCGCGCCTGCGCGAAAAGGGCGTCATGCCGGGATTGGCGGTGATTCTCGTCGGCGCAGACCCCGCCAGCCAGATTTATGTGCGCAACAAGAGCGTCGGGTGTGATCAGGTCGGCATTCACTCCGTGACCATCAACCTGCCCGAAACGACAACGCAGGACGAACTGGAGAAGCTGATAGCTCGTCTGAATGCGGACGACACCATCCACGGCATTCTGGTGCAGCTGCCCCTGCCGAAACACCTCGATGAGGCGGCAGCGCTGGCGGTTATCGCGCCGGAAAAGGATGTGGACGGCTTCCACCTGCTCAACGCGGGGCGGATGATGAGCGGACAGCCGGGCGTGGTTGCGTGCACGCCCAAGGGCGCAATGGAGATGATCCGCCGCACGGGGATTGACCTTGACGGCAAAGAAGCGGTCGTCGTCGGGCGGAGCAACATCGTCGGCAAGCCGATGGCGATGCTGCTGCTGCAAGCGAACTGCACCGTCACCATCTGCCACAGCCACACGGTGAACCTCGCCCAGCACACGCGCAATGCGGATATTCTCGTTGCGGCGGTCGGCAAGCCGGGGTTCATCACCAAGCGCATGGTCAAGCCCGGCGCGGTCGTCATTGATGTGGGCATCAACCGCGTGAACGGCAAGGTCGTTGGCGACGTGATGCCTGATGTGGCGGACGTTGCGGGCTACATCACGCCCGTCCCCGGCGGCGTGGGCAAAATGACAATTGTCGAGCTGCTGGAAAACACGGTGGAAGCGGCGGAGAAGCAGACGGCAAAATAAGCCGATACAAGTAGGAAGTGAAAGCGCCATGTCGGAGTGGGTTCTGGAGGTCAGCGAGGTCAACGAGTACGTCCGGCAGCTGCTGCAAAACGAGCCGGCGCTTCGCAAAGTCCGTTTGCGCGGGGAAATCAGCAACTTCAAGCGCCATTCGTCCGGGCATTGGTACTTTACCCTCAAGGACGAGCGGTGCCGAATCGCGGCGGTCATGTTCCGGCAGAACGCGATGCGCATGTCGATTCGCCCAATGGACGGCATGTCCGTCATCGTCAGCGGGCAGGTCGGGCTGTACAGCGAGGGCGGCAGCTACCAAATTACCTGCGACAGTATGCGTCCGGACGGCATCGGCACGCTGTATCAGCAGTTCGAGGCGCTGAAAAACCGCTTGGCGGCGGAGGGGCTGTTCGACGAGGAGCACAAGCGGCGCTTGCCGTATCGCCCGAAGAAAATCGCGGTCGTCACGTCGGAAACAGGCGCGGTGCTGCACGATATCTGCATGGTGTCGCGGGCGCGTGACCCCGGCGTGCCGCTGGTGCTGGTGCCGGTTCAGGTGCAGGGCGCAGGGGCGGCGGAGAGCATCGCGCAGGGCATTCGACGCGCGGCGAAAATCCCGGAGGTCGAGGTCGTCATCGTCGGGCGCGGCGGCGGCTCGATGGAGGATTTGTGGGCATTCAACGAGGAAATTGTGGCGCGCGCGATTTATGACTGCCCGATTCCCGTCATCAGCGCGGTTGGGCATGAAACCGACTTCACGATTGCGGATTTTGTGGCGGACAGGCGCGCCGCCACACCGTCAAACGCGGCGGAAATGGCGGTACCGGACTTGCGGGAGATTCTCGCGGGGCTGGATGGAATGCGGCAGCACTTGCAGACGGCGCTTTCGCAGCACTTGCAGGAAACGCGTCTGGCGCTGATGACGCTGGAAAAGCGTCTGGCGGCGTGCGACCCGAACCAACGCTTGACGGCGCTGGAGAAGCGGCTCGGCGGCGCAAAAATGCGGCTGGAGCATCAAATGTCGCAGCGGATTTCGGCGCTGACCCCGCGATTGGGGATGGCGCGGATTCGGCTGGACGGCGCGGCGGAGCAGAATTTGCAGCGGAAAATGGAGCGGCTGCATCGGCAGAAGCTGCATTTGCAGGCGCTGAACCCGGAGAAGGTGCTGGAGCGCGGCTATGCGCTGGTGCTGGACGGCGGCAGGGTGCTGCCTGACCGCGCGGCGGCGCGGACGCATCCGCAGATGACGATTCGTTTCCGGGATGGCGAAATGCGGGTCATGCAGCCCGATAAGGAGGGTGCTTATGGCAGCGAAAAAGAAGCTGACGTTTGAAGAAAGACTTCAACAGGTGGAAGCGCTGATTGCGAAGATGGAGAGCGGCGAAATGCCCTTAGAGGAAGCCATGCAGCAGTACGAAGCGGGGCTGAATGCGCTGAACGCCCTCGAAAAGGAGCTGACGGCGGCACAGCAGCGCTTGACGGTACTGCGGCAGCAAAGCGGCGAGGACATCGAGGTGCCGATGGAGGAACAGCAATGAAGACATACGCGGAATACCGCAAGCAGGTCGAAGAAGCGCTTTCGGGGCAGCTGCGGTCGCTGGGCGAAATCCCGGATATTCTGCTGAAGGCGATGGAGTATTCTCTGCTGGCTGGCGGCAAGCGGCTTCGCGCAGTGTTGCTGCTGGCATCATGCGAAGCCATCGGCGGTGATACGGGGAAGGCGCTGCCGTTTGCCTGTGCGCTGGAAATGATTCACACATACAGCCTGATTCACGACGACCTGCCCGCCATGGACAACGATGACTTGCGGCGCGGTCAGTTGACGAATCACCGCAAGTTCGGTGAGGACGTGGCGATTCTGGCGGGCGACGGGCTGCTGTCGGCGGCAATGGAGCTGATGGCGCGTCAGACTGCGAAGCTGGCGAAAGCAGGGGACTGCTCTGGCGTGCTGGCGATGGAAGCGATTGCGCGTCACGCGGGCGTAACGGGCATGGTCGCTGGGCAAACGATGGACGTAACCAGCGAGGGCACGAAGCCGACGGCGGACAAGGTACGCTACATCCACCTGCACAAAACGGCGGATTTGCTGACTGCCCCCGTGGAGGCGGGCCTGCTGCTGGCGGGCGCGACGCAGGATCAGGTGAAATATGGCTGCGAGTATGGGCAGCACCTCGGCATGGCGTTCCAGATGGTGGACGACCTGCTGGATGTCATCGGTACGGAGGAAGCGCTGGGCAAAAGCATTGGCAAAGACGTTGCGGAAGAGAAGCTGACGTGGATTGCCATTCGCGGCATCGAGGGCACACGCGAGGACGCGGCACGGGAAACGGCCTTGGCGGTGGATGCGGCAGCGAAAATCGGCGGAGATATGAAATTTTTGCAAACCCTTGCACAAAGCACCCTGAACAGAGTACAATAAGAGACAGGATTCGTGCGCTTGCGCCGGATTGATTTATCATTCATCAAAAGGGAAGCGGAAATAAATGGAACTACACAACATTCTGGGGCTTTTCAGCAATCAGGTGCTGCTGTGCTGCATCACGGCGTGGTTCGTGGCGCAGGCGCTCAAAATTCCGACGTACTATCTGGTCGAAAAGAAATGGGACTGGCACCGCTTTTTCGGCAGCGGGGGAATGCCGTCGAGCCATACGGCGTTCGTCGTCTCCCTGACGCTGATGATTGGCGCGACGCAGGGCTTCGACAGCGCGATTTTCGCCCTGTCTTTCACGATGGCGGCGATTGTCATGTACGATGCGACGGGTGTCCGCCGCGAGACGGGCAAGCAGGCGGTTGTCATCAACGAAATCGTGCAGAAGATGTTCGTCAATGGTGAAAGTATCACGGATGAGGAACTGAAGGAATTGGTCGGGCATACGCATGTCGAGGTCATCGGCGGCGTAATTGTGGGGCTTCTGACGGCAGGGCTGTTCCTGCTGTTTATGTGATTTGAGGAGGATTTACGCAAATGGATCGTTTTCTGGAGGAATCTGTAAGCAAACACCACCGCGCGGCGGAAGAGGTACTGTACTACGCGTCGTGGGTCGTGATGATTGTGTCTGCGATTCTGGCGTTCATGTACCTGAACGTCATGTTTTACAGCTTCAGCATCTCGATGCTGGTGATGACGCTGGTGTTCACGGGCATTGCGGTGTACATTTTCTTCTTCCATGACCGCCTGCGCACGGAGTACGACTACACGTTCACCAACGGCTCGATGGATTTCGCACAGGTGTTCAACAACCGCAAGCGCAAGGCGCTGGGCAGCCTGAACGTGGCAAAGGTGGATGCGTTCGGCAAGGTTGCCAGCGGCAGTTTCCATCGGCATGTGTCCGCGCCGGGCGTGAAGCAGCTGCGCTGGTTCCTCAATCGCGACGCGGAACTGTACTATTTCGCTTTCTCCAAGGACGGCAAGAAGTCCCTGATTGTGTTTGAGCCGAGCAAAGCCATGGTGGATAACATCCGCCACTATCTGCCCTTCGGCGCGGATCAGGAGAATTGACCGTGAAAACCATCTATCTGGATAACAGCGCGACGACGAAGCCCTCCGCCGCGGTGATTGCCGCGATGATGGACGCGCTGGAAAATGACTGGTACAACCCGTCGGCGCTGTACCGCCCGGCCATGGATGCGGAGAAAGCCGTCGAGAATGCGCGTGAAATTTGCCTGAAAGCGGCAGGCGCGACGAACCAGCGCATGGTGTTCACCTCTGGCGGCACGGAGGCGGACAATATCGCCATTCTGGGGCATTTGCGCACGAAGCATAAGCCGGGGCGGGTGCTGATGCTGTCCGTGGAGCATCCTGCGGTGCTGAACTGCGCACAGGAAGCCGAACGCATGGGGCACAAGGTTGTGCCGATTCCAGTAGATCGCCGCGGCGTGGTGGATCTGCCCGCGCTGGAAGGATTGCTGGGCGAGGATGTCCACCTGATTACGCTCATGCAGGTCAACAACGAGGTCGGCGCGGTGCAGCCCATTGCGGAAGTCGCCGCGCTGCGCGACCGCTTTGCGCCGAATGCCGCCATTCATGTGGACGGCGTGCAGGGCTTTCTGCGTGTGCCGCTCAATTTCAATGCGCTCAAAATCCAGTCCTACGCCTTTTCCGGGCATAAGATTCATGCCAGCAAGGGCATCGGCGGCTTGATTTTCCGCAAGGATCACAAGCTGTCGCCCATCGTCTTCGGCGGCGGGCAGGAGGACAACCTGCGTTCCGGCACGGAAAACGTCCCCGGCATCATTGGGCTGGGCGAGGCGGTTCGCACTTATCCGCAGGGCGCGGCAGAGAAGATGATGGCGCTGAAAACCCGCCTGCTGACGGACTTGCAGGAGGCAATTCCCACGGCAAAGCGCAACGGCCCCGCACTGGATGACCCGCTCTGCGCGCCGCATATCTTGAGCGTCAGCCTGTCGCCTGTGCGGAGCCAGACAATGCTGTTCGCGCTGGAAGGCGACGGCATCTATGTCAGTGCAGGTTCGGCGTGCGCTGCGCATAAACAGAAGGTGTCCGGCGTGCTGACGGCGATGGGCTTGTCCCCGGCGGAAGCGGACTGCACGCTGCGGTTCAGCCTCTGCCCGGACAATACCGAGGCGGAAATGGATGATGTCGCGCAGTGCGTCAAGAAGCACTATGACCTGCTGAAAGCCTACGTCAGACGATAATCTACATATTAAGGAGAGAAATGCCTGTGCGCAATTTGCTGCTCGTCCGCTATGGCGAGATTTTCCTGAAGGGGCAGAATCGCCCGCTTTTTATGCGCGCGCTGGTCAAGCGCATCAAGTACGCCGTCAAAGACCTCAGCGCGACGGTGCTGCTGCACGACGGACGCATTCTCGTGTCGGATTTTGACGATTTGGATGAGTGCATCCGCCGCGTGACAAAGGTGTTCGGCGTGCACAGCGTCTGCCCGGCGGTCGAAATGCCCAAAGACGACTTTGACGCCCTCTGCAATCAGGCGGTTGCCATGATGGCGGATTTGTCCGGCACGTTCCGCGTGACGGCACGCCGCTCGGACAAGAACTACTTCATGGATTCGCCCGCCATCAACATCGAAATGGGACACCGCATCCTGACGGCGAACAAGAACCTGTCTGTGGATGTGAAGAAGCCCCTGCACACCATGAACGTGGAAATCCGCGACATGGCGTACCTGTATGTGAAGGTGATTCCGGCGGTCGGCGGTATGCCCGTCGGGACGAACGGCCGCGCGACGCTGCTGCTTTCCGGCGGCATTGACAGCCCGGTCGCGGGGTGGATGATTGCCAAGCGCGGTGTGCATATCAACGCGGTGCATTTCCACTCTTATCCATACACGTCTGACCGTGCGAAGGAAAAGGTGCTGGATTTGGCGCGCATCCTGTCCGAAAGCTGCTGCGGCATCCGCGTCCACATCGTGCCGTTCACCAAAATCCAGATGGAAATCCACGAAAAGTGCCCCGAGGAGTACACGACGCTCATCATGCGCCGCTTCATGATGCGCATTGCCGAAAAGGTGGCGCGTCAGGAGAACAGCGAGGCGCTGATTACCGGCGAATCGGTCGGGCAGGTCGCCAGCCAGACGATGACGGCGCTCGGTACGACCGATATGGTGGTGGATATGCCTGTTTTCCGCCCGCTGATTGGCTTTGACAAGGAAGAAATTATCGCCGTGAGTGAAAAAATCGGCACATTCGAGACGTCCAGCCTGCCCTACGAGGACTGCTGCACGGTCTTTACGCCGCGCCATCCCGCGACGCACCCGAAGATGGAGAAAATTCTTGAAGGCGAGAGCAAGCTCGACATCGATGGGCTGATTGATGAAGCCATGGCGGGCATCGAAATCGTCTGCTGCTGATTACGGCATCATATTCAGAAACACCGTCAGGGGCAGCCCTGAAATGCCCAGTGCGCCTGTCAACAACGATGAAATCGGATTGATGCCGACGTGCGGCAGGGGCAGCAGATTCCACGCCATCAACAGCACAGTGCCAAACGTCCAGCAGTTCAGCAGCCGCGCGCCCCAAGTGCCGGGGCGATAGCAGCGGCAGAGCAGCAGCGTCAAAACGAAAGCGGGAAGCAAAATCCACATACAAATCTCCTCCTTTGTAAGAAGAGTGTATGCGGAAGCGGAAAAACAATCTTGCCATTTCGTGCCGAACGTGGTATGATAGACATTGGGGATTTTCTGACGAGCCGGAAGGGGCGGAATGGCATGGCGGAGGATTTTGTGGCGCTGATGCAGGCGATTGCGCCGGAGATGGCGGAAGCAATGGCGCGCCGTGCCATGGTGCTGACGGCGATTGCGGAATCAGCCCCGGTTGGGCGGCGGCAATTGGCGCTCCGGCTGAATCTGGCGGAAAGGGAAGTGCGCGCGGACGTGGAGAAGCTCCGCGATGCTGGCCTGATTACGCTGGACAAAGCCGGGATGAATCCGACGCCGAATGCGTCACGCTGGCTGGAAAGTGCCCGCAGCTTCGCCCGGCAGGCGCAGGGCTTGACCGCGCTGGAAACGGCGCTGATGCAGGTTCTCCCGGTGAAAACAGTTTTCGTTGCGCCGGGGGATGCTGATGCGGATGCGCGTGTACTGTCCGACGTGGGGCGGCTGGCGGCGCAGGGCGTGCGGCAATTGCTGCATTCCGGGTCGACGCTGGCAGTCACGGGCGGTTCGACCATCGCGGCGACGGCACACGCCATGCAGAGCAGCGCTCCCATGAACGTCATGGTCGTTCCCGCACAGGGCGGCTTCGGGCGTGAAATGGAAACGCAGGCGAACACGCTGGCGGCGGAAATCGCCCAGCGGCTCGGCGGACATCATCGGCTGCTGCATCTGCCTGACCACATGGACGAACAGGCGAAGCAGGAAATGCTGCGGCTGCCTGAAATCCGCGAGACGATGGAGCGCATCCAGCGTGCGGACATCATCCTGCACGGCATCGGCTGTGCGCAGGAGACGATGAGCCGCCTGCCCGTGGAGCAGGTGCGCCTGCTGATGAAGAAGGGCGCGGTCGGGGAGTCCTTCGGCGCGTATTACGACCGGGATGGGCAGTGCCTGCTGAAATCATCCGGCGTGTGCGTCGATTTGGCGCGCCTGACGCCGGACTGCCGCATGATTGCGGTCGCGGCGGGCGCAAAGAAGGCGGAAGCCATCATCTCCGTCCTGCGGCATGATCCGCATACGCTGCTGGTGACGGATGAGGGTGCGGCAAAGCAGATGCTTGCCATCCTCAAAACAAATACGGGTTGTTCGTCAGTCACCGATGTGTGAATGACGTTTCAAATACAAGCAACCAAAAGAGCAATCTTGAAGGAGTGTGCATCAACAATGGCTAAGAAAACGATTGACGACATCAAGGTTTCTGGCAAGAAGGTGCTGGTTCGCTGTGACTTCAACGTCCCCATGAAGGACGGCAAGATCACCAACGACAAGCGCATCGTGGCCGCGCTTCCTACCATCAAGAAGCTGATCGCTGACGGCGGCAAGGTCATCCTGTGCAGCCATCTGGGCAAGCCGAAGAACGGCCCGGAAGAGAAGTTCTCTCTGGCACCCGTGGCGGTTCGCCTGAGCGAACTGCTGGGTCAGCCCGTCGTGTTCGCCAATGACGACACGGTGGTTGGCGACAACGCCAAGGCTGCTGTGGCGGCGATGAAGGACGGCGACGTCGTGCTGCTGCAGAACACCCGCTTCCGCAAGGAAGAAACCAAGAACGTCGAGGAGTTCTCCAAGGAACTGGCTTCCCTGGCGGACTGCTATGTGGATGACGCGTTCGGCTCCTGCCACCGCGCACACTGCTCCACCGAGGGCGTGACGAAGTTCCTGTCCCCGTGCGTGGCAGGTTATCTGATCGGCAAGGAACTCGCCGTGATGGGCAAGGCGCTGGAAAATGCGGATCGTCCGTTCGTCGCGGTGCTGGGCGGCGCGAAGATTGAGGACAAGCTGAATGTCATCAACAACCTGCTGGAAAAGGTTGATACGCTGATTATCGGCGGTGGCATGGCGTTCACCTTCCTGAAGGCGAAGGGCTATGAAATCGGCAAGTCCCTGCTGGACGAAACCAAGATTGATTACTGCAAGGACATGATGGCGAAGGCTGCGGAAAAGGGCGTTCAGCTCCTGCTGCCGGTTGACACCGTGTGCATCAAGGACTTCCCGAACCCGATTGACGCGCCGGTTGACACCGTGACCGTCGATGCGGATGCGATTCCGGCGGACATGGAAGGCTGCGATATTGGCCCGAAGAGCCGTGAACTGTTCGCGGCGGCTGTGAAGTCCGCCAAGACGGTTGTGTGGAATGGCCCGATGGGCGTGTTCGAGAACCCGACGCTTGCGGCTGGTACGCTGGCGGTTGCGCAGGCAATGGCGGATTCCGATGCGGTGACCATCATTGGCGGCGGCGACTCTGCGGCGGCTGTGGAACAGATGGGTCTGGGTGACAAGATGACCCACATCTCCACTGGCGGCGGCGCTTCGCTGGAATACCTCGAAGGCAAGACGCTGCCCGGCGTTGCGTGCCTCGACGAGAAGTAATTTTCCATGGGCAAGACCGTCCCTGCCAACCGCAGGGGCGGCTTTGTCCTGTCAAAAATCCTAAACTTTCACGCGGACACAGTATGGAAAAGTCACCAACTGAATCGCGAAAAGGGGTCAAGGGGCAATTGCCCCTTGCAGGGTCAAGGGACAGAGTCCCTTGTGGGGTCTGGGGCAACGCCCCAGTCGTACTTTTAATTATGAGGTGAGTGGAATGCGTAAGGCGATTATTGCGGGTAACTGGAAGATGAATAAGACCCCCGCGGAAGCGGCGGCGCTGGTTAATGACTTGAAGCCCCTCGTGAAGGACGCGAATTGCGACGTGGTCGTGTGCGTCCCGGCGGTGGACATCGCGGCGGTCAAGGCGGCGGCGGAAGGCTCGAACATCCATGTGGGCGCGGAAAACGTGCACTGGGCGGCGTCCGGCGCGTACACCGGCGAACTGTCCGCGGAGATGCTTGTGGCTGCTGGCGTGGAATACGTCATCATCGGCCACAGCGAGCGCCGTCAGTACTTTGGCGAAACCGACCAGACGGTCAACAAGCGCGTGCTGGCGGCTGTTGCGGCGGGGCTGAAGGTCATCCTGTGCGTCGGAGAAATGAAGGACGTGCGTGAAGCGGGCGCGACCGACGGCTTGGTGGATTATCAGACCATCATGGCGCTGAACGGTCTGACCGCCGAACAGGTGGCGGACGTCGTTATCGCTTACGAACCCGTTTGGGCGATTGGCACCGGTCTGACCGCGACCGACGAGCAGGCAAACGAGACCATCGGCGTCATCCGCAAGGCGGTTGCCCGCAAGTATGGCCAGGAATGCGCCGACAAGGTGCGCATCCAGTACGGTGGATCGATGAATCCCAAGAACGTCAAGGGCTTGATGGCGCAGCCCGAAATCGACGGCGGCCTGATTGGCGGCGCGTCCCTGAAGGCGCCCGACTTCTCCCTCGTCGTGAATTACGACAAGTAAGGCAAGTCGTATTGACCATCCGCACGGTCAGTTCTACGCTGACCGTGTTTTTTTTGTGTACTTTGAATAAAAGTGCCGCGTTAAAACATGACTTTTTGCCGCCTTTGTGCTATGATAATTAAGGAATACACGAATGCTATTTCCTGCATTCACCTGCGCCATGTGCTTGCATCTTGGCGCATTCTCATTTGGAAATAGTACAAGGAGTTATCATTATAATGAAGAAAACGTTTTTCCCAGCGCATCTTATCGGCACGGTCAGCGCGCCAGCGTCCAAATCCGAAGCGCATCGGCGCATGATTTGCGCAGGGCTGACCCAAGGTGAAACGATGCTGACCGGCTTTATGGATTCTGCGGACATGGCGGCGACGATGCGCTGTCTCGGTGCGCTTGGAAGCACCTTCAACCGCGACGGCGACACCCTGACCATCAGCGGAATGCAGGGGAAAATTGCGAAAATGCCCGTGATGGACTGCGGCGAAAGCGGATCGACGTTGCGCTTTTTTGTGCCGATTGCGCTGACAGTGGCGGGCGGCACGGTGTTCCGAATGCATGGGCGGCTCGGCTCGCGCCCGATGGACGTGTACCGCGATCTGTTTGTGCCGCGCGGGGTGCGCTGGTATATGGGCGTGGGCGCGGATGGCGCGGCGGAACTGACCGTGCGCGGCAAAATGGAGCCGGGCGACTATGTGCTGCCGGGCGACGTGTCCAGCCAGTTTG
>ENA-OXEQ01000181-OXEQ01000181.1-human-gut-metagenome-genome-assembly--contig:-NODE-181-length-18558-cov-7.08934_pt1 | contig 18558 bp, 9 predicted proteins | sample MGYA00249356_ERZ652245 | MGnify/ENA primary metagenome ERZ652245 (study PRJEB26925, sample SAMN05826598) | human gut metagenome | biome: ENVO:2100002; feature: ENVO:00000062; material: ENVO:00002003...
ATTATTACACAGGGAAAACCAAGGGATACCACCCTTTTCTATACTGTATATATGTACCAGAACGCATTTACCTATAACAAACTTGGCTATGGATGTGCACTTGCATGGTTTATGATTCTGGTAGTAGGAATTTTGACACTGATCTTGTTCAAGACCCAGAACAAGTGGGTATATTATGAATCAGAAGGTTGATGGTGAGCGTATGAAAAAAGGATATAAAGAAAAAAGATTTGCTATCGGAGTGATTTATCATATCTTCACCTTCTGTTTTGCCTGCGTGATGATATATCCGTTAGTATGGATGGTACTTAGTTCTTTTAAGGATACCAATGAGATTATAAGAACGGCATCGGAATTGATCCCGAGACACTTCTCTCTGGAGAACTACAAGGTAGGCTGGCAGGGATTTGCCGGATACAATTTCGGAACCTTCTTCAAAAACTCTTTTGTGATCGCAGGTTTATCCACCATCGGAGCAGTGGCTTCCTCTGCTGTGATCGGATACGGCTTCGCAAGAATTAACTTCAAATTCAAGGGATTCTGGTTCGCCTGCATGCTGTTGTCCATGATGCTTCCGTTCCAGGTAGTAATGATCCCGCAGTACATAATTTTTAATAAATTAGGCTGGGTCGGTTCTTACCTTCCTATCATTGTTCCCCAGTGGTTCGGTCAGGGATTCTTCATTTTCCTGAATATCCAGTTCATCAAGGGGATTCCCATGGATCTGGATGAGGCGGCCAGAATGGACGGATGTTCTACCTATACGATCTTCTTCCGTATCATCCTTCCTCTGATCAAACCTTCACTGGTAACCAGTGCGATCTTCTCCTTTATGTGGAGATGGGATGATTTCCTGGCAGCACTGTTATACTTAAGCGATCCTCTGAAATATCCGGTGAGTTACGCTCTGAAGATGTTCTCGGATCCTACCGCAGGTTCTGACTGGGGTGCTATGTTTGCAATGGCAACCTTGTCCCTGATTCCTATATTTGTTATTTTCCTGACTATGCAGAAATATCTGGTAGAAGGAATTGCATCCACCGGTATCAAGGGCTAAAGCTGTTCGGCGGGGAGACTGTTCCGGTTCTCCCCGCTTTTCTTGTTTTCAGATAAAAATCAGAGGAGAGTGTAATATGGACACTGTTAGAAATCGAATCAAAGCTGTTCTCGAAGCCGTAGAGCAGATGATATATAGTGACAGACAACCGGTAATTTCCGTGAAGATCGCCAAAGCGGATTACCATTTTGAGGAGGAATTCCACAGAGAAGGAAAAGATTTCCGGGATTTCGGCCGCAATGAGACCTGGGGAGAGCTGGATCAGCATTATTTCTTCCTGGCAGATGTGGCGATCCCGGAGCAGATGGAGGGGCATACAGTCCGTGCCGTGCTGAATACCGGAGCCACAGATATCTGGAATACGGACAATCCCCAGATCATGGCTTATGTGAACGGCAGATTTGCAGCCACGCTGGATATGAACCATCAGTTTATCATTCTGTCGGAGCATGCCAAAGCAGGAGAGACTTACGAACTGGCTTTTTATGCGTATTCCAGTGCGTATGCAGGCACGTTTACCGGTACGAATTTCTTCCGCCTGGAGCTGGCAGTCTACCGGGAAGAGGCGGCGGGACTCTATTATGACATGCAGGCTGTCTATGAAGCTGCGGATCTTCTGCCGGAGGACAATCTATCCAGGATCGAGGGCTTTAAAGCACTGGAAAGATGCGTAAATCTGTTGGATCTGCGCAGACCCGGATCCGCAGAATGCTTTGAGAGCATGAAAATGGCGGCGCAGGAGCTGGAAGGTACTTATTATGCCGACAGAAGACCGAATCCGGTGACGGTGCACAGTATCGGCCATACCCATATTGATGTGGCATGGAAATGGCCCCTGCGTCAGACCAGACAAAAGGCAGTTCGCAGCTTTGAGACGGTACTGAACCTGATGGACAGATATCCGGAATACCGTTTTATGTCCAGTCAGCCACAGCTCTATGAGTTCGTGAAGGAAGATGCTCCCGGGGTATTTGCCAGAATCAGGGAACGGATCAAAGAGGGCAGATGGGAAGCGGAAGGAGCCATGTGGCTGGAGCCGGACTGCAACATTTCCTCCGGAGAATCCCTGATCCGGCATATCATCTATGGCCGCAGATTTTTTGAACAAGAGCTCGGTGCGGAGAAAAATGAAGTATTGTGGCTGCCGGATGTCTTTGGTTACAGTGCGGCGCTGCCGCAGATCCTGCAGAAATCCGGGATTCCTTATTTTATGACCACGAAAATCGGATGGAATGAGTTCAACCGGTTTCCTCACGACACCTTTCTCTGGAAGGGCATTGACGGAACGGAAGTGTTGACACATCTGATTTCTACCAGAAACTATCAGAAGCCGGGTGACCTGAAGATGGTGGGAAACCATTCCACCACTTATAATGGTCTGCAGAATGCCTCCCAGCTCATGGGTACCTGGCAGCGGTATCAGGATAAGGATGTGAGCACTGAGGTGCTGACCTGTTACGGCTATGGTGATGGCGGTGGAGGCCCCACAGAAGAGATGCTGGAGCAGAGCAGAAGGCTGGAGCACAGCATCGTGGAATGTCCTGCAGCAAGACAGACAGGGGTGAAGGAATTCTTTCATATTCTGGAAGACAAAATGGACAAAAAGCGTCTGGCGGTATGGGATGGTGAACTATATCTGGAATTCCACCGTGGTACTTATACTTCCATGGCACAGAATAAAAAATATAATCGTAAGGCTGAGTTCAAAAACGGCGAAACCGAGCTGTATGCAGCAATGGCATCACTTCTGGATCAAAAGTATCTCTATCCACAGGAACAACTGGAACACAGCTGGAAACTGCTTTTGCTGAACCAGTTCCACGATATTCTGCCCGGTTCCTCTATTAAGGAAGTGTATGAGGATTCCGCCGCACAGTATGAAGAGATTTTTGCTGCGGATGAAGAAATGATGAAAACAGCGAAGAAGAGCATCCGGGAAAAGCTGTTCCGGTATCGTGCGGAGAAGAATGAGGAGGTCTGCGCAGTATGGAATCCTTTGAGCTTTGCACGTACGGCACTGATCCGGAATGCAGAGGGCAGTTGGCAGAAAATAACAGCAGGACCCAGCGGTGTTACTGTGTGCAGAGCGGTGAACTCCGGAGAGGACAACTGTTTCACTGAGCTTGTAATGGAGGAAAACGGACGACCGGTAAGCTTCAGAACGCCCTATTTTACCGTAAGATTTGATGCCAATGCTGAGATCACAAGCCTGGTGGATATCAGGGAGGACCGGGAACTGATCCAAAAGGGCAGGATGGGTAACCGTCTCACCGTATATGAGGATCGGCCGGCAGAATTCGATGCCTGGAATATTGACGAGGGATATCTGGAGAAATCCTGGGATGTCATTGATGTGGAAGAATTCAAAGTATTGGAGAACGGACCGGAGACGGCGGCATTACATGTGCGCAGACGGTTCCAGGATTCCATGATCGAACAGACCATTCGTTTCTACCGGCACACCGCAAGGATCGATTTTCAGACCAGAGTGGACTGGCAGGAACATCAACAGCTGCTCAGAGTATCCTTCCCTGTGGATATTCTGGCACATGAAGCGGATTATGAGATCCAGTTCGGCAATGTAAAGCGGCCGACACACAAGAACACATCCTGGGATCGTGCAAGATTCGAGGTATGCGCACACAAATGGGCAGATCTTTCCGAGCCCGGTTATGGTGTGGCACTGATGAATGACTGCAAATACGGTTATGATGTCCATGAGGGTGTGATGGGACTGACATTGATCAAGTCAGGTATTTTCCCCAATCCCGATGCAGATCAGGGACAGCATGAATTTACCTACGCATTGTTCCCTCATCAGGGAGATTTCCGCAAGGGCAGTGTGGTAAGAGAAGCTTACGATCTGAACTGCCCGATGGCATGGGAGAAGGTACAGGGTATCTATGAAGATAGCTTCTCAATGCTGCAGATAGCAGAGGAAAATGTGATGGCAGATACTGTGAAAGCAGCAGAGGACGGCAATGGCATCATCGTACGTATCTATGAGACTTGGGGAATGCGTACCAAAGTGCATGTGAACTTCCCACTTGCTCCGGATGCACAGGTAACAGTCTGTGACTGCATGGAGAATTTTTCCGGGGTGGAGAATGCGGATATGACCCGTGCACAGGACGGATGGAGCTTTACTATGAAGCCTTATGAAATCAAGACCCTGCGTATTGTGAATGAAAAAAAGTGAGAGGGTTACGAAGGAGAAAATTATGATCAATATATTAGAATACGGTGCAGTGGGCGATGGACAGACCAATGATGCCCCTGTCATTCAGAAAGCAATCGATACGTGTGCAGAACAGGGAGGAGGCGTAGTCCTCTTCCCCGGCGGCAGGACATATTCTTCCGGATATGTGCTGTTGAAATCCAATGTGGAGGTACATCTGGAGCCGGGCGCTGTCTGGAAAGCCAGCAGCAATATAGAAGATTATTACCCGCTGCGCAACAATGGTAAAATCACAGCCCATGAATCCGGCCTGCCTTCTTTCCTGAACAGTGAATATGCAGGACGCCCGTTCCATGCCTTTATCTATGCGCTGGGACAGGAAAATGTGACGATCTCCGGACAGGGTACCATTGATGGCAATGAATCTGTCTTTTACGGAGATGACTCGGGTTATCATATCGAGGGTTCCTATTATCCCAGAGTTCCGCTCCTGCTATTGGAGGATGTAAAGCATCTGACCATCAAGGAAGTCCGTCTGACGAACTGTGCCTTCTGGACAGTGCATCTGGTAGGCTGTAAGGATGTGCTGATCGACGGTATCCGCCTGCTGAATAATCTGAAGATGGCGAATTCCGATGGCATCGATCCGGATCACTGTCAGAATGTCCGGATCAGTAACTGTCACATTGAATGTGGAGATGACGCCATCGTATTGAAAAATTCCGGGGATTATAAGAAATACGGTCCCTGTGAAAATATCGTGGTCACCAATTGTACCCTGGTATCCACCAGTGCTGCCATCAAATTCGGCACGGAGGGAGAGTCTGACTTCCGGAATATTCTGGTGGAAAATTGCTGTATTTCCAGAAGTAACCGTGGAATTTCCATTCAGATCAGAGATAATGGCAACGTGGAAAATGTAATCTTTTCCAACATCATTATGGAGACCAGAAGGTTCTCTTATGAATGGTGGGGAAGAGCGGAGGCTGTCTGCCTGACTGCGCTGGATCGCAAACCCGGAGTTAAGGCCGGTAAGATCCGCAATATCCGCTTCCAGAATATTACCTGCGAGGGAGAAAACGGCATTTTCCTGCTGGGCAGTGAAGACAATTATATTGAAGATGTGACCTTTGAGGGCATTCGGCTGACACTGGATAAGAAATCCAAGTGGGAGATCAACGGCTACGATAAGAGACCCTGCCAGGGAGAGGGAGAGATCCACACAAAGATTTCCGGAATCTATGCGGATTATGTGAAGAATGTCTCCTTCCATGATATTCAGATCACGAAGAAAGAAGGAATCCTGCCTTTTTACGAGGAGGACGTGACACTGGGAAATGTAGAAAATGTACGGATCGATGTAGAAGAGCCGGAAGATGGGAGCCAGAATGGAGAAGAGTAATAGAAGGATCGCTCTCATCGGATTTGCAATCCTGATGGTCGGCCTGGGAATCAGTGACAGCCTGAGAGGTATTTTCTCCGGCATTTTTCAGACGCATTTTGCATTGACGGCAAAGGGGCTGTCCACGATCATAGCCGTAAGCTATGCGGGAAATCTGTGCTTCCTGCTGGCCGGAGGCAGAATCATGGATAAGATCGACCGCAAAAAGGCTTTTTTGGGATTTCTCGCAGTATGGATGTGTGCAATGCTGGTATTCCTGCTTACAGATAACTATTATGCATTGCTGGTGGGAATGTTCCTGGCAATGGGAGCTTCTACGCTGTTGAATACGTCCATTACACTGATCACACCGTTCATTTTTGCCACATCACCGGCCATGATCGTCAATGTATTGTTCTTTACGCAGGGAATCGGTACCAGCGGAGGACAGAGTCTGATCGGAAATCTGGCTAACGATTTTGGCGGATGGAAAGCTGTGACAGGGGTGCTTTTTGCCATCGGCGTTCTGGCGTTCCTGATCATTTTAAAACTGCAGATCCCGGACAGCGGAGAAGTGAAGAAGGCAGAAAAGGATCGGCAGGGAAGGAAAATGAAGGGAAACTACCTTTGGATTGTCATGGTGGTGATCTTTGGTGTATACTTTATTGCAGAACATGGAATGCTGAACTGGTTTGTGATCTACGGAACCAATGCGCTGGGACTGGAGCAGGGAAAGGCTGCCAATTATATGGCGTTGTTTTTTGGCGGAATGACGGTGGGAAGACTGGTCTTTTCTCCGTTGGTTGACCGGCTGAAGGTATTCCCGAGCATTGCCTTGTTTTCTGTGATTTCTGCAGTGCTTTATGCGGCAGGGATCTTCAGTGGGGCACTCTGGATGCTGAGTCTGGCCGGACTGTTCTGCTCGATCATTTATCCGACACTGGTTATGGCCATCGGGAGACTTTATGATCCGTCGCAAGTGTCTACGATGTCCGGATTGATCATCAGTGTGGCATCCCTGTTTGATATTGGATTTAACTATATTTACGGAGACATTGCTGAAAAAACAGGATATGGCAGGAGCTTTCTGATCATGCCGGCAGCAATGATACTCTTTACTCTGTTGTTTGTGCTGGTGTTCCATAAGCGGATCCTGAACAGGGAACAGGCATAGTAAAAAGTTGTATTGGGAGGATGTCAGAATGAAATTAGGCGGAATTGAAGCCGGCGGCACAAAGATGGTATGTGCCATAGGAGATGAGCAGGGAAAGATTTTCGACAGGGCAGTATTCCCTACGGAGACACCGGAGAGTACGGTGCCGAAAATGATAGCATATTTTCAGGATAAAGGAATCGAGGCACTGGGGATCGGCTGTTTCGGCCCAGTGGATCTGAATAAAAAATCAGCAACCTACGGCTATATTACCAGCACTCCGAAGCTGGCATGGAGATTTTATGATTTTGCGGGAGCGTTCCGGGAAGCACTGAAAGTCCCTGTAGGTTTTGATACAGATGTCAATGGAGCAGTGCTTGGCGAGGTACGCTTCGGCGCAGCCAAGGGGTGTGAGAATGCACTCTATATCACCATTGGTACGGGAGTAGGTGTAGGGGCATATATTAACGGCAGACTGCTGCATGGCCTGATGCATCCCGAGGGCGGACATATCTTCCTGCGCAAGCACCCAGAGGATACCTATGAAGGCTGCTGTCCTTATCACGGTGCCTGTCTGGAAGGACTGGCTTCCGGTCCTGCGATTCAGGGCAGGTATGGCAGAAAGGGAGCTGAACTGGCCGGAAGAGAGGATGTCTGGGAACTGGAAAGTTACTACATCGGACAGGCTGTGGCAGATTACATGCTGACTTACTCACCGGAGAAGATCATTCTCTGGGGCGGTGTGATGCACCAGGAGAAGGTTTTCGACATGGTGAGACAGAATGCGGTGGAGTTTCTGAATGGCTATCTGCCGGAGACCAGCCTGCCGAAGGATATGTCACAGTATGTGGTGGCTCCTGCACTGGGCGAGAACCCCGGAATCATCGGTGCAATGTGTCTGGGAATGGATGCATACCTGATGGAATGCGGGAAGAATCTGTGAGGAGGCTTGATGAAGTAGCGGTTGATAATCCAGAGAGGGTGAGATCACCAGAGAGTTTTCGGCGATCTCGCCCTCTTTTTTGCGGTCCTATAAGGCAAGGATCTCGGGAGAATCCGGTTTCGCCGTGTCAGGGTTGGCACCGCCGAGACGTCGGGGACTGTAAGTGGTGTGTGGAACGTTGCTGGGCAGTTCCAAGATTGCGGAGATGAAAACGTGTAACAAAGATTTGAAATTATGTAATAAATAATCATAATTTTGTCAATACACTTTTGGCACTAAAAGCGAAAAGTGCCGAAAATATTTTGGTGGATGACAGGCATAGAGTATGGCAACAGCAGGTTGCTTTTCATAACATGAATTTATCTATATGATATGGTTATGGTACGATAATGCAGAACAAAATGATTATACAGTAACCCAAACAGAACTTTCCTCTGAAGGGGCACAGTAGCAAAGGCTGCTATTGCGGGTAGGTAAGGAAAGTCGGCCAGACAATCTGAGAGGGTATTGTGTAAGCAATAATTAGGGTATATGAGAATATGATGAGAACCCCATTACTGATAGAAATATCAGTAATGGGGTTCTTTTTTGGAGAAATATTGTGTAGGTGTCATGCCGTAGTATTTTTTGAAAACCCGGTAAAAATAGGACACGCTTTGGAAACCACAGGACTTGCTGATGACAGAGAGAGAATTGCCGCCCTGTTCCACCTGGTGTATGGCATGACGGAGGCGAAGCTTATTAATATATTCTTTTACGGTGAGGGATTCTGTCCGCCGGACAGCCCGGTGGACATAGCTTTCGGACACACCGCAGGATTCGGCGATATCCCGGACGGTCTGAAGCGTTGTATAGTTTGCGTTAATATAATTAATGATCCGCTGAAAACCGGAAGCTTTATTCTCACTGACAGAAATTTCATTTTCAAGAGGATACTGATAGCGAAAAGCTGCCAGATCTGTAAGAATCTGTGCAAGCAACAGGTAGGCAGTGGGAGATTTGCAGCAGGAAGCTGCGTTCCAGTCGACGAGCTTTTGTCTGTAATCCTCGGGAATGAAAATAATCGGTGCCTTGAAACAGGTCAGGTAGGAAGATACTACGGCAGGTAAAAAGTATTTTTCAAGATAGACTTTTGAAAAATGGATGCAGATCCCGGTATAATCCGTGTCACCGACGCTTCGGTGAGAGATATTGCTCTCAAACAGGCTTGCCATGCCGGCTTCTACCCGGTAGGTGATGTCGCCGATGGTAACCAGACGCTCCCCGGAGAGCAGAATATAGATTTCATAGTTGGTGTGGTGATGCGAATAGGGCATGGACCATCCTTTTTTTGTATCTTCATAGGAAATTTCAAAATCTTCGCATAAAAAAGTTCTTCTATCTGTCATTTCTGATTCACTCCTTCACGCATATTATATCAAAAAGGTTCAGAATAATGCAATGAATATAAAAAATAGTTCATGATAGTGAATTTAAAACACTAAAGTTAAGCTATATAATGATTCCGTGATCAAGGAGAAAACATCAGAAAATTTACTACAGATCTGCTAGGGGATTTTCTGTATGGAAAAGGGTCTGTGGGATGGAGCTTATATGAGAATATTGTTGAATGGAAAATGGCATGTAGTACTGGAGGACGGAACCACGGGACAGATGGATCTGCCGGGGACGTTGGATGAGAACGGGATCGGACATAGAGATGTGGGGGCGAATCAGTGGCATCCGGATGCGGTACTGGGGAATGCGGCGGGAGAGATAGACAAAGATGCACCGATCGCTACGAGATTTACCAGGCGGCATACCTATGAGGGAGAAGCCAGGATCAGTCGTAAGATAACGGTACCGGATTACGGAACCGACAGGCTGTTCGTACTGGCGGAGCGGGCACGGGCACTCCGGCTGCTAGTGGATGGAGAAGTGTGTGCGGTGTTCCGGCAGGGGACACTAAGTACACCTTATATTTTTGAACTCACCGGGGCGGCACCGGGAGAACATGAATTTACGTTTCTTTCGGATAACAGCTATCCGGGAATGCCCAAAGCTGCCATCTGTTATTCTTCCGCAGCGACGGATGAGACACAGACAAACTGGAACGGGATACTTGGCGAATGCAGCATGTATACCAGACCGCAGAATTTTATAGACAGCCTCCGGGTATATCCGAGAGCGTTGAAAAAGGAAGAGAAAAATAAAGCAGGCGGATATGTGCTGGATGTATGTGTGGTACTGGCACCTGGCGCAAAGAAAGTATATAAAGATGCGAAAATCATATTACAGTCAGAGGCTCTGGCGGCAGGAGAGTTAGAAGACACACAGACATTGACGGAAATTATCGGTTATTCCGGGGAGGGATTAGCGGAAGCCGGAACAGATAAAGAGGAGAATCCGAAAACAATGGAAATCTGGTTCCGTGATCTGCCTCTGCGGGAGAATGTGAAACTGTGGGACGAAGATGAGGGCAATCTCTATGAGATGGCTGTAACCCTGGACAACGGTATGTCAGCAGAAGATAAAGGCGGTAGCACTGCTGAGTGCAGGACCCGTTTCGGCATCCGCTCTTTTGGTGATAACGGCAGCGGCAGACTGGCACTGAACGGCAGGGCAATTTTTCTGCGGGGTGAGGCAAATTGCGCAGAATACCCGGAGACCGGGCATCCACCCATGACAATTCCGGAATGGAAAGAGATGTTATTAAAATATCGCAGTTATGGAATCAACTTTGTAAGATTCCATTCCCACTGTGAGCCGGAAGCTGCGTTTGCGGCAGCGGATGAACTGGGAATGCTTCTGCAGCCGGAGCTGTCTCACTGGGATCCGAAGGATGCCTTTGGAACGGAGGAAAGCTATCGGTATTACCGGGCAGAACTTGTGGACCTATTGAAAACCTATGCCAATCATCCCTCTTTTGTAATGCTGACACTGGGCAATGAATTGCAGGCACAAGATGAAGGCAGAGAACGGATGCGGGAACTGGTCAGAACGGCGAAAAGGATGGATCCGACCAGACTGTATGCGAACGGATCCAATGCCTTTTATGGTGAAGAAGGATGTGACCCAGAGAGCGATTTCTATACATCGCAGAGTTGCAAGGATGTGGTGATCCGCGGAACATTCTCCGGCATGCGGGGGTATCTCAATGAAAACTATCCCTCCGCAGATCGAACCTATGATGAGGCGATGGCAGAGATACGAAAAGAGTATCAGAAGCCGGTATTCAGTTTTGAAGTGGGGCAGTTCGAAGTGCTGCCGGATTTTGAGGAGCTGGAAAGCTTTCATGGAATATCGGATCCGGTGAATCTGAAACTGATCAAAAAACGTGTAGAGGAACGGGGACTTTTGCCCACATGGGAAAAATACGTGGAAGCCACCGGAGAACTGTCGAGGCTGGCATACCGGGAAGAGATTGAAGCAGCTATGCGGACGAGAGAGCTTTCAGGGATTTCGCTCCTCGGACTGCAGGATTTCCCGGGACAGGGAACGGCTCTGGTGGGTATGATGAACTCCCATATGGAACCGAAGCCTTATCCCTTCGCCAGACCGGAGCGGTTCAGGGAGTTTTTCACAGAGAGCCGTATTTTTGTGAAAATGCCCCGCTATACCTATGAAGAGGGAGAACATCTGACAGCGGAAGTAGAAGTGGCGAATTTCGGAAAAGAGAGCATCACGGGTGAGCTTGGCTGGACGTTGGGTTACCGGGACTGTGCTGTGAATAGCGGAAGAGGAGAGCTTCGATGCGACCGGGCAGACAGGCAAAAAAACTGTCCTCCGGGGACTTATACTTCACTGGGAAGACTGGATATTCCTCTGGAGGTCAAGGGAGTATCGGCGGCACTCATACTGACGGTGAGTATCGGTGACTGCACCAGCACCTATCCTGTGTGGGTCTATCAAAAAACGAGCCCGGAATGTCCGAAAAATGTATACGAAACGAGAGTATTTGACGAGCAGACGAGAGCAGTTCTGCAAAACGGCGGGAGAGTCTATCTGTCTCCGGATGCAGATAAAGAGAGTCTGCCGTATTCCATAAAAACACAGTTTACGACGGATTTCTGGTCGGTGGGAACTTTCACGGATCAGGAAGGTGGTATGGGGCAGCTGATCGATACGGAGCATCCGATTCTCAAGGAATTTCCGACAGATTTTCATACAGACTGGCAATGGTGGATCATGGCAACGAAGCGGGCGGTGGTTCTGCCGCACCCCATGAAGACAATTATTACGGAGATGGACAGCTATGCATTCTTGCGTCCTATGGCGCAGCTGATCGAGTTTCGGTGCCTGAAGGGAAAAGTATTGTTATCCACCATGGAATTGCATAAGAGTCAGCAGTATCCGGAGGCACGTGCATTGCAGACGGCGATTTATGAATATCTGTCGGGAGAGGATTTTGAACCGTCGGAGGAAATAGCAGAAGAAGAGTTAAGCATGCTGGTGCAAAGTTAAAATTTTACCGGACGGCGGAAAGGAAGCTGTACGGAGATAAAAGGAGGAAACCATGAATAAGGTACAGGTCTGGAAAGAAAAAGTGATCATTCCCACATACGAAGCAGGAAAACCGGATAGGAATCCGATGTTTCTGGAAAAACGTGTCTATCAGGGAAGCTCGGGAAGGATCTATCCCCACACGGTGATCGAGAAGATCAGCGATGAGAAAGTGGATAAGGAGTATACAGCGCTTTTTTTGGAGAACGATTATCTGAAAGTAATGATGCTGCCGGAGCTGGGAGGCAGGATCCAGAGAGCTTATGACAAGACAAATGGCTACGATTTTATATATTACAATCATGTCATCAAACCGGCGTTAGTGGGACTGGCGGGACCATGGATCTCCGGCGGTATTGAGTTCAACTGGCCGCAGCATCACAGTCCCAGTACCTTTGATCAGGTGGAATATACCTATGCGGAAAATGAGGATGGGAGCGCCACAGTATGGATGGGAGAGATCGAGAATATGTTCCGGACAGAGGGTGTGCTAGGCATAACTTTGTATCCTGATAAGGCATATATCGAATTATCTGCACAACTCTACAACCGTACGAAAATGCCTCAGACTTTTCTATGGTGGGCGAACCCTGCCGTGGCGGTAAATGATGACACCATCTCCGTCTTTCCAGAGGATGTGACGGCGGTCTATGACCACGGCAAGCGGGATGTTATCAGCTTCCCCTATGCGGAGGGAACCTACTATAAGCACAAATACGATCATGTGAATATCGCACAGTATAAAAATATTCCGGTTCCCACCTCCTATATGGCATACCGTTCGGATTATAATTTTATCGGGGAGTACGATTACGGAAAACAGGCAGGACTTCTGCATGTGGCGGATCACCATATTGCCCCGGGGAAAAAACAGTGGACCTGGGGATGCGGAGAATTCGGCAAAGCATGGGACCTTGCACTGACCGATGAGGACGGTCCGTATATCGAACTGATGACAGGCTGTTTTACGGATAATCAGCCGGATTTCACATGGATCCAGCCCCAGGAGACCAAGAACTTCAAACAGTATTTTATGCCCTATAAAAATATCGGTTATGTGAAAAATGCCACCATAGATGCGGCGGTGAATGCGATATATGACGAAGCGGCGGGACAGCTGACGATATCGGCGTATGCCACTTCCGCACAACAAGGTGCACAGATCCTGCTGGTACAGCTCAGAGAAGGCGGCGGACCGGAAAAGGTATGGCATGAGAAACGCGTGGATCTGTCACCGGAGCATACCTGCGAGGTGAAGATCGACCGGGAAAAACTGCAACAGATACCGGCATTTACGAGGGCAGCACAGAATAACACGGAGGCACTCTGCGGTCTGCAGGTATGTGTTCGTGCCGCAGACGGCAGAGACCTGGTCTCTTATCGTTTTCCCCGAAAGATCGAAGCAGAAGTGCCGGAACCGGCCAAAGCGGCACCGCTTCCAAAAGATTGCAAAACAACGGAAGACCTGTTCCTCTACGGACTGCATGTGGAACAATACCGGCATGCCACGTATCATGCGGAGGATTACTATCTGGAGGGTCTGCGCAGGGATCCGGCTGATATCCGGTTGAACAACGCTTACGGAAGATGTCTGCTTCGAAACTGTGATTTTGCAGGGGCGGAAAAGTATTTTCGTAAGGCGGTGGAGAAAGCCATCCGTTCCAATCCGAATCCCTATGATTACGAACCGTACTATAATCTGGGGCTTGCCCTGAAGTATCAGGGGAAGACGAAAGAAGCTTACGATGCATTCTATAAGGCTGTCTGGGGCGGCAGCTTTCAGGCACCCGGATTCTATGAACTGGCCTGTCTGGATGTCAAAGAAGGAAGATTCGCAGAAGCTCTCGAGCATGTAAACGAATCGATTCTCAGACAGTATCATTGCATGAAAGCCAGAGCCCTGAAAGAAAATCTTTTGAAGAAACTGGGAAGAGGGGAGGAAGCTGCGGACTTACACAGAGAAAGCCTGGGAATAGATCCGCTCTATGACAGACTGCCGGAAAAAATAAATCATAACACTCTGCTGGAACTGATGATCGATCTCTATGAGGCAGGAGACTACATGCAGGGAATTGCCCTTGCCGAAAAATGGGTGGAACAGAAATCCGCCAAGGGGGAGAACATTTATCCGCTGGTATATTATTATATTGCTTACGGATATGACAACCTGCCCGGTGCGGAAGCTGCCGGACCGGCAGAACATTATGCGGCATTGGGAGAAAAAGCTGCAGCCGACGGCTGCTTCCCTCACAGAACGGAAGATTATATCGTGCTGAAGCGTCTGGCAGCAGAATACGACCTTGGCATGGCGTATTATTATCTGGGCTGCCTGCTCTATGACAAGAGAGTGTATGGAGAAGCCGTGGCGGACTATGAAAAGGCGGCGCTTAAATACCCGGAGTTCCCTACGGTTCACAGAAACCTGGCGCTGGCATATTACAATGTGAAAAAGCTGCCGCAGAGAGCGTACGAGGAAATGGAGAAAGCTTTTGCACTGGATGAGACGGATGCCAGAGTGTATCTGGAACTGGATCAGCTGAAAAAGCGTCTGAATGTTGCCGTGAAAGAACGATGGAGTGATATGGAAAAACATTTTGACCTGGTGGAAAGCAGGGATGATCTGTATCTGGAGTATGTGACACTTTTAAACACTCTGGGAGAACCTGAGAAGGCTCTCGGCCTGATCAAAGCAAGGAAGTTCCATCAGTGGGAAGGCGGTGAAGGCAAAGTGGCAGCACAATACCTGACCGCCCTGCATCAGCTGGCAAAAGCGGCTGTGGTAAAAGGGGACTATGCAGAGGCAAAGTCACTCCTTCTGCGGGCAGTTGGGGAATACCCTCACAATCTGGGAGAAGGAAAACTGGAGTCGGCACAGGAAAACAATCTGTACTATCTGCTGGGGCTGGTGCAGGAAAAACTGGGAGAGACAGAGGATGCGTTAGACTGCCTGACAAAAGCCTGTCACGGAGAGTCGGAGCCGGTGGGCATGATGTATTACAACGATCAGCCGCCCGAAATGATCTATTATCAGGGGCTGGCGTACCGAAAGCTTGGTGACGAAGAACAGGCAGTACAGAGATTCTGCAAACTGGTAGACTATGGCAAAGAGCATATAGGCGATGAGATAAAGATAGATTATTTTGCGGTATCTCTGCCGGATCTGCTGATCTTTGAGGAAAACCTGAATGAGCGGAATCGGAAGCATTGCCTGTTTATGATGAGCCTGGGACTGCGGGGGCTGGAACAGACGGACGAAGCAAAAGCCTGCGCGGAAGAACTGCTTTCCATGGACAATGCACACCAGGAAATCCGGGTACATGATCTGTAAAAAAGCTTGAAAAGAAAGACTTGAATAGGAAGGTTTTTGAGGAAAGGATTACAAAATGGAAAACATGGGAAAAGAGGTATATAGCTATAACAGCGAATGCTTAACCTGCAACGACAGACCGATCCTGCCCATCATGGGAGAATTCCATTTCTCCCGCTATCCGGAAGGGGAATGGAAAACAGCACTTAAGAAGATGCAACAGGGCGGCGTAGACATCGTTGCTGCGTACGTGTTTTGGATCCACCATGAGGAAGCGGAAGGTGAGTGGGATTTCTCCGGCAGAAGGAATCTGAAGGCGTTTTTGAACTGCTGTCAGGAAGCCGGGATGAAAGTATGGCTGCGTATCGGTCCGTGGGCGCACGGAGAGTGCAGGAACGGTGGCTTCCCGGACTGGCTGGTGGAGAAGGAAAGACGGGGAGAACTGACTTTGCGGACGGACGATCCACAGTATCTGAGATATGTCGATGTCTTTTTTACCAAAATCGCAGAGCAGGCGGACGGGTATATGCATAAGGACGGCGGTCCGGTCATCGGTATACAGATCGAGAATGAATACGGACATGCCGGCGGTCCATCCGACAGGGAAGAGGGTATGGCACACATGCGCACGCTACGTGCCATGGCGGAGAAAAAGGGACTGGAAGCCCCGTATGTGTCGGCAACCGGCTGGGGTGGTGCCTATGTGCCGGAAAGCTTCCTGCCGGTGCTGGGCGGGTATGTGGATGCCCCGTGGGCAAATCATACCCATGAACTTGCGGCAAGTGAGAATTTCCTGTTCCAGCCTTTTCACGATGATGCCAATATTGCTTCGGATTTTTCTGAGGGTCAGAGCGGTTTTACCTTTGATGCCGCGGAATTCCCTTATCTCACAGCGGAGCTGGGAGGGGGACTGCAGGTAACGGCACACAGGCGCACTTACCCGTATCCGGAGGACATCGAGGCACAGACGATCTGTATGCTGGGAGCCGGGGCAAATCTGATCGGATATTATATGTATCACGGCGGTGTGAATCCCGACGGGAAATATTCCACCCTGCAGGAGTCGAAAGCTACCGGCTATGCCAATGACCTTCCGGTGAAAAGCTATGATTTCCAGACCTGCCTGCGGGAGAACGGACTGCCGTCGGAAAGCTATTACAGACTGCGGAAACACCATGTTTTTATCAAAAATACAGAAGAACTGCTGGCATCGGCAAAAGCATATCTGCCGGAAAATATACCGGGGCCTGCGGGTGCAGAGGATATGGAGACACTGCGGGCGGCCTTCCGCTATAATGAAGCAGCGGATTGCGGCTTCCTGTTTATTAATAATCACCAGAGAAAACGGAAAATGACGGAGAAACAGATCACACCGGAAAAGCCATTACAGTTTACGGTGACAGATGTTGAAGGAATACAGAGGCAGATTATTTTCGACCGGATTCATGTGCGGACGGATGCGATTCTGGTGCTGCCTTACAATCTGCCGGTGGTAATACGGGGAGAGCAGTTCAGACTTCGGAAAACCAATGCCTCTTATCTGGGATGCTTTGGCGGAACTTATTATTTCTATACGGATGAGAAGCCGGAGGATATTTATTTCGAGTGGAGTGATGGCAATGATCATGCGGAAGCGGTAAGGATCCTTACCATACACGATGCGGAGCATTTTTGTTATGCGCAGGAAGGGGCAGATGAAAAGGGCAAGGTGAGTCTGCTGCCGGATCTGCACTTTGCGGAAGCCGGTAAGGTGCGGATCGCGGATGCCGGACAGGCAGTGGAAAGCATCTGGAACGTATATGGTCAAACAGAACCGAACGTCTATGAATTAACCTTGGAATATGAGTATCACCCGGCGGATGCACTGTCTGGCGATGTCTGGCTGGAACTGGATTTCGGTGGGGACTGCGCACGCTTGTATCAGGACGGAAAACTGATTGACGACTGGTTCTCCAATGGCGAGTTATGGCGCGTGGCACTGAAACGCTATGGCTATCCGACAAAACTGACCCTGGAACTGGATCCTTTCAAACCGGATGTCTATTATGATCTGCCGCCGAAGCGGGAGAACCGCCTGGCAGGGGCGAGACTGCTGCGGTTAAGTTGACCGGAACCCGGTTTGGCAGGACTCACTTTGGAAACAGAAGGATAGAAAAGAGGATACAGATATGAAAGACATGACACAGGGAAAACCGTTAAAACTGATCATCGGCTTCGCCATACCGATGCTGATCGGCAATATCTTTCAGCAGGTATATAATGTGGCGGATACAGTGATCGTAGGAAGATTCTTGGGAGAGAGCGCGCTGGCGGGCGTGGGAAGCACGGGAACGTTGACCTATTTTCTGCTGGCACTGGTCAGCGGCATGTGTAACGGCGCAGGACTGGTGGTTGCGCAGTGTTTCGGCTGCGGGAATAAAGAGCGTCTGGCGAAGACGGTGACAGCACTGATCTGGGTGGCGGGAGTGCTGACCTGCATCATGTCACTGATCGGTATTTTCGGTGCGGAATTTTTCCTGCGGCTTTTAAGCGTGCCGGAAAATGTTATCGGCTATTCTGCTACGTATCTGCATATCATTTATACTTTTGTTTTCGGCAGTGTGGTCTACAACGGCTGTGCGGCGATCTTAAACAGTGTGGGGGATTCGAAGACTCCGCTGCGGGCGGTGATCGCTTCCTCGGTAGTGAACATCGTGTTTGACCTGTTTTTCATCATTGTGTGTAAGATGGGAGTAGCGGGAGCAGCTTATGCGACGATTCTGGCACAGTGTACTTCGGCGGTGATCTGTTTTGCAAAAGTCATGAAGGGGAGAGAAGAGATTGGCCTGTCTCTGATGAAATGGAAGCCGGAGGCTGGTTATATCCGGTTGGTAGTGAAGACCGGATTCCCGGCGGCATTCCAGTCCTGCATGATCGCACTGGGCGGCATGAGTGTCCAGAGACTGGTGAATTCCTTCGGCTCGTCCACCATGGCGGCCTACGTGGCGGCAAATCGTGTGGACAGTGTGGCGATCCAGGTCATCGTCTCTATTGGAACGGCACTTTCGGTATTTACTG
>ENA-OXEQ01000188-OXEQ01000188.1-human-gut-metagenome-genome-assembly--contig:-NODE-188-length-18050-cov-7.29347_pt1 | contig 18050 bp, 18 predicted proteins | sample MGYA00249356_ERZ652245 | MGnify/ENA primary metagenome ERZ652245 (study PRJEB26925, sample SAMN05826598) | human gut metagenome | biome: ENVO:2100002; feature: ENVO:00000062; material: ENVO:00002003...
CGGCTGATTGATCTTCGCTTCGCACACCTGCAGGACTGGAAGCTGCTGCTGGCGTGCGCGCTGCGGCTGATTATCTTCCCGGCGGCGGTGCTGCTGCTGCGCTTCACGGGGCTGCCCGCGGCGGTGGTGAGCGTACTGTACATCTGCACCGCCATGCCCTGCGCGGCGACGACGGCCATGCAGAGCGAGATGTACCACTGCGACAATTCGCTGGCTTCGCGCGGAGTGGCGCTTTCGACTGCGTTCTCGATTTTGACGCTGCCGCTGATGCTGCTGCTGGCGTAAGCAGGGATTTCGGGTCTGCAGGCGCGATGAGGGGTTCCGATCACCCCTCCACCCTTCGGTTTCCGCTCCCATCGTTGATTGTTTCCGAAGCTGTTTGATGATGTCCCCCCCGACAAAGGAGGTTTCCGCCATGCGCAAAAGCTGGCTCTTTCCCGGCGACAACGACGAACCCTATGTCTCCCAGCGGGCGGGCGCGTATCAGCCGCAGAGCGAGAAGCGGCGGCGGTGGACAAAGCGGCTGGTAATTCTGGCGCTGATTCTGTGCGTGCTGTACCCGTTTGTCGAGCCGTACACCTTGCGGACGACACAGACCGCCATCACCTGCGAGGATTTGCCGACAGGCATTGGGCAGCTGCGCATCGTCTACGTCTCCGACATCCACTATGGGTCACAGATGTTTTCGGACGCGCGGCTGTCGTCGCTCATCAACCGCATCAATGCGCTGAATGCGGACATTGTGCTGCTGGGCGGCGATTACGCGCGCGACAAGTGGTCCGCGGCGGCGTTTTTCGAGAATCTGCCGCGGCGCATTTCGAGCAACTACGGGGTGTACGCCGTCGTGGGCGAATGCGACCGCAGCCCGTTGGAGAAGGGCGAGGAGCCATCCACACTGCGGAACAAAATGTCCAAAGCGGGGGTGACGCTGCTGTGCAACGAAGTCGCGACCCTGCGCATCGGCACGAGCGACATCTACATTGCGGGCATCGACGACGTCAGCACGGAGATGGACGATGCGAAGAGCGTCGCGGCGCAAGTCAACTCGAAGGATTTCGTCATCTTTCTGGTGCACAACCCGTCGGTGATTTCGTCCTCGCTCCTCCTGACCGACCGCAACGGACGCGGGAACTGGTTTGATTTGGGGCTGTTCGGGCACACGCACGGCGGTCAGATTCCGTTTCTGGAAGAAGCGTTCAACTTCAACGGCGTACCGTCGCGCTACGAGAGCGGTCTTTTGCTGGAGAACCGTTCGTGGCTGCTGATTTCGCGCGGTGTCGGCACAACGGGACTTCCGGCGCGGTTATTCTGCCAGCCGGAAATTCACTTGATTACCGTGCAGTCGGGAACGTAAGAAATTTCGCCTCTGCGGAGGCGACCAGAGACGCTGTCTCTGGACTCTGCAAGGGACGTTGTCCCTTGACCCTTTCGCGCGATTGAGTGGGTGACTTCTTCATGCTGTGTCCGCGTGTTTAGCCATGAAGCACCCGCGGTGCTTACAACACGTTGCCCAATGTCAGCGCGTCGCGGTGATACAGATGCTCGGCGTGTTCCCCCAATTCGGCGCACGCCTCCAGACACAAGGGCAGTTCGCGCGACGAAATCCCTGCTTCGATTTTTTTCAGTGCCGTGGTCACTGCATCCACATCATCATGATTGATGAGCGTTTGCAGCCACGGCACTTTTTGTTTCCACACGCTCTGGCATTTTTGCAGCGCTGCCTCCGCGCCCACCCAATTCTCCGCTTCCGCGAGTGTCCGCAGTTCTTCAGCGCTCGCCGCGTATTCCTCGGACAGCGCGCGCACTTCTTCCCCGCTCCACACGCCCAGCCCAATCGTCAGCGCAAGCAGAATCAGCGAAATCCACACCCCGGTCTTCATTCACCACACCACCTTCTGCGGCGGCAGCGCCTGATGCGTCTGCACCTGCGTCCGCCCCTTCCCCTGCGCCAGCAGCATTCCCTGCGTGTTCAGGCACAGCAGCAGCACGTCCTGCGCGCCCTCAAACCCCAGCGCGCGAATCTGCCCCATCAGCCAGCTGAGGCTCAACTGCCCGCGCTGCAAGTTTTCCGTCTGCACTTCGCCGTCCAAAATCAGCGGCAGCGGAAGCCCCTCTTTTGGCGGCATCTTGCCCAAGTCGCTGGGCATAAGCGGGCGGCTGTCCGCCTTCGGAAAGACGGAGATGTTCCCGCCCGGTTCAAGCACCGCCGTGCCGACCTCCAGCGGGTCAAGGATGCCGCCGGCGCGTATGGCTTCCATCAAGTCGTTCAAATCCACCGCGCAGGCGCGCAGCTGCTTTTCGCAAATCACGCCGTTGCGCACCAGAACCGTCGGCTGCCCGCAGAGCCACACCCGCACGCGCTCGGACTTCATGCACAGCGCCGTCAGCAGCCCATGGCACACGACAAGCGCCGCCATCGGCAGCAAGCCGTAGAGAATCGGAATCCCCACGCCGCCCATCGGGGTCGCCGCCAGCTCCGCAATCATAATGACCACGACCAGCTCAAACGGCTGCAATTGCCCCACCTGCCGCTTGCCCATCGCGCGCATCGCCAGCAGGGACGCGGCATACAAAATCACCGAACGCAGAAAAATCGTCAGCATATTCTCATCCTCCGCAGTCATTCTGCCCCATTATGCCGCGGATGATACTTGCGCGGCGCAGTCTGTCATGCTATAATGGAAGAAACTTGGCGAATTTCGCCGGAAATGAGGGCTTTCCTGATGAAAAAGTTGCTTTCTCTGCTGATGGCATTCTCCTTGGCGCTCGTGCCGATGCTCTCCTTCGCGGATGAAAGCAGCGGCGCGACGCAGAACATCTACAACATGCTGCTGGAAGAATTGACGGCAGCCAATTTGTCGATGACCCCCTACGACGATATCAACCGCATCTATCTGGGCTATATGCTGGAGAAGAACGCGCTGGGCAACGCCGTCGTCATCTTTGACGCGCACAGCGACGGTTTCACTATCGGTGTTGGTTACGGCAAGCCTATTGACGAGGCGCTTGTGCCGCAGGTGATTTCCCTCTTCAACGACATCAACTGCGCTGTTTATGTCGGCAAGATGGTGGTCAGTCAGTCCAGCGACGGGTGGCATCCGTCGTACGAAATCTTTGTGTCGGCGAATCCGGATGATATCAGCACATGGGCGCGCGAAAACGTGCTGGCGTACATGTATTTGGCGCTGGGCACGATGGAGGAAATGGTCGACTACATCACCGAACTGGCAAACGGCGAAACGCCCGAAAACGTGTTTGCTATGTGGTATGCCGATTCGTCAGCGGAATGACCGCAAAAATCCCTTGCACGTCGCACTGACCCATGCTATAATGGAAGAAACTTGGCGAATTTCGCCGGAAATGAGGGCTTTCCTGATGAAAAAGCTGTTTTCCCTGCTGCTTGTGCTGGCGCTGGCACTTGTGCCGACGCTCTCCTTGGCGGATGATGATGCCGCCTGCCAGAACCTCTACAACATGCTGCTGGATGAGCTGAAGTCGGTCGATTTGGAGATGACCGCCGACGAGGAAAGCTACCGCATTTATCTTGGCTATGCACTGGACAAGAACTCGCTGGGTGACGCGGATGTTATCTTTGACGCGTACAGCGATGCCGTCACCATCAACGTCAGCTACTCCAATCCGCTTGATGAGGCGCTTGTGCCGCAGGTGATTTCCTTCTTCAACAGGGTCAACAGCACGCTGTATGTCGGCAAGCTGATGGTCATCAAGTCGGACAACGTGTGGTACGCGGCGTACGAGATTTTCCTCTCTGTTGACCCGGAGAACATCACCGATTGGGATCGCAACAACGTGCTGGCATACACGGCGCTGGCGCTGGACACGATGGAAGAGATGCTGGACTACATCACCGAGATTGCAAACGGCGAATCGGCAGACAACGTGTTCGCCATGTGGCAGGCGGATATCGGCGCGGTGTAATTCCCAAAACGCAAAAAGGCAGGAATCGCAACGGATTTCTGCCTTTTTTTGATACCGATTATTCTTCCGCGCTGAGGTTCTCGGTGCAGAAGAGTGCAATCACGTTGTCAATCGTTTCCGCATCAGCGTTCGCGTCGATGCCAGCTGCCAGCCAGTAGGCATACCGCCCCTTCATGTACTGCTGAAGCGCCGCCAAATCGCTGCCATAGCGGAACTCGATGTGGTAGGTCGTTTCCATCGTGTCGTCGCGGAAGAAGAAGTAGGTGAAGTCGCCCGCTTCGTCAGTCGCCTGATACACTTCGCAGTCAAACGCCGGGCAGAACGTCTCGCCGCCCCATGTCATCGTTTCGTCCGCGCCAATCTGGTAGGTGCCGATGCAGCGGTACTTGTGCGTTTCGCTCGTGCCATCCAGCTTATTGATGGTAATCTCGTCGCCGTTCATGGTGAAGGACTTGACATCGTTCAAATACCAGCAGTCGAAGATGAAGCCCTCCGAGCCGTCGCCGTACAGCGCTACCGCGTCGTCGCCATACACGTCGCCGCTGATGAAGGATTTGAGCATCTCGACTGCTTCTGCCGCATTCTCCTCGCCCACAATCGCCTTGCAGTGTTCTTCCCACACGCTGTCGTAGTCGTCAGACAGAATCACATCGAACAGATTGCTGTACGTCGTGCCGTTTTCCCCGCTGATAGTTTGCAGGCAATCGGGTTTGCTCTCAGCCAGACTGGGCGCAATCGCCACGCACAGCACAAGGGCGAACATCAGCAGATGGGAAATGATTTTCTTCACAGGGTGCTTCATGTTTTCCTCCTTGCGGTTAGTTTTCACTAACTATCCGGTCAAAAATTTGCGGTTAGTCGTTTCTAACCGCAGTTCTATGGTAACACAAAGCACCAATTCTGTCAAGGTGTCACGAGAACATTTTCTCCAATTCCTCGTACTTTTCGTGCGTGATGAGCGCGTCCTGCTCCGTCCCCTGCAGGTGGACAATGTACGTCCAGCGCCCATAGGGGGTGATGTTTTTGATGTGGTTGAGGTTGATGATGTAGCTTTTGTGGCAGCGGAAGAAGATGGATGAGTCAAGCCGTGCTTCCGTGTCAGAGAGCGAATCGGACGTAACATATCGCTCGCCGGACGCGGTGTAAAACACGGTCGTGCGGTCTTCACGCTGCACGAGCACGATGTCGCTGACATTCAGGAACGACACGCCATCCTTATGGTGGAGCATCAGCCGTCCGCTGACCGGGTGGGGCGTGGGGTGCACGGGCAGGGGCGTTTCACCGTCGGTTTGATGGCGGATGCGCTTCTTCGCGCGTTCGAGCGTCTGCATCACGCGCTCCTTCTTGAAGGGCTTGAGCAGGTAATCGAAGGCGTACACCTCAAAGGCGTCGCCCATATATTCATCGTGCGCCGTCGCGAAAATCAGCACAATCGCAGGGTTCATGTCCTGTATCACCCGCGCGCACTCCACGCCGGTTTTGCCGGGCATTTCGACATCGAGGAAAACGAGCTGAGGCTTTTCCTGCTCCACAAGGGTGAGCAGCTGCACGCCGTCCTCCGCCTCCCCCACGATTTCAAAACCCTCTGCGCGGCTGATCATCATGCGTTCGATGCGCCGCATATCGGCATTATCGTCCGCGATGACCACGCGGATTGGTGTCTCCATTGGACTTTCACCTCCTGACGCCAAGGGGCGTTGCCCCTTGGATTCCCACCAGAGGCGCTGCCTCTGGACTCTGCAAGGGACTTCGTCCCTTGACCCTTTCGCGCGATTCAGTTGATTTCTCTTGCATACAGTTTTCGCGTGTTTATGCAGAGATTTCGCCTCTGCAGGAGCGAAACCCCTGCTTCGCAAAAGCACTCTGACATCGGCAGAGCCCCTCTGCCATCAATCACCGATAGCAGAGGGGCTGTGCTTATCAGCGCTTCCTTCTCTCGCAGGGGCGCGTCAGCACCTCCTGCATCACCATCGCCTGCACCATCGCATTCGGGCTGAAATCCAGCTTCAAGCCGGACCGCACCTCCTCGTGCGGCGCTTCCGGGCGCTTCTCGTGCGCCGGGAACAGTTCGGCCTCGTGGCACTTGTCGCGTCCCTCCGGGCTGTCGTACCCTATGCTTCCCTGCAGTTCCGCATCCAGGTCGCACTCCGCCGCCAGATGCTCATGCACCTTCGGCTTCGCGGCATGGACGGTCGTGTGTGCATGGGCGGGCATCGGCGCGGGCGTCGGCACAATCGGCTGACTGTGCACCTTCGGCGCGGACTGCTTCGGCTGCTGCGCCTTCGCGGTCGGCATCCGGCGCGCTTCCTCGGCTTCTTTCTTCTTCTGTGCGCTCTTCAACGCGTTGATGACAATCACGATGATAATCAGCGCCAAATAGGATGATATTGACATTGCTGCCCCTCCTTTCGGTCAAGCAGCGGCTTACTTCTTCTCCAGGCTATGCGTGGGCGTGCTCTGCGGCGCACTCGCCTTGGCAATGGAATCACGCATGGACGTATCCGCAATCGTGTTCTGCATCTGGTAGTAGTCCATCACGCCGAGCTTGCCTTCGCGCAGGGCAGCCGCCATCGCCTTCGGAACTTCAGCTTCCGCCTCGACGACCTTTGCGCGCATCTCCTGCACGGCGGCCTTCATTTCCTGCTCGTGCGCGACAGCCATGGCACGGCGTTCCTCTGCCTTCGCCTGAGCGACGCGGCGGTCGGATTCCGCCTGATCCATCATCAGCTGCGCACCGATGTTGCGGCCGACATCCACGTCGGCAATGTCGATGGAGAGAATTTCGTATGCCGTGCCCGCGTCCAAGCCCTTGGACAGCACCGTGCGGGAAATCAGATCAGGATTCTCCAGCACCTGCTTGTGGGTTTCCGCCGAGCCGACAGTGGTCACGATGCCCTCGCCGACACGCGCGATAACGGTTTCTTCGCCCGCGCCGCCGACCAGACGGTCGATATTCGTGCGGACGGTGACGCGCGCCTTGGCACGCAGCTCAATGCCGTCCTTCGCGATTGCGGCGACGACGGGGGTTTCGATGACCTTCGGGGTGACGGACATCTGCACCGCCTCGAACACGTCACGGCCCGCGAGGTCAATCGCGCACGCCTTCTCGAACGCCATCGGGATGTTCGCGCGCTGCGCCGCAATCAGGGCGTTAATCACACGATCCACGTTGCCGCCGGCGAGAAAGTGCGTTTCCAGCTGGGAGATGTTCAGCCCCAGACCCGCCTTGTTCGCCTTAATCAGCGGCTGCACGAGGCGATGCGGCTTGATGTGACGAATCTTCATGCCGATGAGCGCGCCCATCGACACATGCACCCCGCTGGACAGCGCGGAAATCCACAGTCCAAGCGGCACGAACGACAGGAATACGCACACCACCACAAACACCACAGCGATAATACCCAGAATCATTGCCATATTGCCATCCATGTTACAATCCTCCTAACAGGGGCTTTGCCCCTAACCCTACCAGAGGCTTTGCCTCTGGACTCCACAAGGGTCTTCGACCCTTGACCCATTCGCGCGATTGAGTTGGTGACACTCTCCTACTACTCTCGCGTGTTTATTGAGGGAAACGTATTAATTTGCCGGAGACAGTTCAAGCACCAGTGTATTGGACATGCCCACGATGTTGACGCTGAATGTGGCATACATGCCGCCCTCCTCCGTCTGGAAGAGTTCGACAATGAGCGTCTGCCCCTTCTCTTGCGTCGTCATGCTGAGGACGCCGTCTTTCAGCGTCGCCGGATAGGTGAGATCCACCTCGTCGGTTATCGTATACAGGGTGATGTCCGTCCCCGACACCGTGCAGAACGGCAGCGGCGCGCCGTTTTCGTCCGTTCCCAAGCTCGTCAATGTCGAGCCGCTGCGGGCGTATTCCGCCGACCATACGCCTTGAAATGCTTCCAGCGGCGTGTCCGTGCGTGCGGCAGGCGTCGCCCATGCGTCCAAGCTCCGCGCCAAGAGAACCAGCATGTCGTCTATCGTTTCGTAGCGCAGCTCCAAGCCGGTCTCCGTCTCGCGCAGCAGAATGTCCGTCGCCATATCGGGCGATTCCAGCCGATACTCGCTCTCCGCCGTCTGCTGCCAGCTCCCCGTGTACGAGAGGTAGCCGACGACCAGCTTGAACTCGCCGTCCTCTTTCAGCGTCAGGCGGATGATGGTCTGCGCGTTCAAGCCGTACCAATTGCCCAGCACCGCATCATCCGGCGTCTCTTCCGCCAGCGCCATGCCAACCAGCATCAGCAGCGCCAGCAGAATGCTTGTCAGCCGCTTCATCATTGGTCACTCCTTTTCCATCGGAACCAGCAGGAACATCGTCTCCGGATTGTCTGGCACATCGTTCAACCGCAGCGTCGCGTACAGGCTGCCGTCCGCCGTCTGGAAGAATGTCAGGTCGTAGTCCACCACGATTTCCTTCACAAGCGCCGACGAAGCTGCCATCTGCACCGTCAGCGGAATCGTCGTGCGCAGTACGCCGTCCTCGAACGTCAGCGGGAAGCTCGTCCCTTCCGGGAAACTTTCCAGCCCCGCACCGGGGAACATCGTCAAACCGTCGATCGTGCAGAACACCTGACGTTCGCCCATTTCCGGGGTATACGTCAGCTGCATCGTGCCGAGGAACATGGTTTCCATCGTCCAAGTCCCCGCGAATGCTTCCAGCGGCGTGTCTGTCCGGGGCGTTCGTTCCGTCCGCAGTTCTTCCGCGTCCCGCGCCATGTGTACCACTGCACCTTCTGCTGTGCTGCCATAGAAAACATCAAGGCCGCTTTCCGTCAGCCGCGCCGTCATCGTCATGTCTGGAGCAGGGGCTTGCGAATCCACCATACTCATGATGACATCCAGCAGACTTGATGACCGATTGGTGTACGCCAGATTGTATTCGCCATCCGTCGTCTTGCGCCATTTGCCTTCTATGCCGCTGATTCCCTCCGTGCCGAAGAAGAACGTTCCGTCCTCCCGGAGCGTCAGGCGAAGCACCGTCTCGTCCGAGGGCAGTGCGTACCAGTCGCCCAGCGCCGCGTCCGGCGTTTCTTCCGCCAGCGCCATGCCAACCAGCATCAGCAGCGCCAGCAGAATGCTTGTCAGCCGCTTCATTCCTTTTCGCTCCTTCCCAAGTACCGCATGAGCCGCCGCCAGAACGTTTCCTTCCGCGGAAGCTCCGCTGTCTTTCACACCTTCTTGACCACGATGCGCGAGCCTTCAATCTGCGTAACGCGGATTTTCGTCCCGTTCTCGATGAAGTCACCCTCGCTGACCACGTTCAACCGCACGCCGTCGAACTCGCCCAGCCCGGTAGGTCTAAGCGCGGTTGTCGCCGTGCCTTCGCGCCCCAGAAACACCTGCATGTCCTCCGCCGAGCGGTAGCCCGCGTCCGTGCTTTCGGTGTGGCTGTTGACGATGCTGCTCTTGCTGAGCTTGCCTTTTGTCAGCGAGTGCAGTGATGTGGAAATCGCAATCGCCAGCACGGACAGCACAATCAGCAGCATCCCCAGCGTCGCCATCGTGCCGTGCTGCTGCCACGTCAGCACCAGCGCGACGACCTCCAGCGCAATGCCGCTGAAGCCTACGATACCGAACCCCGGCATCAGTGCTTCCATAATCAGCAGCCCAATCCCCAGCACAAAGCAAACTATGATGGGCAGATTTGTCATGATGAAGTCTATCACGTCCCGTACCTCCTTCCGCGTGAATTGATACTTTGAGTATAGCAGTTTTTTCGCCGTTTGGCTATGCTTTTTGTCTCAAAGATACATTTTTTCGTCTGAATTGTCACTCGCTCGCCAGCACGCCGTGCAGCCGCTCCAAATCCGCCTGATACACGTCTTTTAACTTCTGATTATAGATAATCGACGCCGGATGATACAGCGCGAACAGCGGGAAATCCTCCGCCTGCTTGTCCGCCTGAACATGCGCCGTCAGCACCTGCCCGTGACACGCCCCGATGGTGCTTTTCGCGCCCAGCAGCGCGTGAAGTGCTGTATTCCCCAGCGTGACGAGCATTTTCGGCTGCACGAGCAGGATTTCCTCCAGCAAATACGGTGTAAACAGTGCCAGTTCCTCGCGGTTCGGCGTGCGGTTGGACACACGCCCTTTTTCGCTGACCTTCGTCGGGCGGATTTTCACGACGTTGCTGATATAAATATCCTCACGGTTTAATTGCAGCACTGTCAAGAAGCCATCGAGGTTCTTCCCTGCCTTGCCGACAAAAGGTCTCCCGGACATGGCTTCCTGTTCCCCCGGCGCTTCTCCGATGAGCATCACGGGCGGGCGTTCACTGCACCCCTCGCCCAGCACCAGCGGCTTTTCCTCCCCCGGCCACAGCGGCGCGAAAAAGGCTTGCATCCGCTCGTTGAATCGTTCCAATTCGCTTGGCATGGTGATGATTCCTCCAATTTTGCTGATGACAATTTTTATGATGGCATAGTTGTTTTTTCTATCTTTCTGGTAATCGCCATGCTTCCAGAGGGCTTTCCGATCGCCCTCTGGACTCCTTCGGTGCACGCCCATGTTTATTGAGCTTTACCGATAGGTTTTATTTTTCTTCTTCCGGATACCGCAGCGTCAGCGTCATGCCGTCCGTTGCACACGTCGTTTCCGGGAACACCGCCTGCGCATTCGGCAGAAATTCCTCCGGCGTTTCGATGGATGTGGAGAAATGCGTCAGCAGCAGCCGCTTCGTTCCGGCGTCCCGCGCTAACTGCGCCGCTTCCCGAAAGAGCATGTGGCAGTTTTTGTGCGCCAAAGGCAGCTTTTCCTCTGCGCCATACATGCCCTCCAAAATCATCAGGTCGCTGTCCTGCCCCATGCGCACAATGCCCGGCACAGGGCGCGTGTCCGTCGCGTAAACGAACGTAATCCCCCGCCGTGGCTGCCCTAACACCTGATGCGGATAGTACGTCTGCCCGTCCATGCTGACCGCTTCGCCGCGCTGCAGAATGCTCCACAGCTTCACCGGAATCCCCTGCGCCCGCGCGCGGACGGGGTCGAACAGCGCCGGACGCGGCAGATGAAACTGGTAGCCGATGCATGGCATTTCGTGCTTGAGCGGAAAGGGCGTTATCATCAGCCCAATGGCGGCAAACGGCGAATAATCGTCGATGATTTCATGCAGCACGATGGGGCAGCTCAGCGACGGCGCAATCACCCGCAGCCCGGCGACTATGCGCTCCAGCCCAATCGGGCCGTAGATGTGCAGCGGCGCTGTCCGCCCGGCTTTCGTGATGGCGAGCAGCATTCCCGGCAGCCCGGAGCAGTGGTCGGCGTGGTAGTGCGTCAGCAAAATGGCATCAATACATTGTATGCCCCACGACAGGCGCTGTATGCCGATTTGCGTGCCCTCTCCGCAGTCCACCAGCACCGCGCGGCCGCCCACGCGCACATACAGGCTCGCCAGCGCGCGATCCGGCAGGGGCATCGTGCCGCCCGTGCCCAGCGTGCAAAGGTCAATCATCTGTGTTAGCCTCCCCATTCGTTTTCCACCTGTTGATTTCGCCGCGGGATGGGCAAAATCCTGCTGAATCAGCGCACGAAAAAATCCCCCGGAACATCTTCCGAGGGAAATTCGTCATGCGACTTTCTTGAGTTCCTTCGCCAGCCGTTCCCCGACCAGCAGCCCCAGCGCGATGCAGATGATGCACTCGACGAGCATGTAGCTGCCATTGTAGGTCAGCGAGTACCAGACGGGATTCACGCCCTCCGGCGCGTACTGCCCATAGAAGATGAAGCCGGAGAGGAACGACGCCATAAACCGCCCGAAGCAGCCCAGCACGAAGCCCGCCGTCATCTTCGCCTTGCTGCCGCGGAAGCAGCCCGCCAGACCCAGCAGTCCGAATGCGATCGGGTAGTCCAGCAGGTTCGGGATGGCGCCCAACGCCGCCCACGCCATGCCGTCCAGCAGGAACTGCATCACGCCGTACAGTGCGCCCAGCACCATGCCGGGGCCAACGCCGTAGCAGTACGCGAACAGCAGCAGCGGCAGCATACTCGCGGGTGTCACCGACCCGCCCATCGGCATCGACCAGAGCTTGATGAGGCTCAGCACGGACGACAGCGCCATGCACATTGCGCCGACTGCCATCGTCTTTGCCGTCCAGAAGGACTTCTTGCTGCTCTTGCGGGTCAGCAGGTACACCGCGACGCCCGCCGCAAGCAGTGCCGCCATCACGATCCAGAACGTCGCGTTCTTTCCCATGAAAGACCATGCCTTCTCCGCCGCTTCCGTTTCTTCCGCCAACGCGCAGCCCAAGAAGTAATTCGCCATGTTTGATTTCCTCCTGTTTTTCGCCGATTTCGGCGTATTGGGTGACGCTCGTATTCCGGAAATGAAAAAATCCCGCGTTTGCACGCAGGAAACAGGAGGGGGAGATTCTTCTCCCAAGCGCGCCGTCCGCACGGGAAAAATCCCCCGCGAAATGCGCGTGTCCCTCCGCTGTCCCTACGGTAGGATGACCTACACAGGTTCAAATGGTCGGCAAAATGCCCTCTCAGCCGTGCAGCCCTCGCCCACAGCTCCCATCGCGGATGATACGATTGTCCTCCCTATCATACCCATTCCTGTGAAATTTGTCAACATCTTTTTCCCCTTTTCCCCTTGATTCGCGCAAAAAAAGCAAGTACAATAGAGAGGCGCAAGGGGCGCTGCCCCTTGACCCTGCCAAAGGGTCTTCGACCCTCTGGACTCCCTTTTTCGCGATTGAGTTGGTCGCTACTGCATACAGTATGCGCGTGTTTATGTGGGAACGCGGGTGGTGCTGCCCCTTGACCCTTTCGCGCGATTGGCTTGAGCGCGCTCTCATGCTGTGTCCGCGTGTTCAGCCAAGAAACATTATTCGCTTCCATCAGCACAAAAATTACCCCAACAGGAGGAGTTTTCCCGATGATTCACCACTTTTTCGCCTACATCGCCCGCCTGCGCTATATCCGCCGCTGGGGGCTGATGCGCTCGTCCATGTCCGAGAACGACGCGGAGCATTCCCTGCAAGTCGCCATGCTTGCCCATGGCATGGCGCTCATCGGCAAAAATCGCTACGGGCGCGACTGCAACCCGGAGCATATCGTCACCCTCGCTGTCTATCACGATGCCAGCGAGGTTATCACCGGCGATATGCCCACGCCCGTCAAGTACCATTCATTGGAGCTTCGCGGCGCATATAAAGATGTAGAAAAAATGGCGAACGACCGTCTGCTTGCCATGCTGCCGGAGGATTTACGCGGCTGTTTCGCGCCGTACCTGTGCGAGGGGCGCGACTATGACCACCAAATCGTCAAGGCGGCGGATTCGCTCAGCGCGTACCTCAAGTGCGTGGAAGAGCGGCGCGCGGGCAATCACGAGTTCGACGCGGCGGGCGAGGCGATTCGCCGTCAGTTAGATGCCATCACCCTGCCCGAAGTACAGGACTTCATCCGCGAATTTGTCCCCTCGTTCTCGCTCACGCTGGACGAGCTGAATCAGCCAGGAGGGCATCAGGCATGAAAATCGGGCTGTCAAGCGCCGCCTATTACGGCCAGCTGGAGACGGATGAGGCCGCCGCGCACATTGCGGAGCTGCCGCTGGACACCTGCGAAGTGTTTCTGGAAACGCCCAGCGAATACACGACGGATTTTACCTTTCGGATGCGCTACAACATGAACAACTTCCCCGTCACGTCGGTGCACCCGCTGGGCACGCAGTTTGAGCCGCAGCTGTTCGGCCGCGCCGCGCGCCAGTCGGACGATGCGTTTGCAATGTTTGCGAACGTCTGCCGTGCGGCAGAGTCGCTCGGCGCGGCGTACTACATTTTCCACGGGCCGTTCGGCGTGCGGGGGCATCTTTCGCCCGCGAACATCCCCTTCCTGGAAGAGCGTTTCGACCAAATGCGTGAGCGTGCGGCGCGCCATCACCTGCGCGTGCTGTGGGAGAGCGTCAGCTGGTGCAGCGTCGCCACGCCGGAGGACGTGCGCCTCCTGCTCAAACGCATCCCGGACGTGGAGTTCGTGCTTGACACCAAACAGGTGCATCAGGCGGGCGTTGACCCCCTCGACATGCTGCGCGCCATGCAGGGGCATGTGCGCCACCTGCATGTGCTGGACTGGACGGCGGATGGCAAATTGTGCCTGCCGGGGCGCGGCGTGTTTGACTGGCAGCAGTTTGCGCGCGTCCTGCGCGAGGATGGCTTCGACGGCGCGGTGATTCTCGAACCGTACGCGCAGCTTGTCGAAAGCGAACAGGCCTTGCTGGAGAGCATCCGCTTCCTGCGCGGCGTGTTCGGCGCGCCTGCACAAATGTAACAATTTCCGCGAAAAATCGGCAATGGATTGCATTTTTCCCCCCAAGCCGCTATAATAGGAATGCATACGACGAAATTTCCCGTAAGGAGGCAATTTGCCCATGAAGATGTGGAAGCAGTGGATGGCGCTGCTGATGATTTTCTGCCTGCTGATGCCGGGCGCACTGGCGGGCAGCATTGACCTGACGGATGATTTGGACGAGGAAGTCGGCAGTGTGACCGAATCATCCGCGGGTGAGGACTACACCATCAGCGATAATGGCGATATTATCCTCGATGATGACGACGACCTTGGCGGCGACGTGATTTTTGATGACGACGGCTCGACCATCGAAATCACGGACAACGAAATCGACGACACCATTGACCCCGACAAGCTGGACATCAACGCCAACCTTCCCTCGAACGTCGTCAATATCCTGCTCGTCGGCGTGGATACCCGCTCGACGTCGCTGGAGGACGGCTTGCAGAATGGCGATGTGCAGATTATCGTGTCCATCAACAAGGACGACGGCTCGATTAAGCTGACCAGCATCCTGCGCGACCTGTATGTCACCATTCCCGGCTACAAGAACAAGAACCGCATCAACACCGCCTATTCGCGCGGCGGCGGTCAGCTTGCCATGCGCACCATCAACAAGAATTTTGAACTGAACATCGAAAATTACATTACCATCAACTTTTATGGCTTGGCTTCCATCATTGACAGTTTGGGCGGCATTGACATTGAAATGACCGCAAAGGAAGCAAAGGCCATTAACACCTATCTGCGCCAGCATCCGCCGAAGTATGACAATCAGAGCAAGGATTACACGCGTGAGAATCTGCCCAACAAAGCCGGCACGCACCACTGCGACGGCATTCAGGCGGTCATGTACGCCCGTCTGCGCAAGGTGGACAACGACTTTGGCCGCACGGCGCGCCAGCGCAAGCTGATGGAGCTGCTGCTGGAAAAAGTGCTGGACGGCGGCATGAGCATGACGGAACTCAACAACCTGCTGAACTCCTGTATGCCCTATGTGCAGACAAACATGAAGGCAAGCACGCTCTTTGATTTGGCGCTGGGCGTCCTGCGTTCGGGCATTTCCGACCGCCTGACCCGCGGCGAGTCTCTCTTGGAACAGCACCACGTCCCGATGGACGGCACCTACTCCTACCTCGACGTGGACGGCGCGAGCGTCATCAACATGGGCAGCAAGTCCTTCCCGAAGAACGTGCGGGCGCTGCACGAGTTCATCTACGGCGAGTACATCCCGGCGGATTGATGCTTAAATCAGAAATCCCTGCTGATATGTCCTTTAAGACAGTCAGCAGGGATTTTTCTATTTCTACATCAGTGAATGCTATTTCCAGATTCGCCTGCGCATCTTGGCACATTTTCATCTGGAAACAGGATATTCGTTATGCTTTGCGGATAATCCTGTTTTTCAGCGCCAGCAGCCGGAAATACGACTCACGCGGATTCTCATTCTCGTAGAGCATCGCGCCGTTGCCGGAGAAGCTCGGCTCGATAAAATCCCACCACGTCAGCGCCTGAATCTCCTTGCGCGACGCGGCGATGGTGTAGAACTGCTCCAGCCAGTCCGCCTGCGTGTGTTCGTTCCAGCCGCCGTGCCAAGTACCCTCGGACATTGCCATCTGCGACCAGCTGCTGCCCGCGTTTCCTTTCTGCCGGAAGCCGCCGTTAACGCCCATTTCGGTGATATGGATCGGCTTGCCCAGCGCAGCAAAGGCGTTCAGCAGCAAGTCCACCGCCACCAAATCCCTGCCGGGGAAATACAGCTGAATACCCACCACGTCAAAATCAATCCCCGCTTCGATGATGGCCTTGAAGTAGCTCAGCGGACTGCGCAGATGCTCCGGCAGCGCGCCGTAGCAGTTGTACCGCCCCGCGACGTACTCCGCGAACGGCAGGCAGACGTTGACAATCGACACCGCCTTGTCGTTCCCTTCGCGCAATGCGTCGGTCGTCGCGCAGGTGAGGTCAATCAGCTGTTCCTGCGTCAGCTCGAAGCAATTTGCCCAGTCGTGCGCTTCGTTCATGGCGTCCCAGTACTGAATCGTGTCGCGGTAGGTGCTGACGTGATGGCGCGCGATGTTCGCGGCTTCCCGGCGCAATTCCGGGTACGGCAGACCGAAGAGCCACTTCGGGTTCACGTCCTGATGCCCGAACCAGAGCGGGTGCCCCTTGGGGGTAATTCCCTTGTCCAGCAGAAACGACAGCGCGTGATCCACATACGAATAGTCGTAGCAGTCCTTCTCCGGCACAGTCGTGCGCGGATAGAACGGAATCGTCGCGAAATCGAACGCCTGCGCGAAAAACTTCGCATACCGGGAGGCATCCGACGTGTAGCGCGCGAAGTTGCAGCCAAGTTTGAGGTCGCTTCTCGGCGCGGCGAACGCCTTTGCACGGGCGGACTCCACGAGCGCCCTCTCCGCCGCGTAAATCGCGTTCGACAGCGCGTACAGGCGATTGTCCGGCGTATCCTGCCCACGGTTTGCCAAGTGCTGCAATTCAATCGCCGCGTCAAGATGCCCCTGCGTCGTCGGGGACAGCGTGATACCCGCCGCGTACTTCTGCGCATGGTGGATATAAGTGCGGACGGCCTCCGTCACGAAGTCCACAAATTCGCCCGTGTACCCCTCCCCCTGATTGTCCGCCATCACCCACAGATGCCCGTAGAGCGGCACCGCCATCTTGACGTGAATCATGTACGGTTCTTTTGTCACTTGCAGGCTGACGATACCCTCGCTGTCAATCGTCATGCGGCTCTCGTCCGGCTCGAAGTCCATGCCGGTCGCGTAGGTGCTTTTGAGCGTCTTTTCATCCATCGGCATTCCGCCGAGGCCGTCTAAACGGATTTTGACTGTCTTCATATTATACTCCTTCCTCAATTTTCACTGTGCGGAGGATTTTCCCGTCGCGGTTCGTCACCAGCCGGACACCGCAGGGTTCACTTCCGACCGCAATTCGGTTTTTGTAGATAGTACCCGACCGACCGTCGGATTTTATCTCGTACACATCATCCCCGAACCGCTGCGCATAGGTATAGGACAGCCCCGAACCCAAGCTGAACCACACTTCGTCGCCGACCAGCGCAACCCCCCAGATATGCGCGATGTACTCCAGCGCCGCCAGCAGCGTCGGGCCGTAGGAATCCTGAAACGGCTCGTCGCTGTCGCGGGAGAGCACCTCATGCGACACCATGCCCACGCGGGAAGGTTCGCCCGTGAAAGGATCGAACTGCTGCGTGAACACATACCCGCCGCGGATGATGGCATCCAACAGCTTCCTGCCGAGCTTTGTCACAAGCGGTTCATACCCGTAGCGCTCCAAGGCGATAATCGCGCGCTGATACGTCAGCCCCTCGCACTGCCCGCTCCAGTTGTTCTCCGGCGCATTGCGGAACAGCGGGTCGTTCACCGCAACGCTCGGCAGGGGCAGCGGAGTCCAGAACTCCTGCGGATTCAGCAGGTGCTGGCGCACGAACGCATCCGCCATCTCCTGACTGATGGAACCCCAGTACATGCAGCGCAGCGTGTTATGGCACAGCACGTCGATGGTCTTGCCGTGCTTGTCGCGGTCAAAGCAGGCGTGGCGCTTGTCATCCCACAAGCGTGCTTTCAAGTTCGCCGCGACCGCGTCCGCCTTTTCGCGCCATTCGCTTTCCCGCCCGTCGCCGCGCAGGCGGCTGATTTCCGCCAATGTATCGCGGCAGGCGTAGGAAAACGACGTCACGTCCATCGACGCCATCGGCACAACATCCGCATCTTCGGGCGGCGTATCGGTCGTGCAGTAGACAGGCTGTCTCTTATACACATCTCCGAGCCCACGAGACCCTA
>ENA-OXEQ01000212-OXEQ01000212.1-human-gut-metagenome-genome-assembly--contig:-NODE-212-length-17179-cov-8.62789_pt1 | contig 17179 bp, 13 predicted proteins | sample MGYA00249356_ERZ652245 | MGnify/ENA primary metagenome ERZ652245 (study PRJEB26925, sample SAMN05826598) | human gut metagenome | biome: ENVO:2100002; feature: ENVO:00000062; material: ENVO:00002003...
TTGTAAATATTATATGGCATATATACCATAATGTCAATTATCCATTTAATATAATCATACCGAGCTATTTCTCTAAAAACGTGTAGTAAGTGTGTAGTAGAGCACTTTTCCAGCCGAGAAATGGCTTATTTATAGGCTTTGTAGGAGTATCTAGTGATATTGCCGTGACACACCATCAATTTTGCTAAATCAATTTAAAATACCTCAACGCATCCTTAATATACTCCACCTTCTCCTGTGGACACTGCTTCACCTCTGGATTCTTTTTCTTGGACTTATTATAATTCTCACCCATGTCCAGACCACACATCCGCTTCACCTGTGCAATATAAGAAGTATGCACATTCACACCATACTTGTTCTTCACATAATCCTTAATCTTCTGATAAGTAGCCTTTTCTTCTGGTGTGTAGTTGCTCTCTTCATCAGGCTCCATTGTAACCTCAATCTTAGGTGTATCTTTTTTTAGGGATAATTTGACTACCGTCTCAACGGTACTTTCATTGTCCCAATCCAATTCGTATATCTCTTTCCCATTGAAAAACACAGGAAATCTAAACTTAAGACTACGAAGGATTCTTCCATCCGCCTGCTCTTCCTCATAAATGTTCACATCCGCAAGGAAGCTCTTCATAAATGTTTTCTTCTCAATATCCGTAAATCTGTCATACAGCTTATCAAAGAATAATAAGAACTGATACACATTGTCACCGGATATTTTCTCCTGCCTAATATTATACAGTCTGGTTTCTACTTCTTCAATCAGAGTTTCAATTTCTTCTATCTCATCATAAAGCTTGTCCAGACGCACCTGCATATCCTCATATTTCTTGTCATAATGCTTGTCTGATACAGATAAGTTATCCATTTGATTTGCCAACTTGTTCTTGGCACCGGTAACCTGCTTTAATCGCTCCTGTAAGCCTGTATGCTCTTTATCCAGCTCCTGCGTATCAATACTTTGACCGATGTGCTTCTGTATTTCCGTTTTGAATTTTGGATTATTCACAAGCTTGCGGATAACCTCTTCTACAGCTGCGTTGATTTTATCCTCACTCCACTGCTTACGGTAAGTACATTTATGACCGTTCACAAAGGTTCTGTGCTTGCAGGCATAGTAAAAATAATCTTTGTAATGTCCGCCGCCCGGATGCTTTTTACGATTTACATTGCCATACATACCACTTCCGCAAATAGGACATTTGATAATTCCGGACAAAATATGCTCGTGATCCAGACTGTGAGTTTTGATGTTGGCAACACCGGTTTCCTGTCTCTTTTTGTGCACCTGATTCCACAATTCTTCTGGCACAATTGCCTCATGGATACCGTCGTTAAGCATATACTTGTCCTGCTTTACAATATGATATTCATTTCTTGTACCCGGAATTTTCTCATTCTTTCTTCTGCCAAAAGCAAGCTTGCCACAGTACACCGGATTATCCAAAACACCTTTTACAAAAGATGTAGAAAAGCCTTCTATGGTATTGTTCTGACGAAGCTTTTTCTTGTATCCGCTGTTGTTCAGGAATGTAGCAATAGCTGCAATCCCCATAGTGGTATTGGCAAATTTATCGTAAATAATACGGATAATCTCGGCCTCGTCTTCTGCTATGTGCAGTTCACCATTGATTAGCTGATAACCGTAAGGTGCAAAACCACCATTCCACTTACCTTCTCTGGCTTTCTGCCTGCGCCCTTCCATAGTCTGTACCAATATATTCTCACGCTCAATTTCAGCCACCGCAGATAAAACAGAAATCATCAGTTTACCAGCATCTTTTGAACTGTCGATACCATCTTCCACACAGATAAGATTAACACCAAAATCCTGCATTCTCTGAAGGGAAGATAATACATCCGCTGCGTTTCGTCCGAATCGTGAGAGTTTGAATACAAGTACGTAATCCACATTATCCTTACCACTTTCTATGTCAGAAAGCATTTGCTGAAATTGTGGTCTGCCTTCCACACTTTTACCGGATTTGCCTTCATCGGAGTATTCCCCAGAAATAATCATATCTTGGTAATCGGCGTATTTATGCAATTTATCTTTTTGCGCATCTAAGCTGTAACCATCTACCTGCATGGAGGTGGATACACGGGTGTAGATGTAGCATTTGAGTTGTTTTTTCATATAGTTATCAGTCTCCTTCAGATTCTGTTGTAGTACCAAGTGCTATCTCTAACAGTTCCGCTGCCACCTGATGATTTTTGATACGCATTAAATTATCCCATATATCTACCTTACCAAGCAGATTCATACCTCCATGCCATACCAATTCATCATCTATAACAGCAAATCGTTCTTCAACTTCTGCCTTCGTCACTACATTTATTCCCACTTGTTTCATCTCGTTAATCAAGCCATAACATACATCTGCACTACCATAAACCACTTCTTCCGGGTCTGTCGTGATGACAGTTACATGTATACCTTTTTCCTGACGTTCTTTTACTAATAATAACAATCTGTCAATTTTGTCCTGTCGTATATCCGGGCTGGAAATCACAATTGATTTCTCCGCTTCTACAATATCCTGCTCGAATTTTTCCGTATAATTACCAGAATCATATATAGCATTAATTATCTGCTTAGTATGTTCATCACCCGTCCATATGGAAAATCCGGTTCGCTTGTATGTTTTCAACCTTTTGCCGTACATTTTATTAAAGAATCTCACATGAGCATCAATGTAATCATATACATAAACAGCTTCTTTCCCTTCATAATCACGATTTAATCTTCCTACATACTGCTCCAAACGTCCTTCAAAGGATACCGGCGCAGCAAGCATCAACACATCAAGTCTTGGGAAATCAAATCCCTCTCCTATCTTCTGTCCGGTTGCGACCAAAATAAGACTTTCATTTTTAGGAACCTGCTTTAACTTTACTCGTATCTCTGCATTTTCCTTGTCGGAATTGTCACCATACAAAAGAAATACATGGTCAGCTTCATTTTTCAACGCATCATACAGAAGTTTTGCATGCTCCTTAAATCTGGTTAATATAACCGGAGTCTGATTCAGCTCAATACTTTTCTTTACATCACTTATAATCATCTCATTACGCACCTTACTGGTACTAATTAGGCTGTAAGCTTTGTTAATGTCATCCTTGCTGTCAGCAGTGTCTACAACTCTTGTATACCTTGGTACAAAATAATGACCTATTCCCTGCTCCTGTGCTCTCTCCAATGCAGTAAATCTATGACGAAGTGGTCCTATCAACATATAAATAACTTTATCTAAGCTATCTCCACGCTTCGGCGTCGCCGAAACTCCATATACATATTTGGCATTGATTTTCTGCAATAATTCCACAGACGTATTGGATGCCGCATGATGACATTCGTCCATAATTACCATTCCATAAGAATTAATCAAGTCATTAAACTTACCTTTGCTATACATAGAGCCAACCATGGCAACATCTACAATACCTGTCAATGTATTTTTACTACCATGCAAAATACCTATAACACTGTCTCTCTTTTTCTTTCTGCCTGTTTTGGTTTCATACTCCGGTGGTTCTTCCTTAATGTCCAAGAATTTGTTCAGCTCATCCACCCACTGATTCAGCAAATCCTTACTTTGCAGCAAAATAAGCGTGTTTACTTTGCGTTCCGCAATCAAATAACTACAAACAACCGTTTTACCAAATGCAGTTGCCGCACTTAATACACCGTCTGAATAAGTCAATAATTTCTCTGCCGCCAACTCTTGTTGCGTTCTCAAATCTCCTTTAAAAGAAACTCTGATTGGACGTCCTTTTTCCTTTTGATCAGATATATCAATAGTAATTCCGGCTTTATTGCTTTCTTCTATAATACGTTCCTTCAGTCCTCTAGGCACTTGTATATATCCATCAACGTCTTTACCCAGATATACAGCACTAAAATTATAATAATTTGAATATCCCAGCCTTTTATTTTTGTAAAATTCAGGATTGTCAAAAGCAGCCAGACTGCGAATCTGATTTTGTATTCTCGGCATAAGGTTTAATGTATCAATATAAACACCATTGCTAAGCACCATATGTAGCTTACCAACCACATCCGCCTTAATAAACTCACACTTCTTTTTCCATGGCTTTGGTCTGTTATTCATATCGGTACCGGCAAGCATTCTCCGGCTTTCTGCCAACTCTGCCTGCCATTTTGCCATATATTTTTCAATATCCTCTATACCAAGTTTTTCTGTTTTATTTAGTAAAATATCCCACTGATTTGGATATGCATTCCAATTTTCATCCACAAATGCGCTGTTACCATTTTTAAGTGCCTGTCCCTGCAATGACAATGCGATCAGATTACCGATACTGCTTGCTACATCCTGAGACGGATACATTCTGTCATAGTAATGAAAGGATTTTAAGTTAATCAATGCAGAACCTTTATCTAATAACAAAAAACCAAAATTTCTGGCTACAGAAGCCGGTATTGCTTTTTTAAAGAAAATCCATACATGAGCACCTTTACCGGAACGAGAACGCTCTATCAATGGCTTAATACCATTTATCTCGCACATTTTCCTAAGAGCATCTACTTCCTTATGCCATTCATTATCCGTATTGGCAAAATCTGCTGCCTCTGCGCCTTTTTCATGATTATCAAAATCAAATACAATAAATCTGCACATTCCATTAGGTAACAGCGGATATACACCTATTACATCTGAGCCATCCTCTTTATACCCTAATAGATGTGCAATAATCTTCTTAACATCCAGTCGTGTCCACTTGGTATTTTCACATTCGTCACAGAATGCCTTTTCGCCCCGTTGTTTTGGACAAAGTCTGGCATCCCATCTGTTATCACACTGCGGAAAATAACCACCATTCTTACCACGCTTTGCATAAACATCCTCCCGCCCCCAAAACATGGCAAAAAACTTCTGTGCCATTTTCTCTGTAATATAAGGTGGGTTAACAATGCGTTCTCCCTGATCAGGGTCGTACTCTTCCACATTGTCTATCGTCTCTTCAAAAGGATTGACCTCGTCATACGGAATATTTTCTTTCTTTAGTTTGTCTTTCAATAACCTGTTCTCATATTCAAGGAGTCTGACGAGCTTCCTTAAAGACTCCGTATCATACGCTTCTATATTCACAAATATCGCCTACGCTTCTTATGTGCTTAATCTCCTTTGCTACCTGTGTAAAAGAAAATCTACACTATCTTTTAATCCATCACTAAAATCTCCTAAATCATCAACTGTAATTACTCCACTATTAATTAATGCCACAATATCAAAGACCATATTCCCTTTGCTTAATTCGAGCATTACTCCCGGATGCTTTTTATCCTTTTTTATTCGTTCTTCCAGATTCCAAAACTTATCTGAAGCTTTTTCTTCGCCTTCTAATAAATCCACATATTCCTTAACCAAGCGTTCCATATACGCTTCCTGCCAATCACCAATAAGAGCTCTAAATAATTTCCAATCACTTTTTGATACTTCCATGTAAACAACCTCCAATCCACATCGTAACTTACATACCTTTCATTGTCCCAACAAAAATATACATCTGTTCCAACTATAATTCAACATAAAAATAGACAGCCATCACTCTGACTGCCTACCCTCACTAACTACACTAACCTTGTCCTAATCAAGCCACAACATATCTTCTCTATCAGGTGGTGTCATATTTAATTCTTCTACCCGAAGAATTCCACATTCTAATGAGGCATAAGGACTATCATAAATGTGTGGATTGCTATATTTTTCTACAAATTCATCAGCATCTTCTCTATTATCAAAGCCACAAATAACTTCTTCTTGGAGAATTGCATCCCCAAAACCGCCATCCACATCAAAACAATGGTTTACTAAATAAATTTTATTCATGTACCCCCTCTCCCCTTTCCAAATTTTAGTCACTCGAATTCAATAAAAAAATTTATTCTTCAATCTTCTTAGGTAGCACTCCAGATTCCTTCGCAATCTTTTTTTCCTGCGATTTTACTTTACGCTCCAACTTCTTTATATCTTCTGATGGTGGGAGTTCCTCCGGTTTAATTCCTCTGGTAGCAAGCATTTCACGAACTGTAGTATTATTCTGCACATGTTCCGTAGTAATAGCTCTTTCTCCCTTTAAATCCTTTTCTTCCACATTGTAATTGGTCATCTCTGTTGCAAGATTCTTGGCCGCAATCGTAAGCGTTGGCAGAAAATCTGCTAACGGTCGTTTATCGCTTACACCGAGTTTTTCCTTCATTTCCTGCGTACTTCTTCCACCAAATAATGCTTGGTCTCCTTTTGAACGAATACGCCCAAATCCAGCATCATCCACGCCCCGCTCATAAATATTTTGCGATAATCTTTTTTCAGATTCTCGTAATTTTCCTCTTGCTTCTGTTCTCTGAATATAAGCAATTCTTTCTTCTATCAATTCTTGTTTTCTTGTCTGTACAGCAAAATAACTTTGGGCAAAAGCAATTTCCTCTTTTCTTGGATCTCCATTTTGCGCAATAAGATAACATGCGTATCTAGTAAGCATAATATCATCCACATCTCGCACCGCATTACTACCAATCTCAACCATTTTGACGGCGTCGGCAAAATGGTCTGAAACCTCTATTTCAGCACCTTTACAAGATTCCATTGCTCGATTTATCGCATCTTTAAATCTCCGCCATGTTGTATAACCCAAACATCCCATAAGCTCTCTTGCATACCAAAATTCAACGATTCCATCCTCTGTTGTGTGCATAATATCATCAAACATTTTTTTCATAGTACTTATTGTTTTCTTATCCATATATTATTTCTTATCCTCCGTCTTCTCTTGATTCTTTTTATCCGCCAACTTCTCTATTTCAATCTTATATGCCATCAACCGCAAAAGATACTGCGGAACCCTTCTATTCCCTAATTCCCAATCTGTTACCGTCATATACGGAATTTCAAAGTACTCACAAAATTCTTTTCGATTCATACCGGTACTTTCTCTTAATTTTCTTAATTCGTCTCTTGCTTCCATAAGTCCGCCTCTTTATGCATTGCATAAATTTATTATATATCCAATCATTCACACGGTCAACAACTTGTCGCAAAAAAATAAACCTCAGCAAAAAATTTACCGAAGCTTACACTACAAATCTATTATTATACTCAATATATGAAATAACACTTTCAATCCAACCATTTCTATACCGCATATTGGTCAGCGGTAAACTTTCAATCCAACCATTTCTATACCGCATATTGGTCAGCGGTAAACTTTCAACCCGACTATTTCTATACCACCTATCGGTCAGTGGTAAACTTTCAATCTTAAAACTTTGAACGCGCTAAAATATGTATACATCCCACTCTCGCAGGATGCCGGTAATCCTTATGCCGCCTTCTCAAACCGCTTCAGAAATCTTCTCGCATAAGCCTCATACCGAAGTCTTTTTCCTTCTGCATCATCACACCAAGTTTCCGGTTCGTACTGAATCTCTACTGCGATATCTCGCAAAACCAGTGCTCCGTACTTCTCCATCATCTCAGCCAGGAATGTGCAGCAGCGTTCAAATTCCTTGTTCAAAACTTCCCTCCTTCCATAATCGCTTCTGCATCTTTTCGTCCGATAAGTCATATATGACTTCTTGTCTTAATGATACAACTATGGATTGAAAAAACAATGATTCCGGCGAGAAAAAATTCCTAAGTCATATAAATATCTTTAGGTGTCTTTTGCTAGATACGCATTTTGTATATCCATTGCAAAATGCATCTAGTTAGGGGCAAAATCCCCTAAAACCCCTGATATTTATATAGGTGTGTCACTTTTTGACGCACTTTTTGAAAAAGTACGCCACTTTTTGACACACCTTTTGGAAAAGTGCTCCACTTTTTGGCACACCTTTTTTGATGATAATTTTTCGTGCCTTGGATGGTGTGTCACTTTTTGACACCCTTTTCGGAAAAGTGCTCCACTTTTTGACACACCTTTGGAAAAATGGCGCCACTTTTTGACGCACCTTTTCAAATTCACAAGTATCATTCAGAAACTACGTCTTCAATAATCTGCTTATCCATTTTATTGCTTACCTATGTATTACCGAAACACGTACATCATAATATATTCTTCTTCGTTTTCATCAATAATCTCGAAGCCAACATTTTTGTACATCTTCACTGCATAGTTTGCTTTCTGTACTGCCAAGGAAGTTTTCTGATACCCTCTTTCTTTTAACTCTTCCAACATCCGTTTCATCAGCATAGTTCCAATCCCAAGACCTCGATACTCTCTATATAACGATATGGCAAAAGACGGAACACCATCTTCTACATGTCCATAATCATCCATATTACGAACCCAGACAGCACCGACTATCTTTTTGTCAACTTCAGCAACAAAACAAATATCTCCTTCCTGCTTGCCAAAATCCTGCACATAAATCTGTAATTCCGGTGCATTTATAATCTCTTTTGGCGGTGCATCTACACCTTCTGGAATGAAAATTGCTTCATACAGGAAATCATCTAGCAATGCTATTTCCTTGTTGTTCATATGCCTTATATTATAACTGATTTTATTATGAAAACCAATCAAAGTTCTAATTTGATTTACATCATATTCTTTAGCTGGAAGAATAACTGCATTTTTACCTATTATTTCTTTTACTATACGTAATTCTAACTCTTGCCTGTGTTTAAAATGACTGATCATATCCTCAAAAGCACTACATTCATGTTTCCTCCCATAGGGAGAGTTCACCAAATATTCTAACATCATCTGATACCATAACTCATTTCCATTCTCATCACAGCGTTCTTTTTGAATTATTTTAATATTCTCTTCCAACTTATCACTATAGAGATAAAATAATATAAACTTCTTTGCATCAATGCACCTAAATAAATTGCGATAGAACTCTATAATTTCTTCATCACTAAGCATATGAAACAAAATTAAATCCTCTATTACATTTTGAAAGAAAGAACATTCAAATAAATATCCTGTATCTGTAAAATTTTTAAACCTTGTTACTATAATTTCCTTTAGCTCCGCCAAAGTTTTTCGCCCATTATAGACTTCATAATTCTCCAAATCTTTATAAAATCCCGGAATATCCGTAATTATCCTAGTGTAAGTAATGATATAATTCTCTTGTTCCCTAACTGTATTTTTTATAATTTCATCCCTTATCGAATTGTATTTTTGCAAAACAACCTCATATTCCTTCTTCGACATTAAAGCACACCAAGCCAATTCTATCGGAGAATAATCTCCTTCCCTACATACATGTAACTCAGGATTAAACTTCACAATATTATTTATCAGCGTGCTTTTTCCTGATCCTTGAATACCTTCAACAAATATATTTTTCATAAAGCAAATCTCCTTTCAAATTATAATTCAATTACCTTAGTTGCTATTTTTTCGCAAAATTTCCTGTCATGTTCAACAAATAGCATGGTTGGCTCATACTTTAAAATTAATCTTTCTAACTGCATCCGCGAAAAAATATCAATGTAATTTAATGGTTCATCCCAAATATAAAGGTGTGCCGGTGTAAGTAAACTAGTCGCCAACAAAACTTTCTTTTTCTGGCCTTCCGAGTAAGTTTCCATATTTTTAGTAAACTGCTCTCGTCCAAAATCAAGCTGCCGAAGTATGGTACAAAATAAACTCCTATCCAAATCATGCGTTTTACAATAATTTGTAACATTACCTTTAAGTCCGATTGTTTCCTGACCAACATATGAAATAACAAGACCACTTGCCACCTCACATAGTCCTTCTTCAATTATACAAACACCTATATTGGAATTACATTTTTCTAGGATTTTTCTAATAATTGTTGTCTTTCCACTTCCATTTTTCCCGGATAATACAACACGATCACCCTTTTTAATGTCAAAAGACAGCCCTTGAAACACTGGTTTATCTGAGTCTTTATATTGCAAACTATACTCTTTTACATTAACAAGACTATTTTTGTAATGAACAAGCTGAAACAACTTTAAATCTTTAGGATATTCTATATCTTCTAAAAGACCCTCCTTTTCCTCAATCTCTCTTTCAATTCGTTTTTCCATCTGCTTTACACGACTCTGCATCTTTTTTGTTTTGGCTCCTATAAAACTTCTTGTGCTTAAGCATCTGTCATGTTCTTTTATCGGATCAAATCCTATTTTGGTGCGTTCATTTTTATCTGCCCACTTAGCAACCTGTTCTGCCGCATGGTTCAACTTTTGAATCTCCTTTCGGTGTTTCTCATTTTGTGCTATCGCAAATTTATCTTTACGTTGCTTATTCTCCCACCAGACCGAAAAATTACCATTTTGTACTTCGATACTGCAACGATTCAATACCAGACAATGATCTGTGCATGCATCCAACAAATCTCTGTCATGAGAAACCATTATAAAACCCTTTTTAGAAGCTAAATACACCTTCACACACTCCCTTGCATTTTGGTCAAGATGATTCGTCGGTTCATCAATTAATAAAAACTCATTTTCCTGTGAAAACAAAACTGCAAGTAATATCTTTGTACGCTCTCCGGGACTTAAGGTACAATAAGGTCTATACAAAATCTCTGAACTTTCCGATAGCTCTTCCAACTCACAAATTACTCTCCATATTTCACACCCTGGCTTCAAATCTTCCATAAATTCTGCCACAGGCATTTGCTTTTGGTATTCTGCAATTTCATAAGGAAAATAATCAAACTTCGTTGATGCACTTATGGAACCTGTAAACTGATATTTTCCAAGTAATAAATTCAAAAAAGTTGTCTTCCCTTTTCCATTTCTACCAATAAAACCTAGTTTCCAATTTGTATCAATCGAAAATGAAACATTCTCAAAAACATAATCAAAACTCCCTTCATATCCAAAGGTGAGATTATTTATACTAATTTGTGCCATATACATTCCTCCTCTCATGGTTACAATAAAAAAAGAACCATTCGTTGCCAAACAGTTCCATTACATACTATAACCTCATATGGTTCATCAAAAGAAGGAAATACACCCAACATTGTAATCATTTTTATGCACACAAAAAGAGAGGTTATGAGAACATAATCCACTTTTGGCAACACGACAAGTAGTATGGGCGATATCGCTCATACTGCATAAACATTCATGTAATCAAAAGTAAATTATCTTCTCATCTTTTCACCTCTCTCCTTAAGATAAAGCCATTCTAACACTCCGACTTTCCTTTGTCAACAAAGGAATATACTAATTCAACTCATTCCACACATCCACATAATCCTGCAATCCACCCGGACGCATTGCAATACTTACGTAACTTGCTGGCTCTTTCCTCGCAAGTATGACAAGAATCCCCGCATCCTCTGGCTCATCAAATACGACCTGCTCCTCTGCCTAATCACAGTCAATTACAAGCTCCTTGCCCTCCATATCTGTCATAACAACAGCGTTCCTGCTGCCATCATACTGATACACTGTATAGTTTAATGCCATGTGCTCACCTCTCTAAATCATCCCAAAATGCTCCAGCGCATCTCTTATCGCTTTTTCCTTTTCTTCCGGACACTGAGGTTGTCTGCTATCTTCAGACTTAGGCAGGTTATAATTCTCCCCAACCTCTATTCCACATTTCCTTTTTACCTGTGAAATATACAGATTAGACACCTTCAACCCGTGCTCTTTCAGCACATATTCCTTAATCTCCGCATAAGTCGCCTTACTCTCAGCCGAAGTCAAATCCAGCTCATCTAATTCAATTTCAACCTCAATTACATCATCCGGTTTTTGTTGGGACAAGAGAACTACCGTCTCAACATGCACAGTCATTCCAAACTGGTCCACGCCCCGGACCTTACGGATCTCATATCCACCATCGCAGAGGATCTTCAGGTCTCTGGCAAGGGTGGCGGAGTCACAGCTGACGTATACGATGCGTTCGGGCTGCATGCGGAGCATGGTGTTTAAGCAGGCATCGTCACAGCCTTTTCGGGGTGGATCGACAACGATGACATCCGGATGGAGCATTTCATCGGAAGATGCTTCTGTAGTTGCCTTTTCGTAGAATTCCGGCAGGACTTCCTCTGCTTTGCCCACGAAAAACTCAGCATTTTCAATATGGTTTCTCTTTGCATTCTCTCTGGCATCGTCGATGGCCTGGGGGATGATCTCCACGCCACACACCTTTTTGGCTTTGCCCGCCAGGAAGAGAGAGATGGTTCCGATACCACAGTAGAGATCCCAAACGGTCTCTTTTCCGGTCAGTCCCGCATATTCCAGTGCCAGGCTGTAAAGCTTCTCGGTCTGTATGGGATTTACCTGATAGAAGGAGAGAGGAGAGATTTTGAAGGTTAATGCATCCCCGGTATAAGGGTAATTTTCTTTCTGCATGTCTCTTACATGGATCGTATCCTCAATGGTGTTCTCACCCCAGAGATTATGGATCTTGGTACCCATGATCACATTGGTTTTCTCGGTATTGATACTGACTGACACACTTGTCATACCTTGGATTTCTGCCAGTGCATCCAGTAATTCTCCCTGATTTGGTAAAAACTCATTCGTATTCTTCTGTACTCCGGCAGTAGGGTATGACATTTTTGTCATTTTCTTATTAATAACCAGACATACCATCAACTGTCCACTAGTGAAGCCTTTCCTGATCAATACATGACGTACCAGACCCTTGCCAGTGACTTCGTCATAGGCAGTTACTTTATTTTTACGCATATAGGAGAGTATGGTTTCGAGGATCTGCTGATTCTCAGAAGCACCAAGGGAGCAGTCTGTATTGGCAATGATGGTATGGGTGCGTCCGGCATAGAAACCGGTGATAACATTACCGTCTCTATCAGTTCCTATGGGGTACTGCGCTTTATTACGATAGTGGAAGGGTTCCTCCATGCCTACAATAGGCTGCATGCGTTCATCAATGTATTCCGCATCGAACCCACCGATCCGGATCAGATTATTGCGGATCTTCTGTTCCTTGAAATGCAGCTGCTCAGAGTAGGAGAGTGCCTGCAGCTGGCAGCCGCCGCACTGTCTGTGGTATGCACATTTTGGTTCCACACGAAAAGGAGAAGGCTGTAACACCTTCTCTAATCTGGCATAAGCGTAGTGCTTTTTACTTTTTATGATCTTGGCTTCCACCTGATCGCCAATAACGGCATCTTTGATAAAGAGGGTAAAACCGTCTACTTTACCGATTCCTTCTCCGTCACTTCCCATATCTTCTATGGTCACCGTTACACAATCGTTCTTTTTAAATTCCATAAATATCCTTATGCCTTTCCGTAACCTGCAAACTTTTTTGTACTTTAGTGCCATATTCTAAAATAGCTTACGCAGGCCCATATTTGCGTGTGTAAAATTTTCTCAGCAAAGTTCCTCAGCCAGCTTTCCGATCTCGCCCTTGTTCTGCTCATTCATGGCAGACTTGATGCTAACTGTAGTCTCCGTAAATGTCAGATTCTTGCTTTTTTCAAACATTCCAAGGATCAGTTTGCCTGCCATGGGTGCCCAGGTGCCGTTCTCAATGATTGCCACCTTACGATTCTGGTAATTACGCTCGGTCAGACCTTCGATAAAACTGCGCATGCAGGGGAAGAGGTCTCCATTATAAGTAATACCCGCCAGCACCAGTCTGTCATACCGGAAAGCATCGGCAACAGCTTTTGCTTTATCGCATCTTGCCAGGTCATACAGTACTGTTTTCTGTCCTTTTTCCTGTAAAACATCCGCCAGATACTCCGCAGCATTTCTGGTATTGCCATAGACAGAAGCATAAGCAATTACCACTCCGGATTCTTCCGGCTGATAGGAAGACCACTTATCATATTTTTCCAGATAGAATCCCAGATTCTCCTTAAGTACCGGACCGTGAAGGGAGCAGATGGTCTGAATGTCCAGTCCTGCCGCTTTTTTCAGAACAGCCTGTACCTGGGGACCATATTTTCCGACAATACCGATATAGTAGCGGCGGGCTTCGTCCGCCCATTCTTCCTCTGCATCCAGCGCACCGAATTTGCCAAAGCCATCTGCGGCAAACAGTATTTTCTCTGTTGCCTCATAAGTCATCATGACTTCCGGCCAATGTACCATGGGTGCATAGACAAAATGCAGGCTGTGCTGTCCAAGCTCCAGGACGCCATCATTTGCCGCAACAATGCGTTGTTCCACGGGTAGTCCCTGTTCGGCGAAAAACTCCGGGAAAAACTGTTCCATGAACTGGAATCCCTTAGCTGTGGATACCACTGTGGCATTGGGATATTTTTTCAGAAAAGCCGGAATACTGGCGGAATGATCCGGTTCCATATGCTGTATAATGAGATAATCCGGCATTTTTCCGTCAAGAACCTGTTCTACATTGTTCAGCCATTCTTCGGTGAAAAAGCCATCCACTGTGTCCATAACGGCGATTTTGTCATCCAGGATCATATAGGAATTGTAAGACATTCCGTTCGGAACCTTATATTGTCCCTCAAACAGATCTACCTGATGATCGTTTACACCCACATATTTTACACATGCACTGATTTCCATATGTTTCCTCTCTTTCCTTTCTGTTTATAGAAGAATTGTTATTTATTCCATTTTGGTAGCGCGCAGATTGGATTCAAACAATCTGTTATAACCCAGCCAGCCACTGTTTTCACTGTTATTTTCCAGAATTTCCTTAAAGGTCTCCATCTTGGCATCTGTATCATCCGCATAATTCAAAGCCACCGCCTCGATCAGCGCCGGCACCTTGGGGGAGCCGTATTCCAGCTTGCCGTGATGTGCCAGAATACAATGCTGTAATTCTGCCAGCAGATTGTGAGGGAATCCGTCGATCTTAGCGGCACGTTCCCCAACCATCTGAGCGCCCATCACGATATGTCCCAATAACTGACCATCATCGGTATAATCGTTTACCGGAAATGCAGAAATCTCTTTTACTTTTCCGATATCATGGCACATAGCCGCTGTCAGAAGCAGATCTCTCTGTAAAATAGGATAAGCAGAGCAGTAGTAGTCACACAGCTTGGTAACGCTTAAAGTATGCTCCAGCAGTCCGCCTACGAAACCGTGATGTACAGTCTTGGCTGCAGAAGAGTTGCAGAATTTCTTCGCGAAATCAGCATCGTCGATAAACAGATCCTGCAACAGCTGATGTAGATAGGCATTCTTAATACTTCCGATCAGAGTCTTTAATTCATTGTACATAATGTCGATGCCTTTGGAGCTCACCGGCAGATAATCGGAAGGATTGTATTCTCCCTCACGACAGACACGGATACGCTTCACGCTGATCTGTAGCTGCCCCTGGAAATTCGTCACATCACCGTATACCTCTATGTAATCCAGATCATCATAATCACCGATGCCCGGATTATTCGGCTCCCATACCTTTGCGTCGATCGTTCCGGTCTTATCCTGTAAAATCACGCTTTCATAGGGTTTGCCATTCTTGGTAACAGCCTCCTGTTTATGTTTGCACAGATAAATATCAAATACTCTGTCGCCTTCTTTTAACTCTTTAATGAATTTCATATTGTTGTCCAAACCTTTCTGTCAATCTATTTCAACACCGTTAATGTGATGTCGAATTTCATCTCTTTATATTCCTGCTGTGACTGACGCATAATCGTCAGTTCTACACTGTCTCCCGGTTTCATACTGAGCAGAGAATTCGTATACTCGTCAAAGCTGACGATCACATGTTCACCGAATCCTGTGATGACATCTCCCTGCTGGATTCCCGCCAACATAGCGGGAGAGTCCATTTCCACCTCTGTAATATAAGCACCGTAGGGAACTCCCAGTTCACTGTTGGCTTCTTCGGTGACACCCACACCCTTCAGACCCAGATATGCAAATTTTTCCCCGTTTGACATTTTCTCAATATGGCGCTTTAATTCCGTAATGCCGTAAGCACATACCATATTTTTCATATCCGTGGCAGACTTGCCATTTGTAATGATACCGATGACCTGTCCCTGGAGATTAAACAATACACCGCCTGCATTCTGACTTCCTACAATATTGGTCTGCAGAATCCGGTAAGTGGTATCCGATACCGCCGACTCACTGGCGGAAGAAGTAATGATGCCATATCCAAGTGAGCCATTAATACCCATTGGACGCCCCAAAGCCACCACCGGAAGTCCGGCAATATCTTTGATATTAGAAGATCCAAAAGTAGCGATCGTAATATCATTCTTCAGAAAATCTTCATTCAGAGTATCCAGTTCTACAGCAATCACAGCCAGACCTGTAGTCTCATCTTTTTCCTTCAAAGATGCATCTGCCTGGGTGCCCTCGTTGAATGTGACAATGATGTCATCTGCTTGTTTTACCGGAGAATAATCGGTTAAAATCAGTAATTGCTTTCCATTTTGCGCTATGATCACACCGGATGACTGATTTTTGCTCTCATTTACATTATTGAACCAGTCCACACCGGATGACACTCCTGTCACAGTGACCATGGAGCGATTCATCTCTGCTACATACTGGGCAAGAGCACTGTAAATCTGTTTGTAATTGTCCAGATTCAATATGATCCCGGATAACAGTTCCCGGATCTGTTCCTGTTCCATGACTTCACTGGGAGCAGAAGAGGACTGGCTACTCTGGTTCTCCTGCTGCATATTCTCCGCTAACATCTGTTCCGGAGACATTTCGTCCTGATCTTCCGGGAATACCACGACCTGCGGTTCCTCCTCCGGATACAGCCAGTTACTGATTACCGGTTCCAATACCAGAAATGTGAAACATGCTACCAGACCGAAAATCACTGCCATAGAAGCCGTGATCAAAGTCCTGCGCAACAGCTTTTTCTTATTTACCGGACGTTCCTTGATTTTTTCTATCATAAATTTTTTCTCAGAAACGTCATTTTGTTCCTTCTGCTTATTTTCTTGGGAATCCGCCATAAATATGCCTCCTCTGCTGCCTACAGATACCTCGGCTTTTCCTTAGGACTCTAATATCTCAATTATACAAAACTGTACCAAAAAAGGCAATAAATATGGTATAATAAGCTCACCCATAAAATCCTGCGTGACTGCTTGCAGGCAAAAATAACAAAATAGGAGCCCTACATGAATGCAAAAGTACTCACCACTTTAGAATATAATAAGATCATCGACCTCCTCACAGAGAAGGCCGACTCCGAGCCCGGTAAAAAGCTTTGCCGCGATCTGGTGCCTGTCTCTTATACACATCTGACGCTGCCGACGACTCCTTACGTG
>ENA-OXEQ01000308-OXEQ01000308.1-human-gut-metagenome-genome-assembly--contig:-NODE-308-length-14297-cov-7.57583_pt1 | contig 14297 bp, 14 predicted proteins | sample MGYA00249356_ERZ652245 | MGnify/ENA primary metagenome ERZ652245 (study PRJEB26925, sample SAMN05826598) | human gut metagenome | biome: ENVO:2100002; feature: ENVO:00000062; material: ENVO:00002003...
CGGCAGCGTCAGATGTGTATAAGAGACAGCAGCAATGGTAATGATATTTGCATCAGCCGTTACCGTTTTTGCAGAGGATAATGCCGGTAATGAGGTAATAAGTGCAATCAATAAACTTGATGATATAATATTCGGGATAATCAAGGCAATAGGCATGGGATTTGCGGCATGGGGAATACTGAATTTTGCTTCATCCATTTCATCACATGATTCAGGACAGAGAATGCTCGGCTTTACCAATGTCACAACCGGTCTTATAGCAATCTTTGCGAAGGAGATTCTTAAAGCAATAGGAGCCATGTAAGGAGGCAAAAGATGAATGAACTGATACGAGAAATTCTTTTATCCGGCACAAAGTTCTGGGGAACTACAACAAAATACATATGGGCTATGCTGACAGACAACCTGTCGGAATGGAATAACGGTGTGTTATGGGATGTTATTATACAGATTAATGCAGCATTAAAGGATATAGCATACGGTCTGATTATTGTGTTTTTTGGAATCGGTTTAATTAAGGAAACATCCAGTTTTGCTGAATTAAGAAATCCCGGAACAATACTGAAACTATTCATCCGCTATATAATTGCAAGAATGATTGTAGGCTTCAGTATTGATTTCATGAACACTATTTATAAAATTGTAGGCGGTATTGTAGCAAAGATACATGACACAGGCTTCACCGAAATATACACAGGCCGAGGCGGAGGCATACCGCAGGCTGTTACAGATGCCATATATTCAATTCCGTGGTATGCAAGTATTGTAGGACTGATTTTTTCAATCATTACATTTATTGTGATTGTAACACTTACGGTAACGGTAATGTTAACCGTTTATTCAAGATTTTTTAAATTATACATATACACGGCAATGGCACCTGTAATGTTAAGCCCAATCGCCGGCGAAGGGACACAGAACATCGGCTGGCAGTTCGTAAAAGGCTACATATCCGTATGCCTTGAAGCTGCAGTAATAGGTCTTGCAATGATTATATATTCTAAATTAGCAACAGTAATAACAATATCAAGCTGGTTTAACAGCGGTTCCATGCTGACGCTCGTTCTTGGGTACATGGGAGAGATTGTATTCCATATGTTATTAATGACCGGAATTGTCAAAGGTGCATCAGGAATCATAAAAGAAATGTCATCACTTTAATATATGCCTCCGTCCCACCGGGGCGGAGAGCATTTACAGAAAGGATTTAAAATGGAATTTAAAATAAATAAAGAAATACGAGATTACAAAGAACAGTTTTTTCTTGGTTTTAATGAAAGACAGACTGTCTTTACAGTTGTTATAGTCATCGTTGCACTTACACTTCATTTTATTCTGAAAGATAAAATGAGTTCAGACACAAGATCCTGGGTAATACCTACGGCGGTAGTTCCGCTGTTCCTTATCGGGTTCAAGCCATTCAAAGGAATGTATCTCGAAAAATTTATTGCAGCGTGGTTTAAGCAGTGTTTTTTAATGCCAAAACAATTAACCTTTGGAAATGATGATTACATACAGGATATATTGAAGGAGGAAATACATGAAAGAAAAAGCAAGAATTGATAAGATACCTATACCAAGAAAGCTTCAGGATATAATTCCTGTAAAAACAATATATTTAAACGGAATTTTCCGCCTGAAGAATGGAAGATTTTCAAAAAGCTACAGGATTAAAGACATTAATTATCAGGCAGTGGGCAAAGAGGAAAAAAAGAGCTACTCATCAAGATATGCTGACTTCCTTTCAGGCTTTGAAAGCGAATTTATGTATGAAATCACAGTAAGCAGAAGAAAGCTCAATCTGGAGGAATACAATAATAAATACTTACTGAAGCCTGCAGAAGACGGAATGGAAGAAATCAGGAATGAATATAACAAAATCATATCTGACATAGTGGAAGAATCAAATACGATATATCAGGAAATATATCTTACACTTTCAACTGATGCAGATTCATACGAACTTGCAAAAAGCTACTTTGACAAAGCTGCAATAAGCCTTCAGAACAGCCTCGTTTCAATGGATTCAATGCTTGAAGACATTGACGGAAAAGAAAGACTTGAAATATTCAATGATATTAACAACAACGATAAGTCAGACATTGACTTAAAAGATATGATAAAAGGCGGCAGGGATGCAAGGACATATATCAGTCCCGGATATTTTGCATGTGAACATGATTATATAAAACTTGGTAAAAAGTATGCAAGGACACTTGTTGTTACAGATTACTCAACCTATATAAAAGACAATGTTATATCAAGGATAATCGGAGACATCCCGAATCCGGTAATGTTCTCCATAACATCTGACCCGGTTCCGACAGATGAAGCAGTAGAAAACGCAGAGCAGCGTTTAACAAAAATTAATAAAAACATCGACCAGTGGAAGAAGAAACAGCACAGCCGTCATATGCCTTATGATGAAATCCCATACGATTATCAGGTTCAGCGTGATGAAATAAAGAAATTCATAAATAATCTGCGTGAAGATGATATGAGACTTTTATATTCAACAATGACGATTTTACATACTGCAGATACACTTGAAGAGCTTGACAGGGATACGGATGCGGTTATAGCAGCCGGAAAAACTGCAGGCTGTAAAATATCCGTTCTGGAGTACAGACAGCTTGAAGGGCTGCATACGGCACTTCCATACGGATTACGCTGCATAGACATATCAAGAACAATGTTAAGCGGTTCAATGCTTGCATTTACACCATTTTATGTGGAAGAAATTCAGGATTACCATGGAAGTTTTTATGGGAAAAACCAGATAAGCAAGCATCTTATAATGGCTGATGAGACAAAGCTCAATAACGCCAATATGATGATATTAGCAGTTCCGGGTTCCGGAAAATCTGTTTTTGCAAAACTTAAACTGGGATTTGAAGCACTTGCCGACCCTGATACGGATATAATAATAATCGACCCGGAACGTGAATACGGAAGCATAGTAAAAGCGTATGGCGGAGAAGTCATAAAAATATCCGCAGAAAGCCCGCACCACATAAACCTTATGGATATAAACGAAGATTACAGTATCGAAGAGGACAAGCCGGTGACACTTAAGTCACAGTTCATCATGTCAATATTTGAACATATCCTAAACGGAATAACACCGGCAGAAAAGACCATCATAGACAGGTGCGTTATCAACGTATATAAATCATACGTTGAAGCCGGATACAAAGGAGAGGCACCAACTTTTGAAACCCTGTATGATGAAATAAAATCATGTGATGAACCTGAAGCAAGAGATATAGCTCTTGCCATGGAGCTATTTGTAAAAGGTTCATTAAATACTTTTGCAAAAAGGACAAATGTAAATACGGATGCAAGAATACAGTGTTATGATTTATGGGATATGGATGAACAGTTGATGCCTGTAGGACTGGAAGTGGTTCTTGACAGCATCCTTAACAGGGTATCATCAAACCGTTTTTCCAATAAGAAAACGGTGATTATTGTAGAAGAGCTGCATATGTATCTAAGGTATCAGTATAGCGCCGAATTCTTCTACAAGCTATGGAAACGAATCAGAAAGTGCAACGGTTACTGCGTCGGAGTCACACAGAATGTAACCGACCTTATGACATCAGATACGGCAAGAACAATGTTATCTAATTCAGAGCTTGTAGTGTTACTTAAACAGGCAGAAGATGACCTTGAAGACATCAGGAAACTTTGTCACATATCAGATGAGCAGCTTAATTATGTACGTAATCCTTTAAAGGGCTGCGGATTATTGAAAATAGGAAAAACAGTCATTCCTTTTGATGACAGAATCCCTAAGGATACAAAGATTTATGAGCTTGTGAATACTGATTCCAAGGAGAAATCATATGCCGGAAATTAAGATGCCTGATAAGGACAGGCTTGCACTTGCAGGAACAGCAAATAAATTAAATACAGCAGATGATACGAAAGAAGAGCAGCCTTCAGAATATGCTGAGCAGAAAATCCTAAAAACGGCAGATAAAGCCGGTTCAGGGATGAAGGATGTAAAAAAGACCGGCAATGATATAGACAGACGTATACTTGAACTCCGGGAACGAAGAAAGAACCAGGCAAAAGACCGGTATGAAGGATTCCGCCCCGGTGGGGCGGGAAAACAGCCGGGAAAAAAATATACCGGAAAAGGGACCGGGAGTTCATGGAATGGGAAAAAAGACAATAAGACTTCTTTTTCGGCAGGTAAGGAAGAAAAAGATAAAAGACTGTCATTAAAAGTAAAGGGAAAGTCCGGAGAAAATGAACATAAAAAGTTCTCCACACCGGATGACAGGGAAAATAGCAACAGTAATTCCTTTAACCTTAATAATATGCTCCAGATGAACAATACAGATAATAACATGTCATCAAAAATACTTAATAAGGTAATGGAGATAGTAAAGAAAATCATTAAAAAAGTGATTAAGATTGTTGTCATGAATCTTCTGTATATTCTTGCTCCGCTTATTCTTGTTGTCCTTATAATCTTCACACTTATTTTTACACTGTTTTCCGGAAAAAGCAAAGGCTCTTCAACCGTAGACAGCAGCAACAAAATAGTATATGAGTTCATGAACGGCGATACGTCTTATGAAGAAATATGTAAGGTCTATCCGATAGATAAGGTTATGAAAAAGGTATATCAGGATTTTTACGAAAGCGTAACCGACTACATCGAAGAAAACAATACAGACAACAGCCTCACGGATACCAAAGGCGTAAGCCTTAACTGGGAATATGTGCTGCATGTGTACCTAGCATATGAGATGACCGTGACGGATGAGGACAGCATACCTATTATGCTGATACAGAACGAAGATATGGAAAAGTTCCTGAAGGAATACATAACCATTGAAGGCATTAATAAAGACGGCATATATACCGTAACAGCTTCATTAATGGAGCGTAAAGACATTGCAGACAAGGCAGAGCTTGATAAGGATATGTTTGATGTATCGTATGATACAGGTTATATATATGACCCATTCATATTCACAGTGGCAGAACAGATACCGTCTTATGATAAATACATTAATTCTGAAGAAGAAACCGAGGAAGAGACAACATCCGGACACTCCGGAGGCTCATTCTGAAAGAAGTGATTTCCCGACCCGGTGGGTCGGGGATTTTTTTATCACAAAAGTATAAAAATATGATAAAATGACATATTAGGAAGGTGACAAAATGAAAGATATTATTTTATACCATGGAAGCCGTGGTGGAATAGAAGGAAACATAAAGCCTGAAAGCAGGGAAAAATGTGATTTTGGTAAGGGATTTTACCTCGGAGAAAATCCAATGCAGGTAAGAGGTCTTATATGTGGAGACAGTGACCCTGTTTTTTATGAAATCAGATTAAAACTGTCAGAAATTCCTGAAGAACGGATTTTGAGACTGGAGGGAAAAGACTGGATATATGTAGTTCTGGCGAACAGAAAAAAATGCGAGGATTTTAATAAACTTGAAATGGCTAAAAAATGGCAGAAAAAGTTATCAAAATATGATGTAATTGTAGGACCGATTGCAGATGACCGTATGAATATAGCAATTAAGAGATTTTCTGATTATACACTTACTGATAAGGGATTGGAATACTGCCTGAAAAAGGCTGATTACGGCATGCAGTACGTTCTTAAGACAGAGCTTGCATGCAGCAAGGCAGAGATAATTTCATATCATGATTTATCAGAACAAGAACTGGATGATGCTGATATGTACGGAAGAGATATGAGAAGCAAATGTAAGAACATAATAAATGAAGCTTCTATACTGTTCAGAAATAATGGAGAATACCTTGACCAACTGATTAAAAGGGAGCTTCTTAAACAGAGAGAAAGGAATGAAAATGAAAGATGAAAGGTTTACATGAAATAGAAGGAGTTGAATATGATATATGCGAAACCCAGCAAATAATCTTCAGAACGTATGCCCTTAAAGGATATGACATGGAGATTTTTACAAAAGAATATCTTACATCAGATTTTTGCAGCAGATATATGGACAGGTCATATTCGAGATTTCAACTGGAAGATGTTGGAGAATGTTCGGATTTTTTTCTTCCGGAAATAGGCGAAAGGCTGAAAAAATATGAAAATGGTAAAATATTTGACCCTGATATTGCTGAATGGATGGGATTTACATACCGGCAGCTTCAGCTCGAAACAGGTGTTAAAAGTAAGGAACTGGTAAATAGAATAACATTCAATGATATGTTAAGGTTATATCCGGGTATGCACACAATAGATGAATTGGATGCGGCTGAACGTATAAGTGAAATGTATAACCTGGTAAATAATTGAGCTTCCGCCCCACTGGGGCGGGGGCTTTTTAAAATGTGCGATTTTAGAAAAAACGGCTAAATCGCACGTTTGTTTTTTTATCAGAATGAAGCTAGAATTATATTATAAAAGTTAAACTACAGGAGGAAAAAAATATGACTATTGAAGACATGGAAAGAAAAGAAAAAGCTTTGGAAGACCTGATTGATTTTATTGAAAAAGAGGAAAAAGACGGCGCAATACGTCGCTGCAGAGACCTTCTTGATGTTTTGAATGAGTCCCCACTCGTAAGCGAAGACGGGGAAATCTTCAAATTTGCGGGAGTGGCGGAAGAAATGGGGGTTTATTTAATAAAAAACAAGGTCGAAACACAATACTTTGAAAAATTGAATTTGGGTTGCTTTGTTCGGGACTGTATTAGATTTACCGAAAAAGCAATCGTTGAAAACAGCAGGGCGATTGTCATACCCGCAAGCAGGGATTTTGCTAAAATTGTCTCTTTAGAAGATAATGCGCAGATAGCGGTTTTTGCTAAATTTGCACAGATTGTCAGCAACGGAGATAATGTAAAGATTTCCAGTGGTGGAAATGATGCACAGATAATTTCTAATGGTTTAGGTGCTTGCATAACCGCAAGTGGTAATAATACACAGATCGCCAGCAACGGAGATGATGCGAAGATAATTTACAATGGAGTAAACTCGCATATAATATCTAATGGCTCTAATGTGAGGATAGCTGACAGTGGTATTAGAACTTACATGGTCAGCTGTGGGGATAACGTACAGATAGCCAGCTGTGGGGAAGGCGCACAGATAGCCGCAAAAGGAAAAAACACAATTATTGCGGCTATCGGCAAAAGTTCTATTGCAAGGGCCCAAAAAGGCAGTTGGATAACTCTTGCCGAATGGGTTAAAATCAATAAACCTGGTGAAAAGGAAAACTGGAACCTGAAATGTGTAAAAACTGAACGAGTTGATGGTGAACGTATTAAAGAAGATACGTTTTATAAATTAGCAGGCGGAAAGTTTGAGGAGACTATTGGAAAAAATAAACATAATATGGAAAAAGACATTGAAAGGGAAATGTAAAATTCTGTTATACAGCTTCCGCCCCACTGGGGCGGGGGCTTTTTTTATAGTGTATATATTCAGAGTATACTTTTCTCATAGTGCATCATTACACTGTTATGGAAGAGCTGATTTGACATCCGCCCCAGTGGGGCGGAATAAATGTGCAAATTTATTAAAAAAAGAGAAATCGCACATTTGCATTTTAAAAATAAAAAAGGTAAACTATACACAGTTACTTGAAAATTGAATAAAAAGTCAAAGATTCAGCGATTCTCCACTTCGCCAATCCTTTCCGCCCCAGTGGGTCGGAAACGAAAGGCAGGAATGTCTCATCTCGTGCGACGAAGATTCTCGTTAAAAAATAACGTGCTTAAGAAAAAGAGCAGAAGACAAACCTATGCCGGCCGGTAACCGGGGTAAATGAAGCGGATGGCTCACTCCCATTTCAGGTTAAACCACTTGGGACAGCGGAAATGTTTACACTAAGGGACAGGCTCCAGACGTGTGAAGTGCGTGTACCAGCACAGGATTACAGACTGGATAAAAATAATGATAAGAGGAAGATACCATGGAATTTAAAATGATTGAAAAACAGGTATTTAACGCAATGTGCATTGCAGCAAGTAAGATAACAGCACAAATACTTGAAGAGATTGATAATACACTGATGAGACAGCGGGATAAAAAAATATTTCGCTCAAAAGGCAAAAAGACAACAACGATAAAAACAATATACGGAAATGTAGAATACCGCAGACAGATGTATCTTGATAATAATGGAAATGCAAGATACCTGCTTGATGAATATATGAATACAAAAGAAAACGGAATGTATTCCGTCAATCTGATTGAAAAAGTGGTAAAAGCAGCTACAGAAGAAAGCTACAGAAAAGCCGCAGAACAGTTAAACGATACCACAGGAAATAACATTAGCCATACAGCAGTATGGAATATAGTTAATACATTAGGAAATAAAATATCAGAAAATGAAAATAACAGGACCTCTGAAGAATACAGTCCTGATAAAAAAGATACAGAAGTAATATTTGAAGAAATGGATGGCGTATGGCTGCCAACACAGACAAAAGAGCATAAAGCAGACATAAAGCATGAATTAAAAGTAGCAACTATATACGAAGGATGGGATGCCGAAACAGGCAGCCACCTTATAAATAAGCAGATAGTAGCCGGAATGGAACCGGCAAAAACATTTATTAAAAAGAAAGATAATGCCATAAAAAGGACATATAACATAGATGAAATCAAATACCGCATCCTAAACGGAGATGGTGGAAACTGGATAAAAGATGAAGCGGACGGTGTGATATTCCAGCTTGACCGCTTCCACGTTCTGAAGGAAATCAGAGCAAAGATAAAAGACAAAAGAGCAGCCAGGGATATCGCTTCGCTATACAGAAATGCAGAACCCGACAAGATGCTTGATTATATTGATACATATGCAAACAGCATCGATACAGATGACCAGGAAGATAAAGGTGCAGAAAATGCAAGAAAACTGTATCAATATCTTAATAACAACTATCATGGTTTAATACCTTATAAGAAGAGAATCAATCTTCCTGAAGCTCCGGAAGGAATAATATATAAAGACATGGGCGTGCAGGAGAACCAAAACTGCACTGTAATAACACTTAGAATGAAACATGGAAGAATGAGGTGGTCTGTTAATGGAGCCAATGCAATGGCTAAAGTCCTTGCAGCTAAAAATAATGGACAGCTCGAAGCCTTCATACAGGGTAAATTTAATAAAGATGAAGTACCTGAAATAAGTGAAAATTTGAGTGCAGGAAAAATACCTGCAGTAATAGCAAGGCATAAAAATATATATGCCGAAATATTAAACGGTGGATTACCTATTCTATCAACAAAGAATGGTGTATATACAAAACTGATTAGAAATCTCTCATAATGAGAAATGAGAAGAAAGGAGGCAAAAGATGAACAAAGTCATTTTAATGGGGCGTTTAACGAGAGACCCTCACATCAGCTTCTCAACCGGCGAGAAGCCTATGACGATAGCAAGATATACGCTTGCAGTAGACAGAAGACGTAAAAGTGACAGTGGAGAGCAGACAGCAGACTTTATTTCCTGCGTAGCATTTGATAAGGCTGCCGAGTTTGCAGAAAAATACCTTCATCAGGGAATAAAGATAGCTGTAACCGGTCGCATACTGACAGGGAGCTATACCAACAAGGAAGGTCAGAAAGTCTATACAACAGATGTTGTAATTGAAGAACAGGAATTTGTAGAAAGCAAAAACAGCAGTTCTTCAGGAAGACCGGAACCCGGAACAGATGCGGACGGCTTTATGAACATCCCCGACAATGTAGATGACGAAGGTCTTCCGTTCTAAATCTTTTGCCACCTCTAGAAAAACACATACTGTAAACACTCATTTACTTGAATTATTTTATTTCATTTGATAAAATGTGGATTTGAAATAAATGAAATTGTAAAGAGGAAAAAATAATGGCATACAAAATTCTGGCATTTGATATTGACGGTACATTAACCAACTCTCAGAAAATAATTACGGAAGAGACCAAGAGAGCTATTTTTGCTGCAATGGACAAAGGCTGCAAGGTTCTTATCGCATCAGGCCGTCCTGTCAAGGGATTAAGAGGATATGCAGAGGAACTTCACCTTAAGGAAAACGGCGGTTATATTCTTTCGTTAAACGGAGGGTATATAATGTCCTGTGCCGATGAAAAGGTACTTTATGATGTAAAGGTACCAAAAAAATATTACAAGGAAATATATGAACTTTCTAAGAAACACGGCGTTAATCTTCTGACATATCAGGGTGAGACCGTTATCTCTGAAGATATAGATGACGAATATCTTGATATCGAAGCAAGACTTAACGGATTACCTAAGAAGAAAGTGGACAATCTTTATGAGTATCTGGATTTTGAAGTTAATAAGTTCCTGATGACAGGAGACGGAGATTATCTTGCCGAGGTTGAAAAAGATGTATATGATAAACTTCACAATAATCTTGACGTATACAGATCGGAACCTTTTTTCCTTGAAATCCTGCCAAAGGATGTTAATAAAGGAAAGGCTCTTGAAGCACTGCTAGCCATTCTCGGGGTAGACAGGGATGAACTTATGGCATTCGGAGATGGTTATAACGATAAAACAATGGTAGAATATGCAGGGCTTGGTGTTGCAATGGGCAATGCCAAAGATGTGGTAAAAGAAGCTGCAGATTACGTTGCTCCTACAAATGACGAGGATGGTATCGTAGAGGTAATCCATAAATTTATACTGGACTAAAATGCTTTAAAGTGTTAAACTGATGTAGTAAAAAAGTTAGAAACAGGTGGACATTATGAGCAAAAATGTAAGAACCAGTCAGGTAGATCATTTGTATGAAGCTATACTTTGCCTGAAAGATAAATCGGAATGTTATGCTTTTTTTGAGGATATATGTACCGTTAAGGAAATAGAGACAATTTCGCAACGATATGAAGTAGCTAAGATGCTTAGGGAAAACAGGACATATATTGATATTGCGGAAGCTACCGGAGCATCTACTGCAACTATAAGCAGGGTAAATCGTTCCCTTAATTATGGCTGTGACGGATATGATATGGTTTTTAAACGCCTTGACGAAGAAAAAAAAGACGAATAATCAGGTCATTAATAAATTTTTAGTGACATTTTATTTTATATAGGTTATAATTTAACGGAAATAACTAATTAATGTGTGGAGGTACAGTTAGATGGGAATTATTTCAAGATTCAAAGATATTATGTCAGCTAACATTAATGCATTGCTTGACAAGATGGAAGATCCTGAGAAGATGGTAGACCAGTATCTCAGAAATCTCGAAAGTGACCTTGGTAAGGTTAAGCAGGAGACAGCATCAGTTATGGCTGATGAACAGAGAGCCAAGAGAGAACTGGATGCATGCAATGCACAGATTGATGAACTTCAGAAGTATGCCGAGAAGGCAGTAGTTGCCGGTAATGATGAGGATGCAAGGAAGTTCCTTGAACAGAAGCAGACTCTTGTAACTAAGCAGCAGGCATTACAGCAGACATACACTCTTGCGGCAGACAATGCTGACAAGATGCGTCAGATGCATGATAAGCTTGTTAATGATATCAGCACTCTTAATGCCAGAAGAGATACAATCAAGGCTAAGATTAAAGTTGCCAAGGCACAGCAGACAGTCAATAAGATTGGAGCAAGTGTTGCCGGAGCAGACAAGAATCTTTCAGCTTTTGATAAGATTGAAGCTAAGGCAGATAAGATGTTAGATGAAGCTAACGCAATGGCAGAGCTTAATCAGTCAGGCAGAGACAATACAGTTGAGAACCTTAAGGATAAATACACAGTTTCTTCACCTGCGGTTGATGATGAATTAGCAGCTATTAAAGCTAAAATGGGAATGTAGTTATATTACATAAGACATCAATTAAGAGGCAGCAGCCTTTGAATCGGGAGCCCGGCGGGCTCCCATTTTGTTATGGCGACGAGTAAAATGTAAAATGATACAAAGCCCAATGCTTGAATTAAGGACTTTGTATCATTTTATATTTGATGACCGCTAATCATCGAGCCACCGGGCGAGATGAGGAGCGACTTGCCGCTGCAAGATGATTACGAGGAGAACGTAAAATATGAGCATATATGACAAGCTTAACGAACAACAGAAAGAAGGCGTTTTTACAACAGAAGGTGCCGTTCTGATTCTTGCGGGTGCCGGCTCAGGAAAAACGGGTGTGCTTACCCACAGGATAGCCCATCTTATAGATGATTTAGGTGTGAACTCCTACAATATCCTTGCGATAACTTTTACCAATAAAGCGGCAAAAGAGATGAAAGAAAGAGTTGACAGACTGGTGGGAATGGGCGCCGATTCAGCATGGATTATGACTTTTCATGCTGCCTGTGTAAGGATTCTGCGAAGATATATATGCAGAATAGGATATGACAATAATTTTACCATTTACGATACGGATGACCAGAAAAGCGTCATAAAAGATATTTTAAAAAGAAAAAACCTTGATCCTAAACAGTACAAGGACAGAACTATTTTATCTGTTATTTCCAATGCAAAGGACAATCTTATTTCTCCGGATGACATGTATCAAAGCTCGGGCGGCAATTACAATACCATGAAAACGGCAGAAATCTACAGGGAATATCAGGAACAGCTTAAGAAAAACAATGCGGTGGATTTTGATGATATTATAGGCCTTACGGTAAAACTTTTTAACGAAGATAAAGAAGTATTAAAATATTATCAGGAACGCTTCAGATATATAATGGTTGATGAGTATCAGGATACCAACAGGGCACAGTTTAACCTTATAAGACTGCTGGCAGGAGGTCACGGTAACCTTTGCGTGGTAGGTGATGATGACCAGTCAATTTACAAATTCAGAGGAGCGGATATAAATAATATCCTTGATTTTGAAAAATATTTTAACGACGCTAAAATCATCAAACTGGAGCAGAATTACCGATCAACCCAGAAAATCCTCGATGTAGCCAACGAAGTCATCAAAAACAATGCGGGACGTAAAGACAAGAGACTTTGGACATCAGTTAAAGACGGAACAAAAGTCATTTTTAACGTATATGAAAATGGATATGAAGAGGCGAGAGGCATAGCAGAGGATATTGCCCACAGACATCTCCATGATAGAAAAGATTACAGTGATTTTGCCATACTTTACAGAACCAATGCACAATCACGTTCCCTGGAAGAAAAACTCATAGAAAAAAACATTCCATACAGGATATACGGCGGCATAAATTTCTACGCAAGAAGAGAGATAAAAGATATTCTTGCTTATTTAAAGACAATTGACAATGCAAGGGATGACCTTGCCGTTAAAAGGATTCTTAATGTACCGAAACGTGGAATCGGGGCAACTTCTGTCGCAAAAGTAGATGATTACGCATACGAAAACGATATCACTTTTTATGTTGCTCTAAGACAGGCAAAAGAAGTACCGGGCCTGCAAAGAGCCGTATCGAAGGTGGAAGGCTTCGTAACCCAGATAGAAATTTTAAAATCCAAATCCCAGTATATTGGTGTGGGAAAATTAATTGAAGAGATAATCGAAACCGTGGGTTACAGTGACTACATTGATGCCGAAAGCGAATCTGATGAACAGGCAACGGAAAGACGCCAGAATATAGACGAACTGATTTCAAAAGCCGTCCAGTATGAAGAAACGGTGGATGAACCGTCACTTTCAGGTTTCCTTGAAGAAGTTGCCCTCGTTGCGGATATTGATAACCTTGATGAAAATAATGATATGGTTTCACTTATGACAATACATAGTGCAAAAGGTCTTGAATTTCCTATAGTATATCTGGCAGGAATGGAAGATGGACTTTTCCCAAGCTATATGAGCATTTCCACAGGTGACGAGTCCGACATTGAGGAAGAAAGAAGACTCTGCTATGTGGGAATTACGAGAGCAAAAGAAACACTTATTATGAGTGCTGCAAGGATGAGGACTGTGCGCGGTGAGACCCAGATGAACAGAACATCAAGATTTGTAAGAGAAATCCCTAAAGAACTTCTTGCTGAAAGTGCACAGATGTTGAAAAAAAATTCAGAATATTCCTCTATTACGGGAAAAGACCACATGGAGCTGCCTGTAAGAAAACGTGGACAGGTTGCATTTAACTCCTACCAAAGAGAGGCAATTTCCAATACCGTTTTTGATAAAAAGACTGATTCTGCCCCTGATTATGTCGTAGGAGACAGGGTACGCCACATAAAATTCGGTGAAGGAACGGTTGCGGATATGATTAACGGTGGCAGGGACTACGAGGTAACAGTTGATTTTGATACTGCAGGACGAAAGAAAATGTTTGCCGGTTTTGCAAAATTAGTTAAAATTTAAGGAATTAACTATAGAAATATGTATCTGTCTCTTATACACATCTGACGC
>ENA-OXEQ01000312-OXEQ01000312.1-human-gut-metagenome-genome-assembly--contig:-NODE-312-length-14248-cov-8.49672_pt1 | contig 14248 bp, 10 predicted proteins | sample MGYA00249356_ERZ652245 | MGnify/ENA primary metagenome ERZ652245 (study PRJEB26925, sample SAMN05826598) | human gut metagenome | biome: ENVO:2100002; feature: ENVO:00000062; material: ENVO:00002003...
TGTTTCGGATCCAGACCTACCGTGGGCTCATCCAGAATGATAACCTCAGGGTAGCCAAGGATTGCCTGCGCCAGTCCGACTCTCTGCCTGTAACCTTTTGACAGATTCCTGATCAGACGCTGCTGCATATCGGTGATCTGTGTCATTTCCATGACCTCATCAATCTGCTGCTTCCGCTCTTTTTTCGGCACTTTTTTCAGTTCTGCCACGAAATCCAGGTATTCTCTGACAGTCATGTCAACATACAGCGGCGGAAGCTCCGGCAGATAACCGATGGCACGCTTTGCCTCCTCCGGGTCTTTTTGGACATCTTTGCCATCGATCGTCACAGTACCCTCCGTGGCTGCCAGATAACCCGTGATGATGTTCATGGTCGTGGATTTACCCGCGCCGTTTGGACCAAGAAAGCCGTAAATCTGTCCCTTTTCCACACGGAAAGAGAGATGATCTACGGCAATATGGTCACCATATTTTTTTGTAAGATTGCTTACTTCTATCATATTTGCCTCCCGGATATGGTGTGATACCCCCACCTGATATCTACGGGTACCCGTAACTGATACCCACGAGTCCCCAGAACTGATACCTACGGATTGTTCCGTGCTGCGCACTCTCACAATCCTGCCCGCTATTCGTACATCGTGGGATTATCATCCCACTTTTGTACTCATATCGGGGCAAATCTCAAAGTCTCTCAATCACATCTGAGCAAGCTCATGTGGTCTCGGACTTTTCGATTTTGGTATCAGTATATGTCTCAAATGTCATGAAAAGGTGAAACATTTGTGAAAAATCTGTGAAGCCCCAACCCTTAAAGCTTCGTCACGGTCAGCGAAATGCTTAAATTTCCTGCCTCCGCCGCCAGATGCAGCGGCAGCTTCGCCACAGGAATATCTTCAAAAATGAATTCCGGATCACCGGATGCGGCCGACTGGAATAAGAAAAGTACCCCCTCCACATAGAGCACCACTTTTTTCTGATTGCTGTAAATTGTCAGGGAGACCAGCCCGTTCTTCTGACGATGCAGGGTGGAAAGTGCCGGATAGAGCACCGGTTCGCTGCTCCACTTCGCCTGATAATAGTAATATCGTTCTGTCAGCGTCCTGCCGTCCGCCGCCAGGAGTGCTTCCGCCATTGTTTCTCCGGGTAATCCACGATACACCGGAAGAATTTCCGGTCTTATCCACAGGTCATCCGTGAGGAATCCACGTCTTCTGCACAGACTGTAAAACGCCCGCACTTCGCAGCGGTTCTGTCCCTCTGTCCCGGATCCAGTTCCTTCCAGCCGGATCGCATTGACTCCCATCCGGGCCAGACGATCCAGATCCCCTTTTATCTGCTCCTCTCTCGTCCCGGCACCACTGATCTGCGGGGGAAGCCGGTAGACTACTTCATGTGGCAGAAACTCTTTTTCGTTGAGAAAGATTCCCTTTTTATCAATGACATGCACGTCATAAATTGCCAGTTCCTGCTGCCAGTACACTTCCACTGCCTCGGTTATATCCTCAGCATGATCTGATTCTTCCTGGTTCTTTATACCCCCCATATTTTCTCCATACTCCACGGTTCCGAACCTTCCCTGCGCCTTCACCAGATAGACATAGGGATCCCGCATGCCGTCCCAGAGATGCGGCCGCAACAGCAACGCCGTCATGGAATCCGCTTCTTCTGATGAGTATTCCCCATGAAAAACAAGGCGTTCGCCCTCCGCACCTTCCCAGATCTCAATCTGTAAAGCGGACAGCAAACGCCCTATCTTTTCCGGCAGGGCAAATTCCAGATAAGCCTTGCCATTTTCCAGTTTTGTTGTAATTCCAAGATCGTCTCTCATCTGCATTTCTCTTTCCTGCCTTTCGCATTCTGTTACTAAGAGTTTTTGCAGATAACATTTTATTTATGCCGGGAATCCATCTTTCCCGCACGCTATTATTACATGGGACAAGACCTGCGGCCGGGCACTTCCTCTCCGGATACATAACCTGCATGAAATTCCATGTTGATGTCCCGAAGCTCCTTCTTCCCGTCGATGTATGCCTGATACATTTCCGCCAGTCCCGAACTGCAGCCATCGCAGTTTGCTTCCATATATCCCAGTGACTCCGTCACGATCTGCTCCCTTTCTTCTCTTGTAGTATCCTTGATCAGATATCCTGCCATTTTCTCTTCCTCGCTTGTCTTTCTTTTACAGCCACTGTATCACAGCCATCTGTAGGGTGCAAGCTTTTCCCTTCCTTTATTCCTGCAGTTGTCCGTCAACAATCCTGACGATCCGTTTGGCAAACTGGGCAACACCCAGGTCGTGGGTGATCATGACGATTGTGTTGCCCATATCGTTCAGTTCCCAGAACAGTTTCAGTACTTCTCTGCCGCTGGTCTGATCCAGAGCACCGGTAGGCTCATCCGCCAGAAGGATTGCCGGCTGTCCCACCAGTGCTCTGGCAATGGATACTCTCTGCTTCTGTCCGCCGGACAATTCGTTGGGCTTATGTCCGATACGATGATCCAGCCCCAGCAGTTTGATAGTATTTTTACACTTTTCTTCTGCTTCCTCATGAGTCATGCCACGCATCAGCAGGGGCATGATAATATTCTGCATGACATTGTAGGTCGAGATCAGCTGATAGTTCTGGAAAATGAACCCGATCTTCTGGTTGCGTACCATGGTCAGATCGTCCTCCTTGGTCTCGTGGATTGCCATGCCATCCAGATAATATTCCCCACTGTCCATCACATCCATACAGCCGATCATATTCATTAACGTAGTCTTACCGGAACCGGAAGGGCCTAAGATTGCCACATATTCTCCCTTATTTACCTGAAAATTGATGTCCTTCAAAATCGGCAGACGCTCCTCTCCCAGCATATAGCCTTTATTTATATTTTTCATGGTGATCATTGCGTTTTCCATCATAATCCTTACACCTTTCGCACTACTCCTGATTTAAAGCTTCTACGGGGATCAGTCTCGATGCCTTATATGCCGGATAGAAGCCGAAGATGCTTCCGGTGAGGACACCAAACAACAGCGACAATACTGCACCCTGTACCGACAGGGACACTCTCACGTTGAACAGCTGCACGAATGGCGTAATTCCAAGAGCCACCAGCACCCCCAGTACGGCTCCTACCAGACTGGTAAAGCTTGCCTCCAATAAAAACTCCAACAGGATATCCTTCCGGGAACAGCCCAGTGCTTTCAAAATACCGATCTCGTTGGTACGCTCCTTGATGGATACAAACAGCACGTTCATAATACCGATACCGCCAACGATAAATACGATCACTGCCATGGAGATCAGCAGTAAGGTCAAAGTCTCATTGGAAGCGGAGGCTGCCTCCATCTTGCTTCCGGCATCGCTGATGGTAAATGTGGTATTGGGATAGCTCTCTTTTAAGGCACTCTCCACATCCGTCATTACGGTATCCACCTGATTCACATCCTCCGCAATGACCGTGATGGTTGGACTGATATTCGTACCGGTAATGTATTTGATGCCGGTTTCGTAAGGTATATAGATCGCCGTATCCGGACTGATGCCGGATGCCACAGTTCCCATCTCGGATAGTACCCCTGATACTATATAGGGGCGGCCATCAATATAGACTATACCGTCATAAGCATCGTAGGCGCTGCCAAAAATTTCCTTTGCCACGGTGGCACCCAGTACGCACACCTTTTCCTTGCTCTCGTTGTTTTCTTCTGTGAGGAAATCCCCGATGGCCATTTCCAGATTACTGATGGCAGCATAATTGTCCTCCACACCGGCAATGGTGTAATAGGAAGCAGAGGTCATATCGCCTCGCTCCACCGATGCTGTAGTGGAATAAGAGACCGTAGTTGCAGAGATTCCCGATACAAAAGTCGCCAGATCATCACAGTCTTCACTGGTCAATGTCACGGCTTCGCTCTCTTCCTCCTGTCCGAATCCGAAAAATCCGCCGAAATCCATGCCACCGCCGGGACCACCAGACGTACCGCCGCCGGAACCTCCTCCGGGTCCTCCGCCCATATTGGTGACGGTAACGCTTCCTCCACCGCCCGGCATTTCAAAGCTAAAACCACCACTGTCACTGCTGTCACAGGAAATATCAATAGCTCCGGCATTCAGATTCTTGAACTGCTCCGCCACTTCTTCTTTTCCACCGGTACCTATCGCCAGCACCAGCATTATGGTGGCGGATCCCACAACGATACCGATGGAAGTCAGGATCACTTTGAATTTATTCTGTGACAGGTTCAGCCACACCAGACGCAATATTTCGGATAATCTCATATTCTACTTCTTCCCTTCCATTGACCTTACTTTCCCACAGGTCTCCGCTCTACTTCGTAATGCTGCTTTCGATCAATACGGTATCTCCTTCTGCAATATCTCCGGAGATCTCCACATTAGAGCCATCTGACAGTCCTGTCGTTATTTCCTTTTTCACAATGCTGCCCTCTGCTGTCTTCACTTTTACATAAGTCTTGTCATCCTCTGTGATAATGGCTCTGCGTGAGACATACAGCACTTCTTCCGTTTGTTCCGTAACGAAAGTCACATCTGCGGTCATGCCCTGGAACAGTCCTGAAACATCCCCTTCTAATGTGACAGTTACGTCATAAGTTATGTTTCCACTGGAATCCGATGTCGCATCTCCGATAACCGTCACCTTTGCCGTAAAGATATCTTCCGGATATGCCGTCAATGCAATATTCGCCGCAGATCCCAGAGAGATATCCGTCATGTCATCTTCATCCACTGTTACCGTCATGGTCACTTCATCCATATCATACAAAGTGACCAGAGAGGTTCCGGTGCTGATCTTGTCTCCTGCTTCCAGTTCCACACTGGTGATCACACCGTTGTATCTGGCGCATACCGCGTTGCCATCGATATAGGTGCTGAACTCGTTCCATTTTTCCAGAGTCTCATCGTAGGTTTCCTGCTGATCGGACAGATCCTGTTCCAGATACCCCAGCGCAATATCGTAAGTCTCCTGTGCGGTATTGTAAGCCAGCGTCCGCAGTTTTTTTGTCTCGGCTGCGGTCAGTTTTCCCTGCTCCAGTTCCCGCTTTGCTTTATTATAAGCGGTCTCGGCTGTGGTCACATTTTCTTCTGCCTGCTCTACCTTCTGTTCCAGTTCTTCCTTCTGCTGTTCCAGAGAGTCCGCAGTAGACTGTGCCTGTGTCGTCAGCTGTGCAAAATAGACATATCCATAGGTATCATCTGCCGGATCCGTATTGTTCAGACTGTATTGGCAGTTGGATAATACCTGTGCCGCATCTTCGTAAGCAGTTGTTACTTCCTCCAGCTGTGCCTGATAATCTTCCAGACTGGTCTGCGCCTGCTCCAATGCGCTTGCTGCAGAATCTACCGCATTCTGTAGCTCCTGCAGTGTGGTGCTGTATTCGGTATCAATATAACTGCCATAGGCAGTGCTGCTGTCATAAGTATATTTTGCCTGCTGTCTGGACAGGGTCTGGTCAGCCTCTACGGCCTCCAGATCTGCTTTTGCTTTCTCAACGTTAGACTGCAGTTCGTCTTCCAGGTCGGAGACACTGTCTTCTTCCAGCAGGTACAGGGGATCTCCCTCGGACACCTGCTGCCCCACGGAGACCACTACCTCTGCCACGGTCAGGGTAGAATCGTCACCATTGCTGCCGGAGCTGCTGCCGCCCATATTGAAGATCTGACCAAACATGTCTAAGCCTCCCTGAGCTCCGCCGCCGGAAGCACTCATGCCGCCAAAACCACCGGAACCAGAGCTGCTGCCGGCAGTACTACCGGAGGAGCCGCCGGAGGAACTGCTGCCGGAAGTATCCGTTCTCTGCAGGGCACTCATATCCAGATCAAAGGTCTGATCCACCGTACCGATGTCCACGGAACCGCTCTCCGTCACACCTTTGACCAGTGTACCGTATTTTACCGTGGTCTCTTTATAAATGACTTCCGTGTCGGAACCACCGGAGAGACCAATGGCACCAGCCACTACAGCGATCACACAGACACCACAGACACCTGTGGTGAGCTTGCGTCTTTTCGACCAGCTTTTCCATGATCCAATCCGGCGCATTTGATTTCTTATATTTTCTTTGATCTTTTTCCCATTTTCATTCTGCTTCATAACTGTTCCCAATCATTCCTGTCTGTTTCTCAACATTTGCTCCATCCGCTTGATTTATTGTCCTCCGGGACCGCGCGGCATTCCGCCGCCGAAGCTGCCGGAATTACCACCCCCGGGACCACCCTGGGGCATGTCACCGCCTCCCGGCATCTGCATATCCTCCGACATCTCGAACTCCGTATCACTGCCGACTGCGGTATCAGAACCGCTGCCGGAATCGGCAGTCTCCTCCGTACTCTTGACTTCTGCCTCGGAGCTGACCTTACTTGCCAGGTAGATGGTATCGCCCTCTTCCAGTCCTGACAGGATCTCAATGTCCACACCGTTGGTAATGCCGGTCTCTACCTCCGCCAATTCCCTGCCACCCAGTGCTGTCTTACGATAGACATAGGTCTTGCCATTCTCTTCTACGATCGCCTTACGGGATACATAGAGGACATCTTCTTTTTCTTCGGTAACGAAGATCACATCTGCCGTCATGCCGCCGTAGAGCTGCTCCAGTTCACCTTCCACGCTGATCTCCACAGTGTAGCTTACCGTGTTGCTGTAATCGGAAGTAGCCGTGGTATTGATGGAGAGGATGCTTCCGGTATAGGAATCCTCCGGGTATGCCGTAAAGGTGATATCTACCGCATCTCCTACCTGCAGGTCCACGATATCCTCCTGGGTCACATCCACGGAGATTCTCATGTCATCCGACGTTGCATAGGAAAACAGAGCTCCTGTCGTCGTCAGGCGATCTCCCGCTTCGTAGCTGACCTCTGTGATCACACCATCCTCTGTGGCATAGAGAATACCATCACTTCCGACGAAATCTTCAAAGGCCTGTAACTGTTCTTCCCGTTTTTCTTTCGTCTCTTCCGCTTCCTGTAAGGTCTCCTTCAGATCTTCCACGGTAGCGTTGTAGGTAGTCTGGGCGTTCTGCCCGGTGATCACCGCTTCCTGATAGGTCTCTTCTGTATCCAGCTTGTCAATTTTCTGTTTTGCCTGTGCTGCCGCCAGCTGATTGGTAAGCTCAGTGATGGCATTTTCATTATCTGTTACCGCAGTTTCTGCCTGTGTCAATGCTGATTTTGCCTGTTGATATTTTGTTCTTGCGCTGAGATAACCGTTCTGGATCGTCATGAAATTCACTGTATTATCGGTTCCGGCACCTTCATAGCCTTCCTTTGCCGCTTCGTAGGTCTCCAACGCATCCTGATAATCTTCCTGTGCTTGCGTCAGTTTCTCCTGCAAAGATGCGGTATTCGCCTGCTTCTGCTCCAGTTGTACCTGCAGAGATGCCACATTGTTCGCCACGCTCGTACCGGAAGTATTGCGGATGGATGCCGCATAGGAAGCACTGATCTTCTGGGTATCGTAGTCGGTCTGGGCTTCCAGCAGGGACAATTCATAAGTACTCTCTGCCTCCGCGTAGTCGGACTGTGCCTCCACTACCGCATTCTGCAACAATGCCCGAACCGCCTCCACGCTGTCTTCCGTAAATTTCAGAAGTTCCTCGCCTTCCATGACACGCTGCCCGCTGGCGGCGTAGATCTCCTCTATCTTCAGATATTTTTGTACAGTATCATCGGTATCATCGTCATCATCACTGTCATCCTCGTCATCATCACTGACGTCCAGATCCAGATCGTAATCTATGGATTTTGTGTTGTATTCCAGAGAGCCGCTCTCAGTAACACCTACCTTTAATGTACCACGCTCCACCGTCTCTTCCTTGTAGATCCACTGTTCTTTCTGAAGTAACGGTGCAATAAACACGGTATAGCAGGCTGCCAGGATCAGCAGAAGTAATGCGATCCCCGCCAGGATCAGCTTCTTCTGTTTCTTTGTGAGGGATTTCAGTTTTTCAAAATGTGGTCTTTTTAATTTCATGACTGTGTCTGTCCTCCCTGCATACGCTGTCTCTGCTGTAACTGCTCGATCTCTTCCTCCGTCATGCCGAAGACTACGGTGACGGATTCGTTGGCACTTAAGCTGTCCTCCTCATCTTCCACGTTGATCTGTACCGTCACGCTGTATATGACACTGGTACGGCTGTCAGACGAGGATACCGGATCAATGGCTGTGATCACACCGGTATATCCGCTACCTGCGGAGGACTGCACATAAGCACTGTCGCCTACAGTCAGTTTTGCAATATCCGACTGATCTACCGATACGGTGACCGTCAGCTCCTTCGGATTGCTGTAAACGAATACCACTGCATCGGAAGTCAGAGTCTGCTCCGCCCGCACCATGGTCCGCAGGATCGTACCATCCTCAGATGCATAGAAATATCCGTCCCCCACGCTACTTTCAAACAGTTCCAGATTCTCCTTGGCATCTTCATAAGTACTTTTCAGAGCTGCCAGATCGGACTTAGCTTTTTCCACCGTAGTATTATAATCACTCTCTGCCCGTTCTGCGCCGGACTGGGAAGTCTCATAGGTCAGCTTTGCCTGCGCCAACTGGATCTCATAATCTTCCTTCGCCTCCGTGACTGCCTGCTGAAGGCTGGGAAGCTTTAACTGCAAAGTTTGTAATTCAAAAGCAGCATTAGTTAATGCATCCTCATATTTATCTTCTGCTTCCTCCAAATCTTTCAGATTTTGTTCCAGAATACTGTAAAGAGAAGCTAAAATGCTGGCGTTGGAAGTTCCGCCGCTCTGAGGCTGCGCATTATTTCCGGAAACATCAACACTCAGCTGCGTTGATCCACCACCACTGCCAGTGACCTGAGACCAGCTGATGCCCCACTCATCCAGTTTATCCGTCAGTGCTTTCAGGTTCTCATCATAGATTGCCTGATACTCATCCACCTTGAAATAACTCTTATAGGAACCGTCATTCACATAGGATTCATACTCTGCTATATCATCCTCGGCATCCTGTAATTCCTCTTCTGCCCTGGTCACAGCACTCTGCAGACTTGCTACGGTCTCATCATAAACGTCCTTCGCCTGCTGTCCGGTGAGGATGGCACTGTCTCTCGTATACTCCGCTGTGATCAGGTTCTGCTCATATTCGATAGCTCCGGTGCGATACGCAAGCTCCGCATCCTCCAGCGCTCTTTCCAGTTCCTTTCTGGCTTCCTCCACACTGTCCTCCGTAAGCTTTAAAATCTTATCTCCTGCAGTTATCTCTTCCCCGGAGGCCACATAGACTTCCTCGATCTTTAGCTCTGTCGTCAGATTTTCCACATCGAAGGTCTCCTCCGTGATACCGACATTAGTGACCCCGGAGGCTGCGATCATATCCTCGGTGAAATTCAGTCCGGCCAGGTTATCCGGCAGAGTGAATTCTGACCGGCTGCTGTTTTTATGTAATATCATCACCGTTGCCACGGAGCCGCCGCTCAACGTAAGTACCAGTACCAGCGCAATGATGATCCATTTTTTGTTTTTCTTTCGGGAAAAAATTATCTGTTTGATCTCTTTGTTCTTCACGGCGAACCTCCGATTGCTATTCCGTCCAAATTTCATTGTTTTCTCAAGTATAGTTGGATTTTGTATTGAAAAAGTGTTCACTCTGTGAAAAATCTGTGTCCTGTAGAAGCTTTCCCCCTGCCTGCTTCTATGCAATTACACAAATAAAGCACAAAAAGAAGGCCCTGTTGGAGACTGCTTTCGCAGAAGTCTCTAACATGACCTTCTATCATAAGCTTACGAATTCGTGCTATCGCGCTAATATGCCCGGAAAAACAAATCACCACTTCCGGGAGATGCAGATATCCTCCAGATTCTGCGCGCCCTCCGGTCCGATGGGTCTGCCGCCCGTGGTGATGCCCCATCCTGCACGGATCTTGATAATATCGTCGATCTGTCCCTGGGACAACAACGTCTTCTTCCCTAAGATAAAGTTGTTCATCATCAGGATCTTCGCATAATATTCCGTGGTCTCCATGCGGTAATATGCCTGCATGAGGTTATCTCCCCAGGTCAGCGCGCCATGGTTTGCTAACAGTACAGCATTGTATTCCCGGCAGTAGGGTGCCACCGCTTCCGGCACTTCCTCTGTACCGGGCAGGGCAAAATGCACTAACGGCACACAGCCTAAGGACAGAACCCCTTCCATCAGAACCGGCTCCTCCAGACTGATGCCCGCACAGGCAAACGCCGTCGCCGTCAGAGGATGTGCATGTACCACGCCCTGTACCTTCGGGTTCTCTTTGAATACTCTGAGGTGCATCTTGATCTCGCTGGAAGGCTTGTGCGTTCCCTCCAACACATTCCCGTCCAGATCCAGTTTTACCAGCATGTCCTCTGTCATAAATCCCTTAGAAACTCCCGTAGGTGTTGCCCAGATCTCATTATCTCCGACTTTACAGGAGATATTTCCGTCGTTCGCTGCCACAAAGCCGCCCTGATACATTCTGCGTCCTACCTCTAAGATCATCTGTTTTGCCTGTGCATCTGATATATATTCCATACTAATCTCCATTCCGCAGACGATTCCTTCCATCGGAGGAATCCGCCTTTTCCGTTCCAACAAGCATTAATATATTACCTTATTGCCCTTCTCCTTGTCCAGCTGATATTCCCAATAATCTTTTATGCATGCTTCCTAACATATTCTTTCGTAACTAATTATCTTTCCCTAGGTATTGTACCACATTTCTATTCTTTTTTATGATACTAAAATACTTATGACCCGCCCCGATATGAGCATAAAAGTGGGATGATAATCCCTCGATATGCGAGTAGAGGGTAGGGTGCCATGTGCCAGTGGCACATGTTTAGCACGGACCGAAGCGGAATGAAATATCTTCTCATGTCTATACAAAAAAACGTCAAAATGCTATAATTAAATTTAAATCATTTTGCCAACACATACGAAGGAAGCATAGCACTATGACACGGAAGAAAGTTAAATTTTCTCATACCAAATGGCTGCTGCCGTTATGGATACTTCTTATCGGCAGTATTGTCTTATATATGATCGCTCATGCGGTACAGCAGGACGACTCCAGGCACATCCGCACTCTTGCGGAACTAAATGCTGTAACCTACGGTGATAACATGATCGCAGATCTTAATGCCGGTATCAATATCACGGATACACTGGAGCAGATTCTGATCAGTACGGACGGCAGAATCGACAAATTTGATATCATTGCGGACAGAATGATGGCAGATTACGTCCGGAGCATCCAAGTGGCTCCCGGGGGCATCGTAACAGATATCTATCCCGCCGAAGGCAACGAAGCAGGTAAAATAGACCTGATCCATGACAAATACCGCGGAGAGACCGTAAATTACAGCATTGCTAATGATGTGCTTATCATACATGGTCCTTTCGAGCTGGAGCAGGGAGGACACGTCCTTTCGATCCGTAATCCAGTTTTTTTACAGGATGAGAAGGGAACTCCCTATTTTTGGGGCATGACTATGGTTATCATCAAGGTTCCTGATATTTTTCAGCATTCCGCTGATGCCTTAACCAATTTCGGTTATCAATACCGGCTATCGAAGACCATCTCACCTCTGACCGATGAATATACCGTGGTAGACCAGTCGGAGGAGACTCTGATGGATCCCGTCTCTTATGATTTTACTCTGGGTGGATGTAACTGGAGGCTGGAAATCATGCCCACCGGTGGCTGGAAGAATGGCACACTTTTACAACTGATAGTATTATGTGGCATTGCAGTGATCCTACTACTGGTGGTTCTAACGATATCTATACTACTTGTTGACGAGCAGCGCAAAAAATTTCGCAGACTCTCTCTGACGGATTCTATGACCGGTCTCTTAAATCGTAACGGATTTAATTTGCAACTGGAGGCGTATCTGGAGGGAAACAAGCAGAAAAACTGTGTCGGTATATTACTTGACGTGGATAATTTTAAATTTATCAATGATGTCTATGGTCATACTATCGGTGATCAGGTTCTATTGCAGCTTTCACAATCCTTAGTGCAGGCTTTTCCGGATAATTCCATTATTGCCAGAAATGGCGGTGATGAGTTCTGTATTATCCTGAAGGATTGCAGTGCAGAAGAGGTTGCCCCAATGATAGACGCTTTCAGCAAGGCATCCCGCTCTTTTTCAGCCAAAGGCGTCGAACACAATTACAGCATTTCCCTGGGCTATGCGGAATACCCCGCCAACGCAGAAAAAGTCTCTGACATTCTCCGTTATGCCGACATCGCTCTCTATGAGGTAAAATTACAGGGAAAACATGGTGCTCTGGCCTACCGGCCGGATTTCCACAATTCGAAACGGACACAGCTTGGTTTTTCGTTATCGGATATTTCCGACAACCTGCCTGGTGCCTTTTTTATCTACCGGGCTGACAAGGAGGATGAACGCATCCTGTATGCTAATCAGGAAATGCTTCAGCTGACAGGCTGCAAGGACTTGGATGATTTCATGCATTTTACGAAACATCAATTCCGTAATCTGGTGCATCCTGAAGATCTGACACAGGTAGAAGAAAGCATCTGGCAGCAGATAGAATCCGGCATGAACGGATACAATGATTATGTCAAATACCGACTTGCTGTCAAAGATGGAACTTATAAGACGGTTCTGGATTATGGGCGTATCGTGGAGAGTGAACATTATGGCTCGGTTTTCTATGTATTGGTAGTGGATTGCGAATTTATCAAAACACACTACGATGATTAATCATAAAAATAAAAGAATAACAAACTTTCCTCCGGGGCATACTGGTTCCGGAGGAATTTTTATATGAAAGATCAGATTAAGTCTTACTTACAACGTTTGAATCACGGAGAAGCTCTGGAAAATGTCCAGGCGGATTTCGTCCGGGAATGTAAGGATGTGGATCCTTCCGCAATTATGCAGGCCGAGCAGGAGCTGCTACGGGAGGGTACTTCTATCGAAGAATTGCAGCGGCTCTGTGATGTGCATTCCGCCCTGTTCCATGGTTCCGCGACAGAAGAAAAAACTGCCAATGCCGAAAAAACAACAGCCCATTTTCCAGATGCCCAGAAATTGCACGCTAAGGACATACAGGACCAACGGCTCTCCGCTGCTGCCGCCCTGATCCAGATCTCCGGACATCCCCTGCAAACTTTTACGCTGGAAAATGCAGCACTGGAAAAGCTGATTGCCCGTGCGAGGCAGGCATTGGAAAATAATGGAATTTCCAATGAACTGCTTGACGAGCTGCGCCAGATTGCTATCCACTATGCCAGAAAGGGAGACTTACTTTATCCACATTTGAAGGTACAATATGGGATCAGCGGCCCCTCTGCAGTCATGTGGACAGTGGATGATGAGATCCGGGATGAACTGAATGCGCTTGCAAAACAAAAACACCAAAAAGAAACCGATGCATGGAAACAACGTTTGAATGCCGTATTAAACCGCATGGAAGAAATGATCTACAAGGAATCCAATATCCTCTTCCCCAACTGCGCACTGAATTTCTCGGAGGAGGAATGGTATCACATCTACCGGGATGCCAAAGATTATGCGGAATGCTTCGGTATCCGGGGTGACAGTTGGGAGGCTGCGGAAGCACATCTGGCTGACACTGCCTCTACGGTTGGCACCATGTCTGCGGAACATGCTTTTGCAGATGGTGAGACCAGAATCCACCTTCCCGGCGGCAGTCTGACCCTGTCACAGCTGACCGCCATGTTGAATACGATTCCTTTGGAGATTACCTTCGTGGACATCGATAATGTCAATCGTTATTTTAACGAAGGCCCCAAGGTATTCAAACGTCCCGGCATGGCATTGGACCGTGAGGTCTTCACCTGTCACCCGCCTAAAATCGAAGAACAGGTTCGCCGCATTATCGGAGAATTCCGTGCAGGGAATCTGGACCAGGTACCGGTCTGGATGGACAAGGGCGGCCGGACATTCTTAGTGACTTATTACGCTGTCCGGGATAAGCAGGAGCAATATCTTGGAACACTGGAACTGGTACAGGATATGGAATTCGCAAAAGAGCACTTCCGCTAGGGAAATGCTCTTTTTGCTTATATGCCGCCAGAAGAAAGCAAATATTTCTGTGGATGTATTGTAATTTTAAGTTGCAATATGCCGTAATTTTTTTACACCATATTACTGCAGAGAAGCTAAAATTTGGTTATACTGTAAGCATAGGAGATTACTCATTAGTGCTTTTGTGAAGGATGGTATAAGATCTGTCTCTTATACACATCTCCGAGCCCACGAGACCC
>ENA-OXEQ01000314-OXEQ01000314.1-human-gut-metagenome-genome-assembly--contig:-NODE-314-length-14192-cov-5.03742_pt1 | contig 14192 bp, 8 predicted proteins | sample MGYA00249356_ERZ652245 | MGnify/ENA primary metagenome ERZ652245 (study PRJEB26925, sample SAMN05826598) | human gut metagenome | biome: ENVO:2100002; feature: ENVO:00000062; material: ENVO:00002003...
GATGTGTATAAGAGACAGCCCGTGCAACGGAACCGAGTCATCCGGATGCGCTGTACCAGTTCTATTTGATGCAATATAAGGCTGACGGGACGCTGATGGGCAGTGTGCAATCCAAAGAGCAGATCACTGCGGGAACGGATTTCTCTACCCTGGTGACATTGACACCGGCCACGAACTGCCAGTTGGTGGTGATTGTCCGCGGGAAAGGAAATACGACCCCGAGTATCGGCGGCAGCCTCGCCAATGTGCAACAACAGGTGATGGACGCCGATCTTTTCAAAAAGACGATTCCCGCCGAAGGTTTTACGCAGGATGATATCAACAAGATGCCTTATATGCTCCATCTGCCGTGCGTGAACGTGACGAGCGATGGTAAACTTCAAAGTCCGGACGGGAGCTATGACGCCCGTCTGCTGCTCAGGCGGCTGGCAACACGGCTGACGGTGAACTGGGAAATAGATGCTGCGCTGAAAAACGCGGGTTATGCCCTGAAAGAGGTGAAGCTTTGCCAGGTCCCCGCAGCCTTCCGGTTGCTTGCATCACCGGTGGAGACGCAGTGGGGTATGACCTATCCGTCCGAAGTAGTTGAGTTTATCGATTACTATCGGCTGACGAATGCCTCAGAGTTGGCGGCGGGAAAGAAGACCGTGTGGATACCTGCCAACGTGCGCGGCACTTCGGCGAAGGCCACTTCACCTTATTACCGTACAAAAGAGAATGCCCCCACCGCCGCATCGTATGTAGAACTGGTGGTGGACAATGCCGTCAAGAAAGAACGGCTCTATTATCGTGCTTACTTGGGCGGACAGGAATCAACGGACTTCAACCTCTATGAAAACAAGGATTACACCTGGAAACTTTCCGTCAAATCGACGGCTTACCAGACGGATAAACGCATTCAACTGCTGGACCAAAGTCCGGTGCAAAGCACCAATCTGGTGGAGACATCCAACTGCTTCATGATGAAACCCGGTACGAATATCTGTTTTAATCCGTATAAGCATGAAGCGAAGATGAATGGTTACAATGTTCCGCTGAGTGGTTGGAATACACATCTGACGGATGGTTCGACGCTGGCCGATAACAAAAAAATAACGGATGTTAAGTTGGTCTGGCAGACGAAAGACGATGCTACATCGGGCGATTTGGTGATGGGGTATGCCATCAGTGGAGACGACCATTCGAATCTGGCGCGTATCACTGACGGAGGTGATTTGCAAAAAGCCCGTATCCACGTCAAAGTGCCGGTGAGCAAAGGAGGAAATGCCTTGATTGCCGCCTATTCCGGCAGTAAAATAGTATGGAGCTGGCATCTCTGGATAACCGATTATGTACCGCAGGGGATTACTTCCTCTGTCACTTATGCCCAGGCACAACAGTTGACACAGAACGGAAGCGTGCATCAATATGCCACTGCGGCTTTCAAAAGCAGTGGAACGCATGTCGGGAAGGTGATTATGGACCGAAACCTGTGCGCGACTGCCGGAGGATTTCCCGGTGAGAATGCTTCATTGCTGGAATTTGCAAGGCGGATAGGCTATTTGTACTATTGGGGACGCAAGGATCCGTTCTTGGGGTCGACAGACGGAACGGCGAATGAACTCAATGTTATTTATGATGGAGAAGGACGAGGGGTACAACTGGGAAAGGTCGCTTACTCCAATATTACATTAGTAAATGGCAATACGCTGCAATATGTCATTGAACATCCCGACCATATTATAACAGGTTCGAGCAGCGATCAGAACCAAAGCAAATGCTCTTGGTATAGTTTGAATGAAACTACTGCGGACTATCAGTATTTGTATAATAACTCTAAAACTCTTTATGACCCTTGTCCGGCAGGATGGAAGATTCCCCATCAAACAGTGTATAATGGCTGGGGCAAGAACCAGGCGTATTGGTTTGATGCGAATGGAACGTTTATGGAAAGTGGTAGTGCACACGAGCGGGGTGGACGTCTGTATAATGTATCCGGTGGGAATGGTGTGCCCTCTCCTCGTACAGAAGATAATACAGCCTGGTTTCCGGTTACGGCATACCGATCCTTTAGCGATGGAAAATTGATATTTAATGGAAGTGCAGCCGGATACGAAGGAACGAATACGATAGCAAAGAATGGCAATAATTACCGGATATATTATACAAAAATAGCAGCAGGAGAATTGAGTACTCCGAATAATGCTTGGGGAATGATCGGTGAGCCTTATCCGTTTCGATGTGTACAAGAATAATAATGATATGAAACAGATTTGGAAGAATAAATGGTTAATGCTCTTGGGAGGCATGACGCTTCTTGGAGGGTTGAGTGGATGTGAAGATCGTCCGGAGAGTACTGTTCCTTTTCCTGAAGGTGAAGAGGTGACGGTATCGCTGGTCTTCGGCTTTGCCGAAGATTCAAATAATGAAGCGCCTCAACGGCTCGCCTCAACGGCTCGCCTCAACGGCTCGCCTCAACGGCTCGCCGTTAAAACAGGTGCTGCCGCTTTTGATGTAACTCAGGCAGTGGACGCAGTTACCCGTGGCATCCCGGCTGTTCCCGATAAGCTGTATAATCTGGAGATACTCCAATACAATAGAAACGGGACCTATCAGACTGGTAAAAGTTATGGTGACGTAAACCTCGGCACCCACCTGGATGTGACGCTGAACGTGATGAATGACTGTCAATTGCTGGTGATGGCACGTGGAAATGGGGGTGCGGTAGGAAGTTTGGTTAATAAGAATCTGGATGGTACAGAGGGTGTAAAGAGTGTGGAGGTAAGCTCTGAGGTAATCAATAAGATCGATCCTTCGACAGCAAACGCTATCAACGCCATGCCTTATGTGCTCCATCTGGAACATGTAAACGTGGTGACGGGAACTGACGGTAAGGCTGCCATTCAGAGTCCGGAGGGCAGTTATGATACCCGCCTGTTGCTGAAACGCCTGGCTGCACGACTGACGGTGAACTGGAATTACAAAGTGAGCGGTTATAAACTGAAACAACTTCTGATTCAGAGTGTCCCGTTAAACTACTCGGTAGTGGACGGAATGGAAAGTGACGGAACGTATCCGTTGTTGGTGTCGCAGTTCACTACGCTTGAGGTTCCTGTAACGGATGCCAATGCGGCTCAAGGGAGTTACTCCTGTTGGATGCCTGCCAATGTACGTGGAGAAAGAGCAGCTGCCAATTCGGAATTATTACGTATTAAAGCGAATGCCCCTACAGGGAGCAGCTTTCTGAATTTTGTGGCGGTAAACGATGCAGATGTGAAGAAGAAACTGGATTATCGGGTTTATATCGGATCGGGACCTTCAACGGATTTCAATATATACAAGAATAAGGAGTATAGTTATGCGGTTGACTTTAGTCATACAGGCATTCCTACCACTGATAAACGTGTGACGTATATTGATCCGATTCCCGCTTCTGAGAATAACGACAATCTGGTTGCTACCGCCAATTGCTTTATGGTGTCACCGGGCGGTTCATTCTGTTTTGATCCGTTCGCATTTCAGCAAGGGAAGAGCGTTATCACTAATGCTGTTTTGAAAGGTTGGTGTACTGCCGGAAGTGTTGGAATCCGGTCTGTACGTTTGCTTTGGCAGACCAAGGAGAATGGAGATTTGGGAGATGCGGTGATGGGAATCGCTAATTCGGATAATGACCATACGAATATTGTAGATATCAAAGCTAGGGACGGCAGTCCGTTGACCGGTCCTGCTACTGACTTGGGACAGTGTTTGATTTATTGTCGGGTAGCTGCCAATACTTCGGGAGGAAGCGGCGTGATAGCGGCCTATGACGGAGCTAATGGAACGGGTAATATTCTATGGAGTTGGCACGTTTGGGTGACAGATTACCAACCGGATGCGTCAGGGACAGAGACGGTGTTGACTCCGGAAAACAAAAGAAAATTCAAATTGGGAACTTCGAATACCGTCATGATGGATCGCAATCTGGGGGCTTATGAAGGGGCGGTCAGCATTCCGGGTACAACGCTGGAGAGATCACGTACCAGCGGATTCCATTATCAGAAAGGACGTAAAGATCCGTTCCCGAGTAGTTATACGACAGAGAAAAATATGCCGGAAGTGTATACGTTTGCTCTGAGTGCGACTTCTCCTCCCAAGCATATCATGAACCGTTACGAAGCGAATGGAATTCGGGCAATCGTTCCGCGATCGATAAGTAGTGGTGCAACAACTTTGCAGAATGCTTATCAGCATCCGGTATCTATTTCCGGAAGTCAGTTCTATGTCAACAATAATGGACAGTGGTGTACAGAGTATGAGTCTGTAAAATGGGATGTTACGAAAACGGTACACGATCCTTGTCCGGCAGGTTGGAGGGTACCGCAAGTAGCAGATCTACAGGTGCTGGTTGATTATAATACCAGTATTCCAACCACTGCGAAGTCAGATGGAGGAATGTTACTGAAGTATGACGCAACGAATAACCGCACTTATTTAAGGTTCACAGGATATCCACCTAATATTACGCAGTTGAATTATGTGGGTACGGACGGATATATCAATTCAATGGGACACAATGGTACCATGGCGGTTAGTGCTAGGTCGAATAAAATCTCGGTGGGAATGCAGGATTATGATGCGCACACCACTCGTTGTGTACAGGAATAGGAACGGAGACTGATTACCACACAGTAACACAGAGTCGATCTTGTAGGGTCCACTCCGTGTTACTCTGTGATGAAAGCATTAAAACAAATTGCCTTTTGAGCAAAATTCATCTTCAGTTGTTATTTACAGATATAAAGATAATCCATACATAAAATTAATATCATGGAGAAGAATATTTTCAAACTGGACAATGAACAACTGAAAGGAATCGCACACGCATTCCGGGAGAAAGTGGAAGAGGGATTAAATAAGAATAATGCTGAAATACAATGTATTCCTACCTTTATTTTACCTAAGGCGACCGATGTTAAAGGCAAGGCTTTGGTTCTGGACCTGGGAGGTACCAACTATAGAGTGGCAATTGTCGATTTCTCAACCGAAAAGCCAATCATCTATCCCAATAATGGTTGGAAGAAGGATATGTCGATTATGAAGTCGCCCGGTTATACCCGTGAAGAGTTGTTCAAAGAGTTGGCCGACTTGATTGTTGAAATAAAGCGGGAAGAGGAAATGCCTATCGGTTATTGTTTTTCTTATCCGACCGAATCGATACCGGGAGGCGATGCAAGATTGCTTCGTTGGACCAAGGGGGTAGACATTCGGGAAATGGTGGGACAGTTTGTTGGGAAACCCTTACTCGACTACCTGAATGAAAAAAATAAAATCAGATTTACAGGAGTTAAAGTGCTGAATGACACGATTGCCAGTTTATTTGCCGGGCTTACCGACAAAAGCTATGATGCTTATATTGGCCTGATTGTAGGGACAGGTACAAATATGGCAACTTTTATTCCGTCTGACAAGATAACGAAGTTGGACCCGGAATGTCACGTACAAGGCTTGATTCCGGTCAATCTGGAATCGGGAAACTTTTATCCTCCCTTCCTGACTGCGGTGGACGATACTGTTGACGCAACTTCTGACAGTTTGGGTAAACAGCGTTTTGAGAAAGCGGTATCCGGCATGTATCTGGGAGATATCCTGAAAGCAGCTTTCCCTTTGGAAGAATTTGAAGAGAAATTTGATGCAAGGAAACTGACTGCTATTATGAATTATCCTGATATACACAAAGATATCTATGTTCAGGTAGCCCATTGGATCTATAACAGATCGGCCCAGCTCGTCGCTGCCTCTCTTGCCGGATTAATCGCATTGCTGAAATCGTATAATCGAGATATCCATCGGGTTTGTCTGATTGCCGAGGGCAGTCTTTTCTGGAGTGAAAGTCGGAAAGATAAAAACTATAATATCCTTGTAATGGAGAAATTGCAGGAACTTCTTCGTGAGCTTGAACTGGAAGATGTCGAAGTTCATATTAATAGTATGGATAATGCCAATCTGATAGGAACGGGGATTGCGGCATTATCCTGATTGTAGACAGTTTGTATTTGTCCTGATGAAATATTCATCGGGGCAAATACAAACAGTAAACCTCGCCCGTCGAGGTTAGTCTGACCGGGATGGACTTATTTTGCGTAGAGTGGATGCGCCCGGATCGGGCTTCTACATTGCAAAGAAAAATTGAGATGACGATGTTACCGGCCGGTAAATTAGCGATTATCTAATTTGAGACAGCTTTTTCGGGGCGAGGTGTTTTTTTATTTCTGTTTAGAAATGCTCCATTGACCGTTCTTGCAACTGACGCTGATCGTATCGTTTTTCCATTGGTTGTCCGCACGTTCGAGCAGGATACTTCCTTCAGACTCGGGTGTGTAGAGTTCTGCTTGCACAGAGTCGGCAGCAAATACGATGTAAGTGGCGTAAGTAGCGTTGTCTTTTTGGGTTTCGCTGATTTTCAGTCCTGCTTCGAAGGGACGAATACAATCTTTCTTCACTTCACTCCATACGTATCCGGCAGAGCCGACACAACCGTGTTCGTCTTTATCACTTCCCGGTATAACTGCTTCTTCAGTCTTTGCTTCGCTTGCGGTGTCCTGTCCGGCTTTATTGGATTTGCATGCCGAAAATGCTATTGCCGTGCAAAGCATGGCCGTCCATAAATAAGTTTTCTTCATAATAAAAGTTTTTTCCTTTCTATTAAACTTCATGTTTTGATAATTATATTCTATAAATGCAATAAACCTTGTATTACTGCTTGGATTATATTACTTTTTATTGTATTCGGTTTAAATTTTATTGAATGGGAAGGATCATAATAGAAATTGAAAAATAGAGATTGCTAACATTCAGTGGATTAACCTCAAAACAGGGTATGCTCTTGGTTGTTTGTCAGTCTAAGTTAAATCGATCTTTTATGACCGATTTAACTTAGACAGGAACTTACTGTATGATTTTTCCTTCTTCGGTAATCAGAAGGATGGTTAGTTCTCCATTGGGGAGCAGCACATCGCAGTGGCGGTGGCATTGTTCAATCAACAGGGAACAGAAAGCCTGCAGTTCGGTTTCAGGAAGGATGTTCCAAAGTTCACGTGCCAGAATGATATGGTCGATTGCCTCTATGCTGGAGGGGGTACATCCACACCGTCGGGCAATTTCTTTGAGGAACTCCTTGTTCATGGTGACTTTCTTGCTGTGTGTGTCGAGGTGCCCTTCCGCCAGTTTCACAGCTTTACCCATCATCACTCCCAAGGTCAGCCGCGAGATGCCGAGTTCGGCTGCAATTCCGATCGTTTCGCCTATGAAATTGCCATAGTGCACAAAAGCCTGCGGCGGAAGTTCCGGATAGAGATTGCGAATATATTTTTCGCTTTTGGCTCCCGAATTGATGACAATGCGGCAAGCACCTGTAGCACGTGCCACTTCCATCTCCTTACGAATGGAACGGACGAAAGCTTCGGAAGAAAAGGGTTTCACAATACCGCTGGTACCGATGATGGAGATTCCGCCTACGACACCCAGCCGGGGGTTGAAAGTACGTGCGGCGACTTCTTCACCTCCGGGAACTGAGATGGTGACATGGATGGGAGCGTTTGGCAGGTATCGATAGTAGTACCGGATGCAATTCCTCAGATTGTCGATAATCATTTGCCTGGGAGTGGCGTTAATGGCCGGACCACCTACTTCGAGCCCGAGTCCCGGCAGGGTAACTGTTCCTACACCCGGGCCACCATGGAAGACGAACTCCCATGTTTCCGGAGTTTGTACAGGTGCGTTATTAGCCTGTTTCGCTTCTGCGAGGTTCAGGGTTAAAGTGGTTACAATCGGCAGCCCACTGGTCACATCGGGGTCGTCTCCTCCATCTTTGATGACGGTAGCGCTGACTTCAATTTTCTCGTCGGAGAATGTTCCGGATACGGATTGGCAAGGAATTTCAATCGTTTCGCCACTGGGAAGGACGGTATGGATATTCCGGTTAAAATCCTCGAGTATGGGATTTTTCAGTTTTCGAAAAGCAGCTATGGCAGCGGCTGCGGCACAACTCCCGGTAGTGAGTCCGCTACGCAATGGGAAGTAATCGGGCAGCATTTTCTCAAGGGTACGGCGGAGACTGTTTACTCCGTCTACTGTTATATCGTAATATTCTAATTCGGGATGGAGAAGGATGTAAGGAGTTGCCCCATATTCCAGGATCATGTCTTTCTTTTCGGTGAATCCTCCGGACTTCCCACTCTCTTTCAGGACGACTGCCTGGGGAGACAGTTCTTGCAGGAGTTGGGGCAGATTCTCCGTTTCGGGATGATAGTACACCAGATGATCTTCCGGGAATCCTGCTTGACGGGCTATTTCACGGGAGCTGTCACGGTCGAGAATACGGAAGTAACATTCATACTTCTTCTTGGTCCATAAAGATTTGAATCGGGCGATGGACTGGACGCCTGTCAGGAAAAGAAATCTGTGACCCTCTTTTTCTTTCTTCAACTCGCGCAACAGATCCCGATTGTCATATTCAAATTTAAAAGGCAAATCATCAGGGTCGCAGTTGTCTTCGAAAATCGGGTTGAGGTAAGAGCGGTCGTAAATGCGTTCGTATCGAATGCAGGGAATGCCGAGATCATGCGCAACATCGGTTACTGTATCATGCAGCTTTTCGGCAAAGGGGTGGGCGGCATCTATCAAAAGGCGAATGTCGTTTTGGCGACAGAAAGCTTTCAGGGTTCTCCGGGTCATGGCGCCGCTCAGGCGTATGCCATGATGCAGGTAGATATCCTGTTCGTCACCTTTGGTTGAGTAATAATAAGGTTTCCCGGCTTCTTCGATTACATTGACGGCAGCCCGTCCTTCAGTGGTTCCTCCAAATATAAGTATCATGATTATTTACGGAATAAGTGTTTAAATTGGTGAGAATATAGTCGTGACAGTCCTTCCCGATTATCGATGGCATCGCCTACGACAATCATGGTAGTCAGAGTCAGATGGTTTTCGTTTACGATCTTAGCTAAATCCTGTAATTGTCCGCGAAAGATGCGTTCGTCTTTCCAGGTCAGATGATAACAGGCAGCTACAGGTGTAGTGGGCGGATAGTGCTCGAGGAGCTCTCGCTGAACCTGATCGACTACGCCTGCGCTGAGGAAGATGCACATGGTGCTTTGCGAACGTGCCAGCAGGCTGAGTTTCTCTTTCTCGGGCATCGGTGTACGACCTTCACCGCGAGTGAGGATGATGGTCTGTACCCTCTCCGGAATGGTGAATTGGGATTGGAGAGCAGCGGCGGCGGCCTGAAATGAAGAGATCCCCGGAGTGATGTGGTAATGCATACCATATTGGTCGAAGAAATTCATTTGCTCCTGGATGGCACCATAGATACAAGGGTCGCCTGTATGCAGACGGACTACCAACTGTCCACGGTCATAAAACTCTTTCATCAAGGCAAATTGCTCTTCGAGAGTCATGGAAGCCGAACTGCGTATGGTAGCACCGGCTTTGGCACATTCTGTCAGTTCGCGGGGGACGAGACTGCCGGCATAAAGTATCAGGTCGGCTTCTTCGAGAAAGCGACGTCCGCGTACGGAGATCAGCTCCGGATCGCCGGGACCGGCTCCGACAATTTCGATGTGTCCTTGACGTACGGAGGCGGCGTCCATGGCGATGGCTACAGTAAAGTTAGCGCCTTTTTGTTTGGGCAGGAGTAAGGGACCGCCTCCGGAAGAGAGTAGGGCAGAGGCTTCGGATACACTGGGAGTACCCATGTGCTTGTTGACCACTTCACTTGGAGTGGGCACCTCTATTTTGCTGAGTTGACTGGCGGTGTAAAGCCGGGTCTGATAAGCCTCTGCAAGTAGTTTGAGCACCGGTTCGTCTTTTTTTTCTTCAATGGAAGATACGGTACGTATGGCAAGAGGGATCATGTTGGCTTGCACCACAACATCCATCAGATGGGTAATGACGGTATCCACCGGATGGGCATCGCGGGCCAGTCCGACTCCCATATGCAATACCGGTGGGACGTAGTAGAGTGCCGGAGTGTCAGAGGTGTTGTAAATGAATGGAGTGACAAGCAGGAGCAAGTCATATTTCCGGAGATCCATATCCTCAAATTTGTAGAATACATCGACGTGAGGAGGCAAGGTATGTTCCAACTGTGTTGTGCCTTCGTCGCGAATGTCGAGTAATAGAGCTGTTGGTTTGCAATCTACAAAGAGTGTGATCAGATGATTCATATCCGATGATTCGGCCGGGACTGTTTGCCAACCGTATTTTTTGCCAAGAGTATCGAGGGCCCAAAGACTGGTACGGTCACTCCGGGTGGTAATCACAGGTTCGGCTCCCAGAATGCTTGCCACATACCGGGTCAGTCCGTTGGCTCCACCAATATGTCCGGACAGGACAGAGACAGCATAACGTCCTGTGCTGTCTACACAGACAACGGCGGGATCTTTATGCTTGTCTTCAATATGGGGAGCAATGGCACGGATACAAATTCCCATAGCTCCGATGAAGATAATAGCATCGAATTTATGGAATATCTCAGGAACGGCCTCCTGAAGATTGGAAATAGAGTGGCAATCTGTGTCTGTGCCGGTAGAAAAGATCTCTGATTCGGGAAGTTCCTGTTCCAGTGTCTTGGCCAGTGCTATGCCGGCTTCTGATATGACAATAATGGCTGTTTTCATATATTTTTATAGATAAGGAGAGTCCGGAGCTGAAGCCACCAGGATCTCTATTGGATTGTATTCATTTATTGCGACTCTTGTTCCGCCGAGAAAACAGAGTCCGGATTCGTTGGCGGCTTCGATGAAATGCGTTTTACTTTCTTCGGATACGGAGTTGAAAACGATGCGTGCTCCGGGAAGAAGCTTATGCCGGATCCGGGATATGATTTCTTTCAGCCGTCCGCCATGTCCGCCGATAAAAACTGCATCGGGACAGGGATAAATGGCGGTATCTGTTTCAAGAAAGTCACCGATGACGGTGGTAATGCCCGGAGTACCGAAACGCCGGCTGTTGATTTCCATCAGTCGCTTGCCTTCGGGGCGGATCTCAAAAGATGTGACATGCAGATGGGGAAATTGTAATCGAGCTTCGATAGAGACGGAGCCGGTGCAGAAGCCGATATCCCAGAAAGAAGTCCGTCGGTTTAGTTCCAAGGCACTCAAGGTGAGCAGGCGGATAGGGGCTTTGGTGATCATCCGGGCACGTCCGTCAAGCAGTTCGAATGCTTCGTCGGGGATGCCGAAGAAGCGAGGGGAGAGTATTCCTCCGTTTACAGATTGCAGTCCGTCACCTGTAGTTAAAATCAGGCAATTGGGATATTCAAATGTTTCTGCGGCTGCCTCTTCAAGCGTCATCCGTCGAATCAGTTCTTTTGCCGGATGTCCCAGATGTTCACCTATGTACATGGTATAATCGTTGTAACCATAGTCCAGCATCCGGTTTGCAATGGTATCAGGCGTATGTTCGCGATCGGTGAGGATTCCCATCTTGGGAGTACGTTCTATCAATGCACGATCAAATCCATGCCATGGGCGTCCGGTAAGGGAGATGGTGCGCATATCATCGTAGGGCATCACTAATCGGTGTGCCAGCGTTTGCAAAGAGTTAAAAGAGGGATAGAGCCGAATCTCCGCATCGGGCAGACGTCGGCGGATCGTGTTGGCAAAGCCGAAAAAGATAGGGTCACCCGAAGCAAAGACAATGATATGGGGATGTCCTGCATAACGGGCGAATACCTGGTCGAGAGGAACGGTGATGTCGATCCACTTTGCTCCGGCAGGGAGCAGTGGGGCAACAATGTCGTGATGGCGCGCTCCTCCTGAAAAGACACATCCTTGGTCTATCAATGCCTTGACGGAAGGTGAGAGGTAAGGCGAAGGACTGTCGTCGAGACCTATAACGGTGAAAAGGTTATGGGGTGTACCCTCTTCCGCTCTCTTCCCGACAGGGAGAGAAGAAAGAGTAGGTCGGGTTGTTTCTGAGGTCTTCATTCTTTTTATATAATGAACGATTCTAATAAATAAAACGTCTGTATACCGGTCGTCTGCTATACGTCTCTTCCGGGTCTGAGTTGTTCCGCATCGGGATAGCAAAGAATGGCATTTACCAGGGTGGCAGCCAGATTACTTCCGCCCTTGCGTCCTTCCACAATCAGTTTGGGGATGCGGGTGAAGGGCTTTGTCATGTGTTTTGACTCTTCTACATGGACAAACCCTACGGGAGCGGCTACGATACCTGCCGGTTGCGCTTTCTCTTTCCGGATCAGATCACAAAGTTCCATCAGTGCTGTGGGGGCATTACCAAAGACAAAGAGTGCATCAGGATGTTCTTCCACAGCCAGGCGGATGCCCGCTTGTGTACGGGTGATCCCCTTTGAAGTTGCCATTTCGGCTACTCTTTCATCGTTCAAGTAACATTTCACTTCTACACCCAGACGCTGCAATGCACCTTTACGGATGCCGGAAGCTGCCATCGTTACATCTGTTACAATAGTCCGCAGATTTCCTGTGCGGATGGCGTCATAGAGAGAGGCCACAGCATTGGGATCAGTGTAAAGCAAACGTTCCATCTCGAAGTCGGCTGTCGTATGGATAGCATGCAATAAGGCCCATTTCCGGTCGAGTGGAATATCACGGTTCTTCAGTTCCGTCTCGATGGTGCGGAAACTGCGTATCATGATGTCTTGTCCGATACCGGTTGCTTCACTGCGTGTTTCGCGATAGTATCCCCGTGGAGTAATTATGTTTTGGTTAAATGTATATGTTTGTGAGTTACCAATCAGAACGACCGTAAACATATCTACAGTTTCCGGATCGAATGCGGCGAGAGTGGTGATGTGTATTTCCTGTTCTTCACGACCAGCCTGCCGAACATAGCCTACAGGGGTTTCCGGTGAGCGTCCTTCGCGCAGAAAGATTTCGCGCAGACGATAAATTTGCCAATAGCGCCCATCACTCTTGGGATTGTATACAGCCGTCACAAAGTCGGCCTGGGCTGCAGCGAGGATACGGCGCTCGATACGTTCCCATGGTGTCATCAGGTCTGATAGAGAGATGACACAGAAGTCATGCCCGATCGGTGCACCAAGTAGTGAGGCCGCTTTCTGGAAAGCGCTGATTCCCGGTAAGGCAATGATTTCTACGTTACTCTGACGTTTGCGTTTCATTTCGTAAATCAAGGGTGTCATGCCATAGATACCGGCATCTCCGGAGCTAATGACACAAACGGTCTTTCCTTGTTCGGCATATTCGAAAGCCTGTTCGGCGCGGGCACGTTCGCGTTTCATTCCGGTGTCGATACACTCGGCGTCCGGACGGACAAAATCACGTATAAAACGGAAATAATATTTATATCCCACCACTACATCTGCTTCGCGTACAGCGGCGAGCACGGCAGGAGTGATATCTTGTTCGCTTCCCGGCCCAATGCCGGCTACGATAATTTTGGATTGTTTCATAATGATAATCTATAGTGAAATTCTTGGATTCATTTCCGGCTTGAACTATACCTATACCGGCTTGAACGGCAAAGATACGGATTAATCCTTTTTCTGCCCTTTATTCAGGGACATAAATGATCTTTCCATTCTCGAGTTCATAGGCTACACCTACTTTCTTTCCTCGTTTACCGGATGATTCTTTCTGTTCGGATGGAGTATATCGTTTAATCTCTTTACCTTCTTTTGTGATAATCTCCATGTTCTCTTGTCCGGGATTCTTTACCATCGTATAATCTTCTTTGGAGAAAATTTCGGTCATATTGAATCGGCTGACGAGTGCTACCATCAATGCCACAGCAAAAACCATGGCTACGTCGAATAAGTTGGCTACTGTTCCCATCGGGTCAGTATCATTCTGGTTGTGTAGAAGTTTGTTTCGTGCCATGGATTAGGGTTTTACTGATAAATTCAAGGTCGTTTATTTCACGGGCATACCAACGTTGCCGGATTTGCAGGGTGACCACTCCGATAGCGGCTATAACCATACCTACTACAGTGGTGGCAAATGCTACTTGCATATTGTAGGCCATTGAAGCAATGTCTCCTGTGGCCAGACCTACAAGTGCGGGACCCATTGGGATTAATGTACCCATTAGCCCGAGCATGGGACCCAGCTTGACAAATGTACGTGAACGTCCCAATTCTTGTTCGGCATCTACTTCAAAGTTAGCAAGCAATCGCTCACAATAAGCAGCATTGTCCCGATGCGTATAAAGCTTGTATACACCTGTCTCTT
>ENA-OXEQ01000333-OXEQ01000333.1-human-gut-metagenome-genome-assembly--contig:-NODE-333-length-13761-cov-5.97038_pt1 | contig 13761 bp, 10 predicted proteins | sample MGYA00249356_ERZ652245 | MGnify/ENA primary metagenome ERZ652245 (study PRJEB26925, sample SAMN05826598) | human gut metagenome | biome: ENVO:2100002; feature: ENVO:00000062; material: ENVO:00002003...
AATTATGCCTCCTCCCCCTTAAAGTGCCCCTGCATTTTTCCAGAGTCTGACAATGGTATATATTCGTTTTCATCATGAACCGTATGTTGCTCATACTGATCCGGACAAACGGATAGAAACGGGTAAATATCATTGCCGGCTGCCGCAGCCGCTCTGTAACGGCTGTAATCATAAGATACTCAAATGAAATATCTGAGATATACCTGTCACGGAAATCTGTATGCCGATGCAGAATGTAAAAAAGGCAACGAGCTTGTTAATGATCTGATTCCCTACCGGCCCGAGTTTCTGAATAATTCTTTGCCCTTGGGAAAGAAAGATATAAAGTATGGCTGCCATACAAACTATAACAAGTGCGATCACAAAATAATTGATTCCGGTTTGCAACAATTTACCTTTGACGCTGGCAGAAGCCATCAGAGTAAATATAACGGATATACTGCCCGGACCGATGCTGATGGGAAACGTGATGGGATAAAATATCTTCTGTTCTATATTCTTCCATTTGAGGCTATCCATGTTCCGGCTCGATTCTTCCTGATCCGGGGAGTTAGAATCGCCGAGCAACTCCATGGCCGTTTTACAGATAAGTATCCCACCGCCCAACTGAATGACAGGGATGGCCAGTCCGAACATTAACAAAAACAGGTGGCCTATGACCAAAGTACCCACACCGATTATTATAAAGTTAAGAATCAGTTTCCGGATGGCGGTTTTCCGCTGCTTGGGATCCAGGTCGGTAAAAAAGCCATTCACCACAAAACCGTTTCCCAAAGGATTCACCACGGGAAACAAAGCCATAAAAGAGGAAGAGAATATAATTAGCAGATTACTCAGTGACATAGTTCTTGCATTTTTTTAAATACTCCATTAAGAATACAATACCTATGTAAAAACACAGATGGACTCTTATTGATGCTGCAATTGCAAGAAACATTTTCTTATTGTGATATTTTAACGGACTAACACTAATGGGAAACATACATACGTGTGTATCCGCACTTCCCCGGAAGAGCAAATCGTATATCATGCGAAGACAACTCTCACTTCCGTCCCCTTCCCTTCTTCGGAACGAATGCTGACCTTACCCCTGTAGACAGAAAAGATTTTCATGGAAAGACTTAACCCGATCCCTTGACCGGCGTATTCTCTCGTATTACTTCCCCGGTAGAATGACTGGAAGATAAGTTCCATTTCATCCGCCGGGATGCCGATTCCGGAATCTTTGACAGCTATCCCCCATCGCTCTTCTTCCTTGTAAAGCCGGATAAGCACCTCGCCTTGCGAATACTTGCAGGCATTGTCTATCACGTTTTGCAAGGCTATTTTAAACAAGTAAGGGCTGGCACTGACCACAGCGTACCTTGCGGCATCTTCCGGATATTGCAGCCGGATGCGCGGGTTAGCAGCCCCTGCCTCTTCCAACAGGTCTGCCAGACGAATCTCTTCTACGTTATTCTTCCGGATGTCCTCTTCCTGTCTCGACAGAAACAGCAGATGCCTGATCAGATTGGACAGGCGTTTACTTTCCCCGGCTATCCGCCGGAGTGCTTCGATGTACTCATCGGTACTCCGTTCTTTCAGGAGACTTATTTCACATTCACCCTGAATGGCGGTAATAGGATTATTCAGTTCGTGAGAAGCATGGCTGACAAATGATTTTTCTGCTCTAAATGCCGTATCGATACGGTCGAGCATACTGTTTAAGGTTTCTATCAGATGGTCCAGTTCATCTTTATTGCCGGTGGTCTTCAATCTGCGGTTCAGACTGTTGCCGCGGATCTGTTTCAACTGTAACAGGACGTGCTGCAAGGGAATCAATATTCTCGTAGAATAGAGTTGTCCGATGAAAAAGATCAATACCGAGCTGCATAATACCAGAAAGGCGGATAAGAGCAGCAAGTGTTCTTGTATCTTGACCCCATAACTGTTATGCGACATGATAATTACGATAAAATTGCCTTCATTATCGGGATAGTATAGTGCGGCTCCCAGCATATCCTGATATACGAAAGAGACCGATGACATCTCTTTTGACTCAAGAAGCTGCTTCTGCTGGCCGGCGGAAAGATATTTATTCAACGTATCACGCACCACGGCATCACTATCCATATCCAACAAAATCTCTTTGGCCTCCGGCAGCAGCTCATCATACTTCCGTTGAATGGTCTGATAGCTTTGCTCATCCACTTCATCTCGCTCCCAGTGTTTCTGAGCGGTCAGAAAAGCTTTTTCCCGAAGGTATGACCTGTACAACCCATCGATATACCTTGAACTGAACAGGTAGAACACTCCGATAACTGCCATGGTGGTCAGTACCGTTACCAACGTATAAAAGAGTGCGATTTTACGTCCTATTTTCATAGCCTGGCTTGTTAAAGTTAAGCATACATGATATATCCCGAACCTACCACCGTATGAATCAATTTCTTGTCATGCTCCTTATCTATTTTACCACGAAGATAGTTCACATAAACATCTACCACATTGGTATTCGTATCGAAATTCTTATCCCATACATCTTTCAATAATGTCAGGCGCGAAAGCACCATGCCTTGATGGGTCATGAAATACTCCAGCAAGCGGTACTCCTTAACAGTGAGTTCAATCTCCACCTCCTTACGTCTGGCACGGCGGGTGTTGCAGTTAAGCACCAGATCATCACATACCAGTTGCTGGACAGAGTCTTCCCGCCCTCTGCGCAGGATGGCCTTGATGCGCGCCTCCAGTTCCTGAAAGCTGAATGGTTTCACCAAATAGTCATCCGCCCCCGAATCGAGCCCTTTCACGATATCCTCCGTGGTGCCCAATGCAGTCAACATTATAACCGGGGTGAGATAACCGTATTGCTGACGATAAAGCCGGCATAGCTCCAGACCGTTCATCTTAGGCATGATAATATCCAGGATCAACAGGTCGAATGCTTCTTGCCGGATGAATTCCCATCCGGCATCACCGTCATTAGCCACCGACACAGAATGTCCAAACTCCTTCAAACCCCGTTCTATAAACGAAGCTATATTCACTTCATCTTCTACCAATAATATCTTAGCCATCCTTCTTTAGTTTTTAAAGTGGCAAATATACTGTTTACACTCGTCTTTGCCGCAATTTACCCTCTTTATCATACAACGTTTTACCATAAATAACTTCTACAATCAACGGAAAAATGAATAGAGTAAAGAAAGTATCGCACAATACGCCCCCGATAATGACAATGGCAAGCGGGCGTTGCGACTCAGAACCGATGCCATGACTCAAGGCGGCCGGCATTAATCCGATGGCAGCCATAGCAGCCGTCATCACGACCGGACGAACACGCGAACGGACGGTATTCTTTACAGCTTCCGATAAAGGTATGTGTGAACGTACGTTCGATTTTATGCCCGAGATCATAATCACTCCATTCTGGATGCAGATACCGAACAGGGCAATGAAACCGATCCCCGCAGAAATCGAAAAGTTGAAATGGGTAATCAACAAAGCAATAATTCCCCCGGCAGCTGCAAACGGCACATTCAGTAGCACCAGGCCTGCATCTCTCGCATTCGAAAAAAGGATGAAGAGAATGACAAAAATAATGGCAATGCTGACAGGAACCACCTGGGCAAGCCGCTTACTGGCACGTTGCTGATTTTCAAAATCTCCGGTCCATTTCAGCGTATATCCGTCCGGCAGATGTACCGAAGCCGCCACTTTCTTTTGTGCTTCGGCGACAGCAGACCCCATAGCACGTCCGCGTACGGAGAACTTAACGGCACAAAAACGGGCATGACTGTCACGGAATATAAGTAGAGGTCCCGTAATAGTCCGGATATCCGCCAGCTCTTTGATCGGTATCATCGTACCATCCATCGCGGGCACCAGAATCTTACCTATTTGCTCTTCGTTCCGGCGAAACTCTTCATTGTAACGCACCATGATATTGAATTTACGCTCGTCTTCATAAAGCAGGGAGGCCGATTTACCTCCTATAGCCATCTCGATAATAGACTGCACGTTCTCTTTAGACACACCGTAACGCGCCAGTTGCTTTTCATTCAACTCGATGCGAAGTTCCGGCTGGCCAATGTTGCGGATCACTCCCAAATCCTCGATACCTTGTACGGTTCCCAATACTTTGTCGATCTGCACAGCCAGTTTCTCCGCTTCATATAAGTCTTTGCCGAAAACTTTAACGGCAATAGATCCTTTTACACCCGAAGCCGCTTCCTCTACATTGTCAGTGATCGGCTGCGAGAAATTAAAATCGGTGCCGGGATAAAGAGCAAGGGCAGATTGCATTTTCTCAATCAGTTGTCCTTTGCTAAGTCCGCTTTCCCACTCCTTCTCCGGGAAAATATCGACATGAAACTCCACATTATAAAAACCGGTGGCATCGGTTCCGTCATTCGGACGCCCGGTTTGCGAAAGCACCTGTCTTACCTCGGGAAATGCCAGTAATTCTCTGCGCATTCTATTGGCAAGGGATACTGACTCATCCAAAGAAATGCTCTGCGGAAGGGTAGCGCGAATATAAATAGCCCCTTCATTCAACTGCGGCAAAAATTCCATTCCCAGAAACGAATAGAGAAACAGACCGACTCCTCCTGCCAAAGAAGCCAATCCGATAGACAATTTACGATGGGCATGAAAGATCGCAAACAAAGCCGCACTCTTTTCTCTGATAAAGTGCACCAGAAAATTACTTCTCTCACGCACATTCTTCTTCAAAAGAATAGACGACATGACCGGAACCAGCGTCAATGTGAAAATCAATGCTCCCAGTAAAGCAAATCCCAGAGTATAGGCCAAAGGAGAAAACATTTTTCCTTCTACTTTTTGAAACGAAAAGATGGGAATCAGCGCTGTAATGATAATCAGCTTAGAAAAAAAGACAGCTTTGGCCTTTTCTTTGGCTGTACTTCGGATCAGGCCCATTTTTGACATCCTGTTGAATACGGGCATTCCCACCTCTTTCGCTTTTCGGTCGAGGGCAACGAATATTCCCTCCACCATCACTACCGCTCCGTCTATAATGATCCCAAAATCAATAGCTCCCATTGAAAGCAGGTTGGCAGACATCCCCATTATGTGCAAGCAGATAAAAGCAAATAACAGGGCTAACGGTATAATGACCGCAACTACTGCCGTCGTCCGCCAGTCTGCCATAAAAATAAATACAATGAAAGTTACCAGCAATATGCCCTCTACCAAATTGTGTGTCACCGTATGAACTGCAAGATCCACCAGATCTTCCCGGTCATAGAAAGGTACGATCTCCACATCCGACGGCAGGATATTCTCATTCAGTTCGTCTATTTTCGCTTTCAACCCGGATATGACTTCTCCCGGATTCTCTCCTTTGCGCATCACCACAATGCCTTCCACTACATCATCTTCATCCATACGCCCCACCTGGCCCAAACGGGGTAAACATGATTCGCGTACATCGGCCAGATTTTTCACCAGTATGGGAGTCCCATTAATGTTTTTTACTACAATGTTCCGCAGTTCTTCCAAGTCATTAATCAATCCGATACCTCTCACAACATAGGCCTGCGAACTTTTGGTAATCACATCTCCCCCGACATTGATATTGCTTTTCGCTATGGCATCATAAAGTTCAAGCGAAGTGATGCCATAATTGATTAACTGATTCGGATTGACACTGACTTCAAAAGTCTTCACTTCCCCGCCGAAACTGACAATATCCGCCACTCCCGATACGGCACGCAAGTTACGGTCGATCACCCAATCCTGAATCGTTTTCAGTTCGCGTACACTCCGTTTGTCACTTCGCAAAGTATAACGGTAAATCTCACCCGTAGGTCCGTAAAGAGGTTGTACTTCCGGAGTCACCCCATCCGGAAGATCTGCGTCATTCAATAAATTGTATACCTGCTGACGGGCAACAAAATCATCCACATGATCTTCAAACAACACATTGATGACCGACAGTCCGAATAGGGTTGTCGAACGGATATCCGTCTTCTTCTGTACTGAGTTCATGGCTATCTCCACCGGAATCGTAATGAACTTCTCCACCTCTTCCGCACTGCGTCCCGCCCATTGGGTAATGATGGTCACTTTCGTATTCGTCACATCGGGAAATGCATCTATCGGTGTATGCTTGAACGAAACCACACCGGCAATGACGGCAATCGTCGTACAAAAAAAGATGAAGAACTTATTTTTCAACGAAAATGCCACAATATTGTCTATAAACTTATGCATAGTATTCTTCCGTTTTTAGTCTGCATTTAAACTATTGTAGACCAATAATACATTCTGATTCAGCACTCTGTCACCCTCGGAAAGCCCGGAACGGACATAGCATTCCTGATTCTGCCGTTTGTATACATCGACTTCTTTCACTTTCAGGCGGTTGTCGGGGGTGACGGTTACGACGTAATTCTTACCTCCTTCAAATATCAAGGCATGTGCATCGATCCGAGGCATCTGTTTCCCGGAAGATTTGCACTCAACATTGACCGTGGTGAACATACCCGGCTTCAACAGATAGTCTTCGTTACACAGCTTTACCCGTACGTTCATTGTCTTACTTTCAGTATTCAACATGTGGTATACTTTATCTATATTTCCGGAGAACACCTTACCCGGATATGCCAGCGTAGTGATATGTACCGATGCTCCTTCTGCTACTTTACTGATGTCGCTTTCATAAACATCTGCCATCACCCATACATGCTCCAAACCGGAGACAGTAAATATCTCCTCACCCTGATCGGGACGAAGCTGCATATTTTTGCTCACACTCTTTTCCACAATAAAACCGCTAACGGGAGATTTGACTTCATAGAATGACCGGCCGCTAAAGTTATTTATGGAAAAAATTTCTTTGATACGATCCTCTTCCGCTTCTGCATTGATCAATTCCTGACGTGCCTGCAATACATCTTTATCGGATGCCAACCCGGAATCGAACATATCCCGGGTAGCATTTACATTTCTGCGGGCAATAATCACCTGTTGCTCCGCCTCTTTCATCTGTCTTTCGTAATCGGCCACTTCACCGCTACGCAATATGGCAAGTATGTCTCCTTTTCTCACATAATCCCCAACTTCAGCGCGAAGCTCCGTCACTGTTCCGCCAAACATCGGATAGACGTGTGCCACCTGTTCCTGATTAAAAGTAACACGTCCGTTCAAAGTCAATTCATCTGCCACATCATGCAGATGCACCGTATCGACGGAAACTATTTTCAGTAAACTGTCTGTCAGACACAGATCTTGATTTTCTCCGGGGTGCTTCACTTCTGATGAGCAACCACTCCCCATACCCAAAATCAATAGGCATGGAAGGTATTTTGTCCAATTCATAAATTATATGGATTTAGTAGTTAAAAATAGGTTGTCCGGCCACCGCATTCAGGTTCTCTATACCGAGCAGTACGTTTTTCTTGATTTCGTAAAGCCGGATGCAAGTCTCTTTGTAGCTATCATAAAAGTCGATGAATTCTAAAAGACTGATGTTACGTTTGATAAAGTTCTCGTTGGCTCCGGCTATCAGTTTCTCAAAATTCTGTTCCAGTCCCATATCAGTCGACTGATACAACTGACATGCTTTCTCTAAAGCAGTATAAGCTGCGTATAGTTCGGCCTCGGCTTTATTTCGGGAATACTCTTGCTCCCGATCCGCCTTCAGAAGATTGAAACGGGCCATTTTAATATTCCCCTGGTTACGGTTAAAGATAGGTACCGACATACTGAATCCGATTGCAAAGTAGTTATTAATAAAATTACCTTGCCGATCATAACTACCTTTTACTGCGAATTCCGGAAAAGCCAACGCCTTCTGCAATTTCAGATCGGCTTGCGAAGCAGTGACACAGCTGCGTGCCAACTTCTGGTCAGGTCTCCCGTGTACCCTCTCTTGTAAATCGGCATAAGACAACCGGTCCATGTTTAATTGTCGAAGATCTCCTTCATCTATTACAGGCTCTGTCCGAAAGTCGGCAGGCAGATTCAGTAACAGATTCAATTCTCCTCTCCGGGACAAATAGTTGCTTTCGCATTCGTTCTTGTCTTTCTTCAGAGAAAACAGCATAGACTCGAGTCTCGCCATCTCCATTAAAGAGATATTTCCCTTTGCGTGCTGCTCTTTTATACCTGTCAGCAAATGCTCCAGCGAATTGATTTCTTTATCATAAACGGACAATAACTTTGAGAGATAGAAAACTTCTGTAAATGCCTCGCCAAGTTCCTGGCGTAAAGTCCTCATCACTTCTTCGAACTGATAACCGGCAATTTCCTTGTTTATCTTTTCCAACCGTATCTGCTTATTCCGTTGTCCGGCAAGGCGTATCACCTGCTCTATTTCGACTACCGACTCGCCTTTTTTGCCGAAGTCAAAGTACTTTCCATTCAATCGGTTATACACATTTTGTTCGAATGAAATTACCGGATTATCGAACAGTCCGGCCTGAAGCAACCTGGCTTGTGCGATGTCTACATTGTAGCGCTCGGCCAATAGGGATAAATTACATTTCAGGAAACGTTGCTCTGCCTCCTTCAGAGTCAAGCCGACGGACGGCTGTTGGGCTTCGGAAAATCCGAAAAAGCCAAGAAAAAAGAGAATAAAAAACTTTCTGATCATAGTCCTTGTTATTTTGGAAGCAAAAGTACAACTCCCCCATGAAGCAAACCGTTTGAAAGCAATTATAAGATACTCAGATAAGATTAGAAAGTTATTAGAAAGCAGAAAAAACGGGACAAGGAAGAATTGCTAATATAATAGGAGAAATAGCTATCTGACAATAAGATCTATCTTCCTATCTTTGCAACATCAAAGAAATAAATAAGTAATCACTAAAAAAGTAAAAATATGAAAGTCATTGATTTAACAAAAGAAAGCTTCGTAGAGAAAGTGGCCGAATTCCAAGAATACCCGAATAAATGGGATTTTAAAGGTGATAAACCTTGCCTGGTAGATTTTCATGCTCCCTGGTGTGTATATTGCAAAGCCCTGTCACCTATACTCGACCAACTGGCTGTAGAATATGATGGGAAAATAGATATTTATAAAGTGGATGTAGATCAGGAACCGGAACTGGAGGCTGCTTTTGCCATTCGTACAATCCCTAACCTGTTGCTTTGTCCGATGGGAGGAAAACCAAGTATGAAATTAGGAACTATGAATAAAACCCAGTTAAAAGCATTGATAGAAGAAGTTTTGTTATAATTTACCGGATCAATCATTTAATGAAGGGGTATCGAAACCCGTATTCACCACAGATTACACGGATTCACACAGATAAATAGAATAGATTAAGCTTACTCTGTGTGACTCTGTGTACCCCTGTGGTGAGTTATGAAACGCTCTCTTGAAATTAATATGACTATTTTATTCCGGCAGCAAGTACCAACCTTATATCTGCGTATGAGACATCATCCCCCAAAGCTGCTTTAATAACCGTCAGTCCTTTATCACTTCCATGGGCCTGTACGTAACGGATGATTTTCGTGATTTTCTCTCTTGCCACCAACTGCTCTATTTTAACTTCACCAGAGCGTACATAGTGTTCCAGATGTCCCGCTATGGTTCCGGAAACCAGCTCGCGTTCCCTGGCTATTTCTTCAATACTCTTCCCCTGCCTGAAAAGACGATATGTTACCTCTTTGGTATCAGGCTTCGGTTCTTTCACCGATTTAGCCTCTTTTAAAGGTTTGGGCTCTTTCGACGTTTTAATCCCATTATTGACAGTCAACGTCGCTGTTGGCATTTGCGGACGTTCTATGCCATGCTCCTCTACGTATCGGTTCACCATTTCAAGCAAGGCATCACCGTATTTTTCGGCACCGCGTTTTCCGAAATACGGAATACGTATCAGTGAAGCCGCATCATTCGGCAAGAGATTTACAATACCCAGAATTGCTTTCTGCTGTATGATGGTATATACAGGCAAACCAGCTTTTGCAGCTTCAGAATTTCTCCAGGCAATCAATTGCTTATATAATTCCGGATGAAGAATATCAGTCGGTACTTCTATTTTCTCGGCTGTCCGGGATTTACGCTCCGATCTTCCGGAAGAAGACGCAGCTTCTCCTCCCGAAACAGATAACGTAAGAACAGCCTTCTGTTTTAGAAATGCGGAAACAGAAAAACCTTCTTTCTCAGTATAGCACAAGGTCCCCAGCTTTACGTGCAATGCTGTCTTCATTGCATCTGCCGCTTCGGAGAATTTCTTTTTCAGTTCTTTATTATCCGTTTCTACTTTTGTAGAAGTAATCAGCGGAGTTAATAAATCTTCCAGATGTTGACGGAAATAGTGGGCACCGGCCATAACCCGTTCATTCAATTTCGGGTTGGCGGTATAATCTTCAGCCCCCATCAATAGGGCAGAATATTGCAGTTTAAATGTATCGGCGACTTTCATTATCTGCGTTTTATACAGATCGGCAGTTGTCTTATATCGTTCCAACAACTTTGGATAGAGACGATATAAATGCTCGTCAAGCAAGCGAAGCAAACGTAAAAAATGCTGTTCAATCGGATGAAAATCAAACTGTTCGCACAACAATTCATAGAAGTAATGTTGACGCAATAGAGCCAATTTATGCTTGTCGGGAGTCATCTCTCCGGCATTACGGGTAAATTCATCAATCGTATCGTCACTGATAATGGACTCTCGCCTTAAAGGAGAACTAAGCACCAATCCCTGAAGCGACTTACAACGACTCAGAGCGACATAAACCTGTCCATGGGCAAAAGAGGCATTTGCATCAATGATTGCACGTTCGAAAGTTAACCCCTGGCTTTTATGGATGGTTATTGCCCATGCCAGACGAATGGGATATTGCCGGAAAGTACCTTCCACCTCTTCGGTAATCTCTTTCGTCTGCGGATTCAGGCTGTATTTACTATTTGTCCATTCTTCGGTTTCAAGCAGAAAGTCCTGTGATTCTCCGTTCCCTTTCACCCGGATGCCATCTTTACTGACAGCCGTAACCAAACCGATCATTCCATTATAATATCTATGTTCACCGGAAGAATCGTTTTTAATAAACATTATCTGAGCCCCTTCCTTAACGGTAAGCATTTCATCAGCCGGGTATGCCGATTCCGGAAAAGTGCCTTCCACCTTCGCCTGGAAACTGAAAGCTCTTCCTGAAAGAGAAAGCAGTTGTCGGTCGTTATATTGCTGAGCCTGATAGTTATGTGTAGTCAGTCGGATATATCCTTCTTCCTCTCTCGGACGGAATCCCGGAAGATAACGTTTGTTCAATTCTTCCAGAACAGCGTCGTCTGCCTCTTTCTCTCTGATTTTATTCAATAATCCGACAAATTCCGTATCACTTTGCCGATAGACTTTCTTTAACTCTATCGTGATATATTCCGTCTCTTTCAGTGAATGACTGCCAAAGAAAAATGCTGTATCATAGTAAGAGCTCAACAGGCTCCAGTCCTCTTCTTTCACCACGGGAGCCAATTGCTGCAAGTCGCCTATCATCAGGAGCTGAACACCGCCGAAAGGTTTCGAGCGATCACGATACCGACGCAGTACAGCATCAATTGCATCCAGTTGATCGGCACGTACCATACTGATTTCATCGATCACCAACAAGTCCATACTACGGATAATGTTGATTTTCTCTTTTCCGAATTTATGAAAACCTTGTTGAGCAGAATTAAATGTGCTTTCCGGAATGTAAGGTGCGAAGTTCAACTGAAAAAAGGAGTGTATAGTGACACCTCCGGCATTAATGGCAGCAATCCCCGTAGGTGCAACCACTACCATACGCTTTGGGGTAAGTTCTTTTAACCGACGGAGAAAAGTTGTTTTTCCGGTTCCGGCCTTTCCTGTCAGAAAAAGATGCGTACCGGTATTTTCAATGACTTGCCAGGCTAATTCTATTTCGTGGTTCTCTTCCATGCAATAATACTTTGCGACAAAGTTAAAGCAAAAGAAAGAAGAAAGCAATATAATAATAAGTTATTTCACGGTAGAAACCACAAAGGTCACGGAATGAAGGTTATCAACTTTTCATTAATAACCATTCCGTGACCTTTGTATACTTTGGTGTGGAAATCTATGCCATACTGCCACCTACAATATCGAGCAATTCATTTGTAATGGCCTGCTGGCGGGTTTTATTATACTGCTTTGTCAACTCCTGAATCAGTTCGTTGGCATTGTCCGTCGCTATCTGCATAGCCAAAGTACGTGCAGCATGTTCGGATGCATTAGAATCGAGAGCAGCTGTAAATATCTTCTGACTCAACACCTGCGGAATCAAGTCTGCTATCAATTGAGCTGCAGAAGGTTCTATGATATAGTCATTCACTACTCCACCTCTCTCTTCGTCATTTTGAACGGCAGACAAGTCAATCGGTAAATATCTTTCGCGCAACAGTTCTTGTACCCCCATTGACTTGAAATGGTGATAAATCAACTCCACACGGTCGATATTTTTTTCCAGAAAAAGTTCCATCAACAATTTGGCCAATGCAGCGGCTTCATCATACGACGGTTTATCTGCCAACTTCTGATAACTGCCTTGAGGAAAGAATCCTAACTTCTTGACAGCCTCCTCTATTTTTTTGCCCACCGGATAGATCAGGATATTATCTTGTCCCAACTCGCGATATTCTCCCACCGTCTGCAAAAACATTTTCAGTACATTCGCATTGAAAGCACCGCATAAAGAACTGTTGGAAGAAAAAGCCACAATAGCGACCCGCTTAACGGGACGTTCCACACAGAACGGAGACTCTACCGGAAGATCAGCACTCAGAAAGTTAGTCAGAATCTTATTCAACTTCCTCTGATAAGGCAACATATTCTCAATGGCTCCCTGCGCCTTGTGTAACTTGGCAGAAGCCACCATCTTCATTGCTGAAGTGATTTTTCGGGTACTTTGTACCGAATTTATTCTGGTTTTTACTTCTTTTAGTGAAGCCATAATCTTCTAAATGATTTATAATTAACTATATTGTTTGGCAACCATTGCCGCCGTTTCTTCAATGGCCTTCGTTACCTCGTCATTGATCACTCCGGTTTTCAATACATCCAGCACATCCGCCTGATGATCGAGAGCGAGTGTATTGAGGAACGCTGCTTCAAAATCTTCTACCTTATCCAACGGAACATTTCGCAATAATCCGTGGATACCGCAATAGAGAATGGCAATCTGCTTCTCTACCGGCATTGGAGAGTATTGGGGCTGAACCAGCAAACGGGCGTTTTTCTGCCCCTTGTCAATGGTCAGTGCGGTAACCGGATCCATATCTCCACTAAATTTGGAGAATGCTTCCAATTCGCGATATTGTGCCTGATCGATTTTCAATGTACCGGCCACTTTCTTCATAGCCTTAATCTGCGCATTACCTCCCACACGGGAAACCGATATGCCTACATTAATAGCCGGACGATTACCTTGATTGAATAAATCCGTATCAAGGAATATCTGACCGTCTGTAATAGAGATCACATTAGTCGGAATATAGGCAGAAACGTCTCCGGCCTGAGTTTCAATAATAGGCAATGCTGTCAGCGAACCTCCACCTTTCACTTTACCTTTCAGGCTTTCGGGCAAATCGTTCATCTCACGGGCCACTTCTTCCTGATTAATAATCTTGGCTGCACGCTCCAGCAAACGGGAGTGTAAATAGAAAATATCGCCCGGATAGGCTTCACGTCCCGAGGGGCGACGAAGAATCAAAGACACTTCACGGTAAGATACTGCTTGTTTCGACAAATCATCATAAACCTGTCTCTTATACACATCTGACGCTGCCGACGACTCCTTACGTGTAGA
>ENA-OXEQ01000346-OXEQ01000346.1-human-gut-metagenome-genome-assembly--contig:-NODE-346-length-13530-cov-7.06271_pt1 | contig 13530 bp, 8 predicted proteins | sample MGYA00249356_ERZ652245 | MGnify/ENA primary metagenome ERZ652245 (study PRJEB26925, sample SAMN05826598) | human gut metagenome | biome: ENVO:2100002; feature: ENVO:00000062; material: ENVO:00002003...
AGGGTCTCGTGGGCTCGGAGATGTGTATAAGAGACAGAACATACACATATCGCGTGATTCCCGTGCACGCGGAGCTGCTGGACAATGGCATTCTATTGGAAGGAACGCAGAGCGTGCAGGTGGCGCAGGTGGAGAAGCCGAGTGCGCTGAGCCGGTGGTTCAGCGGGCTTTTCGCCCCAAAGCCGGAGGAAAAGCAGGAGGAAGAACTGCCTGCATCGATTTTTGCCCCGTAACAAAACACGCCGCCGCACCGTAATTTGCTTTCCGGTGCGGCGGTGTTTTGTTATGGATATTCTGCTTTGGGACGCAGGGCTTTCCGTTCGCCCCCGACACTCCTTCGGTGCCGTCACTTTTAGGATTCGCCCAATCCTTGCGCGGCGTTTCTTTGCTTACTGCGCAGCTTCCGCCATGTCCGCTAAATCACCCTGCGGCAGGATTTCCGTCACTTCAAACGGGACATTGTTGCCGGTGAAGTAGAACATTAAGTCCGTTGTGTTCTGGCAGTTTTCCAACTGCGCCGTCGGGAAATAGCGCACATGCAGGCACGAAACGCCGTTCTCCATGCTCGACATCACCAGAATCGGCGCGCCTTCATCGTACAGCAGTACGTACATGGCATTGGTGCGTTCGTTCAAGTCAAGGTACAAGTGTTTCTGCGTGGCTTGGTTCATAATCAGCGAGTAGCGCGCGTCGATTTCTTGCATCAGTTTCTGGAAATTCTCCGCTTCCGTCTTCAGGGATTCATCCGGCGTATCCGTCTCACTCGTTTCGTCCGTGAAGAGGCTGTCGCTTTCCTCATCCTCGTCCTCTTCCTGCTGATACAACTTCTGCACGCCCGCGTTGTATTCGTCGTACATGGCAAAGAGTGTTACCATGTGATACATTTCCATTGCCCACGAGCAGGTTACCTCGTACAGCACCTGCGGCGCTTCTGAACGGTAAGTCAAGCGGAGCATCTGCGCCATCGACGATTCCATCAGCTCAATACGGTAGATGCTGCGCGGCGACTGCCCCTCATGCGCGTATGCCGCCAGCTTCGCCACATCCTCGTCGCTGATGCCCCACGTTGTCTGCAAATAGCGGCTTTCAATCAGTTCATCCAGCGCATTGCCCGCTTCTGCCAGACGCTCGAACGGCACAGGCTCGCCCTCGTCGCCGAACGGATCCTCCGTAAAGGGATACGCCGCAACGCCCGCCAAATCCACCGCCGTGCAGGCAAGTTCGGGCATTTGCTGCGCCGCGAACCACGCCGTCACTTCTTCAGCGGATTTGCACGCCGCCAATTCATCCGAGAGCACCGGCGTGCAGTACATGTCGTTCACCGTGCCATCGCTGATCCAAAAGCTCATCATCGGCAGCGCATCCGCGTACAGCGCGATATACATGCCCATTTCCGGCTCGCCGTCCGGCTTGGGATACTGCGTCGAGCGCGCCATTTGGTTCAGCATTTGCTTGCCATATGTATCCTGCTGCTCCATCAAAATGCGCTGCGGCATCAGCTGAATCACCCTGCGCTGCTCCGGCGTATCGGTGTAATCCGGGTTATCGCCGATGAAGCCTGTCAGCAGCGTTTCGCCCGTGACATAGTAGACGGCAGATGGCATCGTGCGGTTTCCCGCGCGCAGGCGATTGACAATCTTCTGTTCCTCGGTGATGGCGGCGTCCGTGTCGCCCACCAAATCGGTCACAACGCGGTCGCTGCGCAGGAGGATATCCACGCGCTGGCACAGTTCCAGCATATGGCTGATGTTCGTGTTGTTATCCGTCGTTTCTTCCGCCATCGCCATACCGCTGAGCATCATCAGCAGGGCAAGCAGAATTGCAAGCATCTTCTTCATGGGGTTCTTCCTTTCTTTATTTCCCATTTCATTTCCCTTGCAGGATTATTCCAGCACAATTCCCGGCACCTGCGCATTCAGCAGCGCCGCCAAGTCCTCGTTCGTTTCGCACGCGCGAAGCTGCTCCGACGGCATCCAGACAACATGCGCGCGCATCATACCGTTCTGCACCCGCCACAGCATTTGAACCGGCGCACCCGTCTCCGGAATCAGCACAGTCATCCCCCAGCCTTCTTCCTCCGTCGTCACGCCTTCCGCAGTGCCATGCCGCCGCATGTACTCCATGATGTGTGCGCTAATCCACTGCTGACTTTTCTCTTTCTCCGGGTCAATGATTGCCAGCTGATTCATCGCCATCTCTGCCGGATACAGCAGCCAAGAAGCCTGAATGCCCGCATCCGCATATTCCGGCGGAATTACCAGACTTTCGCACACTTCCGGCTTCAATCTCACTTGAAGCAGATATTCCTTGCCGTTCAGCAGGTCGCCGCCGTCCCCATCATACACAATGTAGTTCCGCAAAATTTTCTCCGCCGTGTCGCCAAATATGACATCCGAGCGAACCCAATCCAGCGTGTCCGGCAGATTCGCTGTATCCCACGAGTACGCTTTGTCTCCCCATTTGTGCAGAATATCCTCCTTCGTGTACCGCGGCACATGGGCAGAATAGTCGTTTTCCTCCGCACCTCCCGAAATTTCCACGCAAATCAGCGCGTTCGGCGCAAAGCACAGCAGCAGTGACAGCGTATGCGGCTGATTCGTCACCGTCAGCATTTCATTGTTGCGAAGCGTCACAGCGCCCCATTCATTGCTCAACGTGTCAGGACAAATCCAGACTTCCGTCGGGCGCGAAACGTCAGCACTGCGAAGTCGGTCAATGTCGCCGATGGTGTCCTCTTTCCGCCACTGCTGCCAATCCACAAAAGCGTCGTTTGACACCATGTCCACCAGCTTCCGCGCCGTCATGATGCCATTGATGACCGCCGTCTGCTCCCACGTATCGTCCTCTTCATCCTGCGGCGCGTACACGCTGCGCATCACCACCGCGCCGTTCATTGCCTGCCACGCCACCACAATGGGCGTACCCGCCCTCGGTCGCAGATACAGCAAACCGCCCGTGTCGTGCGCGTCGCAGGGGTACAGCGCAATCGCCAGTATGTCGAGGGACTTGGTCTCCGTCTTGCCGCACTGCTGCATCTGCGCTTCAAACGCCGTCATCTGCGACGCATCGTAGTCGAGTATGCTGATTTGCACCGCCGTCTCCGCCGTATTCCACGGGACAATGCCCTCCTGCTCGCCGCTCAGCGCCGCCCAGTGCTGCATCTCCTGCGCTGATTGCAGGGCAAGCTGCCGGATGGTCTCCTCGTCCGGCTGATGCTGCTCCGATTCCGCCAGCACCGCCGCGCGGGACAGGTCAACTTCCTCAAATTCGCCTGCGTAGAATTCGCTCAGCTTGTCCGTTGTCAGCTCGGTCGCCTGATGCGCCGCCGGAATCGCCGTCAGGCACACACAGCCGTTTTCCGCGAACCAGCGCACCAGCACCACGCCATTTTCGCCGTAAGACAGCAGCAGCAGTCCCATTTCCGGCGCATCCCCGGCGTAAAGCAAGTTCGCGGCGGCACTCGTTTCCTGCGCGTCCATCCCGAATTCCGGGGATACCGCGAACGTGCGCTCTACAATCCGCAGATAGGCGTTTTCCGTCTCGTCCGCCGCATCCGTGTCCGCGCTGGCATCCATCATCATCAGCACAAAAAACAACACCGACGCCGACTTGTCCGTGCCGTTGACGCTGACGCTGATGAACGCCTGCCGGGGCATTCCACGGTCAATCGGCTGCGGCGTTTCTGTACTTGCCACCTCTGTAATATTGAGCGTGTCCTCAAACAGCCGCCCTCGGTCCTGCGCATCCATCTGCCGCACAAGTTCTATTGCGCGCCCGACCAGCTCGTACTCCCAAGCGTCATCCGCCGCATCCTCCGCCGTCGCCATGCCCAGCATCAGCAGCATCAGCGCCAGCAGCATAGAAATCCATCGTTTCATCATTCTACCTCCTATTTCGCTTAAACGCATCTTTCCTATCCACGTCATTTTGCCATATTTGCGCAAGTTTTGTCAAGCGAACAGGCCCTTTTCTAATGCAATTTTCATCCTAATATGCAAAAAGCCCTGCTTCCATGTTGGAAACAGGGCTGGTAGTGTATATTAGTTGCCGCGGCGCTTCATGAACGAAGGTACGCCGTTGGCGTCCGTCGTCGGGCGCTTGGGCTGCTGCGGCTGCACAGAGGGCATCGGGCCGGTTGCACCGCCCGCGTACTGCTGCTGCACAGGCTGCATATTGCCAGTGTAGCCCTGCTGCGCGTAATCCAGCTGCTGGGGCTGATTGCCAAACAGCTGCGGCTGACCATACGCCGGCTGCTGCGGCTGCGCGGGCTGCTGGGGCGCATAATACGCGGGTTGTGCCGGCTGCTGCGTCATCGGCGCTTGCGGAACGCCCATGGTCGGATGGCTGCTGTAACTGTCGCTGCTGGTGTAGGACGGCGTGTACTCGCCCGTCGCACCGTAGTTGCCGGGCGTATAGCTGCCGGTCGCACCGGTCGCACCGGTCGCGCCGTAATTGCTGCCATAGAGGCGATCGCGGTTGATATCGCGTGCCGACTTAACCGGCTCACGCGGCGGGAACGGCGTTTTCTCAAAGCCCGTCGCAATCACGGTGATGCGCACCTTGTCGCCCATGGACTCGTCGATGCCCGCGCCGAAGATGATATTCGCATCGGGATCGGCTTCCTCCATGACGAGGTTTGCCGCTTCGTTGATATCAATGATGGAAATATCCTTGCCGCCGGTGATGTTGATCAGCACCGCGCGCGCACCGCTGATGGACGTCTCCAGCATCGGGCTGGAAATGGCGTTCTTGGCGGCGTCAATCATCTTGTTTTCGCCTTCGCCGTAGCCGATGCCCATATGCGCCATGCCGCCGGATTCCATGACGGTCTTGACGTCCGCGAAGTCAAGGTTGATCAGCGCAGGCACAGCAATCAGGTCGCTGATACCCTGGATGCCCTGATGCAGCACCTCGTCCGCAATGCCGAACGCCTCAACCATGCTCGTCCCCTTGCTGACGACCTGCAAGAGCCGGTCATTCGGGATGACAACGAGCGTATCGACGCGCTGCTTGAGGTCAGAGATGCCCGCTTCCGCATTGCGCATCCGCTGCTTGCCCTCAAAGGCGAAAGGCTTGGTCACGACCGCGATGGTCAGCGCGCCCTGTTCGCGGGCAATTTCCGCCACGACCGGCGCGCAGCCCGTGCCCGTGCCGCCGCCCATGCCCGCGGTGACAAACACCAGGTCAGCACCCTTGAGTGCACCCGCGATTTCTTCGCGGGATTCCTCTGCGCTGCGGCGGCCGACTTCCGGCACTGCGCCTGCGCCCAGACCCTTGGTGACTTTCTCACCAATCTGGATTTTCGTCTGCGCGCCGGACATCTGCAAAGCCTGCATATCGGTATTGATGGCGATGAACTCCACGCCGCGCAAGCCGGATTCGACCATGCGGTTGACCGCGTTGCCGCCGCCGCCGCCGCATCCCACGACCTTGATGGAAGCATAATTGCTGGTCAATTGGTCATTCTGAATTTCAATCACGTTGCATCCCCCTGACTCATATGCTCATATGGTATCTTGCCCTGTATGCCGCGTTTTCTTGCAATCAGTAGCCCATCAGCCAGCGGAATGCACGGCTGAACAGCCCCTTTGCACCGCCTTCTGGTGCTTTCTGCTCTTCCTGCGTCGTCACGACAAGAATGGTCAACCCGACGGCGCTGGAGAAAACATGGCTGGTCATTTTGTTGTTGGTGCGCTGGGCCTCCCGGATGATTCGGTGGAGTTTGCCCGCAAGGAAGTCCTTGCCTCCCTTGTTGAGAATCAAGCCGCCGCCGGTCAGATAGACGTTCGACCACTTGCCAAGCTTCACGCCGCCTTCTTCCAGCGCTTTGTTGATGGCCTCCGCGATTTCCTCCACTTTCGCTTCGATAATCGGGGTCACTTCGTCGCGCCGGACAGTGCGGGCGGGTTCATCCTCCGTCGCAGGAATGACATACGTCTCATCCTGATTGGTGCTGTTGAAGCTGTACGTCTGCTTAATTTTTTCCTCCACGAACGGAAATGGAATATTCAGCTGCTCCGCAATGTCCGCCGAAATATGACCACCGCCAATGTCGAGGCACTTGTGGAAAATCAGCGCGTCGCCCTCCATCACCATCACATCGGTGCACAGATAGCCAATATCAATGAGCATTGCCGTCTTGTCGCGCTCATCTTGGCTCAGGGCATATGTCGCTTCCCCGGCGACGGTGGAGTAGAACTCGCGGGGCTCAATATCCATATCGCGCAGGCGGTAGGTGATATCATCAATGAAATACTTGTCAGCCGTCACCAGCGCAATCATGGCGGACAGTTCGCGACCCTTGATACCCACGGGCGACAGCGTCTTTTTGCCGTCATCCACGCGGAACCACGCGGGCGCGGAATGAATGATGCGGTCGCCGCCGGATTCTTCCGCCAGCTTGAAGCACGCGCGGACATCCTGCGCTGTAACATGCGGATCAGGCCCGGTTAGCGACACATGCACTTCCTTGACAATCACGCGTGTAAACATGCCCGGCACACCGACATTCAGCTCATGAATGCGGCAGTTACCGGTTTTCTGCGCCTGATCAATGGCAGTGCGAATCACATCCCGAATCTCATCGGGGTTGTTCCAGCCATCCTGCAAATATCCGCTGTACGGCACAGCGCCGGAGCCAACGATATCACAGCGTTCGCCATTGCTCTGCGCGACCATCGTGACGATTTTGCTGGTTCCAAAGTCAATCGTCGGTACCGTAATCTTCATGAACTCTCATACCCCCTGTTTCCCGGTCTGGCCGTTCTGCCGGACGGCTGAAGCCGGGAAAATTGCGGTTCTGACACCCCTGTACCTTGGTTTCTGCCAGCCTGTCAGCAGACGGCTTTTCCCCGCCAGACAGGCGCAGTCACCTATCCAATATACCATTTTTCATTATAAGCCTTTTTTCTCTGGAATGCAAGTGCTTTCGGGCGTTTTGAATGTTTTTCGCCGTCATTTTTATCCGATTTTCATGTTTTGCGGTGCTGATGATGATAGTATTACACCGTCGGCGGCGCATAAACCGGATTCACCGCGTCCGTCAGCGTCAGTGTGCCGCCCGTTTTGCCCATTGTCGAAAGCTCCGTGCGAACGATCAGGAACGCCCGCAGCTTCTCATGCAGCAGCGATGAATCCCCCAGCACAATTTCCATGCCGTCCATCGTCTGCATCCGTATTCTGTCCAGCGAGCTGACATCTAATACGGCAATCTGGTCAAGTCCGCCCATAACGGTCAGCTGCAGCAGCACCTCGGTCACAGCGTCCAGCTGCTTCTGCTGATTGGCAATCAGCTTCTGCCCAATGATCGTCTTTTTGACGCTTAAGCCCTGCACGCGCACCAGCTCCGGATGCGATTCGTTCGCGTTCTGCACCGTGCGCAGGACGTAGCCGTGCGCGTCGGTAATTACGCCGATGCCCGATGTAGTCAGGAACGTGACCTCCTGCCGCTCCTTAACTTCGATGCAAATCGTGTCGAAGGATTCCAGAGACACCATCCGACAAATCAGATACGGATTCTGTTCGATACGATTGGAAATTTCCTTCTCGTTAATCAACGACGACTGCCCAAGTTTCAGTTTGGACAGGCGGATGATTTCCTCCGCGCTGATGCGCGCGTTGCCCGTCACCCTGATGTTGCGGACAGTCAGCACACCCCCGAACAGGAACGCGACAAAGAGAATGGCAAGCGCAAGCGGCACGATTGCTTTCCACACCCGCCGCGTGCGGTGATGGCGCTTCTGCGTTTCTTCCGAGTAGCTGTCTGTGTCCAGTACAGGCGGATGGCTCCACACCGACGCTTCCGGCGGGGGGCTCTGCGGCGGCTCACCCAAATCAGGGGGCGCAGAAGCTGATTCTGCGTCCCGAAACGGCTGATTCCAGAAGGGGTTTGTCGCCCGGTACAGATCCGGCGAGCGTTCCTGACGCAGTTCCGGCGACTGTTCCGGTTCCTCAAACGGGTTTTCTGCTGTCGGATGCTGTGTGCGCCGTCTGCCACCCGGCGGCGTGCCCGGCTGCCAGTTGTCCTGTGTCACGGGGGTCATTCCTCCTTCCGTGCTGTCCTGATTATGCGTTCGCGTGTACGCGGCGGATATCCGCGCCCAAACAGGTCAGCTGTGTCTCAAAATGCTCATAGCCGCGGTCGATGAGCTCCGCGCCGTCCACCTGCGTTTCGCCTTGTGCCTTTAGTCCCGCCAGCGTCAACGCCGCGCCGCCGCGCAGATCGCGCGCTGTCACCCGTGCGCCGTACAGTTCCGGGACACCGCGAACAACCGCCGTCCGCCCGCTGCATAGGATGCGCGCACCCATACGGTTCAAATCCCCCGCGTGGGTAAATCGGTTCTCGAACACGTTTTCCACAACCACGCCCGTCCCCTCGGACACGGACAGCAGCGCCAGCATCTGCACCTGCATATCCGTCGGGAAGCCGGGATACGGCTGCGTCTGCAGCTGTGCAAACGCTGTCAAACGCTCCGGCGCAGTCAGAATAACGCGTTTTTCTTCCTCGCGCACGTCGCAGCCCATTTCGCGCAGCTTCGCATTCACCGCCAACAGCGCCTGAACCGGGGCGCGGGTCAGCTCAATGGTGCCGCCCGTAATTGCCCCCGCCGCCAGCAGCGTTCCGGCGACAATGCGGTCGGGCATGGGCGTCCATCGCGCGCCGTGCAGGTACTTCACGCCCTCAATCGTCATGACCGCGCTGCCCGCGCCGCGGACGCTTCCGCCCATTGCGTTGATGAAGTTCGCCAAATCGACGATTTCCGGTTCGCGCGCCGCGTTGTGGATAACAGAAATTCCCGGCAGCAGCACCGCCGCCATCAGGATATTCTCCGTCGCGCCGACGCTGGGGTAGTCCAGATGTACCTCGCCGCTGTGCATATTGCCGCCGTCGCAGTGAATCACGCCGCCTTCCTCGTGAATCGCCACGCCCAGACTGCGCAGGCCTGACAGGTGCAAATCAATGGGGCGCAGTCCGATTTCGCAGCCGCCGGGATATGTAACCGTCGCCTGCCGGAAGCGCGAGAGAATCGGCCCGAGCAGGAAGATGGACGATCGAATCTGCTTGGAGAGAGCGTCCGGCATTTCCGTGCGGTTCAGCCCGCCCGCGTCAAGCGTCAGCGTGTGTCCGTCACGGCGAATCTGGCAGCCCAGCATCGTCAGGATGTCCGTCATCTTCCGCACGTCGGAAATCATCGGCACGCCTTGCAGCACCACCGTTTCCTCCGTCAGCACCGAAGCCGCGAGAATGGGCAGCGCCGCGTTCTTCGCGCCATCGACGCGCATCGTACCCTCCAGCTTTCTTCCGCCCCGCACAACAAACGCTTCCATCCGCGTCCACCTCCTGTGCTTCAGCCTATGCCGGAAAACAGGCGCTGTGCCAATTTCGCAGTTCAAATAGCTGATTCACGGGAAATATTGAGCAGGATGCCGATGGCTGCCATCGTGATGGAAATCGACGTACCGCCGGCGGAGAAGAACGGCAGGGGCAGCCCTGTCGTAGGCAGAATGCCCACAACCACGCCCATGTTGAGGAACGCCTGCATGCTGATGCTGCTGGTAATCCCCGCCGCCAGCAGCGTGCCAAACTTATCCGGGCAGCGCATGGCGATTCGCATCCCCCGCAGCATCAGCGCCACGAACAGCGCCACCACAATCAGGCAGCCCAGCAGCCCGAAATCCTCCCCGACGATGGCGAAGATGAAATCGCTCTCCGGATACGGCAGATAGGCGTACTTCTGCCGCCCCATGCCCAGGCCCATGCCGAAAATGCCGCCCGACCCGAACGCAATCAGCGACTGGCTGAGCTGGTAGCCCTCATCGCTCATCATGGAAAAGGGGTTGCGGAAGGACAGCAGACGCCGCCTCCGATACGGCTCCGACCATGCGTAGAATGCACCCACGCCCAGCCCGCCGATAAGCATCAGCAGAATATGCCGCCACTTCGCGCCCGCCATGATGATGAGAATCAGGCTGACGATGAGGATTGACCCCGCGGTGGACAGGTTCGGCTGCTCCAGAATCAGCAGGAATACAATTCCCGGCACGACCAGCACTGGCACAATGCCCGTGAAGAGACGGCGGATGCGCTCGCCGCGGTAGGTCAGCGTCGTCGCCATATACAGCACCACAGCGAATTTCGCGATTTCTGACGGCTGGAAAGACAATCCGCCCAGCGACAGCCACCGCCGCGAACCGTTGATGTACACGCCAACGCCCGGTATGATGACCAGCACCAGCAGCACCGCGGACAACGCCAATCCGCCCACCACGACATACGGATGCTGCCAGCAGCGGTACGGAATGCGGCTGGTGACGATGCATGCCGCCGTGCCCAGCGCAATGCCCAGCAATTGCTTGAGCACCTCGCTGTACGGGCTGCGCGTGGACGTGCCGGTATAGAACGTCGCGGAAAATAGAACCAGCAATCCCGCGAGCAGCAGCATGATGAGGATGATCACCAGCGTACCGTCCACGGGATTGCGTCTTTTCAGCGGTATTGCGGTCTGTCGCTTTTGTGCGCTTTTTGCCTGAAGCATGTCTGCTCCTTTCTCAGCGCACAGGGATAGGGATTATTTCAGTTCGCGCACAAGCTCCTTGAAGATGCGCCCGCGGCTCTCATAGTCCGAGAACATGTCAAACGACGCGCATGCCGGGGACAGCAGCACATTCCACCCGTCGGAAGAAAGCGTGCGGCACTGGTCGATGGCGTCTTTGAGCGTCCCTGCGCGGTGCAGGTGCGTGTAGCCGTTTTCGCGGCAGGTGCGCTCAATCTGGTCGGCAGTCGCGCCAATCAGCACGGCTTCCTTGATGTAGGGCGATGCCAGCATTTCCTGCACCATCGGGGTGAAATCGCAGTGCTTGTCATAGCCGCCGAGGATGATGGCCGTCGGGCGCGTCATGGTCTGAATCGCCTTGATGGTGCTGTCCACGTTCGTGCCCTTGCTGTCATTGATGTAGCGAACGCCGTCCAGCTCGCGGACGAACTCGATGCGGTGCTCCACGCCTTGGAACGTCCGCAGGGTGTGGGCAATCACGTCCGGCTTCACGCCCATCGCGACCGCAATGCAGCACGCTGCCAGCGCGTTTTCGAGGTTGTGCGGGCCGGGAATGAACACGTCCTTCACCGGGCAAATCATCTCTTCCGCACCGTGGAAGCGCGCACGACGATTTCCCCATCCCGGACGAACGCGCCTTGATCCACTTCCCGCTTGCGGCTGAACAGCATCACCTGCGCCTTCACCTGCCCAATCAGCGGTGCAAGCGCCGGGTCGTCCGCGTTGAACACGGCGACGTCCTCTGCCGTCATGTTCTGGAACTGCCGCATCTTCATCGCCGTGTAGACTTCCATCGTGCCGTGGCGATTGAGGTGGTCTTCGGTAATATTGAGCAGCGCCGCCGCCTTCGGGTGGAACGTCTCCGCCGTCTCCATTTGGAAGGAAGAGACTTCGCAGACGAACAGGTCGTCGTCCTGACTGTCAAGACCTGCCGCGCTGTACGGATAGCCGATGTTGCCCACGACATGCGTCGTGCGTCCTGCATTGCGGAAGATTTCGCCCAGCAGCGTGACGGTCGTCGTTTTGCCGTTCGTGCCGGTAATCGCCACCATTTCGCCAGAGGACAGCTGATACGCCATTTCCAGCTCGCCGGTGACGTATGCGCCCATTTCCTTCGCCTTTAAGACGAACGGCGCGTTGTCCGGCACGACGGGGCTGATGACCATTGCGTCGATGCCGTCCAGGCACTCCATCGCCGGGCAGCCCAGACGGCGCTCCAGCGGCAGATTTTCCAGCGGCTTCAGGCTGTCCCCCAGCTGCTCCGCCGCTTTGCTGTCATTGATGATAACGTGTGCGCCTGCCTTGCACAGCAGCTGTGCCGCCGCAATCCCGCTGCGCGCCATACCGACCACCAGCACGCGCTTGCCCGCGTATTTTTCCGTATTGCGCATGATTTTTCGCTCTCCTTACACGATGACCGAAATAACCGCCAGCGCCGTCAGCACCAGCGTCACCACGGTATACATCAGCACGATTTGCGTTTCCTTCATGCCGCACTTCTCAAAATGATGGTGCAGCGGCGACATTTTGAACAGCCGCCGGGGTGTCCCGTAGATTTTGCGGGTCGCCTTGTAATAGTAGCGCTGCAAAATGACGCTCACGCTGGACATGCAGCAGGTGAAGCCAATCAGCAGCAGCAGGAACGGCTGACGCAGCAGCATCGCCATGCCGACCACCGCGCCGCCAATGAACATCGACCCGGTGTCGCCCATGAACACCTTTGCCGGATAGCGGTTGTAGCGCAGGAAGCCGAGACAGCCGCCGCACAGCGCCGCCGCGAAGATGGCAATCGCGCTGTAATTATCCTGCAGCGCGCGCGCCGCATCGGGGTCATCGGGAATTTTCACCATCGGAATGCCGAACGAGCCGCCATTCAGGTGCTGATAGACCGTCACGGCGCTGAGGCCCGCAATCACTGCCCAACCCATGCAGCCGACACTCGTCACGCTGGACAGGATGCCGTCGATGCCGTCCTGTAGGTTCGCGCTGTTGGTCATAAACAGCACCGTCAGCGCCAGCAGCGGAATATACCACAGCCCTAAGTCCCATTCGGTATTCGCAAACGGCAGCAGCACTTTGCTCCCCTGCGTGAAGTAGCACCAGACCGAGAAGCCGAGGCACACCACGGACAAGCCGATTATCTTCTGCCACGGGGTCAGCCCTTCGGAACGGTGCTTGACTGCCTTCGTCCAGTCGTCCGCCAGACCGACTGCCATCGACCCCAGCGATACAAGCAGCAGCGGCAGAATCGTCGTCACCCACGCGCCGGTATACGCCGCGCACAGCACAAACGATACGATGCAGCCCAGCGCAATCATCAGCCCGCCCATAATCGGCGTGCCGCGCTTTTTCAGGTGCTCCTTCGGGCCGAGTTCGTTCTCGCTCGTTTTCATTTGGTGACCGCGCAGCCATTCAATCAGCTTCGGGCCAGTCGCCAGCGCAATCGCCGCGGACAGTACCAGCGCAAGCAGTACATTTGTCAGCATAGGTAATCCTTCCTTATTATCGGGTATTCAATGCGCGCGGCTTACTCGCCGCGCAGTTCCGTCAGCAGCTCCTGCACGACAACTTTCTCGTCGAACGGCCGCTTGACGCCCATTGTCTCCTGATACGTCTCGTGGCCCTTGCCGCACAGAACGATGATGTCGCCTTCCCGCCCGATTTCCAGCGCGTGGCGGATGGCGTCCCGACGGTTCTCGATGACGACGTACTCGCCCGTCGTCTCTTTGATGCCCTCCTCGATTTCGCGCAGGATTTCCATCGGATCTTCCGTGCGCGGATTGTCACTGGTGAGGATGCACAAATCCGCCAGTTCGCCGCCGATACGCCCCATAATCGGGCGTTTGCCCTTGTCGCGGTCGCCGCCGCAGCCGAAGAGCGCAATCAACCGCTTCTTGGTGAACGTGCGGCAGGTGCGCAGAATGTTGCTCAGTGCATCCGGCGCATGGGCGTAGTCCAGAATCACGCGGTACGGCGT
>ENA-OXEQ01000347-OXEQ01000347.1-human-gut-metagenome-genome-assembly--contig:-NODE-347-length-13508-cov-6.88114_pt1 | contig 13508 bp, 8 predicted proteins | sample MGYA00249356_ERZ652245 | MGnify/ENA primary metagenome ERZ652245 (study PRJEB26925, sample SAMN05826598) | human gut metagenome | biome: ENVO:2100002; feature: ENVO:00000062; material: ENVO:00002003...
TTCTGCTGGGATATGTCTTCCGTTACAGCCGCAAAGCCGTAGGAGACAGAATCGCCTGCATGATCACCGGATTTTGCAGCGCATTTTTCAACACCGCATTTTTCATGTCCCTTTTAGTACTGCTGTTCGGCAATACTTCCTATGTGCAGGGACTGATGGGTGGTAAAAATGCGATTTTATTCATCTGCTCTTTTGTAGGTGTGAATGCGGTCTTCGAGATGTGTGCATCCACGTTCCTGACCGGAGCGGTAGGGCTGGCACTGATCAAGGCAAAAGTCATTCCTGTATATCAGAAAGCAGGGTCTGCAGCATAACAGGAGTATACCCGTGGTACTGACAATCGACATCGGAAATACTACGATCGGCATCGGGGGATTTCAGGGAAATAAGCTGCTCTTTATTGAGAAGATATCGTCCCGTCGTCCCCTGTCTGATGCCGGATATATTGAAAAACTGAATATGATCTTGAACAAACACGGCCTGTCTGCCGAGGCCTTTGAGGGATCTATGATTTCCTCGGTTGTGCCTTCGGTGACAGCCGTTTTTTCCTCTGCTCTGGAAACTTTTCTGGGACGGAAACCTCTGATTCTTTCCCATAAGCTGGATCTGGGCTACGAGATCTGTACGGAATTCCCGGAAAAGGTGGGCTGTGACCGACTGGCAGATATTGCAGGAGCCATTTCCCGCTATTCCCTGCCTTTCGTCACCATCGACCTGGGCACCGCCACGACTTTTAACGTGTTGGATGAGAACCGTCGCTTTTTAGGTGGCCTGATCCTTCCCGGCGTTGGAACCGCCCACAGGGCACTTTTAGGCAAGACCGCCCAGCTCCCGAAAGGGAACATTCATATGCCCGCCCACACCATCGGTGCGAATACGCAGGAATGCATCACCGGGGGAATGCTCTTGGGCAACGCCTGTGCCATCGACGGACTGATCCGCCGTATCCAGACAGAGTTAGGGCAAAAAGCAACGGTCGTTGCCACCGGAGGGTACGCAACGACCGTCATTCCACATTGTGAAACGAAGATCCATATCGATCAGAATCTTCTTATGAAAGGTCTGAGATCCATCTACGAGAATAATACCTCTACTGGATCACCAGATTAGAGTAGCCCATCAGGCTCTCATCCACAGCATGTGCGGCTTCTCTGCCTTCACGGATCGCCCACACCACCAGGGACTGTCCTCTGTGCATATCACCGGTAACGAATACATTTTCCACACTGGTCTGGTATTTGCCGGGGGCAGTTTTTACGTTGGTGCGTTCATTTAATTCCACCCCGAAAGCATCGGTAATATATTTCTGACTTCCCAAAAATCCTGCTGCGATCAGTACGATCTCCGCATCCAGGATCTGCTCACTTCCGGCGATCTCCTGCATCTTCATGCGTCCGGTAGCCGGATCCTTTTCCCAGGACAGCTTCACGATCTTCACGGCTTTCAGGTTGCCGTTCTTATCCTTGATAAATTCCTTGACCGTAGATTCATAGATTCTCGGATCATGTCCGTAGACTGCAATGGCTTCTTCCTGACCGTAATCGGTCTTGCAGACCTTCGGCCATTCGGGCCAGGGATTGTTCTCTGCTCTCTTGTCCGGAGCCTTGGGCATCATCTCGATCTGGGTCACAGACTTGGCACCGTGACGGATGGAAGTTCCCACACAGTCATTACCGGTATCACCACCGCCGATGATGACCACGTTCTTACCCTTGGTCTCCACATATTTTTTATCTTCAAAGTTCGAATCCAGCAGGCTCTTGGTATTGGCTTTCAGAAAATCCACCGCAAAATAGATTCCTCTGGCATCTCTGCCGGGAGCATTGATGTCTCTAGGATTGGAAGCACCACAGGCCAGTACGACACGGTCAAAATCATGTAACAGCTTGGATGCCTTGATGTCCTTACCGATATCCGTACCGGTGACAAAGGTGACGCCCTCTTTCTTCATGATGGCTATCTTACGGTCAATGATCTGTTTCTCCAGCTTCATGTTGGGGATGCCGTACATTAACAGTCCTCCCACACGGTCGGAGCGCTCAAATACTGTGACCTGATGTCCTCTCTGGTTCAGCAGATCCGCCGCTGCCAGTCCGGAAGGACCGCTGCCGATGACTGCTACCTTTTTGCCGGTACGCACCACAGGGGGCTTGGCTGCCGCATAACCTTCGCTGTAGGCGTTTTCAATAATTGCATATTCGTTCTCCTTGGTGGAGACCGGATCCCCATTCAGTCCACAGGTACATGCCGCCTCACACAGAGCCGGACATACTCTGGACGTGAATTCGGGGAAATTGTTGGTCTTTTTCAGGCGGTTGTAAGCCTGTTGCCAGTTGCCGGTATATACCAGATCGTTCCACTCCGGCACCAGATTGTGCAGGGGACATCCGCTGGCCATACCGCAGATCATCATGCCCGACTGGCAGAACGGCACGCCGCATTCCATACATCTGGCACCCTGTAAGCGCTGCTTTTCCTTCGGCAGATGCTCATGGAATTCGTTAAAATGCTGTATTCTCTTCTTAGGATCCTCAGCCACGCTGACTTCCCTTTTATATTCCATAAATCCCGTTGGTTTTCCCATGACTCTCTCCATTCTGCAGACGCTTCGGCGTCGGAAGAATCGCGAACTAAATTTCATATTTAGTTCTGCGATAAACTAATTTGTGGCGCCCGCGGCACAAATTAGTCGTGTGAAAAGCAATCTATCAAGATTACTTTTCACACTGGCCTCCTACTTTCTGGTGTTGGCATAGAATGCTTCGATCTGTGCCTGCTCTGCGCTCAGTCCTTTTTCCTCCATCTGGACGATGGTCTTTAAGACTCTCTCATAATCATGAGGGATGATCTTCTTGAACTTGGGCAGATACTCTCCAAAGTTGTCCAGCACTTCCTTACCCTTGGCGGAATTGGTCAGTGCCACATGTTCCTGGATCATGGATTTCAGTTCCAACACATCATATTTGGATGTGATCTCACTGGAAGATACCATTTCCTTATTCAGGCGTTTGTACAGATCGTTGCCTTCATCCAGTACATAAGCGATACCGCCGCTCATACCGGCTGCGAAATTTTTACCGGTCATACCGAGAACTACCACACGACCGCCGGTCATGTATTCACAGCCATGATCTCCTACACCCTCGACAACTGCGATGGCACCGGAGTTACGCACGCAGAAACGCTCGCCTGCCACACCGTTGATAAATGCCTTACCGGAGGTTGCACCGTACAGTGCCACGTTACCGATGATGATGTTTTCCTCCGCCTTGAACCTGCTGCCCGGAGGAGGATATACCACCAGCTTACCGCCGGATAAGCCCTTACCGAAGTAGTCATTGCTGTCGCCTACCAGTTCCAGAGTCAGGCCCTTGGGGATAAAGGCTCCGAAGGACTGTCCGCCGGCACCCTTGCACAGTACATGGTAGGTATCCTCTTCCACATCATCGCCCAGTTTTCTGGTGATCTCACTTCCGAGGATCGTACCGAAGGCACGGTCGGTGTTGCTGACATCCACTTCAATGCTTCGCTTCTGTCCCGCATCAATAGCTTTGCCCAGTTGCTTTAACAGCACCTTCTCATCCAGCGTCTTCTCCAGCTGGAAGTCATAGACCTGCCTGGGATCGAAGGTCACCTTCTGCTTGCTGCCTTCGTAAGGGTTGCTTAAGATCTGGGTCAGATCCACTTCCTCCTGACGATCGGTCAGATGCTCTTTTCTCTTCAGCAGATCGGTTCTGCCCACCAGTTCATCTACAGTACGCACACCCAGTGCTGCCATATATTCCCGCAGCTCCTGTGCGATAAATTTCATAAAGTTTTCCACATATTCCGGCTTACCGCGGAAGTTTTTCCGCAGCTCCGGGTTCTGGGTAGCCACGCCTACCGGGCAGGTATCCAGATTACATACTCTCATCATGACACAGCCCATGGTCACAAGGGGTGCGGTGGCAAAACCGAACTCCTCGGCACCTAAAATGGCTGCGATGGCTACGTCTCTGCCGCTCATCAGCTTACCGTCGGTCTCGATGCGGACTTTATTGCGCAGGCCGTTCATGATCAGGGTCTGATGGGTCTCTGCCAGTCCCAGCTCCCAGGGAAGTCCGGCATTGTGGATGGAGTTTCTCGGTGCCGCACCGGTACCGCCGTCATAGCCGGATACCAGGATGACCTGGGCTCCCGCCTTGGCTACACCGGCTGCGACCGTTCCCACACCGGCTTCGGATACCAGTTTTACAGAGATTCTTGCCTGGGTGTTGGCATTTTTCAGATCATAGATCAGCTGTGCCAGATCCTCAATGGAATAAATGTCGTGATGAGGGGGCGGAGAGATCAGGGACACACCGGGTGTGGAGTGTCTGGTCTTGGCGATCCAGGGATATACCTTTCCTCCGGGCAGATGTCCGCCCTCACCGGGTTTTGCTCCCTGTGCCATCTTGATCTGAATCTCCTGTGCACTTACCAGGTAACGGCTGGTAACACCAAAACGTCCACTGGCTACCTGCTTGATTGCGGAACAACGGTTCAGTCCGTCCGGTCCGACGGTCAGACGATCCAGGTCCTCACCGCCTTCACCGGAATTGCTCTTGCCGTGCAGATGGTTCATGGCGATGGCCATGGTCTCATGGGCTTCTTTGGAAATGGAACCGTAGGACATGGCACCGGTCTTGAATCTGGTCACAATGGACTCTACCGGCTCTACTTCCTCAATAGGCACACCCTTTTTCGGATAATTGAAGTCCATCAGTCCTCTGAGATTCTTGATGGAATCTTCGTCGTTTACCATGGCAGTGTACTGCTTGAACATCTGGTAATCACCGCGTCTGGTGGATTCCTGTAACATATGGATGGTAGCGGGATTGTACAGATGCTCGTCACCGCCGCTGCGCATCTTGTGATGTCCGGGGCTGTTTAAGGTCAGATCGTTTTTCAGTCCCAGAGGATCAAATGCCTGAGAGTGCAGGTCGTCTACCTGCTGCTCAATATCTTTTAAGGTAATACCTCCCACACGACATACGGTGTTGGAGAAATACTTACTGATCACTTCCGGTGCAATACCGATAGCCTCGAAGATCTGGGAACCCTGATAGGACTGGATGGTGCTGATACCCATCTTGGATGCGATCTTGACGATGCCGTGGAGGACAGCATTGTTGTAATCATCCACTGCTGCATAGTAATCCTTATCCAGCATATTGCTCTCGATCAGTTCCTTGATGGTATCCTGTGCCAGATAAGGGTTGATGGCGCAGGCACCGTAACCTAACAGCGTAGCAAAATGGTGTACCTCTCTGGGTTCGCCGGATTCCAGGATCAGTGCGACTCTGGTTCTCTTCTTGGTGCGTACCAGATACTGGTTCAGGGCGGATACGGCCAGCAGGGAAGGAATGGGCACATGGTTCTCATCCACGCCTCTGTCGGACAGGATCAGGATGTTCACGCCGTCTCTGTAAGCTCTGTCCACTTCCACGAACAGTCTGTCAATGGCACGCTCTAAGCTGGTGTTCTTGTAATATACGATAGGTACGACTTCTACTTTGAATCCGTCTACCTTCATGTTCTTGATCTTCAACAGATCCGTGTTGGTCAAGATCGGGTTGTTGACCTTCAGAACATTACAGTTCTTCGGGGTCTCCTCCAGAATGTTGCCCTCGGTACCGATGTATACGGTGGTGGAAGTCACGATCTCCTCACGGATCGCATCGATGGGCGGGTTGGTTACCTGTGCAAACAGCTGCTTGAAATAATGAAACAGCGGGTGGTTCGTCTTGCTTAAGACGGGAAGTGGCGTATCCACACCCATGGCGGCAATCGCTTCACTGCCGTTCTTTGCCATAGGCAGAATGCTCTGTTTCATCTCATCGTAGGTATAACCGAAAGCTTTCTGCATCCGCTGACGCTCTTCGTAGGTGTACTCAGGGACACGCTGGTTCGGGATGTGAATACTCTTCAATTCTGTCAGGTTGTTGTCCAGCCATTCACCGTAGGGCTGTCTGGAAGCATATTTTTCCTTGATCTCCTCATCGTCAATGACTCTGCCCTGTACGGTATCGACCAAGAGCATCTTGCCGGGACGAAGTCTTTCCTTTAACTTGATCTTCGTGGGATCAACAGGAAGGACACCTACCTCGGAAGACAGGATCAGGGTATCATCGTCAGTGATCAGATAACGGGAAGGACGCAGGCCGTTTCTGTCCAGTACCGCACCCATGATATCTCCGTCGGAGAACAGGATGGATGCGGGGCCGTCCCAGGGCTCCATCATGGTAGCGTAATACTGGTAGAAATCTCTCTTGGTCTGGGACATGGCCTTGTTATTCGCCCAGGGCTCGGGGATAGCGATCATGACCGCCAGAGGCAGTTCCATGCCGCTCATTACCAGGAACTCTAATGTGTTATCTAACATTGCGGAATCGGAGCCGGTCTTGCTGATGGCAGGCAGTACTTTGTGCAGCTGGCCTTTCAGATGCTCGGATTCCATGTTCTCCTCCCTGGCCAGCATCTTGTCGGCATTGCCGCGGATAGTGTTAATCTCACCGTTGTGTACCATCAGACGGTTCGGATGGGCACGTTCCCAGCTGGGATTGGTATTGGTGGAGAAACGGGAGTGTACCATGGCAATGGCGGATTCGTAATCTTCACTCTGCAAATCTGCGAAGAAGGTACGCAGCTGGCCTACCAGGAACATTCCTTTATATACGATCGTTCTGCTGGAAAGAGAAACTACATAGGTATCATCGGAAGACTGCTCGAAGACACGTCTTGCAATATAAAGTCTGCGGTCAAAGGGAAGTCCTTTTTCCACATCGGCAGGCTTTTTCACGAATCCCTGCATGATATAGGGCATGCACTCTACGGCCTTATGTCCCAGCACATTGGGGAAGGTAGGCACTTCACGCCAGCCGAGGAATTCCATTCCTTCTTTTTCCACAATGATCTCGAACATCTTCTTGGCTTGATTGCGGCGCAGCTCTTCCTGCGGGAAGAAGAACATGCCGACACCGTATTCTCTCTCTCCGCCGATGTTCATGCCCAGAGCCCTGGTCACTCTGGCAAAAAATTTGTGGGGAATCTGGGTCAGAATACCGACACCGTCACCGGTCTTGCCTTCCGCATCCTTACCGGCTCTGTGCTCCAGATTCTCTACGATCTTCAGCGCATTCTCTACGGTCGCGCGGCTCTTCTCTCCGTGAATATTGACACAGGCTCCGATACCGCAGTTATCATGCTCAAATTCTTCCCGATATAACGGTGCCTTGGGCAGCTCCTGTTTTACATCAAACATATAGTTCTCCTTTCCGGTTTTCTATTTCTCTCTTCTTAATCTGTCTGTTCCTATTCAGAACCTCATTCGCAAGACTGTGCTTTCAGCACTTTTCTGCAACTAAAAAAGGTCGCAATGAGACTCTTTCGAGCGCCTCATTGCGACCTTTTCTGTACTATACACCTATTTTTCTCATTTGTAAATATAGATTTTTCCTTGAATTGTCAGATAATTTGTCAATTCAGTTATTTGCACGGCTGTTGTCTGTGAATTGTGTTAATTTTCTTTTTTAAGCCATGCTTTTAGCACAACTCTTGGGGGATTTTCCCTATTTTTCCTGTCTCCGATCATACACTTTGCTTGTCAGTCCCTGATAGATTGCAGAGAAATGTCTGCTTTCTGCCATTGCGGTCCGGAGAGGTGCCAGGGTCAGTGCCATCACAGCGCGGTAACGGAACAGTTCTACGGGTTTCATGTATTTTGCCGTGATCTCCTTATGCTCTGCGGCACTGCGTTTCAGGTTCTCCTTTGTCTCGGAGTAGCCGCCGCCTTCGTAGGAAGATACGGTAAGCCCCAGATACTGCATGGGAGCCTTCGCCCGATAATAGCACCACAGAAAATGTTCATAATCTGCGCGGATCTTGTATTTTGGTTCGTAGGGCTTCTGTCGGCACAGGTCTGCGGCATAGAAGCAGGACTGATGGCAGGGAATGTTGCGGTAGCAGACAAAGCCGGTGATTCGGGGCGGGGATGATATCTTCGTGTCCGTTTTCGCGCTGTAGGTATCTCCGTAATAGATGCCTTGCATTTTCATAGGGTGCTGTTCCATGAATTGTGCGGTGTGTGCCAGAACTTCCTTGTCATAGAAGAGGTCACCGCAGTTTAAGAACAGAATGTAATCTCCGGTCACATGAGAGACCGCCTGGTTCATAGCCTCGTAGATGCTGTGATCCGGTTCCTGGTAGAGATGGATCCGCCCGTCAGTGCGCATGGACTCTATGGATCCGTCACGGCTGCCACCGTCCTTGACGATGACTTCGAAGTCTGGGCAGGTCTGGGCCAGGATACTGTCAAGGGTCTGATTCAGTTTGGTGCCAGGGTTCAGGCATACTACGATAATGCTGAATTTCATATGTTGCTCCTATTTTTCTATAAAATCTCCGTAGCCTCGGCAGAGGGAAGAAACGCGACACGCTCTCGCTCTGTCGCAGAGCGTAGCGGCACATAAGCGTGGAAAGTACCCACGCTAAGTGCCGACGTCTGCTTACGGTCTGCTTATTCTTCCCTCTGTCGGGGCTACTGGGTTATGGTGACCATCCGGGGATATCTTATCGAATATCCGAAGGATGGCTAATATACTTTATTATTACTTAGAATATATTTTTCTGTTTATGGAGCATCCCGAGGGATACTGCTGCCACTGTCAGGAAAATCACGCACACGGGCCAGCTGACGAAGCCGGTGACGGCGATGGAGGTGTAGGACAGGCAGTAGGCGAGGACATTGGATGACACATGAACGAACACTGCCATTTTGAATTCTCCGAAATACTCATAAGCGTAAGCCATGAGGCAGCCAATGAGAAAGCCGTAGATGCCCTGCACGTAGTTCATGTGGTACACACCGAAGATCAGTGCGGACAGAGCTATAGCAAGCTTCAGATCCATAAATCTGCGCAGGTAACCATAAATCACTCCACGGAACAGTAATTCCTCCGCAATCGGAGAGATAAAGCCGAATACCAGAATACCCACAATAAAGTGTGCGGAATATTGCTGGGTTGCAACTTCGGTATAGGCTTCGGATTTGTTGGTCACTCCCAGGAGTTCAAACAGGAGGTTGCATCCGATAACGGCACCAATAGTGGCTGCCACCAGCAGGGCATATTTTGCCTTACCTTCTTTTTTCAGATGGCTTAAATGCATATCCTCTTTGTTCTTCGTGATCAGAAGCTTTGCCGTGGACCATACCGCCAGTGCTCCGCCGATGAAGCCCAGTGCCGCTATGATACTGGACACATCTCCGGAATAGCCGTTATATGCACCGGTCTCATCCCTCAGGATCAGCAGATCTACCAGTCCACCGGTGGCTCCGGACTGTGCCAGCTGATACAACAGTGCCAGCAGCGCATACTGCACCGCATTGCGCACCAGGATAAACATCAGGAACGAATACACCATGGTCCAGATTCTCTGGTACATGGGATTTTTCTTTTTATTGTCGGGATTGCTGTTCACCAGTTCCTCGCTGCCGCGAAGCAGAAATTTTTCCAATTCTTCCACGGATTGTACGATGTAGTCCGCTTTTGCCTCCTTTAACTCTTCCTTGCTTCCGTAGCCATAAGTCACGCCCACGCTCTCCACGCCCAACGCTCTGGCTCCTTCCACATCGAACTTTCTGTCACCGATCATGTAGACCTGATCCGGCTCTATGGGATTCTCCTTGAACAGCTGATGCAGGGTCTCCTGCACCACCTGATCCTTCGTCTCTCTGGTGCCGTCCAGCTCACTGCCTACCACCACGGCAAAATATTTTTTCAGATCAAAATGCTCCAGTATGCGTTCCACATAGATCTGGGGTTTGCTGGAAGCCAGTGCCAGAAAATAGCCCTTGGATTGCAGGTTCTTCAGCATCTCCGGAATACCGGCATAAACTTCATTTTCAAAAATACCCGTATTCTGAAAACGCTCTCTGTATTTTGCCACGGCCTCCTCCGCCTGCTCAGCGGTAAAACTGTAGAATTCCATAAAGCTGTCCCGTAAGGGCGGTCCGATAAAAGGCTCCAGCTTGTCCAGATCCGGTTCCTCAATACCGAAGGAGTGCAGCGCATACTGCACGCAGGTCGTAATTCCAATTTTGGGATCTGTCAGTGTACCGTCCAGATCAAACAGCAGATATTTTTTCATTCTTATAATTCCTTTTTTTGTATCTGTTCCAAGCCCTGTAACTATCGCAAAATATTCATTGAATACCGGGATCCGCAAGAATATTCTGTAATTGTTATGAGGCTCTGAATAGTTACCCTTTCTTTCTATAGCTTGTGGGGTCCGCAAAGCATTAGAAGCTGCGGATCTTGTCCCCGTCATCCTCAGTGTTTTTCAGTGCCTTGATCTCTACGTCATAGCCCACATTGGCATTGACCTGCACATGGACCATATCGCCTACTTTTTTACCAAGCAGTGCCTTGCCCAGAGGAGATTCGTTGCTGATCAGACCTTCCAGTGAGTTCCCGCGAACGGTGGTCACGATCTTGTAATCCTCCTGGGTGCCGTCGTCGATGAATTCCACGGTAACAGTGTTGTTGATGCCCACCTCATCCACGGCGGAGTTCTCGGAGATCACCTTTGCGGTCTTGATCATTCTCTCCAGATAACGGATCCGGCTCTCGTTCTGATTCTTGTATTTTTTCGCTGCATAATATTCAAAATTCTCACTGAGATCTCCGTGGGCTCTGGCTTCCTTCACGTCCTCCAGTGCCTTGGGACGCACCACCAGCTTACGATACTCGATTTCATCTTCCATTTTCCTGATATCACTGGGTGTTAATTCATCGTACATAATTTCTCCATTCCTATCTGTTCAATTACTTATATCATTTATTGACAGTTTTTCTCCCGGCTCGGCACATGCTGATTTTCTACCAACAGCCGTCCTTCTTTTTCTTTGGCGACCGACCTTCTTTTCCTTCAGCAGACACCTTTCTTTTCTTCTGACGGCCGACCTTTTTCCTTCCGGCAGCCAACCTTCTTTTCTTGCAGAGGATGACCGGTCGCAGTCTTTATGCTGTCCCGGTGTGCCCAGCATTCTACAACTGCATTGCGTAGATTACCGCCAGAGACAGAATGATCTGAATAATGGCAAAACGGAATACGGTCTGTGTATTAGACCAGTCCCACACCTTACGCACATGATCATGCAGGGGGGTACGCACATTTTTCAAAATATGGATTTTTAAAAAACGAAGCAAAGAGACCTTCAAAAGTCCTAAGCCTCCGTCCAGAATCAGCACCAGAGCCAGCGGAATAAACAAAAACGGACAGCCGCTCTTTAAAATAGCGATGCTGATGAACAGTCCCATGGCCCGGGAACCCGCATCTCCCATCATCAGCTTACTGGGTGTTGCATTGTACCACAGATAACCCAGAATGCATACGGCAAACAGCAGGATCAGGAAAGAATAGGTCTCATTGACGTCCTTCATACGGTCCACGATATAGATGGACATGATCGTAATGATCGACAGGGTTCCGGAGAGTCCGTCCACACCATCGGAGCAGTTGGTCACGTTCACGGAGGTCCATACCAGGATCACCGTGAGGATTGCGAATGCTACGGGAGGTAGCGTGAACTTTACATGGAACAGTGCCAGTTCCACCACGTTGGAGTTGTATTTCAGGAAGGTGATGGCTACCAGTGCCGCCACACACAGATCCAGAAACCCTTTTTTGTATTCACCCCAGGGAGTCTTGGAGGCGTCATCCAGAAAACCGGTCATCATGCATACCACGATCAGCAGCAGATAGATCACCAGCTCTGCGCTTAAGGGTGCAAACAGTAAAACAGATGCCACAAATGCCAGCACAAAAATGATTCCGGCGCCTCTTGGCTTTCCCGCGGACAATTTTCCATCATGGGCAAATTCTCTTCCGGCGTCCTTCGGCAGATACGGGCTTAATTTTGCCGTCGCCAGTACTGTCGCTCCGAAAGCAAAAAGGATTCCAAAAAAAGCAAGGAGAGAACTGCTTCCCTCCGGCAAGATCATCTGTAACATACTATCCCTCGTTTCCACATGAGATACTCATTTTTGTACTCTCATGCTGTATTTTCTGATAAATTCCGTGACTGTTCACAGGGGCATTCGAGAAATGAACACCTCAGAACAGTCACAAAATATTTTAACACAAATATCCCGGAATCTCAAATAATTTCCACAACAGTTCAGTTCTGAACATATCTGGGCGCAGAAATCATGCTTGTATGATTTTGCGGGCAAATATGTGCAGGAGCTAAGCGCCAATCTATGAGCAAAGGTAGTCACGAAGTGACATAAAAGTGTGCTAACGCGACTCCCGTGAGCGGCGCGGCTGAACTGTTACGTTTGACAGTTCCCCCACGGTGGACTACTATATTCTTATGAACACTTTCTGAAAAATAGCCATAAAAGGAGAAATACTCTATGATGATCCATAAGATCGAACCGCATAAATATTACCCGGAATTCCGAAGCCAGGATCCTAAACCTTCCGATTATCTGCTGTTATTTGACGGAGAAAAGGTCTATCTGCCCTCCCATACAGAAAACAGTGATGTAACGGATACTTCCGCCGATGCCGGCATCTCGGAGTATCCTCAAGTATATCTTCCTACTTTTGAAGAAGTCCATGGACTCTTGGGAATCCGTCAGCCTATGGAACGTTTTTTTCTGGACTGTGAATATCTCTTTTCCATTGATGACCGAGCATTCTTCCGCAAGACGACGGAGGATGCCGGTGCTCTCATGCTCCCGGAAGAAGACCTCTACGCTTCCGGTGTGTTCCGTAATTTTGAGCCGGAATATCTGGCATTTGCTGGAATCACTGCCACCCAGATCAATCGTTTCCGTCTGGACCGGAAATTCTGCGGCCGCTGCGGACATCCCACAATTCACAGCACCACAGAGCGGGCCTGCATCTGCCCGGAGTGCGGCCAGATCGAATATCCCAAGATCTCTCCCGCTGTCATTATCGCCATCGTGGATACCGAGCGGGACAAGATCCTGCTGACCCGCTACGCCGGCGGTTCCTATCGTCACTGGGCACTGGTGGCAGGCTTCGTGGAAGTCGGTGAGACTTTCAAGGGTGCTGCCCGCCGGGAAATCATGGAAGAAGTCGGTTTAAAGGTCAGCGATCTGGTCTATTACAAATCCCAACCCTGGTCCTTCAGTGATTCCGCCATGATCGGCTTCTTCGCGAAGCTGGAGGGGGATCCTTCTATTACTTTGCAAGAATCGGAGCTTGGCGAGGCTGCCTGGTTCTCCAGAGAGGATGTCCCGGATCTGCCCTCCACTATCAGTGTCGGTCAAGAAATGATCACATTATTCAAGAATGGTGGGGATCCGTTCTGCCAGAGATAATTGATACATTTGAAAGTTTTTCACTTCTATTCCATGATATACCTTGACTTTGTGCCCCCGTGGTTTCATGCCCCGGGGGCTTATTTAGTTTCTTTTCCTCTCTGCGCCCCGCTCTCTCGATCTCCCCGGGGCTTA